>WNFL01054466.1_pt6 | contig 21802 bp, 25 predicted proteins | sample 5400361 | NCBI WGS metagenome assembly WNFL01 (sample SAMN13153351, study PRJNA577476) | soil metagenome | isolation source: 40 cm soil on Douglas fir-dominated hillslope | place: USA:California | collected 2013-09-17
AGATTCATATTCTGCACGCTCATGTTGATGGCCGAGTTGATGGGAATCATCCCAGCCACTTGTGGGGCTCCGTTCATCCCATTCATCCCGACCCCAACGCCATTCATGATCATATTCACCTGGTGTTGCTGGAGGGCCTGGGTCTGTTGCACCGTAGCAGCCATCTGCTGCTGCTGCTGCTGAGCCTGCTCAGCCATGATCTGCTGTTGCATCTGCTGCTGCTGTTGCATTTGCATGTGCTGCGCGTGCGCTTGGAACTTCTGATGTTGCAGTAACATTTGCACATTCATCCCGTTCATCCCGTTCATCCCCGAGGCGCCGGGAAATAACTGCTGGGGCTGGAGAGGAGCACTATTTGGATTAGGGAAACCGTTGATCGGCTGTGGGGTGGCGGACATCGGCCTCCGCATCGGTGTGCTGACGCGCACAGTAGGCCCAGTGTCGGTGAGCGATCCAGTGACAAGGGAGGCGTTGTTCGAGGGTGAGAGGTGGTTGATGCCATTTGACGGGGGCTTGAGCGGAGGTGTACTGACCGCTCCAACGGCACCAACTGGGCTCTGTTGAGGGGGTTGTGGCGTTCCCTGCATTTGCGCCTGGGATGGGACTGGTGCGGAAGTAGAAACGGACGTCCCATTCAGTTGTTGCGAAGAGGGTTGAGAGGACGGTGTTTGCGTTTGTCCCTGCCCATTCGTCTGCGGCTGCACTTGACCTTGAGTCGGTACGGCAGTACCAATCATGTTCATTACATTGGGCGGAAGCCGCGGTACATGCCCAGGTACGAGTCCGTTCGGGGGTTGCACCTGGCCGTGCATCATCCCAGGCGGGAGGATAGGTTGTTGAATATGCAACAAGCCCATCGAAATGAGCAATTGCTGTTTCTGCTGCATCTTGGACATCGCAACGCTGCGCTGTTGTTCAGGTGGGAGAGAATGCAGAATCCGAAGTTGTCTGAGCTCCTCGCGATGTGCCTCGAGGAGTTTCTTCGACATCTCAGAATTGCCGAGCTCAAAGTGGTTGAGAAGCGTCTTGTAATCGGGCTGGACGAGGTACTCGGCTTCGCGGATGAGCTGCGTGCGCATCATTTGCGATCTGAACACGTTAATCCCAATCGCAAAACCTCGGAAAACAAACCACACTCACTGGATATTAAAGTCATCAACAATCACCCGATCTTCTACGTCGCCCAACCTTGGCCCATCCGCATCGAACTTCCATCGTTCCTCAATCTTCCGTGCGCGGTCCATCTCCTCCGCCTCCTGCACCCGCCTCCTTTTTGCGTCAGGTTTCTCATCCTCTCCATCGCCCTTCGAGCCATCCTGAGCAACGGCCAGAAACCGCGCATGAGGAAACGCAAGAAAGAACGGTATGGGTGTTGGCTTGACGACTCCATTGGGCGGGCTGGAGAAGACAGTAGCGCCGACGGTCTTTGGGGAGAATGGGGCGGGGTGCGGACGGGACGCGAGGGGAGCCTTGGTAAACGGAGGGAAACGGCGGTCGAGGTGTCGTCTCCCGCCACGACCGACGCGGTGGCGAAAAGCAGGTGGGACGGGCATGCGCTCGAGTGGCGGCACGCCCTCGTCTGCCGGGGCCGAGCCGAGGTTTTTGAAGCTGCGCTGGCCAGGAGCGTACTGCTGCTGGAAGGGCATCTATTGACCAAAGCAAAAAAAAGTCAATAATATTTCATGGTGGAGAGGTGGAGAGAGCCTACGCACGTCGGTATGATCCTCCATCCCATACATCGCCTCGTTTTTTGTATGCAAATCCCCCTCGATGAGCTTCTGGATCTGCTCGTACCACTCGCGGGGGTGAACAATAGCCTGTCCCAGATCCTGCTCCTCCTCGTGTAGGAGCCCAATATGGAGCCCACCAGCACTGAACAAGGCACCAGCACTGGGCAACCCGCGGGGTATCCGGAGGATGTTGGTTGTGTTGACACCGAGGGGCTTGCGCTTGATTTTCTCCCTGTCGATGAGGTACTTGTCGTCCTCGGGGCTGCGCAGATTGGGAAACTTGTTGGTAACAGCGATCATGCGGCTGCGACGGGCCCAAATGTTCGCGTTGTTGACGCAAATCTCGCGCTTTATCTCCTCGCGCTCGACGACCTTGTCCACGAGCTCGAGCGCAATTTCAAACTCGACGTTGAGCCGGGTGAGTTTTTCGACGGAGGTGATCTCCATTCGCCGCGTCTTGCGTACGGCCTTGACCTCACGGCGGCGGAAGCAGACATAGACATTGCCCTCCTCCGACTCATCGAGGTTGATGTCCGGAATGATGGACCGGCCTTTGCGCTCGACTCTGCGCAAGTGCCAGTGCGGGTGAATCGACTGTGCCAGCCGGAAGAGTTTGTCGGGTTCGGGGATGTCCGGGGGAACGAGAAAGGTCGCAAATATTGAGGGTGGAAGGGGCGATGCTGTGAAGGCTTCAAATGGTGAGAAGGAAGGGATGGATTGGAGGGTTGCATCCTACGACACGGGTGCATCAGTTCCAAAGTGTTTGGTCGGGAGGGAGACACGCACTAGATGTAAATACGGTAAATGGTCAGAGGTATATTTTTCGAACAAACCCATCACAAGCTCAAACTCGTCCTCAGTCATTACGATCGGACTGAAGTCCTCGGGCTCCTTCCCCTTCTTCGACGAGCGGCGCGGAGAGGTTTGCGCAGAGCCACCACCGGAGGCGCTGGTGCCCTCTCCGCGTGCCAGTTGGTTGTGCTGTTCGAGCCAGGCAGTGTCGCGCTCGTCCATGGTGTACGATTTGGGCTGAAGACCCCAGCGAATGGACTCCTCGGGTGAGTCGGAGAAGCGCTGGATGGAGAGAGCCTTGAATTTGCGCTTGGGGTACATGTCCTCATAATTAGCAACGATTCCCTGCGCGTCGGGCGTCGGGATGAATGTGTCGGCGGGCGGCGGAGGCGGCGCGAGGGCTTGCCCGCCGGTGCCGGTAGCGGCAGCTGTGGCTGATGACGCATGAGATGCGGTCGTTGCTGATGCTCGCTGCGCGGCATTAGCAGCATTGAGGACCTGCTGCAGGTGGTGCTCCTATTGACAGAAAGGGGTTGTTAGTTGCTTTGTTTGTCAGACAAAAGAGGCGGGAGCCAATCAAATGGTGCCACGAAGGGCGTCTGTTGGGCTTGGGATAGAGGGCGAGCGATGTGAGCGATAACGTACGGCAGCATCGTCGGCGTCGACACCTGCGGTGGACTTGTTGATGCCACGGTCGTCGTCCTCGCCGATGATAACGGGGTCGGCGTCAATGGGACCATGGATGACCTTGAGGCGGGTCTTGTTCGTGATGCGCTGGCGGTTGCGGAGAGTGGACGATTTCGCCTGTTCATTGCGCGGCATGGACTCCCAGATTTATGATGGTTTTTTGCAGAATTTCTGGGGCGGTGGCCGTCTCAGTTTGTGTTGGCAGTCGGGCGCAATCTCACAAACCCCGCCTTTTGTTTCGCACCACCCGCCCACCCTCCTTTGTGCGATACCAACAGCAAATGGCTTAGGGACTTTAAAGACTGATAATTTATGTGTATTACCATCATCTAATCGATCTCAAAATGCATATTCAGCAACGCCTCCGCTCTCAGCAGTCTACGAAGCACCGCAAATCGTCGTACCGAGCAAGTCCTCCACGTTACCTCTCAGACCATCCTTGCTCGTCTCAGTACTACTTGCTGTCCGTTCGGGCATCCAGTATCTTCAGTTGGGAGGGGTGGCAAGACCTATGCGTGGTCCGTCCACGCGTGCCCACCGCCCACTCCTCGACGCGGCGTCGTGGGCGAGCAACAATCTTCGACACATCTTGTGAGTGCACAGGGGACCATTTCCAGAGTGTCGCGGGCGAATCGAGCGAGGGCCCGCAACCGGGTAGACGACGCAGTGGGTCAAGGTTTATAGTAACATAAGCACAAACTTGGCCTTCTTCCGGGCCTTGCTCTTCCTCCAGCTGCACACCCTATCCACCCAGATGAGATTCTCGTACTCAATCCCTCACCCCGCAACGTTCCCCGCTGCCGCTTCGGAGCCCTCTGCCGTCTGGGATGGAGGCCCCGAAGAAGGTAGAAGCGACGTGAGAGCCCCATCCAGGACGCTTACGAATCTGACCGGAGCTCACTTGTATACCGCCATGAGCGTCCACCTCGTCCCTCGAAGTACTGCTGAGTCTCAGCCCAACATCCCGTGAGAGCTCGCGGGCTCGTCATCCAATGGCTGCCGTCGCGATTTCTCACAAGAACGGACCTTAAAAAGAAACCACCAGCATGTTGCAAGGCAAAATGAGAGGATTCGCGCGACCGCCCCGTGGTTGTCGGGCTCGCCCGCTTACATGCAGGCAAAGGAGTGCGACTCGTTATCCTCCTTGACGCCCTCACACCCTCTGCTTGCATATGGTCTTCTCGAGGTCTGATCCCTCAGCTCGACGGTCAACCACCACTAGCAGAACCGAGTACTTTTTCTGGTCCATGTTCCTCTCATCGGTCCGGCTCCAAAGTGTACTGACACTCCCCTCAATCTTACTACAGTCGCTGTGCACACCTTTATCCATTAAAACCGCTCCGTCGCACCTCGGAGAGTACAAAAGTTGAAAATCCTTGAAGGGACAGGACCTGGCGACCCATGGGTGCTACTCGCGATAATCTAGTTCTCCCGGACAGCCACCCTTGTGCTTATGATACACTTCTTACGATACTTCCTCCATCCGCATGTGACGACTGCCCACATTGGCACCTACATTTTTATCCATCCGCCTCCCGGAACGGCGCCAATCGCACCTTACAAATAAACCTTGAATGGTCTCTCTCACGGCCTCTCTCATAGCAGCTCGGCGCCGTATCGTAGAAACAATGAGAAGTGATAGAATCATTTTACAAATCGGAAATCGGATGAAGCCCACTGATACAATCATCTTCTATCATATCCGTATTGAGTGTGAAGGGAATGGGTTTGCTAGACTTGGTCACGTCCCTCTCCTGTGGACCCAATTGCGACGGTGACAATGGCAGGCCTGTCGATAACGGGAAGATGGCGAATGGCTCTCCAGGTGTGAATAGGCGTGCTGTGTCCGTCCTGACCTCCCGGAGTACGTCTCCCGGTTCTAGGACAGGCACGAAGCATTGGGAAGACCCCGAAATGCGGCGCCATGGCTCGCCCCTCTTACTGATGGACCCACTGTCGATTTGAGTGCTCAAATCAATATGATTACCCCCCTTCCAGGCGGTACTTGAGCAACAGCGAAGCGGCGCCCGATGGTCATCCTTTGTCCTCCAGCATACCAGGTGGTGAGGACAAAGGGCGACTGAATTGATAGCAAAGGGTAAGCTAATCGGCAGCAGTGATTGTCATGAGTTTTCACAGTCAAACACAAGATCCGTGGTCATACATTGCAGTTGGAGAGGCTCTTGGTCCCCGGTGAGCTGAAGTCTCATACTGTTTATATTGCCATCTCAATGTTGCCAGGCGTGAAGGGAACAATGTACTCATTCTCGCATCAAGGAGTTGATCGTAATGGCATAATCTACCACGGGTTTTGATTTTGAGGACTTACTGATCAATTCTGAGGACATTTTAGTTCGGAAGAGCTGTACCGACTACATGGGGCTTAGCATTTGAATAATTGAGAAGAGGAACTCATAGGTGAGGAGCACCCTGTGGGTTCATCACGTTGTTTAGGTGCCATTCTCGCCTGACTACCATATGCTCCCAAAGATATGGTCCAAGGAAAATCTCAAATATATGTCGACAGCGGTCCAATGTTCCAACCCACCGACACCACCTTGCTATTATTTCAATGTAGCTCTGCTCCATCGCATGTGCCACCTGCAAATGCAGAAATCCTAGCCACTTGACGCCCAGCTGAGCTACTTGCGAAGCTATTTCAGCCTACCTCTGTCTATTTAGGAAGCTCGTTCAAGTGCCTGAGATGCCTGTCCGCGTGTCTGAGCTTGCCCGCCTGCGTATCTTTCTCAATGACCTTTGACATAGTGCCCGCCTAGGCATCCTCATCTCGCATATTGTTCGTTGTGCTTCTCTAAGCACTTTCCGGGCAAAGTCAATTGCTGTTCAAGTCGGATAGGGGCAATAAGTTTTCGACTGGACCCTGAGTCGCGAATTCCTACTGACTTGGATGACGTTCGTCCAGTGACGAAGTCGCCTCCAATGAGCCCATCATCGGGATTGCTGCCCCGATAACACGCCGACTATCAAATCCACGAACCAGTTCTGACTGTATCTCCTGGGAACGTAGAGTCTCTCAAGAAGGGGATCATTAAAAGATCAAAAGAGCACAATCTCTCCATCGTCGACAGCAGCAACGAGCGAGGTCGTTCTGTTAGCGTAACATCCTGCAAAGTCTCTTATCCTCCATAACATCTGGATTGGTGCGCCATCCCCTCAAAGCACTTGTACAACATATAAACTTCATTTTCACCAATGCTTCGACCCGCGCTCAGGACACCGCCCCGGGGCCTGGAAGTCCTCAACTCTCTTTTGGAGCGGAGTTCAGATAAAGGTACCAAAGTTGGTGGTGCTTTCTTTCCATGAGGTACGTGGACGTAGACGTAGACGTACCACTATATTTGAGTGCTCAAACTGATGTGGTCGTGTCGTGTTCTTGGCGGTCGGGGTCCGGCTGAAGGGGTGTTCTTGGCGCTGTCATGTGCAATTGAAGAAAGGGCTTGGCAGCGCTTGGGTTGGGACACCTAAGCCGACACGTGCCGAAAGGGTAACCAAAGGATACAAAGGGTAGAAAAGCGCTTATCATGCTGGAATTTTGGAATTTAGGTGCGGAGGCGAGCTCCTAAGGTTCTCATGGGGTTTTCATAGCCGGCTCGACTCGTATATTCTCCCAGGGGCGTGACCTATCTTGATATTTGTTGAGACGAGACGGAGACGGAGGCGATTACCGAGCCAGCGCCTGCATTATTTGTATGACATTGACACTACAGACTAACAACCCCCACGACCACACCCACACCCACATCCACATCCACATCCACACCATAGCCTCCAACCCACTTCCTCCCCAACCCCTCCTTAATCAGGCCTCGGTGCGAGTGCGAGCGCGAGTGCGAGCGAGGCTGTATGAGCGGATATTATCAGCTGCTGCCAACTAGACCAGATGGCGATCCACCCCCTTCGAATACTGTCCGAGATCCTCCTTCGTTTCTCACACGACTCGTTGCTGCGCTCCCGTTTTCCTTCCATCTACACGATCGCTACCGTTCCTTTCCCAACTACAACCGTTCAAAACCTCTATGGGGCGAACCTTTGAAAAAGCGGAATATCACCCTCTACGCTGTCGGGGCGTCTACCGCATTCATCCTAGTCCTCGTCCTCGTCGTTTACCAAGAGCGTATGAAAGAGTACATCATGGACAACTTCTACGGTCCTGCCCCTCCTGCCGCCTGTCTCCGTGACCCCTCCGCAGCATCCAGTTATGTCCCCTGGCGCCGGCCATTGGCATTGGCTGCAGACGACGACCAGCTCGTTTACCACTGCATCAAGGTTCCCCAACCTTCTGAGCCCCCACCTCTTAGAGCCTATCAGTCCATCCCATCAACTTGCCGTGATGCCTTTTTTGAAAATGGTGATATTTGCAACCACCCATCAACACTCACACCCACTCGCTTTGACCTCGTCTGGACCTGGGTCAACGGCAGCGATCCACTCCTCCACGATGCCATGGCTGCTGCAGAACACAGCGCGGCGCACCATGAGAACGCCGTCGGCCTCCAGGAAGGCCAGAAACTCTACAGGTCCGTACTTTTGTCTTTTCGCTTACATGCCCCTTGTCCCTCGTCCCCTCAGCCAATACGATCAGTATCTTGAGGTGCTGCGTGTGGCTTCGATGTCCTCTTGCCGAACAATTGCCAAAGGCTGCCGACAGCACTCCCACCCTACCCAACGCACGTCTCCTCCACGCTTGTCTGAGGGATAGAAGCGTAAACTCAATCTGATCAATCCTCCATGATAGGGATCATGATGAATTACGACACTCGCTCCGATCTGCTCTCGCCCATTTTCGCCCTCATGCATCCACCTTTCACCTTATCACCTCGGATTTTCCTTTTCCCCCACATACAGAAAACCGTCGTTTCCGCCTTGGCATGGTGCCCCAATGGCTCAATCCTACCACCGCAGGCGCTTGGCGAGACGCTGACATCAATCTCAACTTGGTCCATCACGCACAATTGTATTCCACCTATCACGGCACATCATTCAATAGGTACGCTATTCTTTCTCCCAACTCCTAACCCTCGAGCACTCATGCGCTCCTAAGTTTCTCCATCGAGTCGCAACTGGATAACCTTCCATACAACGATAATATGTATGTAACTAACCTCCCTTTGATTTCATTTTGTTCTCTCCCTATGCTCAAAAAACACAACCCCCCCCCAAGTATTTACCTCAACGACGACTTCTTTTTCATGAAGGACCTCCACGCAGCCGATTTCCATACCCCTTCGTTTGGTCTCGTCTTCCGGCTCCTAAGTTACCCAGGGCTGCAAAGCAACCCGGAGGAAATCTCCACAAAACCAGCAAACGGCGAATGGCGTCCGCTCGAGTACACAAACTTCCTCCTCTCCAAGCGCTTCGGGTTCCGCAGACGTCCCTACCCGACCCATGTCGCCAAAGTCGGTGCCGTCCCGCTCATGCAAGAGATGGTGTGCATGTGGTCCGACGAATTCGCTACGACAGCCCGCCACAAGTTTCGCGGCGAGCGCGGGGACGCGTACATGATGTTTGGATTCGTCCATTTCGTCGTCGAGCGCCATCGCGAGGCGCTGCTGTGGACATACATTATCGGAAGGGTTGGAGGCGACAGGGATGAGTGGGGCACGGAGCAGCAGCGCAGAGTTTGGGTAGAGGTTGGTGGTGGTGGTGGCACCGTCGATGATTCGGTTGTTGGGAGAAGGATCGTCACCGTGCACGTTACCGAACGGAAAACTCTCGATGAGGAGAGAGTCAGGGCCGCCTTGGATGCTACTGGCGATGCGCTGGGTGGGACACAGTACCAGTTTTGTGAGTTGTGTGGTTTCTTTCGTATTGCCCAGCCTACGAGAAAACGTAACACTGACATCCCCCCCTTTCCTCTTCTTTACAGCGAGCCAAGACGGCTACCCTTATGGATTCCTCGATTACACTGCCGCCGAAATCATTAAACAACTGGGCTGGTGGCCGACGCTCTTCAACACCACTAATTTCCCCGCGAACGAGACTCTCAGGCCGGCATGGGTGACCTGCGAGATCGACTATGATGTCTGCTTTGGAGGCGGCTTTGACAAGGCGAGTGATGTATTCGCAAACGTCGCGTTTGAGAACCCCGTGTGCGGCGATTGCAGTACGTCCCCGCCTCATTTTCAAGACCCTCTGCTGCCACAATCCTGATGTTCGATTTTTTAACACAATTTTTATTTTTATTTTTCAATCCACTAGTACTGAAAGCACTCGTCAGCCGAAGTGGTCCCCTCGGTCTTTCCGCGCTTCTACCACCTATCAACCGCGTCTACCCTAGCTCTTCCACACCGAACCTCATCTCAGAAAATTCCGTCCCGCCGCATTTACCTCTAGGCAAGGACTGGCGGAACATCGACTTTTCCCTCAGCGCCGTCCTTGGGTCCGGCACCTGGGGATCCGGCATCAGTATTCGCGAGTTCTCTCAACGGCTGCTTGAGAGATATCGTTACGTCATTGGTGCATCCCTCTCTCTGTTCTTCCTCGTCTCGTGTAAACTGACGCCACTCACAAACCGCAAAAATTGAATTATTATTATTTTTGGCCCAGGTGGTTCATCGTTCTTCTTCTCAATCATATATAACGCTGGATCCGCTCTCCAGCAATTTGAACAGATGGACGGGAATCCCAATATTTCCTTGTCTGCGATCAATGACGATGTCAAGGAGAATTTTGAGGAGACGGACGCGCTGATGCGGAGGTGGTTTGAGAAGAAGTGGCCGAACCCCGCTGCTTGGGAAGCATTATGATACTTGCGAAATACCCCAGGTCGAGTGGAGTGGAGTAGAGTGGAGTAGAGGTGAGGTGTCGACTCTTGGTGTCTTCTACTTTCCGTCCGTGAGCTGCTTTCATGGAGTTATTCTCAGGGATCTCTCGGACTTTATGTCCTCACGCAATTGTATACTCACCCAGCAAGAGATATTTAAACCTTATTTGAAATCTATAGTCGCATCGATATCTGCATATCTCTACTAAAAAGAGTCACTAATACAGCATGAAGCTAATCGTCCGGTTGTACGTGTACATGAATTGACGCGAGAATGCATGAAAGTCCAAGAGGAGCAACAGGCAGCAGTTAATCAGGATGTAGAACTCTCCTTGAAAGTCTTCCGGTATGCGGTCTCCCAGTCCAGCTCGGAGGCTCGCACCGGTTTCGTGAAGCGTCGAATGGTTTGGGCACTATCGATCCATATCTTCCCTGGCACTTTCTTTGCCCCTGAAAAAATGACGACGATAACGACAACACACTCATCAGTTCTCGATGACGACGACGACAGCCCTCAAGCAATGGAAAAGAAAACAGGACCCACCACGGCTGAAACTCATCACGTCAAATTCAACCTCGATCGAATGCTTTTTACCCAACTCAATCATCGCCTCCTTCTCCTTTACACCGTCGTGTGTTTTGTTGAGTCGAAGGACCAACTTTTTGAGTGAGCCCTCGACGGAAGGGAGCATGATCTCAAAGGTCGGTTTATCCACCAGTTCTTCGTCCTTAAGGATAACACAAAGCTCATTTAAACACACGGGTAAATGTTTCCAGCCCTTCTGAAGCGTTTCCCAATCTACCGTGAGAGAACGCAAGTTTTGCGCTCCGGCCACCCACGAAATTTCAAAGAACCGGTAGTGCGCCGAACCCCTGGATACCTGGAGCGACTTGAGGGTGTCCGCTTGTAGTAGCGCGGGAGGCCGACACGTCGGTTCCCATATTGACAAATCGATTTGCAAATCACGTAGTTGTTTGCATCGGAGAAGCCAGACATCTGTCTGTCCCAGATCGCAGCTCTCATATCGAATAATCTTTAGACGTGAGAGGGTGGGCAAGGTATCAGGGTCGATATCTTTGGATATTCGAAAACCCGACAAGGTGATCTCCTCGAGTTGGGTGTAAACCCCCGTTGGGATGGGGAATTTCGTCCACGTGTTCTGATCTGCATTGGAGAGTGCAATGGCCCGTAGGTTGACGTGACGTCCAGCTGATACAGGGAGGACGTATTGCGGTCGCCTGACTGCGCCCAGCATGACCTTGCCGTGGAGCTTCTGGTGGTCTTCGAGGTCACATATGACTTGGAGTTCTTCCAGAGAGTCGCACAAGTCGACGACTCGTATAAACAGTGTCATAAGGCTTTGAGGGCAACCTTGCCAGACACGCTTTGGCATGAGCAGGATCTTGAGCAGAGGTCGTATTGAGGAATTCTCCTTCAACGTTCGATGGAGCAAGAAAACGGAGCTCGTCCTTGGTACCTAAGGAAGTGTGTTAGCATTGGTTAGCGTTATAGAGGTCTGTTCTATACAGAGACGAATTTATACAGAATTTCGGTGGCCGGTGCATGCCATGATCGACATACGAGAGGAATATGGCGCATTGCATCTAATTGACTGACTTGATAGGAGCTCGGTTGAGGTCTAGCTCGCGGGACCGCATTGAATATATGCAGCAATATTTCCTGGGGTAAGCGCTGCGCCCTGGCAACAGGCTGGTGAGGACTGTGAGTAAACCTGTAGCGTCGGTGCGACATCATGCACTACCTTGCGCGGTTTGAACAGTCTGACCTCGCGCTGCAGATATGAAAGGCCCTGCATCGCAATGCCCTCACGGCCAGACGTCGATTCGCTGTAAGAGTGCTCGCTCTTTACGCGTATAGTGGACGACATCCGAATCTTCCTCTTTGATCTAACAGTGTCACCTGGCCTAGCTTCAGTCATGTTGGTGGTCAGGTCCAAGGGTGGTTGGCCAAGGAAGTCGGAAAGGGCAGGTGAAATTACATTTCCAATAATGGCATCAAATACTTGTCATACACACATGGATGTCGGTTAATCTAATGATGAAATACGCGGACTCCCTTGTAATCTGCAACCATATATCCGTGGTTGACCCCTGGGCAAGACATAAACATTCCGTCCGCGGTATTTCTAATTTGCGGCTCGCAGCTTCGACGAGCTAATAAAGGCGTGAGCCCCGTCTCCAACACGAATAAAATATTTACCCCAGGTTGAAAGGTGCCACGGACGAATGTCAAATCGATTGTTATACTTGGGAACGCCTCGTCAAGGATTTTGCTATTTGGAATGAGCTCAGTAGGAATTCCACCGATATGTTCGTAAGCGTGAACGAATATTATGCGGGCCGTCGGTTCGTTTCGTCGGACATAGAGTATAGCGTCGATGAGGTGATGGATCTGAGCACTGTCGGTCAACGTACAGAAGTGCAAAGCTTAGTACTGACGTCGTCTCCTTTGACCCACACAACGATAGCATGCCGCCGCATTCTACGAAGAGTCTTGACGAGTTTGGCGTCCGCTCCCTTGGTATATTTGAACCTCCGGAGAACCTCTATTTGGTCATAGATCCACAAAGCGATACGCGTCAATGTGAGCTGGGATTTGATGATGAACAGCCAGAGCACGATGGTAGCAAAGTAAGCCACGAACAACCCAAGGACAATTGGACTGAGAACTTCGTCAGCAAATCAACGATCTGTGGACCTATACTCATACTTCATTACGACATTGCCGATGACTACAGTCGTGATCGTTCCGAATGCCAAAAACACGGAGAGAGGAGATGCGCGTACGTCCCTTAGCAAACGATTACGGTTAAACTTGAGCATCACGTTAGAAACGATATACTGGAGGTGGTATAAATATCGACCAAGACACCACAGAAAAAAAACCTACCAAGAACATGACCGTGAGGAACGATACAGAGAAGACAGACGAAATGACGGGGAGGCTAAAGGCCGATGAGGCATAGAGAGTGGTACACCCGAGGATGAAGAATATGACAGTGGATGCCGGCCCACCGGTGACGGGCATCGTTCGTAGAAGAAGCTTCGGTAGGACCCCGTCCTGGGCGAGAGTCTGGAGAAGACCACAGGCAGTAAAAAGTCCAGTTAACACACCACCAGCGAGGACCACGGAGGCGTCAATGACAAGCAGAATCCTGAGCCACTTTCCGGCCACCTTTTCGGCGAGAAGCGAAAGTATGTTTGTACCGCTCAGGATGTCTTCGTTTGGTAGATGAACGTAGACAAATAGCATCAATGGGACGTTCAGAATCATGGCTGACCATAGCAGATTGCGAATGACCCGGCCATAATCCTTGGGCTCAATGACTTCAATGTACGCAGGCGTGCATTCGAACCCGGTTACACCCAGGAACCCGATACATACTCCGTTGAAGATAGCGCGTCCCACGCTGGAGGGTCGTCGTTCCCAGTTGGCTGCCAAAGTGGATGTGCCGTCCTTTGACCACGCGACGATTGAGAAGATGATTAAGATTGTCATTGAAAGAAGCTTGGGCGCAGGCCGGTCAGTAATACTCGACGAGATGCTGATCGAGATCCGCTTACATGAATCATTGTGAATGTGAGGGTGACAATGCTGCTTTCCTTCACTTGAAAAAAGCCGACGAGACAAAGGGCGACAAGAATACTCAATGCAAGTATGGGTTGAGATATGCCAAGTTTTGGTACGTCGCCTTCAAGATACGCTGCAGCGGTCGCGGTGGAGACCATCGAGGTAGCCATTGCATCCAGTAAGGTAGCAGCTGCGCCGATGAGCCCCAGAGTCTTACCGGAGAACTGGAGGAGGTAGGTGTAGTTGGCCCCGTTTAGTCGTACAGCAGATCCCAGCTCGAGTAAAATGGGTCGAAAGAGGAAGAGGATCGAACAGGCGATAAGAAGTGAAATAGGCGACAAAACGCCCGAAGCCGCAGCGACTGGTCCAAAGGATCAGGTACGGAAAGTGAACGTAACGAGTGCTATACTCACCGGCGGGGAAGGCGTAGAACACACTCCCAATGACTCCATTGCCCGCTATGGATGCGGCTCGCCATTGATCTATGGTCACTGGCTTTGTCTCTATGGATTTCTTGGCCTCTTCAAACTCAGAAGGTCGTTGAGCCCCAACCCTAGTGGATCCTTCAGTCCACCAGTCATCAGGGATAGAGCGAGACTCACGGCAAACTCCCAGTCATTATCAAGATTGGGGAATCTAGAAGGATGGGTATTGACGATCTTTAACCCATGTGCGCTGTACTTTTGCTTCCGGATAATTGTCTCGAACTCGCTCAGCGCAAATCTGAAGAGTCCGAGTTAGGTAACGAGAAAGGGAAGATACCAGTAAACAGCACGTACGAAGGAGGATGCAAGGACGCCTTATCAACTGAAGCTGGGGGGGGAAAGGGAAACCGGAAACTGCTCAGTTCCGTCTTAATAACGGGCTCAAATATTCTTACGCACGCGGTTCTACGCGTTTTTCGCCACCGCTAGCCCACTTGAGGCTCGCAGCCATCTCTAAGACCTCATCCCCCTCCTCGTCCGCAGCGACTTCGGGTAGCTCGCGAGCTCGGTTTTCCAGACAACGTCGGGGAGAGGGTATGACCGGGCTGCGTGTCAAAGACGTACTTCGCTTACACGACGGCGAGCCTGGTGGAGTTGAAGCCATGCCAGTGTGGTTGTGGTGGACACTCAAGGCCCGCTCCATGATTTTCTCGAATGTATTGATGCCCGTATCGTGGGAATACACCACAGTTGTCAGGCGATGCGATACGGCTGTTGGCCAAATTTGGCCACAGCTACTGTGTGGCACGGACAAACAAACGCCTCAGCCCTGGTGTGATTGGTGACTGATGACAACCGTGATGACAACAGGTCTAACTAAACGTCCCACTTCCACCTTACCCATTCGAGTGTCGTCATCTGTTGCAATAACGCTGGGGTGAAACAGACGTGGCTACCAGAGTAATCGCTAGGAGTGTGTGTTCAGAGCAATTCGCTTAATAGCACCAGTGGGTATGTTTCGAGAACCGCTTTGTGCCTTGCCAGCGAGTGAATAAGCGCTCGATAGGTGCTTCAGGGGTTCCAGGTAGCGACAAAATTCGAGGAGGAAAATTGCCTGAAAACTGTACACCAATATGTATAGCCAACGGTCGCGTCTGTATATTCAATAACGATGGCCAAATGGTATCTGATCGTAGCAGCGCCCACATGCCCTGTAGCATGGAGCGCGGAAGGCGATCGAATCCTGACACGCTGCTCTGTTATTCGGAGATAGTAATTTGCCCCACGCTCTCAAGGTATGCTTTGCGGTAGGGGTTGCCGTCTGTAGCTGTGGACCGGTTATACGGCGTCCACTTCGGCTCATCCTGTGACGTAGCGCTTCAGTCTTAGTCATAAACATAAGGTGATTGACATGAATACCTTGAATAGGCGCATGCACTTGACGTAGTTTCCTTCATCCAAGGTGAAGCGGTGATACATGCCGGGTGGCAAAAGAAGCAAATCACCTGGCTCGGTCCGGATGCGGATCCAAGCATCGGATGCAGCCTCTGAATCTCAATTAGAACGTGGCGAGGCTGATTGCGCAAGGCGCCGCGTACCGCGGATATCAAAGTATCCAGCTCCGTCAAGGATGTACCGTATTTCTTCGTCTTCGTGCAAGTGCCTGGTACAAGCAATTCTTAATATAGGTTCAGACTACTGTTTCCTCGCAAACTCACTCCTCAAAGAATGTTTTGATCTTTGACTCGTAAGCATCGCCTAGACCAGCCTTCGAGCAATTGATCACATCTCGATTTTTGTAGGACCTATCCTGGCAAACCTGATCGATCGCCTTTCACAACTCGTTTTAGTCCCTCCGCCTCCCGTACCTGGTGATCCACCTACTTGCTCCCAGTTCCCATCCTGGTCAACCGGTATGAACCGGTATTCGATACCGTTCATCTGTAGTGTGTTTACATCCACTGGGGTTGAGTTCTCATCAAAAGAAGGCATTTGTTGGTCGCCCTCTGCCTTGTCCAAGTAGTACGCCTTCATGTCGTGTGTCTGAGGGAAGTCCAAGTTTCGAAACCAAACATCAGCATTGGGCCTGTGATACGAAGCCGGAATGACGCGAGAGCAGACAAGGTTCTGAATATTCATTCTTCCCAGCCTCTCGGCCGAATCACGGGTCACGCGCTCGAGCCATATTTTTTTGTTTCGTGCGTGATGTTGGTGGGTTTTGCTTCAACTGCAACTCATATAAATGAGGACGGAGGCAAATGCAAATTTGCTTTTCTACAGTAAACAAGTGAAATTGTCAGAATATCGATATTGGCGATAAGGGCGGGACGCGAAAGGAGGGGAAATGGAGAACTATAATTCAAGAGTTATGGTTACCTATCCTCAATATAATATAAGGAGCTGTTTACTACCAGTCACTTGTGCGAGCGATGCATCAAGTGTTCCTGTTCCATGAGTGGCGGTCACAAAATCCTTGAGTTGGTTCGAATCAAGTACTGTAATCCAGTGTGTGCAAAATTGAGGGAAATGGAGGAAATTGCCTGAAAACTGTACACCAATATGCATAGCCAATGGTCGCGTCTGTATATTCAATAACGATGGCCAAATGGTATCTGATCGTAGCAGCGCCCACATGCCCAGTAGCAATGGAGCGCGGAAGGCGATCGAATCCCGACACGCTGCTCTGTTATTCGGAGATAGGAATTTGCCCCACACTCTCAAGGTATGCTTTGCGGTAGGGGCGGACGTCTGTATCCGTGGATCGGTTATGACACGTCCAATCTGGCTCATCCTGCGACGTAGCGCCTCAGTATTAGTCATAAAAATAAGGTGATTGACATGAATACCTTGAATAGGCGCATGCCCTTGATGTAGTTTCCTTCATCCAAGGTGAAGCGGTGATACATGCCGGGTGGCAAAATAAGCAAATCACCTTTCTCAGTCCGGATGCGGATCCAAGTATCGGATGCAGCCTCTGAATCTCAGTTAGACCGGGGCGAGGCTGATTGCGCAAGGCGCCGCGTACCCCGGACATCAAAGTATCCAACTCCGTCAAGGATGTAGCGTACTTCTTCGTCATCGTGCAAGTGCCTGGTATAAGCAATTATTGATATAGGTTAGGCTACTGTTTCCTGGCAAACTCACTCCTCAAAGAATTCATTGATTATTGGCTCGTAAGCATCGCCTAGGCCAGCCTTCGAGACATTGACCACGTCTCGATTTGTGTAGGATCTTTCCTGGGCAATCTGATTGATCGCCTTCGCAACTCGATCAGTCCATCGGCCTCCCGTACCTGGCGATCGACCTACTTTCTCCCAGTTCCCATCATTGTCAACCGGGATGAACCGGTATTCGATACCGCTCGTCTGTAGTGTGTTTATATCCACTGGGGTTGAGTTCTCGTCAACAGGAGGCAATCGTTGGTCGCTCCCTGCCTTGTCCAAGTAGTACGCCTTCATGCTGTGGGTATGAGGGAAGTCCAAGTTTCGAAGCCAAACATCGTCGATTGAACCTTGATACGGGGTGTACGAAGTCGGAATGGGGCAAGAGCACACCAGGTTCCGAATTCACTCTTCCCAGCCTCTCAGCCGAATTATGGCCTTTGTACTTTGCTTTACTATGTACAACAAACAAGTGAAATTGTTAGAATATAAATTTTGGCGATGAAGGGCGGGACGCGAAAGGAGGGGAACTATCATTCAAGAATTACAGTTATCTATCTTCAATCTAATATAAGGAGCTATTTACTACCAGTCACTTGTGTTCCGGTTCCACGAGTGCAGGCTTCCCAGCATCCCCCGTGGCGGGCACAAAGTACTTGAGTTGATTTGAATCAAGAAATCCAGTATACAGTAGTCACGAGGTTGCGAAACACTGATTGGTTGTGTTGATTGATTGATGCCAGCCAAATAATAATAATAATATATTTATTGCATATCCTTGAACTACTGTGTTGTGCGAAAAGAGGTGTCTGGGGTCCCGTGTCCAACTGGGAACGCGATCATCGGCCGAATTTTGGTCAGTGTCACTTACAACTTGAACCCCATCATGTCTTCGTCTATTGCACGCACGGCCGCTCGTCGCGCCCTCCGTCTCCCCAAAGTCCCCAGGACCGTCGCAACCGCGCGTTCCTTCGCGTTGCTCACAAAAACTGCAAAAATTGCAACGCCGGCTGTCCGGTGCTCTCGATCCGCCATCGAGGTATGGGTTGGCATCTCTCTTAGCTCGATTCATTGCTGACACTATCATTCTGCAAGGCCCCGAGACGTGGAGTCAAGACTATGAATTTTGCCGGAACGAAGGAAACCGTGTACGAGCGCAGCGATTGGCCAGCTGAGAAGCTGCAACACTACTTCAAAAATGACACTCTGTGCATCCTTGGCTACGGTTCACAAGGCCACGGTCAGAGCTTGAACGCGCGAGACAACGGCTTAAATGTTATTGTTGGCGTCCGCAAGGATGGCGCAAGCTGGAAGATGGCCCAGGAAGATGGCTGGGTGTGTACTTCAATCCTTTGGAAGTATATTTACATTGACCTTTTCCGTCAGGTTCCCGACGAGACGCTCTTCCCCGTCGAGGAGGCAATCAAAAAGGGCACGATCATAATGAACTTGCTCAGCGATGCTGCTCAATCTCAGACGTGGCCTGATATTGCGCCCCTCATCACCAAGGGAAAGACACTGTACTTTTCCCACGGGTTCTCTGTAGTCTACAAGGACGACACCAAAGTCGTCCCTCCAAAGGACGTCGACGTTATCCTCTGTGCTCCGAAGGGCTCCGGCGTTACTGTGCGAACGCTGTTTAAGGAAGGCCGTGGCATCAACGCGTCAATCGCCGTCTTCCAGGACGTCTCTGGTAAGGCGAAGGAGAGAGCTGTCGCCCTCGGTGTTGGTATCGGTGCTGGCTATATGTACGAGACGACTTTCCAGAAGGAGGTCTACTCTGACCTGTACGGCGAGCGAGGAGTGGTGAGCCGCTTTCGATAGTAAGAAAATCGCGTCACTAATGATTTTGTGCCAGCTTATGGGCGGTATCCGTACGTGAACTACTCGTTGGGTCCTTCGTTTATCTAACATTTCCAGAGGGTATGTTTAAGGCGCAGTATGAGGTCCTGCGCGCAAATGGACATTCGCCATCGGAAGCGTTCAACGAAACTGTCGAGGAGGCGACACAAAGCTTGTTTCCCCTCATCGGACAGCATGGGTGGGTGTTCTTGACCAATTGCGTTCCAAGCTGATCGCTGATTGCTTTCATAGCATGGTATGAAATACTCACAGCGACTGACATTTTCCTGGTACTGACATCGATTATCCCATCTCCAGGACTACATGTATGCTGTAAGGCTTTTTCTCCTTTGGTGCCCGTTTACCACATCTTGTTGACTGTTACATTACTCTCAGGCCTGCTCGACAACTGCTCGCCGCGGTGCACTCGATTGGGCTCCAATCTTTGAAAAGGCAAACCGGCCGGTATTCGAGGCGTTGTACAAGTCGGTAAAGGATGGCACCGAGACCCGGAAGTCGCTTGAATTTAACGGCCGCAAAACTTACCGCGAAGATCTTGAACGCGAGCTGAAGGAGATTGACGATCAGGAGATCTGGAGGGCAGGAAAGACCGTCCGGGCGTTACGGCCGGATGCGAAGCCGGAATAAGCGGCCAGGGGAGGCGAGCAAAACGAGCCGTACAGGGCTCAGTTATCATATTGGTCGGGCTAGCAATTTCAATCGAGGACGAATGAAAACATTTCACGATCAATGTCACAGATCAAGACGTTTCATTCACGCTTTTTGACGCGATCTAGCCACAACATTACTACATAATGAAATTGGAATAAGTTTGGTGGTGATCTTTCCTACGACCTCTTGCTTCATCGTTGACTCTTTAGGGCCCGCTCCTGCGTCGAGCTCCGATCTTCTCGGTCCGTTCATCAACCACAACACTTTCAAAAAAACTACACACCCAACCCGTCCGCCGCTTCAAGTTGATCCAAAATCCAGTCGTTCACATCCCCCGGGTCACAGCTGCTGTGACCAGGACCAAGGTCAGGATCCACGCACTCGGTGACGATGAGTGGCCCGGGAACGGCGAACTCCCGCCGGATACGCGGGAGGATGTTGAGGCAATTTTCGAAAACGATATTAACGGGTTGCGTATCAGCCGCTGGATTCTGGCGCATCTTTCGTAATTGTTGGTCTATTTTTCGCCCCTCGCCTTGATAGCCACGTATAACCACGACTTCGAGCCCCTTTGGCATCGCGTGTACAATTTCGCGCGTGCATTTAATGGTAGCTCCTCCAGGGGTTTGTACTAGAGAGGTTCGTACCTCATATAACGCTCCCAACACCATTTCCGTCACCTTTCCATAGCACCCTATCGTATTAACTCTTCTAAAGGTGTCAATGAATGACCTTGTGGCGTCAAGGGAGCGACCTTCTCCTTGGAAGTCCAACCGAATCACTTTTGCACCGAGTTGCGCCGAAATGAGAGGGTACATTGTTGCCATGGACTCGGATGTGATCTCGGAGAGCTCCAAATGGCGTAGTTGAGACAAATGGAGGCCTGAGCTTAGAGCAAGCTCGAGAACGTCGATCCATTCACGAGACAGCCCGAGGTATTGCAAGTGGAAGTGGGTGAACGACTCCGGTACTTGAAGTGGAATAATTTCCATTTTTGCTCCGATCAGATCCAAGTCGGTGAGATGGGGTAATTGTCTAAGTATCTGCGTAAATTCAAAATTGGGTTGTAATCCGCATAATTCCAGGCGTGTTAAGGATTTGCAATCCTCCTGAAACGATATACCCGAATTCCAAACTGTGAGGTACGTTGTACGACTAATCAAGTCAGAAGGGATCACCCAAACTCTCTGGTCCTCGGCATAAAGCCATAAATGAACTGGAGAAGCCGGTATGAGCCAGTTATTGATGGGGCCTGCTAGCTCCACATTAAGCCGCTGAACCGTTATGGTATCAGGGTCGAGGTCCACTTGAAGTTTGCCGGAGTAGGGGATAGTTAGTTCAATCTCCCCACTACGGCAACGATCGAGATGGTTTTGAAAATGACTTCTTGCTCCAGTAGGCGCTCGGAAATGCCGCCAAAGATACGGCGTCCCAATCATTACGTCGCGCCACCTGCTGCAGACGCTAGCTAAACGTAGAGCCATTGTTGGGGTTACATCGAAGATACGTGGAGGATGGCGGTGACACTCGTCTATCTCATCGTTCACGCAGTCCTCGAATATTTGGAGTAATATTTCCACCGGGAGCCTTCGAATCGGGTGAAGAACGCCTAGTTTCTTGGCCTTGATACTCTCCTGTGCGGAATCGATCATGGAAGAGAAGGAAGAGATTGAGCTCGACATCTGGTCACGCAAGGACTCCGTGCTGTACAGCTGTTGGGCGATGGATATAATTCGCTCTTGCGTTCGAATCACTCGTCGCTCCAGGGCTGCATCGAGAGCAAAAATTCCATTCTTCAGCGCCCCCCAACTGTGCAGGAAGTCGGAGGTGGAAGGAAGATATGCAGCAAGCGCAATTCTGTCGTCCTCTTGAACTGCCAACTGCGTCTGTATCTGCACTGAAAGTGGCATAAAGTGGGTGCAGAGTTGAGAGCCAACGTCACGAAGGATTTCTGTCGAGTCAAGGGTGCGCCGTAGAATAATGGCTTTCTCTGCAAGTAGCTGACGCTTCGCTTCATGCTCCGTCTGCAGCTTCCGGATAGTCTCAATAATGGCTTCTTCCTGAGCTATAACTTCATGCAGAGCGAGACATTCAGCTTCCCCTGGAACATGATTCCG
>WNFL01428808.1_pt1 | contig 21802 bp, 12 predicted proteins | sample 5400361 | NCBI WGS metagenome assembly WNFL01 (sample SAMN13153351, study PRJNA577476) | soil metagenome | isolation source: 40 cm soil on Douglas fir-dominated hillslope | place: USA:California | collected 2013-09-17
GACACCAGCCAAGTACGATTCCGAGTCCATGAAACCAGCCCTTGCTCTTATCTGCATGGCGTTGTGCTGCACCGCTATGCGCGCCCAAGCGCCCCAAGCTCCGGCGTCCAATCTTCCGCTGCAATATCCCACCACCCCGCAAGGACCTGTGCCCCTCAATGAGGAACCCCACCATCGCCTGGTGCTGCAGAACGATTTCGTGCGTGTTTACAATGTGACTGTTCCGGAGCTTGATAGCACGTTTTTACATCAACACGATCTGCCGTATCTGTACGTTGTGCTGGGCATGGCGGACATCATTAACGCCATCGTCGGCAAGCCAGAACTCCATCAGGTGTTGCAAGACGGGGAAACACATTATTCGCCTGGACATTTCGCGCACATTGTACGCACGGATTCCGGCATGCCATTTCACAACATCACTGTCGAGTTGGTCCGTCCTCAAGCCACAGCGAAGAATCTCTGCAAGGATGTGCTGCCGGGAGCGCCGCTGAATTGTCCAGAACAGCGGCCTGCCATTGAGGCCAGCAAAGGCAAGAAAGCCGCACCACAAGTTACATCCGACGATCTTCCCTATTTTGAGACTGATGAGGTTCGCGTCGACCTGCACAAAGTATCCGGCGGCGATGACTACGTCGACGCGGCGCCGAAAGCCGATGCCCTGCTAATCGGGCTGACCAATTCGAATCTCGACGTGAATCTCGCCGGCGAACACATTGGATTTCTGCACGGCGGCGATGTGTTATGGCTGCCCGCCGGCCAGCCGCGCCGGATCGTCGATTTTCTCGGGACGAACTCCCACTTCCTATTGATTTCCTTTAAGGACAGTATAGCGCGCCCGACGGCGCAATAGCGCAAGGGAGCGCCCCAAACAGGCGAGAGTACTTTGCTTTTTGCGGGAAGGGTGTGGCCCGCGTGCGCTCAGCAAGATGCTGGCAATACCCTTGCTCTGGCGCATAGAATTGGCCTGCCGATACGGACAGGGCGCCGACTGCTTTGAACACACTTGAGTTTACCGCTGTCGTTGGATTGGGCGGGCTGGTGGCGGGATTTTTGGGAGCGCTTACCGGGCTGGGCGGCGGCGTGGTGATTGTGCCGCTGCTCACGGTGGTGTTTGGCGTCGATATTCATTATGCGATTGGGGCGGCGCTGGTTTCGGTGATTGCTACGTCCAGTGGAGCAGCGGCAGCGTACGTGCGCGAGGGATATTCCAATGTGCGCGTGGGTATGTTTTTGGAGATTGCCACCACGATTGGTGCATTGGTGGGCGCGGCGCTGATTTTGCATCTTCGCGTCTCAATCATCTCGATCATCTTCGGAGGGGTGCTGCTGTACTCCGCCTACGCATCCATGACAGAGCACACCCATTCTGGCGCAAACGGCGGACCGGACCGCATCGCTACGTGGCTGAAGATGGACAGCACATATCCCACCGCGAACGGAATGGAAAGCTACCACGTGCGCGGAGTGTCACAGGGGTTTGTGCTGATGTTTGTGGCGGGCGTGCTTTCTGGCTTGCTGGGGATTGGCTCCGGCGCGGTGAAGGTGCTGGCAATGGATAAGGCCATGAAGCTGCCGTTCAAAGTGTCTACTACGACTTCTAATTTCATGATCGGCGTGACCGCAGCGGCGGGCGCAGGGGTTTATTTGCGGCGGGGCTACATTGATCCGGGGCTGGCGATGCCAGTGATGCTGGGAGTGCTAGCGGGCTCGTTGATTGGGGCGCGCGTGCTGGCGGTCGCGAAAGTAAAGGTTTTGCGCATCGTGTTCAGCGGCGTGATTGCGGTGCTGGCGGCCGAGATGATTTACAACGGATTGAAGTAAGGACCCGCGAAAAATGGAAGCGATGACGGAAAGAGATAACGCAGAGAAGCGCATGGACGAAATCATGGGCCGGCTGCTGCGCACCGGCGTGATTTTAGCAGCGGCGTTTGTGTTTGCCGGGGGGGTCGTTTACGTTGTGCGACACCCTGAGCCGGTTACGGACTACCGGGTATTTCAAGGTGAGCCGGAGGAGCTGCGCACCGTTCCTGGGATTATCCATGAGGCTATGGCGCTGCATGGGAGAGGGTTGATTCAGTTTGGATTGCTGATTCTGATTGCCACGCCGATTGCGCGGGTGGCGTTTTCGGTGGTGGCATTCCTGTACCAGCGGGACTGGACTTATGTCGCGGTTACGCTGGTTGTGTTCGGACTATTGATCTATAGCCTTTTGGGTAGCGGTGGGTGACGATATAGAAGATAAGAGAAAGGCCGCAGGGCTCCGAAGACTCCGCCCTGCGCTACAGCGGATCGTGGGTGTAGAATTGTTTCGTTTGATGGCCAAGATAGTTAGTTCAAAGAAAGAGAAAAACGATGGCGACTGCAACGTTCACTAAGCCTGCGGCTAAGGGCGGGAGCTTTTTGCTGGAATCGCCGTTGCCAGGCGATGTGTTTACGCCCGCGGATCTTACAGATGACCAAAAGCTGATTGGGCAGACGGCGGAAGAGTTTGTTGTGAAGGAAGTGCTGCCGCTCGTGAAGGATTTGGAAAACAAGAAGGCCGGCTTGATGCCGTCACTGGTGAAAAAGGGCGGCGAGTTGGGCTTGATGGGCGGCGGCGTGCCGGAGGAGTATGGCGGCGCGGGACTGGACAAGATTGCGACCACGGTGCTGACGGAAAAATTATCCATCTATGGCGGATTTGCCGTAACGCACGGAGCGCACGCAGGTATTGGAACACTGCCGATCGTTTACTTCGGGACGGAAGAACAGAAGAAGAGATACTTGCCGAAGCTGGCCACGGGCGAGCTGATCGGAGCTTATTGCTTATCGGAGCCGCAGGCCGGATCGGACGCGCAGAATTCGCTCACGCGCGCGGAGCTCAATTCAGAAGGCACGCACTATATCTTGAACGGGCAGAAGATGTGGATCACGAATGGCGGTTTCGCCGACGTGTACGTGGTGTTTGCGAAGATCAATGGCGAGAAATTTACAGCGTTTATCGTGGAGCGTACGTTTCCGGGGTTCAAGCCGGGTAATGAAGAGCACAAGATGGGGATTCACGGAAGCTCGACGACGCCGATTTTTCTGGAGAACTGCAAAGTGCCGAAGGAAAACGTGCTGCACGAAATCGGGCGCGGGCATATTGTGGCGTTCAATATTTTGAACGCAGGACGGTTTACGCTGGGGGCATCGTGCGTGGGCGGGGCGAAGAACGTGCTAGCGACTTCGTCAAAATATGCCAAGGAGCGCAAGGCGTTCGGCAAGCAAATTGGCGATTTTGGATTAATCCGGGAAAAGCTGGCGGAGATGGCGATCCAGATTCTTGCGGTGGAGTCGATGGTGTACCGGTCGGCGGGGAATATTGAAGCGGCGATGGCGGCGGCTTCCGTATCCGGCGGGGACAAAATCCAGAGCGCGATGAAAGTGCTCGAGGAATATGCGATTGAGAGTTCCATTGCCAAAGTGTATGGCAGCGAAATGCTGGACTACGTGGTGGATGAGGCGGTGCAAATCTTCGGCGGATACGGATTTCATGAGGAGTATCCCGTGTGCCGTGCGTATCGCGATTCGCGCATCAACCGAATTTTCGAGGGCACCAACGAAATCAACCGCATGCTGATCATTCAGATGCTGATGAAGCGCGCGATGGGCGGGCAATTGCCGCTGATCCCAGCGGCCATGAAGCTGGCGGACGAGATTCTGGCGGGTCCTTCTTTCGAGGAGGCACCGGAAGGTGTGCTTGCGGATGAAGCGAGGGTGGTGGCGAACACGAAGAAGATGTTTTTGCAGGCGGCGGGCGGAGCAGTGCAGAAATTCCGGGAGAAATTGGCGGACGAGCAGGAATTAATCGCCGCGCTCTCGAACATTGTGATGGAGATTTACGCCATGGAGTCTTGCCTGCTGCGCGCACAAAAAGCGGCGGAGGCGAAGGGCGAATCCGCTACGCAGACGCTGATCGATGCGGCGCGAGTGTTTATCGCGGAGGCCGCGGAACGCGTGGAGCACGAAGCCAAGCGCGCCGTAACGGCCGTGAATGAAGGCGACATGCTTACGACGCAGATGGCGGTCCTGAAGCGGTTTGGCAAGCGCACGCCGGCGGATACGATCGCGCTGCGGCGCGGCGTTGCGGCGGCGGTGCAGGCCCAGGACCGGTATCCCTTCGAGGGCCGCTAGCAAGCGCGATTCCGAAAAACCTGATCAATCGAAGTTTGCCTTCCGGGTGGCGCGCAGCCGCATGAATAGGTAGATCGAAGTAATAAGCAGAAAAGACGAAGAATAGAAGCCAGGAGCCGGGCGCAGGAACCGGACCGAGGGCACGGTCTGGCCCAGGACCGTAAAAATCGTGTGCCCCATTCCATTGAGCAGCATGACGGCGGCGAAGAAATAAGCCAGCGGGCGCAAGCCGCGCGCATTGCGATAGGCAAACGGCGTGAGCGCCAGCAGGACTAAATTGGCGACGATGAGTCCCACTAACCATTCGCGGTACTCGAATGTGGGCATCGGGAACCAGCCTAGTTTTGCGCGCATGGCGATAACGGTGGGGTTGTAAACGCTGAGGAAGCCCGTAAGCGCCTCGTCCGCAACGTGAACACAAAAGGCAAGACACATTAGGACCCACGCAAGCCCAAAATTATCGATTGAAGCCAAAGCCCGAGTGCTGGCTAAAGCCATGGCGGGATTGTAGCGCGCGGAAGCTCATAGGAGGGAGCTGTTTGCTCTTGGGGTACGACGAGGCACGCGAAGCTCCAGTAGGATAAGCGCTTATCTTACACTTTTATCGCAAGCGATATACCGCCGCCGTGGAAGGAGCAGCTTGGGGTGTTCCGAAAGCTGTTAGTCTTGGCGCTCGTCATCATTGCGCTGCACATTGCGGCGGTGCCGACGCTCGGAACCTCTCCTGCAGGATCCCTACTCGGAAATTTGCTGCAGGTTACGGCTTGCGGGCTTGCGGCAGGAATGGCTTTTGCTGCATCGCGCCGAGCCTTGGGCCTTTGCCGGCCGTTCTGGTGGTTCGTCGGCTTCGGATTGGCGATCTGGGGCGTGGCGGACCTGGGCTGGATGTACTACGAAACCGTGCTACGAGCGGAACCGCCTGCGGGCTCGGTGGTGCGCTTTCTTTTTGGGACGCAATCGATTTTTTTTGCGCTCGCGGTATTTCAAAATCCGGACAAAAACTCGTCGAACCTTGACCCAGAGTCGGTGCTCGATTTCATGCAAATCGGCATCGTTTTCTTCTTCATTTACGTTGGTTTTTACTATTTGCCCGCGCATCACCTGGACGCGCGTAGTGCGTTCGCGCGCGAGATTTGGGTAGTGGCTGGAGAAAATGCAGCGCTGGTGTCGCTAGCGTTGATCCAGGCGGCGCGCGCGCGTGCAGAGTATGTTCGCAAGCTGTATCGCGGCTTTGCCGTGTACTTGCTGATCTTTACCGCACTAACGTGCGGCGCCAGCTATGTGCAGTTGACGCGAAATCTACCGACGGGAACATGGTTGGACTTGGCCTGGACAGTGCCACTGTTAAGCGCAGCGTTGTCGGCGGCGCGCTGGCAACCTAAGACTACGCCGCAAACCCTCCCTCCGTTAAGGCCCAAGAGCTTCAGTGACTTGGTTTTCACCAACGCTACGCTTGCGCTGGCGCCACTCATCGTCCTGCTGCAGGTAGCGCAGCTCGGAACGGAATGGCGCTCGGTGCGGTTCACGCTGCTGGGCGTTTCCATTGTGTGCTACGCGGCGCGGCTGGGGGTCACGCAATTCCGACAGAGCCGGGCCGAAGATACGCTGGAACGGCACAATCGCGCCATGGAATCGGCGGTGAACGGAATCGCGATTGTGGATGCGAAGGGCCAGCACTCGTACGCGAATGTTGCGTTCGCACAGATGATGGGCCACGAGACCGCGGAATCGATTGTCGGTAGGCCATGGCAGGATACGTACGCGCCGCTGGATATTACGAGAGTGGAAGAGGAGCTTCGCGAATCGCTACGCAAAAACGGCAAGTGGCATGGACCACTCAATATTCACCGTCGCGACGGGAGCACGTTGCCCGTGGAAATGGCGATCACGGCTTTGCCGGACGGCGGCGTCGTTTGCGTAAGCCGTGACATGACGGCAAAGCGCGAAGCGGACAACGCGCGTGCCCAAGCCGAGGCGAAGTACCGCATGCTGGTCGAGCAAGTGGCCGCCGTCAGCTACATTGCCGAGCTCGGAATGCACGGAGAATGGCTCTACGTCAGCCCGCAGGTGGAGACGATGTTTGGATTTTCGGCCGAAGAGTGGCTGACGGATTCCCGTGCGTGGACGAAGCACGTGCATCCGGAAGATCACAACGTAGTGGAAGCCGCGGAGGAGACGAGCCAGCGCGGGCAGCGTTTTCAGGCAGAGTATCGAATCATCCGCAAAGACGGACGTGTCATCTGGGTAAGCGACACGGCCGTGGTGGTAGAGGGGAGCGACGCGCATCCATTGATGGAAGGAATTATTGTGGACATCACGGAGCGCAAGCAGCTCGAGACACAACTTCAGCAGGCGCGGCGCATGGAGGCAATTGGCAGGCTAGCGGGCGGAATCGCCCACGATTTCAATAATTTGCTGACGATCATCAAAGGGTATACGGAGCTGGCGCTCAAGCGGCCGAGGATTTCGCCGGAGCTGCAAGCGGACGTCGAGCGCATCGAAGACGCATCGGAGCGCGCGAGCACGCTGGTGCGGCAACTGCTGGCGTTCAGCCGTCGGCAGGCTTTGCAGCCGAAGCTGTTGGACCTGAACAGCATCGTGCTGGGATTGGACAAGCTCCTGCGACGGTTGATGGATGAAGAGATCGGGATGTCCACGATTCCGGCGAAAGATATCGGGACGATTAAAGCCGATCCCGGCCAGATAGAGCAAGTGATCATGAATTTGGTGGTGAATGCGCGCGACGCAATGCCGAAGGGTGGGCGGCTCACGGTGGAAACGGCGAACGTGGACCTGGACGCGACGTATGCGAGCGAGCACGCGACCGTGAAGGCCGGGCGTTACGTGATGCTGGCTGTTTCCGACACTGGTATCGGAATGAGTCCTGAAACTGTGGCGCATATTTTCGAGCCGTTTTATACAACGAAGGAAAGCGGGCACGGCACGGGGCTGGGGCTTTCGACCGTGTATGGAATTGTGAAGCAAAGCGGCGGGTACATTTGGGTGTACAGCGAGCTGGGGCGTGGATCGTCGTTCAAGGTTTACTTGCCGCGCGTGGAGCAGGCTCCGGAGGCGCTGCCCGCGATCAAGCCGGTAAGCGGAGAACAAAAAGGATCAGAGACTATTTTGCTGGTAGAAGACCAGCCGCAGGTGCGCGAACTCGCGCGTATGGCGCTGTCTGAAAAAGGATACACGGTGCTGGTGACCTCCAGCCCCGAAGACGCGGAAAGCGCGTGCTCGAAGCATGGGACGGAAATTCATTTGTTGTTGACCGATTTAATTCTACCGGGAATCAGCGGGCGGGAGTTGGCGAAGCGCCTGACGGCGCGGCATCCGAAGATGCGCGTGCTGTATATGTCCGGCTACACGTACAACATTATGGCCCAAGGACTAGGTCAGGATGGGCTGCTCGAGGATGGCATGGCGTTCCTGCAGAAGCCGTTCACTCCAAGCGCGCTTTCCGAGAAGGTCCGTGAGGTGCTGGACCGTATCGTTGCGACAAGCAGGAGCTGATGTTGTGCAGTGGGGTTCGCTGTTCTTTAGTCAGGCTTTGGCGCCGATCCTGGCGTCGGAGGCAGAGTGGCCGGGGCGTCAGAAGCGTCCTTGGGCTTGCCGATAGCTGCAATGCTCTCGACGTTGAATTTCTTGTAGTCGGAATAGCGCGTTACTTCATTGACCTTGAAGGCCTTTACCAGCAGGACGCGCACGCCGACGTGAGCTTCTTCATAGGTTGGGAGCCACACTTCATTGTTGATGTAGGCTTGTTCGAAAACAAAACTCGTGCCCTTCTGCAGGTTGGCGATTACACCGCCGCCGAACCGAAAATCTCCGACAAAGTAGGCTTCCAGTCGCGCGACGTCGTGGGCCTTTTCGTCAATCCAAACAACACCGGCGAGCTCGTGCACTACTTTCTCGACCAGTTTGTGCGGCTTGAACTCGGGATTGGGCTCGAAGTCAAAGACCAGGACGTCCTGGCCGCGGAAGCGTTCCCGCCGAGGGTTCACAAATTGGGATGCGCGAAGGAATATCTCAATGCCAGGTTCTTCGTCACCTCCTTTATCTTTTCCCTCTTCCTTGGCTTTTTCCTCCTTGGCCTCCTTCTTCGCGTCGCGCTTCTCGATGTCTTGTATTTCCTTTTTTACTCTATCGTTTTCTTTCTTTTGCTCTCCCTCGCTAAGCGGCTTGCCATCTTTCTTGACCAAGGTGGAGACTTCGTGCCCGTTCAGGTAGAAAAAAGTGGATCCACGCAGCTCGCGTTTGCTGATTTTCCCAGTCTTGTCGTATTCAGTTTCTTCCTCGCTGCGAGTACCAGCGTAGTTCTCCTTGAGTTTGTCGATCGCTTTCTGGTTTTCGTCGATTTCTTTGAACAGCGCCTTCAAGTCCGGTAGCTGCACTTGCGATTTCTTGGGAAAGTCGAAGACTCGCTCCCCAATAGAGCCGTCTACTTCCGCGCGCGTCACCGTAATGTCATACGTTGCTGTTCCGCGGTGCAGCTCGATCTTGTAGGGAATTTTCAGGCCGTTCACCGGTCGGCAGTCGTCGTAGAGAATTTTCTCTTCGATCCCACCAATAGTGGCTGCCTCCTCCACGATAAGATGTGTTTGAGAATCGAAGAAGACGTGCCGCTTCACGCCGCTAGCAGTGGTCACTTCAATCTCTAGCGCGTCTCTGCCGCGCACCTTGGAGAAGCTAGCAAAACCGATGCCGATCTTGTTCTTCCTGGCGTCGACGAGGTGCGAATTGTAGTACTGTCCAGCGGCTTCGAGTTGGCTGCCCTCCGCGCCGACCAGCGTGGCGAATTCACCATTCGCGCTGCGGCGCCACGCGGACTTGCCGTTGTACGCCTCGATCAAAGTGGTGTCACCTGCGACGAGTTCGGAGTAATAACGATTCGGCAGCTTCGTGTTGAGCGTGTAAGTTCCGGTCTTGCCCTCGGGCGTGCGGAAGGTCCCTTCAATCGCGATTGTTCGGGCCTTAGAAAGCGCTTTGGAGCCACCCGCCGCCTTGATGTATTGCTGGACGAGTTGTTGCGGGTCTTGCGCGGATGCAGCCGCGGCAAGAAAGCTCAGACAAAGTGTGGCTGTTAAGGCGAACTTGTGGGCTTGCATGGCGTTCAGAGATAGGAACGCAGGTTCATGGGAAAAGGTTTCCTCTGATTTGCAGAATCGGACAAGGCTATCCGAGTACTCCCGGAGTTTGCTGGATTCTAGCCCTATCAGGCGCGTGCTACGCGCAGACGTTTCTGCCGCAAAAGCGGCGCCATGTTGATGGGCGCCGCCGTGCCGCGCGCCTCGACGCAGTTCCTGACGTGAATGTTATTTCGCCTTAGGGCGATTTAAATATTTCTCGTACAGAGCTTTCTGTTTGTTGTCGAGCGAGGTGAGCTGCCCCTTGATGAAAAGATAGCGAACCTCAGTAGTGAGTTCGAGTGGATCTCCGTTGGTCACGATGATGTTCGCGATCTTGCCGCTCTCCAGTGTGCCGACTTGATCGGCGAGGCCAAAAATTTCGGCTGGATACAGGGTTACGGCCTTCAGCGCTTCGTCATACGGAAGACCGTAGGCGACAGCGTTCGCGGCTTGCTGGCCCAGACGTCGCGCAAAAGAATTGTCGAAGCTGCCGAAGGCAACTTTTACGCCAGCGGCCGCCAACTCCGCAGGCTGCGTCAGCAAGCGGTCATACGGATCATCCTCTTCGCGAGGCAGCGTCAGCGTGGGTCCAAGAATTACAGGGACGCCTTTCGAACGCAGCAGGTCCTTCACCTTGTAAGCTTCAGCGCCGCCGCCGAGAATCATTTTCAGTTTTTGCTTTTCGCAGAACTCCACCGCGCTGCGAATGTCGCGCGCTTTTTCCGCAAATACCAGGACGGGCTCTTCTCCGCGTGTGACCGGCACCAGCGCGTCCAGCTTGACATCGCGCTGAAAATCGCCGGGTCCGCCATGGCCCAGCGCTTGCGCGTAATGGCGCGCGCGCTCGATCCAATCGGTGAGCTCGGTCACTTGCTTTTCGTATTCTTGCTTGGCGTCGCTGTAGGACTTTTGCTTTCTGGAAAAGGTGGAGAAATCAAATGTCTGCGTCTCGATTGTCGGCCAGTTAAGCACCACCGCAACGCTCTTCTTCAACAGCATGTCGCTGATCGTCCAGCCGGACATGTGAATCGCAGACGCCTGCCCGCCCAGAATGCCGGACGCGCCGCCGGAGTCCACGCCCCCGCTCGCCGGCACAGCGAGAACCTCGGTGATTCCCGCGGCGCGCGTCACGGGAATATGTTCGCTGGAAGGCAGCACCGCTTCGGCCGCGACGACGTCGGGATTGAACTGGCCTGTTTCGGCGGAATCAACGGTGGAGCTGACTGCACCGATCTCGCGCAAGCCCATCTGCGTAACTGGATCGAATAACCCGGGATAAACCTGCAGACCCTTGCCATCGATCACCTGCGCGCCTGCCGGGACTTCGACGGCGGCTCCGACGTTTGCGATTTTTCCGTTCTGGATCACGATGGTGCCATCGTCAATCGCGCCGCCCGAAAGCGTGAAGATTTTCGCGTGTGTGATCGCGTAAGTAGTCGGCTGAACCTGCGCACTAACTGCCGTCGGGAAATAAAGGATCATCAGCGAGCAAAAGAGATTAAAGAAAGCGCGGTGCAAAATGGGAAGTTTCAACGCGCACCTCCGAAAACAGCGTCGGCTTGCGGCGGCTTCGGTTGCGCTTCCGGCTTCTTCTCTTCTGATTTCTTCTCGCCAGGCTTTTTGCCGGCTTCGCCCGTCTCCGGCTTTTTCTCGTTCTTCTTCTCTTTTTCGAGCAGCGCCCTCTTTTCCTTTTCACGGACGGGCCTGTCGGCGATATCGCGCTGGCGATCAAAGTACACGCGGCCGTCGATCAATGTCTTCTGTACCACGGCGTAATCGCTAAGCGGATCGTGATTATAAATAACCAGATCGGCGTCTTTGCCGGTATCAATCGATCCAACGCGCTTGTCGATCCCGAGCTGAATCGCTGGATTCAGCGTCACCAGCTTGAGCGCCTCGTCATGCGAAAGGCCGCCGAACTTGATACTCTTTGCGGCTTCCTGATTGAGGTGCGTGGCTTCCTCCGCGTCATCGGAATTCACGGAGACGAGAACGCCGCGGCGGGTCATCAATGCGGCGTTATATGGAATGGCATCATAAGCTTCGACTTTGTAGGCCCACCAATCGGAAAAAGTGGACGCGCCCGCGCCGGACGCGGCGATCTCGTCGGCCACTTTGTAGCCTTCCAGAACATGCTGGAACGTGCGCACCTTAAAACCAAATTCCTTGGCCACGCGCAACAACATCAAAATTTCGTCTTCGCGATAGCAGTGTGAGTGCACGTAGCGCTTGCCTTCGAGCACTTCAACCAGAGGCTCAAGCCGCAGATCGCGCCGCGGCGGAATTAAATTCTTCTCTCCTGCGGTCGTACGCTTGTTATAAATGTCCCACGAAGCCTTGTAATCGCGCGCTTCCGTAAACGCGCCGCGTATCGTTTCCTCCACGCCCATGCGCGTCGCGGGATAGCGCGTTGTGCCGCGGCTGAAATTAGAGCGCTTGGGGTTCTCGCCAAGCGCGAACTTGATGCCGGGCAACGCGCCTTCAAACGGCAGCTTGGAGGCGGGCTGTCCCCAGCGCAACTTGATCACAATAGTTTGGCCGCCGATAGCGTTGGCGCTGCCATGCAGCACGTTGGCCACAGTGACACCGCCTGCCAAATCGCGATAAATATCCACGTCATCGGGATTCAGCACGTCGGCAATATTAACGATGGAGGAGACCGACATGCTCCCCTCGTTCACGTTTCCGTCCACCGCGATGTGCGAGTGGCAGTCGATAATGCCCGGCATGACGAACTGTCCGCCGGCGTCAATCACCTGCGCATCTTTCGGAGCCCTTACGGACGCGCCGACCTCCGCGATTTTTCCATCTTTGATCAAGATCGAACCACGCTCGATAGTGCCGTGGCTGACCGTCAAGATGGTGGCGTTTTGAATCAGAATGGCGGGAGAGGACTCTGCGGCGACGGCGGGAGATTTGGGAGCGTCGGCCACAAGTGTCGCAGGCAACGTGAGCAGCGCAGAGCACACAAGGAGTCTTGCGCCGAAGATCCATGTTGCCGCTCTCATTGCGCACCTCCGGCAACAGTCGCGCGAACGCCGGGTTTGGTCCCGGTAAAGTCCGTCTCAAATCCTTGCACGATAATCGATCCTTTCATCATTGTGCCGTCGAACGTGCCGGTGAAGAGCACGTCTGCCGGCGAGCCCTCGATAGGAATGTTGATCGTGAAGCTAAACTTATCGACGCTGAGATAGCCGCTGATAATGTTGCCGGTGCCGCGCGTGCTGGTGATCGTGCCGGAAAGCGAGCCATCGCTGGCCATCACGATGTCCGCTGTCGCGTCTTCCGCGCCTTGCGACGTGGTGTACGAGAGCTTCCATTTGCCGGTGAGGTCGCCTTTAGGAGGATCTTTGGGCTTTTCCGGTTCCCGGACAGTGAATTTGCGGCCGTCGACAAACACAAATTTAATTTTTGTCTTTTCGTCGAAAATATCGCCATCGGTAACAACCAGGTTGGCGATTTTCCCGTTTTCGATGGAGCCAAGCCGATCCGCCACGCCAAAAATTTCAGCAGGCGTCAGCGTGAAAGCACGAATTGCCGCATCCGGCGAAAGCCCGGCGTCGATAGATTTTTTCGCCGCTTTCAGCATGTCTTTCGGCGCAGTGATCGCACCGGAATAGAACGCAAACTTTACTCCCGTTTTGGCCAGCGCCGCCGGAGAAGATGGCGCGCGGTCGCGAAAGCGCAGCGTGTTCAGCGAAGGCACCTCGTCGGGGTCGCCCTCTTTGTCGGCTTCCGGCCATTTCAGGTCCACCAAAACGGGGAGCTTTTTCGCGGCGATTTCGTTCGCCACTTCGTAGCTCATTTGGCCGCCGTAGAGGACCGCGTTCACATGCCAGCGATCAGCAAGCTCAAACGCGCGGCGAATCTGCGTCGCATTGTTCGCGGGGATAAGCACCAACGCGTGGTCTTCCAGAGCATCGGCAAGAGTCTCGTCCGTCCGATCATAACGCGGTCGCGCGACGCCACGCGGATTTTTTTCGTAGATAGCCTGGGATTTCGTGCTCCAGTCCGTGTCTAGCCAAACCTGGCGCACGTAAGCGAGCGAGCCCATCAGCGATCCCGGAAAGCTCGCGAAGTTTCCGACGGGCTGCAAGGAAATCGGAACCGCCACCGGCGATTTCACCACCATGTCGCCATTGCGCTCCCCGCCAAGATTCAGCAAAGCGGCTTGGCCGGGGAACATTCCACCCTTCAGGGCCGAAATCACGGCCGTGAATCCGGCGGAGCGCCAAGTCTCGACGCGCTTGTCGCTCAGGCTCGCTTCATCCGCGGCGCTGCGCCACGGCGTCGCGCCCGGCCGATCTTCTGGGCCGCGCGAGACGGGCGGCTGGGGTCGCGGGCTGCCGCTTTCGCCTCCCGCGGGCGCGGGAGCGGGGGGAATTCCGACGTCCGTAAAAGAATCGATGAATCCGGGGTAAACGACGAGCCCTTTGCCTTCGATAACCCAAGCTTCATCCGGAATGGCGGCGTCCTTGCTCACCGCTTTAATGACTCCGCGCGAGATGACGACGGTCGCGTTTTCCAGGCGCGGTCCGGAGACGGGAACCACGGTGGCTCCTCGAATAGCGAAGTACTGCGGCTCGCCGCCCTGCGCAGCTGCGCGCGCCGCTCCAAAGATAGCCGCGCATCCCACCGTGACGATGCCCAGCGCAAACCTCACCCTCTGAAACGAAGAACGCATTCACGACTCCTTAGTTTTGGAAAGCGCGATGACGCGATCCGGCCCCCAACCTCCCTGCAAACGCACGAGGCTAGTGGGAAGTTGCCGCAGAGTCAAGAAGATAGGGCACGGCACGAAAAGTAGCGCTGGCGAGCCGTCTACTCGCTCTTCAGGCAAAACCAGAAATCTTAGGAAACAAATCATGGGCCAGTATCGTCTCTTCTATTGGCATCCCATACGGCGACGCCCATGTGATATGGCTATCCCATAGGACGCAAGGTAAGCTGGGGTGGTTTTGAGTCTGTGCAAGGAGAAGTTATGAGAGCCCTCCGCGTGTGGCTACTGCGCCTGGCGGCGATGTTCCGCAGACGTTCAAGCGACAATGAACTGGGCGAGGAGCTCGAAACCCACGTGCAGATGCACATCTCGGACGATGTGCATGCGGGAATGACGGAGGTGGAGGCTCGCAGGCAAGCTCTGATCAAGCTGGGAGGCATTGCACAAACGAAAGAGATGTACAGAGCGCGGCGCGGCCTGCCTTGGCTCGATGGGATGGCGCAAGATGTTCGCTACGGCGTCCGCGTGCTGCGCAAGAGCACGGGCTTTACGCTGGTCGCGGTTTTGACGCTGGCGCTTGGAATTGGCGTGAACACTGCGATCTTCACGGCTTTTGACGCGCTTGTTCTTCGCCCTCGGCCCGTGAAGGACCCTGAACGTCTGGTTTCTCTCATTCGCACTGCTCCTGGGGAATCCAGCGGCGGCCTGTCTTATCCCGACTACATTTTCTTGCGCGACCACAATAAATCCTTCTCGGACCTTACCCTCTTCGCCTACGGCATGGCGGTCACTTCGAGCGATCTGCCCGCGACGGGGCCGGAAAGTCCTTCTCGCATTGCCGGAGCGGTTGGGTTTCGACTGCCGCAACTTCTCGAGGGCAGCGCCCAACCCATCGGATGCGACTTCGTATCAGGCAATTACTTGCCCACGTTCGGTGCGACGCCGCTGCTTGGCCGCATCCTCTCACCCGAGGACGATCAGGCTAACGCCTCACCTGTCGTGCTGATGAGTGGAAATTTCTGGGAGCGCCGATTTCACTCGGATCGAAAAGTTGTCGGCTCGGTCCTGCACCTCAACGGCGTCGCCTTCACCGTTATCGGAGTGACGCCGCTCAACTATCTCGCGGGACTTCCGGCGGTGCCTGATCTCTGGGCGCCGGTAGCCTCAAAAGTACAGCTTGGGTTCTCTGCAAAAGATTTTGCCAATCGGCGCGTGTCCGCTGGGTTTGTAGGGGGACGCTTGAAGCCGAGAGTGCCACTGTCCGACGCGCAAGCGGAGCTGAATGTTCTCATCGCGCAGGTGCGGGCGGGTCACGCAGAGGCGACCGCAACATGAGTGTGAAAGTTGTCTCCGCGGGCAACAATCTCGCGTCCCTTGATCCGGAGATGTGGCCCGTCGTAGCTGCCGCGATGTGCGCGGTTGCACTACTTCTGCTGATTGCCTGCGCCAATGTCGCGAGCTTGTTACTGGGAAGGGCCGTCGCGCGACGCAAAGAAATTGCGGTACGACTGGCGCTCGGCGCAGGCCGCTGGCGGTTATTGCGGCAATTGCTCACCGAGAGCATGTTGCTTGCTCTTCTCGCCGGAGCGATCGGGCTGCCTCTGGGTGGCTGGATGCTTCACCTTTTGATTCTAGAGATCGCTTCAGCCCTGCCCTCGTTTTGGGGCACGATTGCCCTGGAGCTTAGTCCGGACATACGCATTTTCGCGTACACGTTTCTCGTCTCCTGTGGTGCCGGAGTCGCGTTTGGCTTAAGCCCTGCCCTGCAAGCATCTAAAGCCGACGTGAATTCTGCCCTAAAGGAAGAGGGCAGCGCCTTCGGCCAGCGCATCAGCAGCTCGCGCCTGCGCGGCATACTGATTGCCGGACAGATGGCCGCTTGTTTGGTTCTGCTTATCAGCTCCGCACTGCTACTACGTGGATCGCAACGCGCGCTCAGGATCGACCCCGGCTACGAAGCTCGCCATGTCGTTTTCCTGGAAATGTACGATCCCGAGAATCTTCACTACTCTCAAGCGCGTTTGCTGCAACTGAATCGCGACATTATCCAGCGCATTGCCAGTCTCCCGGGCGTGCAGACTGTCGCGCAAGCTTCCCGCGGGCCTGTCGGCGGTACGCGATGGGTGCCGGTTGTTCCTGAGGGTGCTGCGTTCTCGTCCGCTGATGCGGGCGGAAGCGGACCGCCAGCAGCCGGATATAGCTATGTGACGCCGAATTACTTCGAGGCGCTCAGCATTCCAATCGTTCGCGGGCGACTCTTTACGCCGCGCGAGTCGGAGGAACAGGCGCCGGTAGTCGTCATAAGCGAAGCGACCGCCCGGCGCTTCTGGCCAAACGATGACGCGATCGGAAAACGCATCAAAATCGGATCGGAAAAAGGCACGATGTCCTTTCCCGGCGAAAGCGACCCGTTCATTGCCAGTAGTGAGGTGATCGGCATCGTCGGAGACGTGCGCAGCCTGGATCTCCGCAAGATTGACGAATCGTATTTGTACTTGCCGCTCTCGCAGAGCCGTCGATGGACGAGCACTCTGCTGGTGCGCACCAGGAGTGATCCCCAGCCCTTGCTTCCAGCGATCGGTCATGAGGTCCGCCGCCTGGACGCCAATCTTCCGGTCATCGCTGCTCCGCTGAACACAATGGTTTCCATGGACCCGTATTTCGTGGTGTCGCGCATCGGAGGAGTTCTCGCGAGCATCGTTGGAGTGCTTGGGTTGCTGCTCGCGTGCATGGGCGTCTATGGCATGGTCAACTACAGCGTGGCGCAGCGAACGCGAGAGATTGGCATTCGGATGGCGCTTGGTGCCGACGACGTGCGAGTGCTGGAGCTGGTAGTGCGCCAGGGTTTCCAACCAATTGCGGCTGGGATTTTGGCTGGTATTGCGGCTTCGGCGGCGATTTCACGCCTGCTTGCTGCGACGCTCTTCGGCCTCAGCCCGATGGACGCCACCTCGTTTGCGGGCGTCTCGCTTTTGTTGGTTTCTGTTGCGCTGCTGGCAACCTGGCTGCCGGCGCGGCGTGCGATACGGGTCGACCCTATGGTGGCGCTACGTTATGAATAGCCGCCCATCTTCCGTTACGCGAGGGGATTGACCTTGCGAAAGTTGCGCGCGTTGCTCAAACGGTTTGCCGGGCTGACTTATAAGCGGCAACTTGACCAAGAATTTATCGATGAGCTTGAGAGCCATGTCCAGATGCACATTGACGATGGCCTACGCCGCGGAATGACTGTGCACGAGGCACGCCGGGAGGCGCTTATGAAGCTGGGCGGAGTGACACAAACGCAGGAAAGCTATCGCCAGCGGCGAGGCCTTCCCGTGCTGGAAACCTTTCTGCAGGATCTGCGGTTTGCGGCGCGCATGCTGCGCAAGAATCCGGGATTCACGGCCGTCGCAGTACTGGTGATGGCTCTCGGTATTGGCGCGAACACGGCTATGTTCAGCGTTGTCAACGCCGTTTTGCTGAAGCCGCTGGCCTTCAGCGATCCAGATCGCGTCGTCACCCTTTCCTCTTTGTGGAAACGAAGCGCTGCGCACGGACAGGTGTCCGCGCCGGACTTTCGCGACTGGCGCGATCAAAGCACAGCATTTGCGAACATGACCTACTACGGATACACAAGCGACGATGAGACGTCCGTGAGTACGGGCTCCTCCGCGGAATACGCAAATGTCGCCATGGTCTCTCCCGACTTCTTCCAAGTGTTCCACGTGGAACCCAGCGTGGGACGCGAATTTTCGCTCGAAGAACAGGCGAAAGGCGGAGCCGCAGCGGTAATCGTCAGCAGTGCGTATAGCATTGCCCATTTTGGCGATACTGCAAGAGCTCTCGGGGAAACGTTGCGAATGTTCGGCAAAACGCTGACCGTTGTGGGTGTGATGCCCGCGGGCTTCCGATTCCCTGGCAAGACAGACATCTGGTTCCCCGCCGACACAATCTTCGCTGACACCGAATCACGTTCCGCACATAACTATCATGTAGTCGCGCGCCTGAAGCCGGAAGTAAGCCTGGCGCAGGCGCAAGCGCAAATGAGCGCAATTGGCGCGCGCCTCGAGCAAAAGTATCCCGACAGCAACAGAGGGAAAAATGTGGCGGTCACGCGCATGCGCGATGAAATGGTCAGCAATTTCCGCCTCACGCTTTGGATCATGCTGGCCGCGGTGGCGGTTGTGCTGCTCATCGCCTGCGCGAACCTCGCAAACATGCTGCTCGCAAAGTCTGTTGCGCGCACCAAGGAAATCGCCATTCGCGCTGCACTTGGTGCCGGCCGCGGCCGAATCCTGCGGCAGCTAATCACGGAAAGCTTGCTGATGGGTCTGCTGGCCGGAGCTCTAGGCGTGCTTCTGGCGTTTTGGGGAGAGCGCGCGCTCGTAGCCCTCGCACCCGGCGACGTGCCGCGTCTTTCTGAAACGCACATCGATCTGGGCGTGCTGGCATTTGCGCTTGGAATTTCCCTGCTCGCCAGCGTCTTGTTCGGGCTTGCTCCTGCATTGCAAACCTTGCGTGTCGATCTGAACAAATCGCTGAAGCAAGGCACTGCGCGCTCTACGAGCGGCGGCATTGCCGATCGTATGCGCGCCGCCTTGGTGGTCGCAGAGATCGCGCTGTCCATGATGCTGCTCACCGGAGCAGGCCTGCTCCTCAAAAGTTTCGTGGCATTGCAAAATGTCGCCTTGGGATTTCGGCCTGAACGCGTTCTGGTGATGGAATCCAGCGTGCCGGCCTCGGATCTGGAGAGCGCACGGCAAGCAACCCGTTTCTATAGGGAGCTGTTGAGTGAGGTGGCCACACTGCCCGGAGTGTCAAATGCCGGTGCCACGGGAGCCGTGCCAGGCCACACCTTGTCCGACGGAAGCTACTGGGGCGACCATTTGCCAAATCATTTCGGCGTAAACGCTCCGCAGGCGGTATTTTCGGTGGTAACGCCAGGTACGTTCGCGACGCTAGGAATTCCGCTGCTGCGCGGCAGGGACTTCAATGACAGCGATACCTATGACGCGCCATTCTCGGCGGTGATTAACGAAAAGTTAGCGAAGGAAGCATTCCTGGGCCAAGAAGCCATAGGACACGTGATTTATTGCGGTCTCGATTCGCCCAATCCGATGAAGATCGTGGGCATCGTGGGCGACGTGCGGCAGACCGGGCCTGCGCAGGACCCGTCGCCGGAAATCTACATGGCCTACCAACAACATCCGCAATATTCGACCGACCTAAAGATCTTGGTTCGGACACCATTGGAGGCCGGCGCACTGACGGAGACCATGCGCGAAAAGGCACGCGCTCTCTCCGTCGATGTGCCAGTCAAATTCACCACGTTGGAAGCGTCTCTGTCCGCAAACGTCGCAGCTCCGCGTTTTCGCACGCTACTGCTTGGAATTTTCGCAGCTTTGTCGGTGTGCTTGGCAATGGCCGGAGTTTACGGTGTAATGTCCTACGTTGTCGGCCAGCGGGCGAACGAAATCGGCTTGCGCATGGCGCTTGGCGCCAGTCCGCGCGACATCCTTCGACTCGTTTTGCGCCAGGCCCTGTCCCTCACATTTGTGGGAATCGTGATTGGCCTCGCTTCGGCCGCGGCGATGACGCAACTTCTTGCCAACATGCTCTTCGGTGTGAAGCCGACTGATCCGTTCACCTATATTGCAGTGGTGGCCCTTCTCGGCGTCGTCGCTCTTGCCGCCAGCTACATTCCGGCGCGTCGAGCGATGCGCGTCGATCCTATCGTGGCCTTACGCTACGAATAGCGCCTCGCTCTCCGCACAGTCAGCGACGTTCGCATTACTTCGCGTCTTTGGCTTTAATCGAAATGAGCTCGACCTCGAAGACCAGCGTCGCGTTCGGGCCGATCTGCGGACCGGCGCCACGCTCGGCGTAAGCCAACTCCGCTGGAACGAAAATCTGCCACTTCGATCCCACCGGCATCAGCTGCAGCGCTTCCGTCCACCCCTTGATCACTCCGCTGACCGGAAAAGTCGCCGGCTGCCCACGCTTGTACGAGCTGTCAAACTCCGTACCATCCAGGAGCGTGCCACGGTAGTTGCAAACGACCTGGTCCGTGGCGGCCGGTTTGGGTCCGGTACCCTCCTGCAGAACTTTGTATTGCAAGCCGCTGGGCAGCGCAACCACGCCGTCCTTTGACTTATTCGCTTCGAGAAAAGCCAGCCCCTGCTTCTTGTTGGCATCTCCCGCCTGCTGTGCCGCCTCCTGCTGCTTCGCGCGCAGGTCAGTTTGGAGTTGCGTGAGAATCACCCGCGCTTCGTCTTCGGTTAGAAGTGTTTTCCCGTTTGAAAGAGCATCTCTTAGCCCGCGTGCGAGGATTGCCGGATCGATATCGATCGATTGCTTGCGGAATCCGGTGCCAAAGTTCATGCCCATCGCATAGCTGACTTTGTCTTTTTGCGTCTTCAAAGTCAGCGGCTGGCTCTTCGTTGCCGGCGTTCGTGGCTTTGTGGCTGTGCCTTGCTGAGGTTTTGCCGGAGCAGCCGGCTGTGTTTTGGTGGGCGGCGGCGTCTGCTGCTGCGCAATGCTTTCGGGAAGCACGCTTGCCGCGGCGAAAAGAAGTAACGTAATACGCAATGAATTTTGCATCCAAGCATTGTGGCACGGCTACAAAGCTTGGCCAAACTCCAGAGCGCCGAATCGCTCAGGGCTTTTTCTTTTTGAACAGTCCGCCAATGGCGTCGACTGGATTATTTGGATTCTGCTGTTGTTGAGGCGCGGCCTTGGTCTGCGAACCACCGCCGCCGAAACAGCCCAATTGGGACTTCAGCATGCTCGCTGCAACTCCCCCCACGTCGGGGACAAACTTAGGATCTTTCGTCGTTCCTTTGATTTGGAACGGTATCGTCGGGCCGCTGCCCCCGCTCGCATTCTTGCAATTGCCCATGACGTTTCCCGCCGCGCCACCCACGCCCGCCACACCAGTAACTTTTCCGAGCAAGCCCCCTACGGAGTTCGAAGCGGCCCCAGTCGCCGCGCTGCCCGCCGCTCCCGCCGCCCCGCCAACTCCGGCTTTCAGCGTTGCCGCCATTTTGAAGTCCAAGTTGTTCTTCGCGTCGATCGTACCGTTGCCCACCAAGGTTCCAAGCGCGGGCAGCACAGCTTGAAAGTGCTGCACTTCGATCCCCGTCGGCGCGACGCGCAGATCAGACGTCATCTTCTCAATATCCAAGTCCTTGCCGGTATTTAACCCAACAAGCGAACCCACCGCGGACATTTTTGACCCCAGGTCAAATCCGACGAGTTTTGCGTTGAACATGCCCACGTTTCCAGACGTCACAAGCTTGTTCGTGGGACCGCTCAGCTCCAGGTTCATGTTGAGCGTGCCGGCCTCCAGGGACGCGCCATTAGGCATGTGAATTCCCACTGCCGCAAGGAACGCTACCAAATCTTTCGCCGGCATGTTTTGCCCTTCCACTTTGACGTGGAGAACCAGGGCATCCAAGTCGGGGGGCACTTCATAGGTGCCGCCGAGATGCGCGACGTCATTACCGACTTTCAGCGTCGAAGGCTCGAGGACGCCACGGCTTTTGCGCAAATCGTATTTCGTCTTGAAATCCACAACGAGCGGAACGGCGGCAGGCGAACCGCCGGACACCAGGAGCGCCTTGGACAACCTAGCGCTGCCGCCGACAACCGCTTCGCCATTCTGCGAAGCAATATTGGCATCCAAATCGAGCAATCCGCCAAGTCCCACCGAGGGATCAAGGAACCCGGTGCTGGCGAGGTTTAAATTGTTGACCGTCAGCTTGGCATTCACCGGAGTCAGCGCCGCGTTCTCCTGGTCGAACGGTCCGTTAGT
>WNFL01143357.1_pt2 | contig 21801 bp, 17 predicted proteins | sample 5400361 | NCBI WGS metagenome assembly WNFL01 (sample SAMN13153351, study PRJNA577476) | soil metagenome | isolation source: 40 cm soil on Douglas fir-dominated hillslope | place: USA:California | collected 2013-09-17
CAGAGCGGCCGCCCGGCGCGCCAGCGCCCCGACCTGGGGGACCAAGCGCTGCATCACGCGTTCATGCTGCAACAACGAGTAGCGGGGCTCCAACGCCGACAGCTTGATGGAAATGCTCGAGGACTCCTGCGCGGGCCGGCCCGCCGCGCCGGCGCCGATGACGTCGATGGCATGTTCATAGGACTTGAGATAACGCTGCGCATCGGCTTGCGAACGCGCGCCCTCGCCCAGCATGTCGAAGGAACACAGCCCAACCTCCGCTTCACGCGCGCTGCGCGCCAAAGCCTCTTCGATGGTGCGCCCGACCACGAATTCACCGCCGATGATGCGCATGGCGCGCCGCACCGCCAAGCGCACCACGGGCTCGCCGGCCTTGCGCGTGAACTTTCTCATCCACCCGGTCGTATCCGTTTTGATGGCGGGATCCAGCTCGAGAATGCCGCCGGTGAGCATCAGCCCCCAGGTCGAGGCATTGACGAACAGCGACTCCGACTTGCCGGCGTGCGACGACCAATCGCCGGTGGCCAGCTTTTCGGCGATCAGGCGATCCGCGGTGGCATCATCGGGAATGCGCAGCAGCGCTTCGGCAATGCACATGAGTGCGATGCCTTCTTGATTCGACAGTCCAAATTCTTGCAGGAAGGCGTCGAGGAACGGCCGCTCGTCTCGCCGAGCACGCGCCCCCTCCACCAGTGCCATCGCGGTTGCCACGGCGCGATGGCGCGCGCCGCCGGTGAGCTCCAGCGCGTGCAGCAAGCGCGTTACCGCCCGTTCTTCCGGCTGCTCGCCGTGGTCCCGCATTGCCCGGCGCAGCGCATTCAACGACTGCGGTTGCGAGGGTTCGTTCAAGCTGGCGGCCATGAGGCTGATCCTTGCGGAGAGATGGAGATCAAGTATCGATAAGAGCGCTCGGGAATGCCAGAGGCTTGCGCATCAAAGTACTCTTGCCGAACAGCGATTCGACCAAATCAACCGCGAGCAGCGCCGTTTTATTGCGCACGTCCAAGGCTGGGTTCAATTCCATGATATCCAACGAGGCCACATGACCCGTATCGAATATCATCTCCATGCACAATTGCGCTTCGCGATAGGAGATACCGCCGACCACCGTGGTCCCCACACCGGCTGCGATTTCGAGGTGGGTGTCCTCGTCCATGTCGTGCAGCGCGAGTTCCATGACCCGCCTCACGCCCAACTCGTCGATGGAGCGCATGTCGAACACGTCGAGATCCTGTTCGTGCACGAAGCGTCTCTCGCCGGTATCGACGCTGCGAATGCCGACCTGCCGCACCCATCGCGGACTGATCGCGGGGGACACCCCGCCGATCTCCAGCAGCTCACGGGGACCGAATCCGCACAGGCACGACACAGGCATGCCGTGCAAGCTGCCGGTGGGGCTGAGTTCGCGCGTATTGAAATCCGCATGTGCATCCAGCCACAGCACGCGCAACGGCCTGCCCTCGCGGCGACAATGGCGCGCAACCGCGGAGATCGAACCGATGCTCAAGGAATGGTCGCCGCCCAGCAGAATGGGCAGCCGGTGTTCGGTCAGCTCCCGGTACACTGCATCGTGTACCTCGTGATTCCACGCCGTCACTTGGGCAAGATTGCGGTAGCCGTTCACCTTGATCAACCCAGGATTCGGCGGCCCGCTGACATTGCCGCAATCCACCACGTCGAGTCCGCGCTGCGTCAGCGCCGCGTGAATGCCCGCGACGCGCAGCGCTTCCGGACCCATGGAAGCACCGCGATCGCTCGCGCCGATATCCGTGGGCGCACCGATGAGACTCGCGGTACGCAGCGCCGGACCGCCGCTAGAGGGTGCGAAAGTCATCACGCGAACCTGCGGCGGCGTATTTTCGCTCGCTCCTGCGCATGCTCCGGTGAAAGACCCGCGAATAAATCCTTCGGGTCATCCAGCTCGGGAATGAGATCGATGCCCTGGCCCCCGTCGGGCTGCTCGGCATTCAGACGCCGCAGATAGCGCAGCGACGAGAAGTCGTTGAGCGCGAAACCGACGGAATCAAAGAGCGTAACTTCGCGGTCGTTGGCGCGCCCCGGCAGCCTGCCGCGCACCACATCCGCCAGCTCGGTGACGGTCCTCACCGCGCCGAGCTCATCCACGGCGCCGAGTTGTTGAATCTCACCTTCGATTCGCGCCTGCGGCTCGAACTCGACGACGATGCGGACGTCCTGCGCGCGCAAGATCTCCGGGTGCAATTCGGTCTTGCCGGGACAGTCGCCGCCCACGGCGTTCAGATGCATTCCCGGCTCGATCATCTGCGGCGTAAGGATGATTGCGTTGCGCTTGTCCGCGGTGGCCGTGGTGACTACATCGGCGCCGCGCACGGCGTCGGCGGTGCTGGCGCAGCGCGTAACCTCGAGACCTGGAAGCTGCAACGATTCTAGATTGCGCATCAGCTTCGAGGTAGCTTGCGGATCGGTGTCGTAGAGCCTTAGGTTCCGCACGCCAACCAGGCGGTGGAAGGCAATGGCTTGAAACTCGCTCTGCGCGCCGTTGCCGATCAATGCCATCACACGGGTCGCCGGTCGCGCCATCCGGCGGGCGGCGAGCGCGGATATCGCCGCGGTGCGCAGCGCAGTGACGAAGGTCATCTCGGACAGCAACAAGGGATAGCCCGTCGCCACGTCCGCGAGCAGGCCGAACGCGGTGACTGTCAGCAGATGCTTCGCCGTGTTCTTCGGGTGACCATTGACGTATTTGAATGAATACAACTGCCCGTCGCTGGTGGGCATGAGTTCGATGACGCCCCCTGAAGAGTGGATGGCGTGACGCGGCGATTTCTCGAAATCATCCCAACGCCGATAGTCGGCTTCGATTTCTCCGGACAGTTCTTCGATGAAGCGGCCGGATCCCACGCGCGAAATCAATTCGCGCAGGCGCGCGGTTCCGATGTAGTCCACCATGATTCCCCCATTTCAGCCGATCGCCGCAAAAGCGCTGGATGACTAGTCTCGGAGGTCGCCCGGCCAAAGAAAAGCCAGAAAACTGATCAAAACGCGTAGTATTCTGGCAATATCGCCAGAGCCAATTGACGTTTTGTAGAATCGAACCCAATGCCCCAACCCAATGCCCCAAGGAGGGTCGATGGATTCCACCGATCGCCAGCTTCTGTCGCTTTTGCGCGATAACGCGCGAGTGTCGATAGCCGCCTTGGCCAAGACGCTGCGCGTCGCGCGCGGCACGGTGCAGAATCGGCTCGCACGAATGGAGAAGGACGGCACCATCGTTGGCTACACCGTCAAACTCAAGCCGCAAGACGAGGATCAACGGATTCGCGCCTTGATGACCGTGGCCGTCGAGGGTAACCGCACGGACGAAGTGCTCCGGGCGCTGCGCGGCGACCCGGCGGTGTGCGCGCTGCACACCACGAACGGGCGCTGGGACATCGTCGCTGAACTGCGCACCGACAGCCTCGAAGCGGTGGACAAGGTGCTGAGCCGAATTCGCCTGATCGACGGAATCTCCAACACGGAAACCAGTCTGCTACTCTCCACTCACAAATTTTAGCGTTGCCAGGAACACCGCGGTCGACGCGGACGAATGGGCCGTCTCGAGCCTGCTGAGGCGACCACTGCAGTGCGAGAGGACGGCAAGATCCCAGGGCTCCAGCGTTACGGTTTTCCCGGCAGTGATTTCCAGCCTTAATCTGCGGTCGATCGCGAGGACCAAAGTGGTCTCATTGCGCGGCGCCATCACTGCGAGTGATTCAATGAAGCGCTCAATCCGAACCGCGGCGCTGTCCGACTTGGAGATCATCAAGTTCAAGTCCACGCACGGGCCATTCAACAATTCGCAATGAGCGGCGAGCGCGCCGTCAAATTCCACGAGTTCCCCCACCTTCCGCAACGCCTTATGTGTTCCGTCGGCGAAGCGCAATTCGATTCCGGCTCCCCGCAACAACACCATTTTGCGGTTGTACGCGGCGAAATCCGAGAAGGGGCCCGACGCGTCGATATGCGCCACGCTGACCCGCCAGCGGAACGGATCGCCGCCGGCCGGCACGCGTATCGCTTCATGGGTGATGCCGCCGCCATTCTTCCAAGGCGTCGCCGTGAAGGAAGCTTTGCGGATGATCTGCAGCTTGGGATTTTGCACTCCAGTATTCTATAGGGATGCGCGCCGCCGAAATCAACAGTTCGATACCCCTGCTCGACCTTCGCCGGTTCGACGCCGACGAAGCGCAGCGCGCGGCGTTTCTAGCCGAATTGCGCGCGGCCGCCCACGATGTGGGTTTCTTTTACGTCACCGGCCACGGCGTCGAGGCGCGCTTGCTGTACGACGTCATGCAATCCGCGCGAAGTTTCTTCTCGCTGCCCGTCGGCGACAAGCTGGCGATCGAGATGGTGAACTCACCGCATTTCCGTGGCTACAATCGAGTCGCCGCGGAGCGCACTCGCGGCCGGCCCGACTGGCGCGAACAGATCGATATCGGCGCGGAGCGGCCGGCGCTCCCACGCGATGGGAACTCTCCCGCATGGGCAAGGCTGCGGGGACCGAATCAATGGCCGGCGGCACTGCCGGAGTTGCGCACTGTGGTCGAGCACTGGCAGACCGCCGCCATCCAAGTGCTCATCCGAATACTGCGCGCCTTCGCACTGGCGCTCGGCCAACGAGCCGACGCGCTCGAACCTCTTTACGGCGTTGATCCGCATTATCTTGTGAAACTCATTCGTTATCCCGGAGCCGCCGCGGTTGGCGACCCCCGCGGCCGCGATGCGCTGGGAGTCGGTGCCCACAAAGATTCCGAGTTGATTACCCTGCTGCTGCAAGACGACCGAGCGGGTCTGCAAGTCGAGACCTCGCGGGGCTGGGTCGATGTGCCGCCCCGAGACGGCACTTTCGTGGTCAACATCGGCGAACTGCTGGAACTTGCCTCTGACGGCTTCTTGCGCGCGACCATGCACCGCGTGGTCATGCCTCCCGCCGGCACTGAGCGACTATCGGCGGCCTTTTTCCTCGGAGCACGTCTCGACGCCACCGTGCCCGTGCTGACCTTGCCGCCAGCGCTCGCCTCCCATGCTCGCGGCCCCGAGCGAGACCCGCAGAACCCCCTGTACCGCGAAGTGGGATTGAACTACTTGAAGGGGCGTCTGAGGTCCCATCCCGACGTCGCCAGACGTCATCATGCCGATTTGTTGGGACCCGGCGCACTGCAAGATGCTGTGCGAATATCTCCATAAAATCAGTGGCATAGCATCGAAAATCACGATGAATTGGGCGCGATGCTTTGCTACTCGGAAAGATTCCATAATATTGGAATGGATGCGGTGCTTTCGATGGGCTTGCCGCCTTCGGTTGCAGGAAGCATGCGTTGCCCTCTCACGGCATTCAAGCAAGCCTGATCCAAGCGATCGAAACCGGAACGGGTTTGGATGGCGGCCGCAATGATCCGGCCATCCGCGGCCACGGTCACCTGCACGACGCATCGTCCCATTTCATTGGCCCGCACCGATGCATCCGGATAGTAGTCCTTGCCGATTTTCAACGGATGCTTAGGGTCCATCCGCACCGGCACGCGTGAACTAGACGGCGTTGGCGCTTGCGGAATGATCCTTGGGGGTTCGGGCGGTCTATCCTCGACCGTAACACCTTCGTCGGACGGCGGCGTCAAGGGTGGGAAATCGGGCTGCGTTACGAAGATCCTTTTGTGGTCCATCAGCGGCACGACCGGTGGGGGTTTGATAGTCGCCTTGGGCGGCACGAGCGGGGTGAGGTTCAACGGGGAAGGGTCGAACCCTGCGCGTATCCGTGCGCCCAGTTCCGAATAGAATGCGAATCCAAACACGACATGCAGGAGGATTACCGCCGTGAGCGCTGCGCCTTTTCTTCCTGAAAACTGCGAGGACTCTTGGTACATATTCATGAATCCGACCTCCTGTCAAAAATTCCGATGAAAGTACTGTTCGTGTGCGTTAAATATCTACGCCGGCGCCGCGCGACTCGCAAGCAGGAAATAGCACGTTTCGCCGTGTGTCCAAAAAACGGGAATATCTCCTAGGAGTTTCTCCCTTTCCCTATGCCACGGCGAGGGATAGAGTCGGCCAGCCGATGAACTTTCGGCGCATTGCTTAGGTTTCTGAATATGCGGATCGAACACGTCGCCTTATGGACTGCCGATTTGGAACGATGCAAACAGTTCTACGTCGCCTACTTCGGGGCCGTCGCCGGCAACGAATACGTGAACGCCGCCAAGGGTTTTGCATCCTGCTTTCTCAGTCTTGCGGATGGCGCGCGCATCGAGCTGATGACGACGACCGCGCTCTCGCCCGTTGTCATCGCACCCGGCGCGCAACGCATGGGCCTCACACACATTGCAATTTCCGTGGGATCTACCCAGCGCGTCGACGAACTCACGAGAAAACTGCTGAACGACGGTTTCCCGATCCTCGACGGCCCGCGGCGAACGGGGGATGGATACTACGAGAGCGTCACGCTCGATCCGGACGGGAATCGCATTGAAATCACGGCTTGATCGGCGCAGTTATCAGCCGCCCCGCACTGCCGGGACGCGGGAATTTCCCTACGGAAAGCGCGTCCTATTGCGAGCGCGTCCCATTGCGAAAGGCTTCGTCGATCAGCCTTAACGAATCGGCTCCGTCCCACTGCTTCGCCCCGTAAATCTTCCGGAGTATTCGGCCATCGGCGTTGATAAGAACGGTCAAGGGGATGCGCGATGCGCCCAGCATGTTTTCCATTTGCTGACCGGCGTCGAGGAAATGGCTGATGGTTGCATTCGCATTTTTCAACATGACTTTGGCTTGATCGGCGTCATCATCCGTGGAGATGCCGATGATCGCAAAATATTGCATGCCATCGCGCCAGGCGAGGCGCTCCAACGAGGCCATTTCCTCCCGGCAGGGACCGCACCAACTCGCCCACACATTGATGATCAGCGGCTTGCCACGAAACGCACTCAGCTTTCGGGACACGCCATTCAGTCCCTGCAGCGTCGCATCGCCCAGAGTCCCTCCGATCGGCACTTCCCCAGGAGTATTCGCGATCGCCGTCGGGTACGCGACCGCGAAGCACAGCAACAAGGCGCATAGGCACCGTTCGATCATCGCCTGCACGGGCGCCCGGAGCCGGTTCCTTCCGATGGGAGCACGGTTGCGCCTTACTTTCTCGAGCCCAGCAGCGCGAACGCCGAGCCCTGCGGATCGGCGGCCTGGACGATCCAGCCTCCGCCCGGCACTTGCTGCGGGCCATGCATGATCTTGCCGCCGCCATCGCCGACGCGTTTGGCTGCGGCGTCGATATCGCCGACGTTGAAGTAGTACAGCCAGAATCGGGCCGTTTTTGCTGCCGGGCTGTTGAACATTGCACCCACGGCCGCCCCGCCGATCGTGAACAACTGGTAGGTGCCCATGGGCCCCATGTCCATGCCGTCGCCCTTGAGCCAACCAAACATCGCGTTGTAAAACGTGAATGCTTTTGGCGAATCATTGGTGTGCAGCTCGTGCCAACCGATTTGCCCAGGTTCGTTCGAGACGTTGCGCTGGCCGGGTTGCGACGGTTTGAACAGATTGAAGCTCGCTCCTTGCGGATCGGCCACGACCGCGAAACGGCCGATATTGGGAATGTCGGTGGGCGCGGCATAGACCTTGCCGCCCAAGCCCTGCAGCTTGGCAGCGGCGCCATCAACATCGTCGACGGCGATGTAGCTTGTCCAGCAAGGCTTCATCCCCGCGTCGGACGCTTCCTTGGGCAGCGTCATCATTCCGCCGACTTGCGTGTCGCCGATCCGCAGTATGGTGTAGGTCATGCCGGGCATGGCCATATCCTGCGTGCTCCACCCGACCACGTTGGCATAGAACGTCTTTGCGGCGGTGACGTCGCTGCTCATCAACTCGTACCAAACGAAGGAACTTTGCGCGCCAGTCATGACTTTCTCCCCCCAATGGACCATGGGCATATAGGCTAGCAGTTCGAGCGGGCTGAGCAAGATCTTCTGTACACTGCGGCCTCATGAAGGAAGCACTTAAAAGTCTTCCTGGGTCCTTCGGGATGGTGAATTCAGTTGGGCAAGTTTGCCTGAAGAAAGGCATCGATTGCCTTCAGCGCCTGAATTCGCGTCTCGGCGCCGGACAGCCAATGATCGTCGCCGGGGATCTTCAATAGAGTAATTGACTTACCCCCTGCGCGCAGCGCTTTCGCCATGAGATCGGACTGCTCTGGAGGGACAACCGTGTCGTCCATCGCATGAATGAGCAGGACGTGAGCCGTCACGTGAAGCGGATAGCGGTTCGGTGAGGCTGCCACGACCTTGGGATCGAGGGGCGAGCCGATGTGCTCACGCCAATACAGCGCGGCGTCTGACTGCCGGCCCGAGTGCTTTTCTTCGTATGTCTGCATCAGGGGAAGATCGAACACTCCGTTGATGCTGATTGCACAGGAATAGAGGTCGGGCGTGAACGCTGCGCCCGCGAGCGCCGCGTAGCCCCCGTAACTCCCTCCGAGGATGCAGACGTGATGCGGATCGGCGAGATGCTGGTCGATCAAGGCCTTCACGCCGTCGGTCACGTCGTCCTGCATCAATCCTCCCCATTCGTGTATCCCGGCCTCGCGAAATTTCTCGCCGAATCCCGTGGAACCTCGGAACTGCGGTTGCAAGACGACGTAGCCGCGGGAAGCGACGAACTGCGCCAACCAGTCGAACTCGAAATAATCGCGCGCTGCCGGGCCGCCATGAGGTATCACCACGAGAGACAGCGGCCCGCTGCCGGCGTACCCGGGCGGCGAGGTCAGGTAGGCGGGAATCTCCGTGCCGTCGCGCGCCTTATAGGTGATCTCGCTGACTTTGCCGAGTTTGACGTCCGCAAGCTCGGGATAGGCGTCACTCAAGATGTCGGCCTTGTGGGTCGAGTAGTCGATCAAATAGTAAATAGCGGGCTTGTCGGGGGCGGACACCCGGGCCACCAATCGCGACTTGTCGGCGGATTGCCCTTCGAGATCGATGCTACTCCCTGGAAATGACGCGCTCAGCGCCTTGAAGCGCTGTTGAAGGACGGGATCCAGCCATGAACTGTCTATGGTCGCACCATCCAAATAGACGCGGATGGGGTGATTGTCGAAACGGTCCAGGGTCACCCCGGTCACCCCGCGTACGGGGTCTTCGAACAGCACTTGCTGCGCGGTTCCATCGAGCGGAATCGCCAACAGTTTCGATCGCCCGTCCTTGTCGATACCGACCGCGACGACGGCTTTTCGGTCAGTGGTCAATCCGAACAACTGCAGTTGATTGCCGTCATCGCGGTGAAAGATCGCGCTCCAGCCCGAACCCCGCTTGGCGAGAACGGTGTAGTTGTGCGATTTCTGGTCCCATTCACTGCGGGCGACCGAGTTGCCGTCTGGGTCGATGACCCATTGGCTGGTGAATTGGGTTCCTTGGTCGATGTTTCGGGACTTCCCGGTGCGAACATCCACCTCGAACAATGTCCCCGCCCACCCCGCGCCCCGTTCATTGGCAATATGGCTGCCAGTCTGCATCCGCGCGGTCGTCATGTTGAATTTCAATGACGACATGATTGCCGTCTTTGGTTTGGCGGTATGTGCGGCCAGGAGGGTGGCGCCGGTCACCATGGCCTGGTCGGGATCGTCCGCCAGCAGCATGTGCACTTTCCCGGATCCGAGATCCGCCGCAAATGTGCGAAACACTTCGTATTTCCAGCTTGGATCGAATGCTTCGTTGACCGTCGCACTCGCGGTAAAGATCAGCGTGTCGTCATCCGCCCATTCGAGATCGCGCAGCTTCGTGCCGGCCGGGCTCGAGAACACTCTTCTATCCTTATTGTTGGCCAAGTCGAACACGATAATTCGCTCGGGGACCGCCCCCAAGTCCAACCATGCCGCGGATTTGCCGTCGAAACTCAACTGAACGTTGCTGGTTCGTGGCGGTGTGCCGAACGCCGCAGGCGGCGGCATCGGCGCCGGCAGTTGCGCCGGAGTGGCCGGCGCGGAGACAGCCATTAGAACCCCAATCGGAAATACCCACGTCCTTATGCGCACTTGGGATCAGCCTCGGCTTCGCTCCATGAAACGTGGCGCCACTGTAGCCGTTTTGCGCCCCATAAAAAAGGCCCCGGACTCTTTCGAGTCCGGGGCCATATCTTTAAATACTTCTTATTGTTTTATTCGGCCGCTTCTGTGTCCCCCGCCGGTACTGCATCATCCGAGTCGCCCACTCCGCCGCTCACATCCATGAAGCTGCGGCGGCGGGTGTCGTCGAACGCACGTCGGCGCCGGGCATGATACGCGAACCCGGTGCCCGCGGGAATCAGTCGGCCCACAATGACGTTTTCCTTCAGGCCGCGCAGGTCGTCCTTCAACCCGCGAACCGCCGCCTCGGTAAGGACGCGCGTCGTTTCCTGGAACGAAGCCGCGGAGATAAACGACTCGGTCGCCAAGGAGGCCTTGGTGATCCCCAACAGCATGGGTTCCCAGGTCGACTGGTGCTTACCCTCGGATTTCTGCTTCGCAATGACATCGAGCAGCCGGCCGCGATCCATCTGTTCGCCGCGCAACAGGGCCGAATCGCCGGCATCCAACACCTCGATCTTGCGCAGCATCTGCCGCACGATGACTTCGATGTGCTTGTCGTTGATCTTCACGCCCTGCAAGCGATACACGTCCTGAATTTCGCGGACCAGGTAGTTCGCCAAGGCCTCGACGCCCTGTAGCCGCAATATGTCATGCGGGTTCGGTTCGCCGTCGGCGATGACTTCGCCCTTCTCCACCTGTTCGCCCTCGAACACGTTGAGATGGCGCCACTTCGGGATCAGCTCTTCGTACTTGTCCGACCCTTCGTTGGTGATGATCAAGCGGCGCTTGCCCTTGGTTTCCTTGCCGAAGCTCACCGTACCGCTGACTTCCGCCAGAATCGCGGAATCCTTCGGCTTGCGTGCCTCGAACAGATCGGCCACACGCGGCAGACCGCCGGTGATGTCGCGGGTCTTCGAAGACTCCTGCGGGATGCGAGCGATGACATCGCCCACCGACACCTTGGAACCATCTTCCAAGCTGACGATGGCGCCGGCCGGCAAGGCATAGACCGCCGGAATGTCGGTGTTGGCGAACGTGACTTCCTTGCCCTTGGCATTGGTCAGGCGCACGACAGGACGCAGGTCCTTGCCGCCGGAACCGCGCTGTTTGGGATCGAGAACCACGGTGCTGGTGAGGCCGGTGACGTCGTCCACCTGGCTCGTGACGGTGATGCCGTCGACGAAGTCGGAGAACTTGATCATGCCCGCCACTTCCGTAACCACGGGGTGAGTATGCGGATCCCAGTTCGCGACCGATTGGCCCGCGGCGACGATGTCGGCATCGTTCACCGTAATGGTGGCGCCGTACGGAATCTTGTAGCGCTCGCGCTCACGGCCGAATTCATCCACCACGCCCAGCTCGCCCGAACGCGACACCGCAACCAGATGCCCCTTCTCATGACGCACGGTCTTGATGTTGTGCAGGCGGATTGTGCCCTTCGACTTGACCTCGACCCCGTTGGCCGCCGCCGCTCGGGAAGCCGCACCGCCGACGTGGAAGGTACGCATCGTAAGCTGAGTGCCCGGCTCGCCGATGGACTGCGCCGCGATGACGCCCACCGCTTCGCCGATGTTGATGCGATGTCCGCGGCCGAGGTCTCGGCCGTAGCACTGGGCGCAGACGCCGTAGCGCGTTTCGCAGGTGATGGGCGAACGCACCATGACTTGGTCGATGCCCATCTTTTCCAGCAGCTTGACCAGCTTCTCGTCGATCAAAACGCCGGCCTTCACCAGCACCTCGCCGCTGGCCGCCACCACGACATCCTCGGAGACGACGCGGCCCAATACCCGCTCGCCCAGGCCTTCGACCACATCGCCGCCTTCGACGATCGGGGTGATCGACAGACCGTTGGTCGTGCCGCAATCGATCTCGGTGACCACCAGATCCTGCGCCACGTCGACCAAACGACGGGTCAGGTAGCCGGAGTTGGCCGTCTTCAGTGCGGTATCCGCCAAGCCTTTACGTGCACCGTGGGTCGAGATGAAGTACTGCAATACGTTCAACCCTTCGCGGAAGTTCGCCGTGATCGGCGTTTCGATGATCGAGCCGTCCGGCTTCGCCATCAGGCCGCGCATGCCGGCGAGCTGACGAATCTGCGCGGCGGAACCGCGCGCGCCGGAGTCGGCCATCATGAAGATGGAATTGAACGACTTCTGACGGACCTTGTTGCCCTTGGTGTCGGTAACCTCATCGGTTCCCAGCTTCTCCATCATGGCCTTGGCCACTTGGTCATTGGTACGCGACCAGATGTCGACCACCTTGTTGTAGCGTTCGCCGTTGGTGACCAGACCCGAGGAGTATTGCTCCTGGATCTCCTTCACTTCCTTGTCGGCGGTGGCCAGAATCTTGGTCTTCTGCAGCGGCACCACCATGTCGTCCACGCCGATCGACACGCCCGCGCGGGTTGCATAGTGGAAACCGGTGTACATCAACTGGTCCGCAAACACGACCGTTTCCTTCAAACCGACGGTGCGGTAGCACGCGTTGATCGTCCCGGAGATCGTCTTCTTGGTCATATCCTGGTTGATGGCATCGAACGACAAACCGTGCGGCAGAATCTCGGACAACAATGCCCGGCCCGCCGTGGTGGCGACTACCCGAATGTGCTGCACCAGCTGCCCTTTGGCATCGCGGATGTATTCGGACAGACGCACCTTGACCTTGGCCTGCAGATCGATATTGCGGCTCTCATAGGCGCGATGCACTTCAGCCACGTCGCTGAACGCCATGCCCTCGCCCTTCGCTCCCACGCGCTCGCGCGTCATGTAATAGAGTCCCAGCACCACGTCCTGCGACGGAACGATGATGGGATCGCCGTTGGCGGGCGAGAGAATGTTGTTCGACGACATCATCAGGGCGCGCGCCTCGAGCTGCGCCTCGATGTTGAACGCCGTGCAGACCAGCGGATGCAACTGGATCGCCTTGCCCTCGATCAATACCGGCTCGAACGCCTGGATGCCGAGGCGGTGCAAGGTCGGCGCGCGATTGAGCAGCACCGGATGTTCGCGGATCACCTCTTCGAGGATGTCCCACACCTCCGGCCCCTCGCGCTCCACGAGGCGCTTCGCCGCCTTGATGGTCGAGGCTTCGCCGCGCAGCTGCAGCTTGGAGAAGATGAAGGGCTTGAACAATTCCAGAGCCATCTTCTTCGGCAATCCGCACTGGTGCAGGCGCAGGGTCGGGCCCACCACGATGACCGAGCGGCCCGAGTAGTCGACGCGCTTGCCGAGCAGGTTCTGACGGAACCGGCCCTGCTTGCCTTTGATCATGTCGGCCAGGGACTTGAGCGGACGCTTGTTGGTGCCCGTGATCGCACGGCCGCGGCGGCCGTTGTCGAGCAGCGCATCGACCGCTTCCTGCAGCATGCGCTTTTCGTTGCGCACGATGATGTCCGGCGCGTTGAGCTCCAGGAGCCGGCGCAGACGGTTGTTGCGATTGATGACGCGGCGATACAGATCGTTCAGGTCGGAGGTCGCAAAGCGGCCGCCGTCGAGCGGCACCAAGGGACGCAGATCGGGCGGCAACACCGGCAGTACGGTGAGCACCATCCACTCCGGCTTGTTGCCGGACTCCATGAAGGCTTCGATCAGCTTCAGGCGCTTCGACAGGCGCTTGATCTTCGTCTCGGAGTTGGTGTTCGCCATGTCCTCGCGAACCTTCACGACCTCGGAGGGCAGATCCATGGACTTCAGCAGTTCATGAACGGCTTCGGCGCCCATGCGGGCATCGAACTCATCGCCGTGCTCTTCGATGGACTCGAGATACATCTCGTCGGTGAGCAGCTGCCCGCGCTGCAACGAAGTCATGCCCGGATCGACGACCACGAAGGCCTCGAAGTAGAGCACGCGCTCGATCTCGCGCAACGTCATGTCGAGCATCAGGCCGATGCGGGACGGCAGCGACTTCAAGAACCAGATGTGCGCGGTGGGGCTCGCCAACTCGATATGGCCCATGCGCTCGCGGCGCACCTTGGACTGGGTCACTTCGACGCCGCACTTCTCGCACACCACGCCGCGGTGTTTCAGGCGCTTGTACTTGCCGCACAGACATTCGTAGTCCTTCACGGGTCCGAAAATCTTGGCGCAGAACAAGCCGTCCCGCTCCGGCTTGAACGTCCGGTAGTTGATGGTCTCCGGCTTCTTCACTTCGCCGTACGACCAGGACCGGATCATGTCCGGAGATGCAAGGCCGATCTTGATCGAGTCGAAATTCTCGACCGGCACTTGCTGTTTGAACAACTTGAGTAAGTCTTTCATTGATTAGGCCTCGCTCTCTAGTTCGATGTTGATGGCCAAGGACCGAATCTCCTTCACCAAGACATTGAACGATTCCGGCATGCCGGCTTTCATTTCGTGGTTGCCGTCGACAATCGCCTTGTACATCTGCGTGCGGCCGTTGACGTCGTCCGATTTGACGGTGAGCATTTCCTGCAAGGTGTACGCGGCGCCGTACGCCTCGAGCGCCCACACTTCCATCTCGCCGAATCGCTGACCGCCGAATTGCGCTTTGCCGCCCAGCGGCTGCTGGGTGACCAAGCTGTACGGGCCGGTGGAACGCGCGTGCATCTTGTCGTCGACCAAGTGGTTGAGCTTCAACATGTACATGTAGCCCACGGTCACCGGCCGCTCGAATTGCTCGCCGGTGCGGCCGTCGTGCAGGGTGGTCTGGCCCGACGTCGGCAGATCAGCCAGCGTCAGGAGATTCTTGATCTCCTCCTCGCTCGCGCCGTCGAACACCGGGGTCGCCATCGGCACGCCCTTTTTCAAATTGCTGGCGAGTTCGACGACTTCGGCATCGCTCATGGACTTGATGTCTTCCTTCTGGCCGCCGGTTTCGTTGTAGACCTGACCCAGGAACTTGCGCAGTTCCGCGACGGCATGCTGCGCTTCCAGCAACTTGCCGATCTTGGCGCCAAGACCCTTGGCGGCCCAGCCCAGGTGGGTTTCCAGAATTTGACCGATGTTCATGCGCGAAGGCACGCCCAGGGGGTTCAACACGATGTCCACCGGGGTACCGTCTGCCATGTACGGCATGTCTTCGACCGGCACGATGGACGAGATCACGCCCTTGTTGCCATGGCGCCCCGCCATCTTGTCGCCGGGTTGCACCCGGCGTTTCACCGCCAGGTACACCTTGACCATCTTGAGCACGCCCGGAGCCAAATCGTCTCCCGCGGTGATCTTGGCCTTCTTTTCCTCGAAGCGCTTCTCGAAAGCCTTACGCTGGCCTTTCAAACGCTCTGAGACGGTTTCCAGCTGGGCGTTCGTCTCTTCGTCCTTGAAGCGAATCTCGAACCACTGCTCGCGCGGCAGGTCGGCGAGGTAGGCGTCGTCGATCTGGGTGCCGGACTTGAGCTTCTTGGGACCCGCTTCGGCGGCCTTGCCCTCGATCATGCCGCGCACGCGCTGGAACAAATCGTCTTCCAGAATGCGCTGCTGATCGGCCAGATCCTTGCGTACCCGCTCGAGCTCCGATTTCTCGATCGCCAGGGCGCGCGAGTCTTTCTCGACCCCGTCGCGCGTGAACACGCGCACGTCGATCACCGTGCCGTCCATGCCGGGGGGCACCCGCAGCGAGGTATCCTTCACATCGGAGGCTTTCTCACCGAAGATCGCCCGCAGCAACTTCTCTTCCGGCGTCAATTGCGTCTCGCCCTTCGGCGTGACCTTGCCCACCAGAATGTCGCCCGCGCGCACTTCGGCGCCGATGAAGGCGATGCCCGCTTCGTCGAGCTTGGCCAGAGCCGAGTCGCCCACATTGGGAATGTCGGCCGTGATTTCCTCAGGCCCCAACTTGGTGTCGCGCGCGACGCACGTCAGCTCTTCGATGTGAATGGTCGTGAAGCGGTCTTCCTCGACCACACGCTCGGAGATCAGGATCGAGTCTTCGAAGTTGTAGCCGTTCCACGGCATGAATGCCACGAGCAGGTTCTGACCGAGCGCGAGCTCGCCCAGATCCGTCGACGGACCGTCGGCCAGGACGTCGCCGCGCTTGATCGCATCCCCGGCCTTCACCAGCGGACGCTGATTGATGCAGGTGTTCTGATTGGAACGCGTGTACTTGGTGAGCGAATAGATGTCGACGCCGGGTTCGCCGGCCGTCGTTTCGTCGTCGTTCACCCGCACCACGATGCGCGAGGCATCGACGGAATCCACGCTGCCGCCGCGCCGTGCCACGACGGTGACGCCGGAGTCGATGGCGACGGCCCGTTCCATGCCGGTGCCAACCAGGGGCGTTTCCGAACGCAAGGTCGGAACCGCCTGGCGCTGCATGTTCGATCCCATGAGCGCCCGGTTTGCGTCGTCGTGCTCGAGGAACGGAATCAGGGATGCCGCCACCGAGACGATCTGCTTGGGCGACACATCCATGAAATCGATCTTGTCGGGGGCCGACAGGGTGAACTCGTTCTGCGTGCGGCAGGAGATGAGATCATCGGTGAACTCGCCCTTCTCGTTGAGAGTGGCGTTCGCCTGAGCGATCACGTATTGGCCTTCCTCGATGGCCGACAGGTAGTCGATCTTGTCGGTGACCTTGCCGTTCGAGACGCGGCGATACGGAGTCTCCAAGAATCCGTAGTCATTGGTTCGGGCATACACGGCCAGCGAATTGATCAAACCGATGTTCGGGCCTTCCGGCGTCTCGATCGGGCACACCCGGCCGTAATGCGTCGGATGCACGTCGCGCACTTCGAAACCGGCGCGCTCGCGCGTCAGGCCGCCTGGGCCCAATGCGGAAACGCGGCGCTTGTGCGTGACCTCGGACAGTGGATTGTTCTGGTCCATGAACTGCGACAGCTGCGAGGACCCGAAGAACTCCTTCACCGCGGCCGCGACCGGCTTCGCGTTGATCATCTCCTGGGGCATGATGGGCTCGCTCTCGGCGATCGTCAGGCGCTCCTTGACGGCGCGCTCGACCCGCACCAACCCGATGCGGAACGCGTTCTCGGCCATTTCACCCACGCTGCGCACCCGGCGGTTGCCCAAGTGGTCGATATCGTCCACGTGGCCATTGCCGTTGCGGATGTCGATCAAGGTCTTCATGACCTCGATGATGTCTTCTTTGCTCAGAACGCCCGAGCCCGTGATTTCCTCGCGGCCCACGCGGCGATTGAACTTCATGCGGCCGACCGGCGACAGATCGTAGCGTTCGCCATTGAAGAACAGATTCTGGAACAGGTTCTCGGCGGCGTCCTTGGTCGGCGGCTCGCCGGGACGCATCATGCGGTAGATTTCGACCAGCGCCTCGAGGCGCGTCTTGGTCGGATCGATGCGCAAGGTGTCCGAAATGTACGGACCGCGATCCAAATCATTGACGTACAGCGTGCGGATTTGCTCGATGCCGTTTTCGATCAGCTTCCCCACGGTCGGAACGGTGAGAATTTCATTGGCCTTCGCCAGAATTTCGCCGGTTTCGGTGTTGACGATGTCATGGGCCAGGACCTTGCCCTGCAAGTATTCCGTGGGCACGGGCAGGCGCTTGACCTGGGCTTCCTCCAACTCGCGAACGTGGCGCGCCGTAATGCGGCGGCCTTCCTCGACGATGACCTTCTTGCCGACGCGAATCTCGAATGCAGCCGTCTCGCCGCGCAAACGCTGCGGGATGATCTCGAATTCAATTTCCTTCTTCGACAGATGAAATACGTTCTTTTCGAAGAAGATGTCGAGCACCTGCTCCTCGGTAAAGCCGAGCGCGCGCAGGATGATGGTCACCGGCAGCTTGCGCCGGCGGTCGATACGCGCGAATACGCAATCCTTCGGATCGAACTCGAAGTCCAGCCATGAACCGCGATACGGAATGATGCGGGCGGAGAACAACAACTTGCCCGATGAGTGAGTCTTGCCGCGGTCGTGATCGAAGAACACGCCGGGGCTGCGATGCAGCTGCGAGACGATGACGCGCTCGGTGCCGTTGATGATGAAGGTGCCGTTGTCGGTCATGAGCGGCAGTTCGCCGAGATATACCTCCTGCTCACGCACGTCCTTGACGGGCTTCTTGGCGCCGCTGGCCTCCTTGTCGAGCACCACGAGGCGTACTTTGACGCGCAGCGGAGCCGCGTAGGTCAGTCCGCGCAACTGGCATTCCTTGACGTCGAATACCGGTTCGCCCAAGCGATAGCTCACGTACTCGAGCGTCGCGTTGCCGGAATAGCTGGAAATGGGGAACACGCTGTCGAAGGCGGCGTGCAAGCCGATTTCGTCGCGCTTGGATTCCGCGACATCCGCTTGCAGGAATCGCCGGTACGAATCCAATTGGATCGCCAGCAGATACGGCGTGCCGAGAATGCTCGGGCGCTTGCCGAAGTTCTTACGAATGCGCTTCTTTTCGGTGAAAGAATAAGCCATGTGCGGTGCCTTCCCGGCGCTACGAGAGCGCCAAATTTCCAGGCGCTCTCGCGCCTTTTTCCAGGCGCTTACGCGCCACATTTAACGGGGTCGATGCGACCCCGCCTGATAGTTGCTCGCTGCGCGAGCAAAAATCGAAATCAAAATCAAAGGCGCAGCCGACGGCTGCCGAGAAATTCCCGGCAACCTTCGAACTGCGCATATCGACAATAATCACTACTTGATAGCAGCCTTGGCGCCCGCGGCCTCCAGCTTCGTCTTGATCGTCTCGGCGTCCGCCTTCGGAATGCCTTCCTTAACGGTTGAAGGCGCGCCTTCCACCAGGTCCTTCGCTTCCTTGAGACCCAAGCCCGTGATCTCGCGAATGACCTTGATGACGCCCACTTTGTTGGCGCCGAACTCGGTCATCGTCACGGTGAACTCGGTCTGCGCTTCCGCCGCCGGAGCAGCAGCAGCACCCGCGCCCGCCGCAGCCGCTGCAACGGGAGCAGCCGCCGTGACGTTGAACTTCTTCTCCATGTCGGCAATCAACTCGACCACTTCCATGACGGTCATCTTGGAAATTGAGTCGAGGATTTCATCTTTAGTAACAGCCATTATCGTCTCCAAATATCTATATGGGTCCCGCGACCCGAATCAGGATTTAATTCGCCGCCGCCTGCGCCGCACCACTCTTCTTGGCTTCAAGAACAGCAGCCAGCGTCCGTACCAACTTCGAGTTGGGAGCAGCCAACGTACCAACAAACTTCGAAATCGGCGCCTTGAGCACACCCAACAGTAGCGACAGCGCCTGCGCACGCGTGGGCAAGGACGCCACGCGATCCAGTGAATCGGCTTTGAGCAGTTGCCCGCCCAAAGACACGAGCGTCGTCACCAACTTGTCGTTGTCCTTCGCAAACGCCTTGACGATTCGGGCGGCCGCGCCCGGATCATCGTTGGAGAATGCCAGGACAATGGGTCCTTTCAGCGCCGGAGAAATGCACTCGAAAGCGGTGCCGGCAAGAGCCTTGCGCGCGAGCGTATTCTTGACGATCCGCAAATAGACTCCTTCCTTGCGCGCCTTGGCGCGCAGGTCGGTCATCTGCGTCACGGTCAAGCCACGGTTCTCTGCGCCCACCACGGACAGGGCTTTCACCGCGACCGCGTTGACTTCTGCCACCACGACTTTCTTCTCTTCTAACTTGAGTGCCATTAAGGTTCCCCGGAAAGAAGCGTCACACACCAGGCACGAACGCCGCCGCTCATGCCCACCCTTGGAATACCTCGTCGTATTCCCTTGGTGCGACCTTCACCAGGCAACTCCTGATTCGGGTCCCACCATCTGCGCAGGTTTTTCTTTACGGCGCCCTTCGGTTCCAGAAGGAACCTAGCCCCGACCTGCGGTCTTCGACGGTGGTTGCGTTCGACCTCGCGGCCTCACGCAGCCCTCCGTATTCATGCGCTTACGCGCATGTTTCCATGCGCTTACGCGCAAATTCCTAGGCGCTTGCGCGCCAACCTTTCAACGGGGCCGCGGCGGCCCCGTCCGATATCACTAAACTAAGCCCAGGCTGGTCTGGTCGACCGAAACGCCGGGACCCATGGTCGAGGACACGGTCAGTTTCTTTAAGTAAATACCCTTCGACGTGGCCGGCTTGATCTTCTGCAGATCGGCCACCAGCGCCAGCAGGTTTTCCTTCAACGCGACCGTCTCGAAATTGGCGCGCCCGATTTGTGCGTGAATGATGCCCGCCTTGTCGGTGCGATAACGCACCTGACCGGACTTGGCATTCTTCACGGCTTCCGCCACGTTCGGCGTCACCGTGCCCACTTTGGGATTCGGCATCAGCCCGCGGGGGCCCAAGATCTGGCCCAATTGGCCGACGATACGCATGGCATCGGGGCTCGCAATGACTACGTCGAAATCGATCTGCCCGGCTTTGACCTTCTCGGCCAGATCTTCGAATCCGACGATGTCGGCGCCGGCCGCTTTGGCGGCATCGGCGTTCTTGCCCTGGGTGAATACGGCCACCCGGACGGTCTTACCCGTGCCATGCGGCATCACGGTGGAGCCGCGGACCTGTTGGTCCGATTTGGTGGCGTCGACGCCCAAATTCACCGACACGTCCACGGATTCGTTGAACTTTGCCGTCGCGAATTCCTTGACGAGCTTGAGCGCGTCATCGATTGCGTACGACTTGCCCGGCGGCAGCTTCTCTTTCCAAGTCTTGGTTCGTTTCGCTACGGCAGCCATGTCACACTCCTTCCACGTCGACGCCCATGCTGCGCGCGCTGCCCGCGATGGTGCGTACGGCCGCATCCAGGTCGCTGGCGGTCAAATCGGGCATTTTCACCTTGGCAATGTCCTCGAGCTGTTTGCGCGACACCTTGCCGACTTTGGCGGTGTTCGGCGTGGCGCTGCCCTTCGGAATGCCGAGGGCCTTGGCAATGAGCACGGACGCCGGCGGCGTCTTCATGATGAAGGTAAAGCTGCGGTCGCTGTATACCGTAATCACTACTGGGGTCGGTAAACCCTTTTCCAAGGCCTGGGTCTGTGCATTAAATGCCTTGCAGAACTCCATGATGTTCACGCCCTGCTGACCCAACGCGGGTCCGACCGGCGGACTGGGGTTCGCCTGGCCTGCAGGGATCTGCAGCTTGATATAACCGGTGACTTTCTTAGCCATAGTCGCTCCTGTGGGTACAAACGCAGCCCTAACGAGCCGCTCCCCTGTTTGACGCCTGCGCGCCGACCACTAGGCGCTTCGCGCCACTCTCTAGGCGCCTGCGCGCCAGTCTTTAGGCGCTTCGCGCCAACCTTTAAACAGGGTCGAAGCGACCCCGCCCTACAATTAACCCTTCTCGACCTGCGAGAAATCCAATTCCACGGGCGTCGAGCGCCCCAGGATCTGCACCGCCACCTGCAGCCGGTTCTTTTCGTAGTTCACGGACTCGACCACGCCGTTGAAATCGTTGAACGGGCCGTCGGTTACCCGCACCACCTCGCCGGGCTCGAACAGCACCTTCGGCTTCGGCTTGTCCACGCCCTCTTCCACGCGGCGCAGAATCGACATTGCTTCCTTATCGGTGATGGCCGCCGGCTTGTCGCTGGTGCCGCCGATGAAGCCCAATACCTTCGGCACCTCTTTGACCAAGTGCCAGGTGTCCTCGTCCATTTCCATCTGCACCAGCACATAGCCTGGGAAGAACTTGCGGTCGGATTTGCGCTTCTGGCCGTCGCGCATTTCCACCACTTCTTCGGTCGGCACCAGAATCTCGCCGAACTTGGCTTCCAAACCGGCGCGCTTGACCCGCTCCTTGAGCGACTCGGAGACTTTGTGCTCGAAGTTCGAATACGCGTGAACCACATACCATCGCAAGGACATAGACAGCTCCGAATTCATCAGCCGGTTTGAC
>WNFL01338741.1_pt1 | contig 21792 bp, 23 predicted proteins | sample 5400361 | NCBI WGS metagenome assembly WNFL01 (sample SAMN13153351, study PRJNA577476) | soil metagenome | isolation source: 40 cm soil on Douglas fir-dominated hillslope | place: USA:California | collected 2013-09-17
GCAAGGTCACGAACATCACCGAGGTCCAGGGCATGGAAGGCGAAGCGATCGTCCTCCAGGACGTCTTCGTCTTCGAGCAGACCGGCTATGTCGAAGGCAAGGTCCAGGGCCGCCTGCGCCCGACCGGCATCCGACCGAAATTCAGCGAGAAGTTCGAGGCGGCCGGCATCAAGCTGCCTCAGGGCGTCTTCGGCGATATGTCCGTCGGACTCAGGTAGATGGAATACGCCCTTCCCGCCGGGATGTTCGCCGGCGTCCTGTTCTTCTTCTGGGGCATCTCGACGATGCTGTCCGGCGGCGGCGCCGGCTCGGTCGAAGAGCGCATGGCGCGCTACGCGGGCGGCAAGACCGAGGTCAAGACGGCCGATGGCAGGACGCGCGGACGGCAGCGCAACCTCGTCGACCCGTTCGCGACGCTGTCGAGCGACGTGCAGGACAAGCGTTTCCAGATCCGTGTCCAGCGCGACCTCGCGCGCGCGAACCTCAAGCTCCGTGTCGCTGAGTACTACTCGATCCGCGTCGGTCTCGCGGTCGGTCTCGGCCTCCTCCTTGGAGTTCTGCGCGATCCGCTCTCCGGCGTCGTCGGCGCGATCCTCGGTTACTTCGTGCCGCGCTTCTGGGTCGGACAGCGCATCGGCGGCCGGCTCTCGGCATTCAACAAGCAGCTCGCGGACACGATCACCCTCCTCTCCAACTCGCTGCGTGCCGGCTCGAGCTTCCTTCAGTCGATCGAGCTCGTCTCGCGCGAAACGCCCGATCCGATGGGCGAGGAGATGGGCCGCGTCGTGCGTGAGGTCAACCTCGGCCTCGGGATGGAAGAGGCCCTGTCCAACCTGGTGCGCCGCATCCGAAGCGATGACCTCGACCTGATGGTCACCGCGATCGGCGTGCAGCAGCAGGTCGGTGGAAACCTCGCCGAGATCCTCGACACCATCGCGTTCACCATCCGTGAGCGCGTGCGCATCAAGGGTGAGATCAACACGCTGACGGCCCAGGGTCGCTACTCGGGCTACCTGGTCGCGTTCCTGCCCATCGGCATCATGATCACCCTGAACTTCATCAACCCCGAGTTCATGCAGCCGCTCTTCACACAGCTGCTCGGTCAGATCCTCCTCGGCGTCGGCGCTGTGATGATGATCATCGGCTTCATCGCGATCCAAAAGATCACGAACATCAAGGTGTAAGTGGTGGAACCTCTCGTCTTCGCGGGCCTCATGTTCTTCGGGATCCTGGTGGTCTTCGTGTCGATGATCATCGGGGCCCAGCTCGACCCGGTGCAGGCACGCCTCCAGCAGATCGCGGTCCGCCCGCGGACCCTCGAGGAACTCGAGCTGCAGCGCCCGCTCTCAGAGCGGATGCTGAAGCCGATCATCGATGGCTTCGCCGGTCTGGTCGGTCGCTTCTATCCGCAGAACACCGTCCGAAGCCTCTCGCTCCGGCTCAAGCGCGCGGGCATGGAGACGACGAGCACCGAGTTCTTCCTCGGCGTGAAGGGCTTCGCGTCGATCGTCGTGGGCGTGCTCGCCTCCGGCCTCGTCAACGCCATCACCGGCGATCCGATCCAGACCCTGATCGGACTCGTCGTCGGCATCATCCTCGGCTTCCTGCTCCCCGACTTCTACCTGTCGAGCCGCGCCGGCTCTCGTGCGAACGCCATCGTCGAGCAGCTCCCTGACGCGCTCGACCTGCTCACGATCTCGGTCGAGGCTGGTCTCGGCTTCGATGCCGCTCTCGTCAAGGTCACCGAGAAGCTGAAAGGCCCGCTCACCGAGGAGTTCAAGCGTGCTTCGGGCGAGCAGCGCGTCGGTAAGTCTCGTCAGGAAGCGCTGCGCGGGATCAACGAGCGCGTTGAGGTGAAGGCGCTGCAGAACTTCATCTCCGCGATCATCCAGGCCGACCAGCTCGGTGTGTCGATGTCGAAGGTGCTGCGGATCCAGTCCGAGCAGATGCGGCAGGACCGCCGCCAGCGCGCCGAGCAGAAGGCCGCGCGCGCCCCGATCCTGATCATGCTCCCCACCGTCGGCTGCATCTTCCCGTCGCTGTTCATCGTCATCCTGGCGCCCGCCGCGCTTTCCGCGATGTCGTCCTGCTCGCAGATCTAGGTCCGAGCCTCGCGACTTCGCGTCCGGAACACCACCAGGGGCACCATCCTCGCGACTGACTGCCGGATCGCGGATTCGTTCTTATCGCGTGGCATCGGCCTGCTCCTTCGCTCCAGCCTTCGCTCCGGTGAAGGTCTCCGCATCACAAAGACCTCTTCCATCACGATGTGGCTGATGCGTTTCGCGATCGACGCCATCTTCGTCGACAAGGCCGGCCGCGTTGTGCGCGTGGCCGAACGTCTCGCGCCCTGGCGGACCGCGGTCTTCGCTCGCGGCGCCGCCGAAGTCATCGAGCTGCCCGCGGGCACGGCCTCCGAGACCCGCACGCAAGTCGGCGACGAACTCGTGTTCGAGCCCGCGTGATCTCCAAGGCGGCAGTCGACACCGCGCTCGACCTGCTCCTCGCGCCGCGCTGCGCCGGATGCAGCGCCGGGGGCAGCTGGCTGTGCCTCGCCTGCCGCGAGCTCTGCGAGCCCGTCCGCCAGGGTCGCGTCACCGCCGCAGGCACGTACGGAGGCCCGCTGCGCGAGGCGATCCATCGCTTCAAGTACGGGGGCGAGCGCGCGCTGGCGAACGAGCTCGGCGAGCTGGTGGCGGCGTGCGTCGCATGCGATCTCGCGACCGGAGTGGCGCTCGACGTCGTCGTGCCCGCGGTGCTCCACCGCGACCGCGCTCGCTCGCGTGGCTACGACCAGGCCTGGCTGCTCGCGTCTGTCGTCGCCGAGCGCACCGCTTTGCCGCTACGGGTCCCGCTCCGCAGAATCCGCCCCGCAGTGCCGCAGATCACGCTCGACCGTGCCGCGCGCGCGGAGAACCTGCGCGGCGCGTACGTCGCGGAAGCGGGTGCGCTCCGCGGTGCGCGCGTTGCCCTGGTGGACGATGTCGCGACGACCGGCGCGACGCTCGCCGCGGCGACCGGTGCGCTGCGCGCGGCCGGCGCACGCACCGTGCGGTCGTACGTCGTCGCCCTCGACGCATGAGCGAGCGTGTCGGCGTCGCGCGCTGGCAGATGCGCGCGCTGCTTCTCTTCGTACTCGCGTTCGCGAACCTGAATGACATCTGGTCTCCCGACGTCCTGCCCAACGCGCTGTTCGCTTGGACCGTAGTCCAAGAGGGCGACCTCGATTACGACGAGTTCGTGTTCCGGCCCGCGGAGCGCGATCCCCTCGCAACGACGCCGGCGCTCACCAACAAGCTCGATTCGGAGGCGTACTTCTTCCGCGCTTGTGGCGAATCGACGGCGACCGAGCTACCGCTGGCAACGCGCAGCCCCGGCGGCCCGCCGGCGCCCGGACCGAACGACCACGTCTGTTCGATCTTCCCCCCGGGGGTCGCGTTCCTCGCGTTCCCGTTCTTCCTGCCATTCGTGCTCGCAGGCGCGGACCCGCTCAATCTCGGTCTCCTCGTGCGAGTCGGTCACGTGGCCGGCGCGGCGATCGAGGTGATCGCGACGTTGTTCCTGTGGTCGGTGATGCGGCGTTTCGCGAGCGAACGCTGGTCGCTCGCGCTCGTCCTGCTCTACTTCTTCGGGACGAGCGTGCGCACCATCGCGTCGCAGGCGCTCTGGCAGCACGCCGGCGTGCATCTCGCGGTCGCGATCGCGCTGTGGCTGGTGTTCCTCACGCGGCCGGTGGCGCTGTGGCGTGAATTCGCCGCGGGCGTCGCGCTCGGCTTCGGCACCGTCGTGCGTCAGACGACGGCGATGCTCGTCCCGTTCGTCCCGGCCGCTCGCATCCGCCCGACCATCGTGGCGATCGTCGGGGCGGCGATCGGCGTGATACCGCTCCTTCTCTACAACGCCTATGCCTTCGGCAACCCGCTCGAGCAGGGGTACGGGACGAAGCCGTTCGACACGTCACCCGTCGTCGGGCTGTACGGCATCCTGCTGTCGCCGAGCCGCGGACTCTTCGTGTACGAGCCGTACATCGTCTTCGCGTTCGCGACCATCGTGTTGCTGAAGCCCAGTCGCGATCATCTCGAGCTGCGGCTCCTCTCGCTCGCGTACGCCTGGGCCGCGACGGCCATCCTGTACTCGACCTACGCGGAGTGGTGGGGCGGTCGGGTGTTCGGCCCTCGCTTCCTCGACGATCTCGCACCAGCCCTGTTCCTGTTGCTCGCGTGGGGGATCGGACATGGTCTCCTCGCGCGCTGGCCCGCGCGCGCTCTCTTCTGGATCTGCGCCTCCTGGTCGCTCGTGATCTTCCAGGCGGCGGCGTTCGTGTACGACCAGAACACCTGGGACCTGCACCCATCGAACATCAACGTCGATCCGTCCCGCCTGCTGGACTGGAGCGATCCGCAGTGGCTCTTCGTCCTCCGCAGCGTGCCCGACGGCGGCGTCAAGGTGATCGTCGCGGCCGGTCTCAGCGCTCTCGCACTCCTCTTCCTGCTGCGGGTGGAGTCGGTGTTACCGTCCCGTCGGTGACGACGGCGTTCATCGTCTTCTTCGGCCGCGGCGGCACATCGGAGATCGAGCGGCGGCTCGACTCGATCAAGATCGCGATCGGCGCCGTGGTCCTCTCGCGCGCCGGCGAAGCCGGCTTCGCGCCGCTGCTCGCCGTGAGCGCCGACCCGGAAGCACGTGCCGCCTTTGGGCGCGCGGGGGCGGATGTCGCCGGGCCGCGGACCGAGCCGTTTCACTTTGGTGAAGAGCTCCTCGCGCTCTCTCGCGCACACCGGCTCGAGCGGATGGCGACGATCGGCGCCGGCGCCGGTGCGCTCATGAGCACCGCGGAGCTCACGCGGATGCGCGAGGAGATCGATGCGGGCGAAGCGCTGGTGCTCTCGAACAACTACTACTCGGCCGATCTGGTCGCATTCACGCCGGCATCCGCGCTCACGGTGATCGACCTCCCGGCCACCGACAATCCGCTGCCGCGCCGCCTGCACCAGCAGGGAGGCCTGTCGTCGCGCCAGCTGGAACGCTCCGCCGCGACGCTCCTCGACGTCGACACGCCAGCCGATGCCGCGGTCCTCAAGCGTCACCCCGCGTGCCCGCCGCAGCTGCAGGCGCTCGACACCTGGGACAGCGAGCTCGGTGCGCGCATCGACGCCCTCATGCGACTGGTGACGACGCCGGAGCGCGAGCTCATCGTCGCCGGTCGTGTCGGCGCGCCCGTGTGGTCCTATCTCGAATCACAAACTGCCTGCCGGGTGCGCATGCTCGCCGAAGAGCGCGGTATGCAGGCCGCGGGACGAGACACCTCGGGGGAGGCGCGCACCGCGCTCGGATTCCTCTATCGCGAGATCGGCCCGGAGGCGTTCTTCACGCGCCTGGGTGAGCTTGGTGACGGGATGCTCTTCGACACGCGAGTGCTGTTCGCGCATCTCGGCTGGCAGCCTTCGGCGCAGGACCGTTTCGCATCGGACCTCTTCCGCGCGGACTCGCTGGTGCAGGGCGAGCTGCGCGAATTCACCGCGGCCGCGCGGGCCGCGCCCTTCCCGCTGCTGCTGGGGGGACACACCCTCGTGTCCGGTGTGCTGTGGACGCTGGTCGAAGCGGCCTGGGCCGGCCATCCCGAGCCTTGACGCTGCGGCTCTTTGACCACCACATCCACACCGAGCGCTCCGACGGCACTGTCTCGCTGGCGGAGCGCGCGAGCACGGTGTCGGTGCGGCCGCACGGCATATCGGACCACTTCCCGTGGCCGGGCAAGATGCGCGACGACGACGACGTGCTGCGCTATCTCGACGATGCCGCGCGGCTCGGGCTGCGGGTCGGTCTCGAGTACGACCTCGGCGTCGCGCCACCGCTCCGTGCGACGACGCGCGCGTCGCTCCACTACATGATCGGCGCGCTGCACCAGCTCGAGGTCGACGGGGTGCGCATCCCATTCGACGAGGCGGGCGCGTTCCTCAAAGGGAAGCTCGCGACATTCTCCGAGCGTGAGCGCTTCAGCGACGGAGCGCTCGCGCGCCGCATACGCGAACGCATGCTCGAGGTCGTGCGGGAGGGCTTCGAGCGTGACGGGATCGACATCCTCGGCCACGGCACGATGTCGCCGCTCGCGGCCCTCGGCGATCCCGAGCGCGCATATCCGGCCGAGTGGCAGGAGCGGCTCATCCAGCTGTGCCTCGATGCCGACGTCGCGATCGAGGTCAACGAGGCGTACGGCGTCCCGCACCGCGCGTTCCTCGAGCGCGCGCAGCGGCTGGGCGCGCGATTCTCGGTCGGGTCGGACACGCACGGGCCGCTCGCTCCGCTCGACAAGACCGCTGCGATGATCGAAGCCGCTTCGCTGCCCCACGAGCGGTTCCTCGTTGGCGCACGGGTGCACGCGGCCCGCTAGACGGACCCGGCCTGCTCGCTTAGGCAGCGTCCTCTACCAGGAGCTCGTAGACGAGGATGCCGATCGAGCCGAGCAGTAGCAGATGCACGAGGTTGCCTGCGACGTTCACCGCCAGCGCCACGAACCACGCCGCGACGAGCAGCCAGACCAATATCCAGCGGATGCGATGACCCGTCGCGGCGCTCACGAGGGGAGGGTATCGTCCGTATACTTTCGTTGCAGGGGGCGCTCCTGCTAACCACCAAGCGGGAGGGGAGCCGTGTACGGGGGCCTGTCCGTCTACACCGGCAACGCTCATCCCACCTTCGCGCGCGACATCTGTCGTGCCATGGAGATCCCGCTCGGCGCCGCCGAGGTCTTCAAGTTCGCGAACGACAACATCTTCGTGAAGGTCAACGAGAACGTGCGCGAGCACGACGTCTTTGTCGTGCAGTCGCTCACCGGCACTTCGGTGAGCGATTCGATCATGGAGCTCCTCATCATGCTCGACGCCTTCAAGCGCGCTTCGGCTGGACGCATCACGGCCGTGATGCCGTACTACGCCTACGGCCGGAGCGACAAGAAGGACCAACCACGCGTGCCGATCACGGCCCGCCTCCTCGCCGATCTCATCGCGGTCGCCGGTGCGAATCGCTTCCTCACCATGGACATGCACCAGATGCAGATCCAAGGCTTCTTCAGCATCCCCGGCGACGAGCTCTCGGCGCGCAACCTACTGGTCGAGCACCTCCGCTCGATCGTTGAACAGGCGCCCGACGAGTGTGCACTCGTGGTGCCCGACCTGGGCTATGCGAACCAGGCGCGGCGGATCGGCGAGATGCTGGACATCCCGCTGGTGTTCATGCAGAAGACGCACCGCGACAACAGCGGACGCAGCGAGATCGTGGGCGTGATCGGCGACATCGACCGCAAGCGCGCGATCGTGATCGACGACGAGATCGATCGTGGGACCACCATGATCAATGCCATCAAGGTCCTGCAAGAGCGTGGCGTCGACGAGATCTGGGCTGCCTGCACGCATGGCGTGTTCAGCGATAACGCCGCCGAGCGTCTGACCGCGACCGGCATCGTCGAGCTCATCACCACGGACACGTGTCCGATGACTCCGGTGGTGCGCAACAACGAGAAGGTCCGCATCCTCACGGTCGCCCCGCTCTTCGCGGAGGCGATCCGGCGGATCCACGAGGGAGAGTCAGTCGGCGCGCTCTTCAATCCGCCCGGGTCCCAGATGCCGCTCCCGGTGACCTAGCATCGAAGTTTGAGCGTTCTAACCCGGATCTTCGATTCCAACGAGGGTGAGCTCCGACGACTGAGGAAGGTCGTCGAGAAGGTCAACGCGCTCGAAGCCGGGACCAAGGCTCTCTCGGACGACGGGCTTCGCGCGCGTACCTCGGATTTCCGCGACCGGCTCGCGAAAGGCGAGACGCTCGACGACGTCTTGCCCGAGGCGTTCGCCACGGTTCGCGAGGCGGCGCAGCGGACCATCGGCCAGCGCCACTTCGATGTCCAGCTCATGGGCGCGATGGCGCTGCACAAAGGCCACATCGCGGAGATGAAGACTGGCGAGGGCAAGACGCTCGTTGCCTCCGCGGCCCTGTACCTGAACGCGCTGCTCGGTAAGGGCGCGCACCTCGTCACGACGAACGACTACCTCGCGAAGACCGGTGCCGGTTGGATGGCGCCGATCTACCACCTCCTCGGCCTGAGCGTCGCTTACATCGCGCACGAGAAGTCCGCGATCTACGACCCCAGCATCGTGCTCGACTCCGTCGACGAGCGCCACCGCCACTGGCGCGACGTGTCAAACAGGCGGGAGGCGTACCTCGCCGACATCACCTACGGCCAGAACAGCGAGTTCGGCTTCGACTACCTCCGCGACAACATGGTCGACGACCTGGCCCGCATGGTGCAGCGCGACCTTTACTACGCCATCGTCGATGAGGCGGACTCGATCCTCATCGACGAGGCGCGGACGCCGCTCATCATCAGCTCGCCCGCCGAGGACGTCTCCGAGCAATACCACCGCTTCGCGTCGGTCGCGAAGAAGCTGCAGCCCGATACGGACTATCTCCTCGAGGAGAAGCAGCACGCGGTGTCGCTGACCGAGGAGGGCATCGCGAAGACCGAGAAGATGCTCGGGCTACGCAATATGTACGAGGGCGACATCACGGCCGTGCATTTCATGGACAACGCGCTCAAGGCGCACGCCATGTACCACCGCGACAAGGAGTATGTCGTCAAGGACGGCGAGGTCGTCATCGTCGATGAGTTCACCGGTCGGCTCATGCCCGGCCGCCGCTGGAGCGACGGTCTGCACCAGGCTGTCGAGGCAAAGGAAAACGTCAAGATCCAGCGCGTACAAGAAGCTCGCGGGCATGACCGGTACGGCCGCGACCGAGGCCGAGGAGCTCTTCAAGGTCTACAAGCTCGATGTGACGCAGATCCCGACGCATCGCCCGATGATCCGGAAGGACGACGCGGATCTCGTATACGCGACGGAGCAGGGGAAGTGGAACGCCGTCATCGAGGACGTCAAGGAGCGCAATCAGCGCGGCCAGCCCGTGCTGATCGGCACCACCTCGGTCGACAAGAGCCAACGTCTGTCCGACGAGCTCCGCCGGCACGGCATCAAGCACGAGGTGCTCAACGCGAAGAACCATGAGCGCGAGGCCCTCATCATCGCCGACGCCGGCCAGCAGGGCGCGGTGACTCTGTCGACCAACATGGCCGGCCGCGGTGTCGACATCCTTCTCGGGCCTGGGGTCGTCGACCGCGGCGGCTTGCATGTCATCGGAACGGAGCGGCACGAGGCGCGTCGTATCGACAACCAGCTTCGTGGTCGTGCCGGCCGGCAGGGCGATCCGGGAACGACCCGCTTCTTCAACTCGCTCGAGGACGATCTCATCCGCATCTTCGCCTCGGAGGGCATCGCCGGGCTGCTCGGGAAGATGGGCATGAACGATGAGGCGCCCATCGAGTCCCGGATGGTCACCGGTGCCATCACGCAGGCGCAGATCAAGGTCGAGACGCGCAACTTCGACATGCGCAAGCGGGCTCTCGAGTTCGACGACGTCCTGAACAACCAGCGCAACGAGATCTACAAGGACCGCCGCAAGATCCTGGAGAAGGGCGACGTGCGCGACACCGTTCTCGACTTCCTGCACGACGAGGCAGCCAACATCGTCGACGCCGAGGCGGGGTCGCCCGATGCCGAGGACTGGGACCTTGGGAAGCTTGCCCTGGCGCTAGGCGCGCTTCTCGGCCGCGAGGTGGCCACGTCAGAGTTCGGCGAGCCGGCGAATCTCGAGCACCTGCGAGAGACCGTGGAAAACCTCGTCGACGACACCTACGAGACGAAAGAAGCTGAGCTCGGGAACGTCGAGGCGGATGGCGAGTCGACGCCGGTCATGCGCGCGGTGGAGCGCTGGGTGATGCTTCGCACGATCGACACGCACTGGATCGAGCATCTGACCGCGATGGAGGAGCTCCGCGAGGGGATCTACCTCCGCGGATACGGCCAGCAGGATCCGCTCGTCGCCTACAAGCGCGAGGCGCACGACTACTTCCAGCAGATGCAGGCGCGCGTCGCCACGGGTGTTGCCCAGACGATCCTGCGCGTCTCGGTCCGCACCGCCGCACAGGCCGAGCAAGAGGAACAGCAACAGGGTCAGGCGCCGCAACAGACCGCGACGTCCGGGAACGGGACGACGGTCACAGGGCGGAGTGATCTGAGAACGAATCGCGACGAACAGACGCCGACAACATCGACTGGCAAAGCGAAGCTGGGGCGAAACGATCCCTGTTGGTGCGGATCGGGAAAAAAGTTCAAGAAGTGCCATGGACGCTAGCGAGGCGGCGCCGCGGGTGACACGGCGAGTGGGTTCTCGCGAGCGAGAGTCGAGCCCGCGATACAAAGGGACGACTTAGAAGTGGGCCGAGCGGGCGAGTTTCGAGCGAGCGAGGACCCCGAGCCGGGGCAGGACCCGCGGCGTCGCCTCGGGGCGAGCGCGCCGTGATCACTCTTCCGTTCGATCCCAATGTTCATCTCGGTCCACTCGCCATTGCATGGCATGGCATCTTCACCGCTGTTGGCATCCTCTTCGGTGTCTGGCTCCCCTTGCGGCTCATCCAGCCGCGCATCTCTGAGGAGGACGCCACTGCTGTTGCGACCTGGGGAGTCGTCTGCGGCATCATCGGCGCGCGGCTCGTTCACGTCATCGATCAATGGCAGTACTACCTGGCGAACCCGCTGCAGATCCTCTTGATATGGACCGGCGGTATCGCCATATGGGGCGGGGCCATCGGCGGTGTTCTTGGTGGCCTCTTCGTCGGTATCCGGCGTGGTCTTCCCATCGGATTCGGGGCCGACGCCGCCGCACCCGGCATCGCGCTTGGTTTCGCGATCGGGCGGATCGGGGACATCATCAACGGCGAGCACCACGCGGTCGCGTGCGAGCCGCCGCTTGGGCTATGTGTCGGCTACACCCACCCGGACACGCTGGGCCAGCCCGGGCCGGTGCATCTCGTCGTGGGCTACGACCTCGTATGGAATCTCATCAGCGTCGTGGGCTCGCTCGCGCTGCGCGGCCGCGGACTCCCTGACGGCCTCATCTTCTGGCTCTCCGCGGCGTGGTACGCCGTCGGACGGCTCCTGCTCGGGTTTCTTCGGATCGCCGATCCGACGTATGTCTTCGGCCTTCGCGAGGACCAGGTGATCTCGCTCTTCGTACTCGCGGCGGCGATACCGATGATCATCCGGCTGACGATGTTCCGACGCACGCAGGAGCCCGCAGCCACCTGATCGAGCTGCCGTTCGACCCGGATCTCGTGATCGGGTCATTCCGCATCGCATGGCACTCGCTCTTCGCGTTCGTCGGCATGATCGTCGGTTCCTTCGTCTCGATCCGCTGCGCGCGTTACTTCGTCCGCGACGAACGGGTCTACCCCTTCGCCATCGCGGTCGTCATCGGCGGTCTCATCGGCGCGCGCGCCGCCCACGTCACCGACAACTGGGCGGCGCTCTATGCGAACGATCCTCTCCGGGCGCTCCAGTTCTGGAGCGGTGGGATCGGCACGATGGGGGCGCCGATCGGGTCGACGATCATCGGCTATCTGGCCGCGCGGTGGCTGCGTCTCCCGGTCGGCTTCATGTTCGACATCACCGTGATCGGGATCGCGCTCGGTGAGGCCATCGGCCGCATCGGCGACGTCATCAACGGCGAGCACCACTCCGTTCCGTGCCTGGACCTTGCGTGGTGCGTTCGCTACACCAACCCGAACACGCTCGGGCAGAGCACCTCGGTCCACCCCATCGGCCTGTACGACGGGCTCCTCATGCTCGGGATCTTCCTCGTCCTCTATGCCTTTTGGCGCCGCGTCCGCGGGCACCCCCGAGAGGGCCGGGTCTGGCTTGGTTACCTGCTCCTTCTGGGCGCTGGCAGGTTCCTGCTCTCCTTCCTGCGGACCGACCCCCTATTTCTCGCTGGGCTCCAGCAGGCACAGGTGCTCGGCCTCCTGTATTTGGGCGCTGGAGCGGTCACTTTGCCCCTTTTCATGAGGCGGGCCGGGCAGCAGGCGCGAGGGCCACGAGCACAAAATGGGGAAAAACCCCTTCTCAAGTAGGTGTCAGACCGGTAAACTCGCGTACGGAAAGCGGCACAAACGCCGCCTGTGGGGAGCGTCATGAAAGAGTGGATCGTCTGCGAGGACAACTGCCTCAAGTGTTCCTACGGCGCGACCCTGGACTGCGATGGCGACTGCCCTCGCTGCCCGCGTAACACCTACTGCCCCTGCGTGACCTTTGTCAGTTTCGCCGCCGGCAAACTGGCGCCGGTCGCCCAGCCCGTTACGACGACCTTCGAACGACCCCGCAAGCGCTGAAGCGTCGTGGCCCTGGACCCGGCGGCGCTCGCCGCTCTGCGCGAGCGCATCGACCGCATGGCGGTGTTCCTTTGACCTCCCTGCTCTCCGCGGGGAGGTCGCTCGACTAGAGGTCGAGTCCTCCGCGCCTGACCTCTGGAGCGATCGCCAGCGTGCGCAGCAAGTCATGAAGCGGCTTGGCCTCATCCGCGCGCGCGTCGATCGCTGGGAGTCGTTTCGCCAGCGTGCCGCCGACCTCGCCGAGCTCGCGTCGATGGCCGAAGACCCAGCGCTTAGCGCCGATCTCGAGCGCGAACTGCAGGAGCTCATCACCGAGGTCGACAAGGCAAGCCTCGAGGCGCAGCTCGGCGGACCGTATGACGAGCGCGACGCGGTCGTCGCGATCTCCGCGGGCGTCGGCGGAACGGATGCCGCGGACTGGGCACAGATGCTCGTGCGCATGTACCTGCGTTGGGCCGAACGGCACGGGTTCAAGGCCGAGATCGTCGAGTCGACCCCCGGTGAAGAAGCGGGCATCCGCAGCGCGACGATCACCGTCGAAGGCCCCTACGCGTACGGATATCTCAAGACCGAGCGCGGGACACACCGGCTGGTGCGCATCTCGCCATTCGATTTCCAACGACGACGGCAGACGTCATTCGCGCTCGTGGATCCGACGCCCCAGGTCCAGGACGATGCCGAGATCGAGATCCGGCCCGACGAGCTGAAGATCGACACGTACCGCGCGACCGGCGCCGGCGGTCAGAACGTGAACAAGACTGAGACCGCGGTGCGCATCACGCATCTCCCGACCGGCATCGTCGTGTCCTGCCAGAACGAACGCTCACAGCTTCAGAACCGTGAGACCGCGATGCGGATCCTGAAGGCGCGGCTTCTCGAGAAGCGCGTGCTCGAACAGGAAGCCGAGCAGGCACGCGAGCGCGGCGAGATGCGCTCGGCGGACTGGGGAAGCCAGATCCGCTCGTACATCCTCCACCCATACACGCTCGTGAAGGACCATCGGACGAGCGTGGAGGTGGGCGATCCAACGCGCGTTCTCGACGGAGATATCGACGTATTCATAGAGGCAGCGCTCTCAAAGCCGACCGGTGGCACAGCGACTGCTCACTGACGAGCCGTATCCCCTTGGGCGCCGGAGGGCGCACCCCGCGTGGAGGTTTTCCATGGTCAGCGCAAAGGATCTGAGAGATCTCTTCGAAGACATCCGCAGCGAAGCGGGCAAGCGGGCGTCCGACTTTGTGAGTGACGCCAAGATGCCCGACATGAACAACTTCCGTGACCTCAGCAAGATCGAGATCCGCCGTCGCGACGAGACACCGGCGTTCGTCTGGCTGGGTCTGGGTCTCGTTCTCGGCACGGTCGTCGGGCTGGCGATCGCATTCATCACGGCGCCGTATCCGGGACAGGAGACACGACGTCGCCTTGGACAGCAAGTCGACAAGATGAAGAGTCAGGGCGAGGACCAGCTCGAGCAGATCAAGACCGCCAAAAGCGACAGCGGCGTGAACGGCGGCGCGTCGGCATACACGACACCGACGACCGCTTACGAGCGCAGCACCAGCTAGCGGAGCGCTCGGCGAGCGCCGTCCAGGTAATCGGCGATCGGCTCGAGGCCGACAGCTCGGCGGCGCGCGTCAAGGTCTTCGGGGTCCAGCGTCGGTAGCGGCTCCCAGCCGCCGTCGCTCTGCTGCAGCTGAGTTCCATAGCGCTGCGGGAGACCCTCCCGTACACGGATGCGATCCTCGAGATAGGCCAGATGACGCGTGCAGACCTCCTCCGCGGGCTCGCGCGCCATCAGCGCAAAGCACTCCTTCTGGAACTCGAGCTCGGCGTGCTGCGCGAGCAGCCACGCGGCGTGCTCCGCCTGGGCACCGACTTTCGACGTCGTCGGCCAACCGATCTCACTGACGATCTCGCGCAGGCGGCGAGCGTTGCGCTGGTCCACGGATGGATCCCATGACTGCGTATTCCCCGAGACCTCGCGTCGCATGCGCTGATCTTCGTCGGCCATCGCGAGGATCTCCGCCGCGAACGCCTCGTTAGCCATGGCCTAAGCGCGCATCGCCTTGGCGAGCTCGATGAGCTTCTCGCGCGTATTCAGCGCGGGCTCATCGAGGACCCGCTCGAAGAGCGCGTTCAGGATCCGGCCGACGTCCGGGCCGGGCGGGATCTTCAGCTCGCGCATGACGTCGTTGCCGTCGATCTTCAGATCGTGCAGAGAGAACGCGTTCGCGGCCGCGATCTGCTCCTGCACCCGCTGCCAGAGGGCCTCGAGCGCGTACATGCGCGGCGAGCGCGCACCGCTGCCGATGTTGTCCGCGCGCCGCAGGGCGAACAGCGCCGGGATGTAGTCGAGCCCGATCTTCCGGATGAAGCGCCGGACGGCCGAGTCCGTCCAGTGGGTCTCGTACCAGAACATGTGATTGCGGATCAGGTGCGTGACCTCGGCGACCGTCTCCTTCTCGAACTTCCAGCGCCGCAGGATCTGACGTGCCTTGAACTCGCCGACGAACTCGTGCTGGTGGAAGTGCCCGTCGGCGAACGTCTCCGGCTTCCCGATGTCGTGGAAGAGGCCAGCCAGACGGAGCACGAGGTCGTTCGCCGGCGTCGCGTCGACTGTTGCGAGCGAGTGCTCGAACACGTCCTGCGCAGCGACCTTGTCCTGCGGCGTCTTCTTGCACTCCTCGAGCTCGGGGCAGAGGACCGCGAGCAGGCCGACATCCGAGAGCATTCGGATGGCCACCGACGGCCGCGGCGCGCCCATGATCTTGGTGATCTCCTGATTGATCCGCTCGCCCGAGAGCGTCTCGGCCAGCGGCGCGCACGCGCGGATCGCCGCCGCGGTGCGGTCGTCGATGCGCATGTCGAGCAGAGTGGCAAAGCGCACGGCGCGGAGCATCCGCAGCGCGTCCTCGCGGAAGCGGTCTTCGGGCTCGCCCACCGCGCGCAGGACCCGTGCGTCGAGATCGCGCTGCCCGCCGAACGGATCGACGAGCTCACCCGGCGTTCCGTTCCGGCCGGGCTTCCAGGCCATCGCGTTCATCGTGAAATCGCGGCGCGAGAGATCGAGGGTGAGCGAGTCGGTGAACGCGACGCGGTCGGGCCGGCGGTGATCGGTGTACTCCGACTCCGTTCGATACGTCGTGACCTCGACCTCATGCTCGCCGGACCGCACGATGACCGTCCCGAAGCGGTTCGTGTACAACGAGCGAGCGAAGAGGTTCTGGATCTCCTCCGGCGTCGCGTCGGTCGCGACGTCCCAGTCCTGTGGGTCGACGCCGCGGATCGCGTCGCGCACGCAGCCGCCGACCACGTACGCCGCGTGGCGGGATGCGGTGAGCTTTTCGACCACGCGCTCGACGTCCCTGGGGACCTTCAGATCGGCTACCGACGCGTAGCAGCCCCTCGTTAGCATCCGCCAGGACATGGCAGTGAAGCGCGACGGGCGCCGCAGCGCGTCGTCACTCCTACGTTTGATCGGACTGCTGACCGCCATCTCGCTCTCAAGCGCGCTCGCCGGCGAAGACACTCCACGGTGCCTCCCGGTGCCGCCTGACGCTCGCGTGGCCCAGCTCACCGACGCGGAGGCGCGAGAGATGATCCTTAGGAACTTTGGCCCGGACATCGCGAGTCGCGCTCTGCATCGCTTGACAGATTTGTGCGTGCGCTTAGACCGCCACTGGGAGGCCTACTCCTCGCCGAGGTAGGCCTTACGGACCATCTCGTTCGCGGCGAGGTTCTTCGCGCTGTCCGAGAGGACGATCTTTCCGGTCTGCAGCACGTAGCCGCGGTGCGCGATCGAGAGCGCCATGTGCGCGTTCTGCTCGACCAGGAGCACAGTCATGCCCTGCTTGTTGATGTCCTGGATCGTCTTGAAGACGAGCTCGACGAGCACCGGCGCGAGGCCCATCGACGGCTCGTCGAGCAGCAGGACCGTCGGCCGTGCCATGAGCGCGCGTCCGATCGCGAGCATCTGCTGCTCGCCGCCGGATAGCGTTCCGGCGCGCTGCGTGAGGCGCTCCTTGAGACGCGGGAAGAGGTCGTACACGCGCTCGAAGTCCTTCACGAGCTCCGCGGGCGGATCGTTCCGCGCATACGCGCCCATCTCGAGGTTCTCTTTCACCGACATCCGCGAGAAGATCCGCCGGCCCTCGGGCGAATGCGCGAGGCCGAGCCGGACGATCTCGTTCGCCGGCACCTTGGTGAGATCGCGGTCGCCCATTCGGACGGTGCCCTTCCGTGGGCGCAGCACGCCGGCGATCGTGCGCAGCGTGGTCGTCTTCCCGGCGCCGTTGCTGCCGATGAGCGTGACGATCTCGCCCTTCTCCACCGTGAGCGAGACACCTTTGAGCGCCTGGATGTTCCCGTAATAGGTGTGGACCTGCTGGACCTCGAGGATGGGCATCAGGCGACCTTCGCCTTGCCGAGGTACGCCTCGATGACGCGCGGGTCGCGCTGCACCTCTTCGGGCGCGCCCTCGGCGATCTTCGTGCCGTGGTCGAGCACCGTGACCCGCTGCGAGATGCCCATGACGACCTTCATGTCGTGCTCGATGAGCAGGATCGTGATCTTCCGTTCATCGCGGAGGCGCCGGATGAAGTGCGTCATGCGGCCGGTCTCGTTCGGGTCCATGCCCGCGGTCGGCTCGTCGAGCAGGAGCAGCCTCGGCTCCGTGGCGAGCGCGCGCGCCATCTCGAGCCGGCGCTGGTCGCCGTATGGCAGGTTCTTCGCCGTCACGTCGTCGCGCCCCTCGAGGCCGACGTACTTCAGCAGCTCGCGGCCGAGCTCGCGCGTCTCGCGCTCCTCGCGCCGCTCGCGCGGCAGCCGCAGGATCGCCTCGAACGGCGTGGCCTTCATGCGCGAGTGGTGTCCGACCATGACGTTCTCGAGGGCGCTCATGTTGTGGAACAGCCGGATGTTCTGGAAGGTGCGCGCGATGCCGAGACGCGTGATCTGGTGCGGCGGCCGGCCCGAGATGTTCTGGTCACCGAACATGATCGTCCCGCTTGTCGGTCGGTACAGGCCGGCGATGACATTGAAGAAGGTCGTCTTGCCCGCGCCGTTCGGGCCGATGAGGCTCACGATCGCGCCCTCGGGGATCACGAAGTCGATGCCGGCGACGGCGACGAGACCGCCGAACTGCTTCGTGACCGCGCGCGCCTCGAGGACGTTCATCGCTCCACGTCCACCAGGACGGCGCGCTCCTGCTCGAGGGCGCCCTCGTCCTCGTCCGCGGCGTGCAGCTCGGCTCTCACGCGGGCGCTCGGGAACAGGCCCTCCGGCCGAACGAGCATCAAGACGACCAGCGCGACACCGAAGATGAGCTGGCGCGAACGGCTCACATCCATGATCGCCAGATCCTGATTGCCGATCGCGCTGCCGAGGTTGTGCACGAAACCGTTGATCCAGTCGAAGAGCACGCGGTCGATGAAGCCGAGCATCAGGCCGCCGGCAATGACGCCACCGATGTTGCCAAGGCCACCCAGGATGATCATGCAGAGCACGAAGATCGAGACCGAAAAGTCGAACTGTTCGGGTGCGATGACCTGCAGGTAGCTGGCCCAAAGCGAACCGGCGAATCCGGAGAAGCTCGCGCCCATCGCGAAGGCGAACAGCTTCGTCGAGACCAGATTGACGCCCATCGACGCGGCTGCGACCTCGTCCTCCCGCATGGCCGCCCACGCGCGGCCGATCCGCGATGTTCGCAGCCGTCCCGTGATGAGCACCGACAGCATCAGGACCGCGACGATGAGGTAGTACCAGGGGATCGGGTCGACGGCGAATTGCAGGCCCGGGATCTCGGGGTAACCGATCGGGTTCATGCCCTGGGTGCCCTTGGTGATCTCAGGCGTGTTCTTGATCACCAGGGGCACGATCTCGCCGAACCCGAGCGTGACGATCGCGAGGTAGTCGCCGCGCAGGCGCAATGTCGGCGCGCCGAGTAGGACGCCGAAGACCGCCGCGACCCCGGCGCTGATGAACATCGCCAGGAAGAAGTTCACGTGGTTCCCCTCGCGGACGAAACCGATCGGGCTGACCGTCGACGTCAGGAACGCCATCGTGTACGCCCCGATCGCGAAGAACGCCGCGTACCCGAGGTCGAGCAGCCCGGCGAAGCCGACGACGACATTCAGGCCGAGCGCGAGGATGATGAACAGCGTGATCGGGACGGACTTCGCCTCCCATCCGAGCCCGAGCGCGTTGTTGACGAGCGGGAAGAGCAGCGCCCCGCCGATACCGATGATCGTTCCCAGCATCTTCCGCTCGCGTACCTTGCCGGTCGCCGTGTACCACCAGCCCAGGGTCGAGCGCCCGCGCGTCGGCGGCTTCGCGACGGGAGGTTTGGGCGTCATGCCTTCTCGCCAGTCTCCTGACCCAGGAGGCCGGTCGGCTTGAACACCAGGATGATCACCAGAAGCGAGAACACCCCGACGTTCTCCCACTGACCGCCGAAGTAGGTGACGGTGAGCGCGGATAACAGCCCGAGAGCGAACCCACCGAGGGCGGCGCCGTTCACGTTCCCGATGCCCCCGAGCACCGCCGCGGTGAAGGCCTTCAGGCCAGCGGTGAAGCCGAGCGTGAATACCGTGTTGTTGTTGTAGAGGCCGTACATCAGCGACGCCGCGCCGGCGAGGATGCCGCCGAGCAGGAACGTGAACGCGATGACGCGGTTCACATCGATGCCCATCTGCTGCGCCATCTCGCTGTCCTGCGCCACGGCGCGCATGGCCTTCCCCATCCGCGTGCTCCGGATGACCCACGCAAGCCCGAGCATCAGCGGGATCGCGAGCGCGAGGACGAAGAAGTCCTTGAACGTGAAGCGGACCAGCGACGTGAGTCCGAAGAGCTGGCTGATGACGTCGTACTGAGGGAGCAGGTCAGGGAAGCGGCGGGGGGTCGGCCCCTGCCAGAAGAGGCCGATGTTCACAAAGATGAACGAGACTCCGATCGCGGAGATGAGCGGCGCAAGACGCGGCGCGCGACGGAGCGGGCGATATGCGATCCGCTCCGCCAGGACGTTGAGTCCACCGCAGAAGGCCATCGCCGCGAGCATCGCCAGCAGCAATGCGAACCACGGCGTCCCGGTCGTCCCGACCTCGGTGCTGAATCCGAGCAGCGTCAGCGTGCTGAGACAGACGAACGTGCCGAGCATGAAGAGATCGCCGTGGGCGAAGTTGATCAGCTCGATGATCCCGTACACGAGCGTGTACCCAAGGGCGATCAGCGCGATGAACGCGCCATTCGTGATGCCGATCATCACCGCGGCCAGAAAGAGGTCTATCCCGATCCCTCCCTCTCACGAAAACGGGGCGGGAGACCGGATCCCTCCGGCTTCCCGCCCCGATTCTGCACTACGGCGGTACTGGGCTACTTGGCTGCGAGCTCCTTGACGAATGACCAGGCGCCGCTCTTGGCGGTGGAGCCTGAGAACTGCGTCAGGGTGGTGTCGCCGCCCGCGTCGAATGACCACTTACCGAGCACGCCGTCGTAGTCCTTCGTCCCCATGACGTTGGTCTGGACGGTGGCTCGATCGTCGGCCTTGTCGCCCGACTTCGCGATCGCCGCGAGGACGACCTTCGCCGCCTCGTAGCCGTAGATCGCGTACGGGTTCGGGTTGTTGTTGTTGAACTTGGTGTTGTAGTTCTTCAGCCACTCGGCCGCCTTGCCGGTGTACTTCTCCGGCGGCACGCCACCGAATGTCGAGTACGTCTCGGTCGCTGCCGGGCCGGCCTGCTTCAGGAACTCTGAGCAGTTGATGCCGTCCGGTCCCATGAACTTGACGCTCGGAGCGACCGCGCGCAGGTCCTTCAGCAGGACTGCGGGGTTGTTGTCCACGATGCCCCCGTAGTAGACGAGGTCGGCACCGGCGTCCTTGATCTTGTTGGCGAGCGCGCGGTAGTTGTCCGCCTTCTGCGCGCCCTCGTAGCCGACTTCAGTCAGGCCGAGCGCCTTCGCCTTCGCGCGGAAGACATCGGCGATGCCCTTTCCGTACAGCTCGGTGTCGTGGACGATGTAGACCTTCTTCGCGCCGAGCTCCTGTGCCCAGGTCGCGCCCACGGCGCCCTGGATGTCGTCGGCGGGAACGACGCGCGCGTAGTTGCGCTTGCCGTTCGGGTAGTACTTGCCCGGCTCGTCCGCCTCGGCGCCCTTCTCAGGACCCTTCGTCAGACCCGGGTACGTGTTGGCCGGCGAGACCATGACCATGCCGGCCTGGTTGAGCAGCGGGATCGAGACCTTCGCCGCGCCAGAGTTGTATGTCCCGATGTAGGCCACCACCTGCTTGTCGTTGATGGCCTTGCGGGCGTTCTCGGCCTCCTGCGCCGCGTCCCATGAACCCTTGGCCGCCGTTGCGTCGTCAAGCGCGTCGTACAGGACCGTCACATTCGTGATCTTGGTCTCGTCGATCGCCATCTTGATCGAGTTCACGATCTCGACCGTCTGTGTGCGCGACGCCCCGGTCATGGGCAAGCTCGAGATGATCTTGACCGTCTTGGCCGTCGACGCACCTGTGCCGCCCGTTCCGGCACCGCCACACGCGCCCATCACGAGCGCGAGAGCGGTGATGGCCGCGGCGGCGGATGTCCATCGTCTCTGCATGCAAACCCTCCCTAGCGGTCTGATCGGATGTGGCTCGACCCTGGCGGGCCGCCTCCCTGCGCCGACAGCCGCGTGATCGGGCAAGTCTGCGGTCGAGCGCCCTGTGCGTCAACGAAGACCAAACACCACCCTTGCTAGGCTCGGTGGGTGCCACTCCGCCGCGCCATCGGACTGGTCGCGCTCCTGTTGATCGCGGTGGCCTGCGCCGCACCCGCCCCCCAGACGTCGCGACCGACGCCGGTCTCGACCACGCCACCGGATCGGGCTCCCGCTGGGCTTCCCGCCGGCAAAGTCCTCTTTAGTAAGGGTGGCCTCGACCTCTGGTCCGCGGCCCCCGACGGTGGCGGTCGGCTCGCGGTCACGACTGACGGTGCGACGGGCGGCGGATACCTAGGGGGTCGGTCGTCGCCCGACGGAGCGGTCGTCGCCGCGGAGCGCGCGGTGCCCGGCGAGGGTGGGAGCTCGCTGTTCATCGTCCGGAGCGGGAGCGCACCGCTGCGGCTGACCAAGGCCGATACGTTCCTCGACGGTTATGCGTGGTCGCCCGACGGTCGCTACCTCACCTACGGCGAGGTGATCTCCGGCGGCACGGCGGCAGCCGGCGGATCGCTCGCGGGCGCCGTCGGTGACGTCCACCTCTATGACGTGACGACGGCCACCGACATGATCGTCGGACCGGGGACGCATCCAGCATTCACGCCCGACGGAACTCACCTTGGATACGCGCACGTCACGGGCGCGATCGCGCTGGCTGACCTGCGCGTGCTCGCGTCAGGCCGACTGAAGGAGTTCCCGACGCAGATGCTCGTGACGCTCGCCGATCTCACGCGCTACTCGACGAACATTGCTCCGAAGGGGATGGGGCTCATCGGTGGTCCGCAGTTCTCGGCCGATGGCAAGCTCATGGCGTACGCCGCGATCGA
>WNFL01402884.1_pt1 | contig 21790 bp, 18 predicted proteins | sample 5400361 | NCBI WGS metagenome assembly WNFL01 (sample SAMN13153351, study PRJNA577476) | soil metagenome | isolation source: 40 cm soil on Douglas fir-dominated hillslope | place: USA:California | collected 2013-09-17
CTGCCGGACTATTACGTGCCCTGGCTGGACAAGCAGCAAAAGACGCCGAATGCTCCGAATCTGAAGAGCCCGGGGAATTGCAGCGCCTTCGTGGCTACGGGAAGCTGGACAAAAGACGGGCAGATCGTGATAGCGCACAACAACTGGACGAGTTACAAGAACGGGGAACGGTGGCGAATCGTGTTCGACATCGCGCCGAAGAACGGCTACAGAATGCTGATGGATGGTTTTCCTGGAGTGATCGCGAGCGACGACGATTTCGGAATCAACAGCGACGGGCTGATGGTGACAGAAACGACGATCACGCAGTTTGAAGGATGGGACCCGAACGGCAAGGCGGAATTTGTGCGGGCGCGAAAGGCGCTGCAGTATGCGGGTTCGATCGACGAATACACAAAGATCATGCTGGACGGAAACAACGGAGGATATGCAAACGACTGGCTGCTGGGCGACCGCAAGACGGGCGAAATCGCGCAGCTCGAACTTGGTTTAAAGGCGCACAAGTTGTGGAGGACCAAGGACGGCGTTCTTTCGGGATCGAACTGGGCGCGCGATCCCAAGGTGCTGAAAGAAGACACGCCAAAATTTGACCCAAATAATAAGGAGAGTTCGCCGAACGCGCGGCGGGCACGGTGGGAAGAATTGTTGAAAGAAAACAAAGGAAAGATCGACGTCGCGCTGGCGGAAAAGATGCTGGGCGACCATACGGACACGGCTGAGAAAAAGGAAGAGGCCAACGAGCGCACGCTCTGCGGGCATGTGGATGGATCGCCGCGTGGCATCAAAGAGTGGGATTGGGAGCCTTACTATCCCGGCGGAGCCGTTCAAGGAAAAGCCACGGATAGCACGATGGCGAAAGAGATGCGGATTGTGGCTCGCATGGGACATCCCTGCGGTGGAGACTTTCTCGCCAAGCCGTTTCTCGCGGCTCATCCCGAGTATGCCTGGCAGGAACCTTACTTGCGGGATATGAAGGCAGGGCCGTGGACGGAGTTCCGGTCAGGCCAAGCCTCAAAGGAGTAAGACAAGCTTATAAGAATGCGGCTGTTGCCGCGCGCGAAATCACCGTCAAAGGGTAAGGGGCCAGGGGCGCTGCGTGGTTAATCCAGAGCCGGGTGATTCCCGCCCCGAGAAGCATCCCGGCGAGAATCAAGCCGATTACACCGAGCACAATCCATAAATCGGATTTTGAAAACGACAGGTGGCCCGAGCTTCGAGAAGATTCTTGCGCGGAATCAGCAGATGGTTCGGTCTCGATAAAGTGAGAACGGAAGGGCATGTCGGAGACCTCCGGCTGGACCAGGAGGGAGTAGCCCTTCCGAGGAATAGTCTCGACGTAGAGGGGCTTATCGGAGGAATCGCCCAGCGCCAGGCGGAGCTTATTGACGGTGGTATTTACGTTGGCGTCGTAATTTACGTGGGTATCAGCAGGCCAGAGGCGCATGCGCAGTTCTTCACGGGTAACGACTTCACCCGGCTTTTCAAGGAGGGTGATCAGTACCTGATAAACCTTACCCTGAAGCTTGAGCCGGGCACCGTTCCGGGTCACTTCCTGCCGTTGCTGATCAATCCGAAACGGTCCAAAAGTGATATAGCGGCCGGAGGATAGGAGTATCCGCTCCGAAGTCGTCGGTTCATCCGGCTCTCGCATGGAGATCACTTCCGGTAACATAGACGCCCACCCCTATCGTGTATAGACGTAAAGTCCACTAGAGGGTTTTCTATTTATACGAAAAAACTCACCTGTAGGTTCAATGAAGCCACGGGACGAGCCTGCACAGTTGCACGGGAATGGAAAGGAAGTCTCGAAACCGGGATGTTACAGAACGTGAATCTTCTGAATTTATGTAGTCCTTATATGAATTATTGGAATTTGCCCTGTTTCCGGAGTGCCGATTTGTGGCATAGCGCGTCCAAAACCCCAGATCAAGACCCTGCCATCCGAGGTGAAAAAAATGCCGCGTTTCATCTTGCTACATGCGGTGGGCGTTTTGCTTCTTCTGTCGGGGTGGGCGGTGGCTGTGGGGCAGCCGCCGCAGGCGTCTTCCCTATCTCAAGTGGCTTCCGAGGCGGCCGCGGCCTATGACGCAAAGAACTGGAGCGCATCCGCCAAGTTATACGGCCAAATCGTACAAGCGGCGCCTAATCCACGCGCGTGGTACCGATTGGGCGTGTCCTTAAATAAGACCGGGGAAAAGGACAAGGCCATCGAGGCCTTTGAGAAGGGCAGAGCGTCAGGCTTGGCCCCGCAATTCGCTGAACTTGGAATTGCCACGGTTTTCGCATCGAAAAAAGAGAAGGACAAGGCTTTTGAACATCTGGAAAGGGCGGCGCAAAATGGCCTGAGTCAACCCGACCAATTGTTGGCCGACACGGACCTGGCAGAGCTGAAGTCCGACGCGCAGTTTGCAAAAATCCTGGAGCACATAACGCGCAACCAGAAGCCCTGCGCTTATGCGGCGGAAAACCGGCAATTTGACTTCTGGCTGGGCGAATGGAGTGTGGTCACGAGCCAGGGAGAGACACCGGCGGGAGATAGTCGAATCGAATTGATCCTGGGAGATTGCGTGGTTCAAGAAAACTGGATAAGTGCGGGCAATATCGGATACTCCGGGAAGAGCTACAACATTTACAACACGGCGCTCAAGCGGTGGGAGCAATATTGGGTGGACAACTCCGGTGGCAACATTTTTTTCTATGGGGGATTGAAGGACGGAGCGATGGACTATTGGACGGATGAAATTCCGCAGCCGGACGGAACTAAGTTGAAACGACACCTGCAATTCATCAAGCTGGGGCCTGACAAGGTCAGGCAATTCAGCCAGGGTTCGAATGACGGCGGCAAGACCTGGTTTGTGGAGTACGACTTCACCTATAAGCGGAAAAAATAGGAGTCGAGGGTCTCGGAATACCCGGGGCATTCTTCTCTTGACACTATGGCGTCGTACGATATAGCGTATCACGACAGAAGTCTTCTTCTGGGAGAAAACCATTGAGTGCTGCACAAAGCAATGCTGAACCGCTCGGGCCACTGACCCCGGCCATGTTCCATGTCTTGCTGGCGCTGGCTGGCGACGACCTCCATGGCTATGCCATTTTGAAAGAAGTGGAGTTGCGCACCGGCGGCAAGGTGCGGCTGAGCACAGGGACGCTGTACGGGATCATCAAGCGCTTGTTGGCGGATGGCATGATCGTTGAGATGCGTTCCCGGCCATCGGAAACAGACGACGAGCGGCGCCGTTATTACCGATTGACGTCACAAGGCCGACAGGCGGCCACTTCGGAAGCGGAACGGATGGATGAAATCTTGTCCATCGCGCGATCGAGGAATTTGTTGAAGAAACCCCGCACGGCGTAAAGAGATTTCCGGCGGCGCACAAGCGGCTTCAAGAAGCAGCGAGAGGTCGGAAGAGCGGTGCTGTGGTGGTGCCGCGGGAGGACACGATGGCAGCGGCTGATTCCAGAGCGACACGAATTTATCGAGCACTCCTGCGGCTTCTTCCGTTTGATTTTCGGAGCGACTTCGGCCCCGAAATGGAAACCGTTTTCCAGGAACAACACGAGGAAGCAGGGCGCCGGAACGGAACCACGGGTGTTCTGCGCTTGTGGTGGGAAACGATTGTGGGAATTTTCCGGACAGCGCCGGGTGAGCATATGGCGATGTTCCGCCAGGATGCTAGTTTCGCGCTGCGCATGATGCGCAAGAGCCCGGGATTCACGCTTGCGGCGATCGTCACGCTGGGTCTGGGAATCGGCGCCAATTCTGCGATCTTCAGCGTCGTGAACGCGGTGCTGCTTAAGCCGCTGCCGTATGAACACGGTGACCGGCTGGTGGTCTTGCAGCAGCGAATGGGAATGCTGAATCAGGGTTTCTCAGCTGCTGACACAAACGACTACCGGAGCCAAAGCCGTTCGCTCGACGGCCTTGTGGAATACCACAACATGAATTTTATTTTGCTGGGACGCAGCGAGCCGGAACGGGTGGAAACAGGAGTGGTTTCCTGGAATTTCTTCGACGTTTTCGGAGTAAAGCCGCTCTTCGGACGGACTTTCCGGCCGGAAGATGAGCAGCCGGGAGCGCCGGCTGTATTGATGCTCAGCTACGAATACTGGATCAAAAGTTTCGGCGGCGACCCAACAGTGGTTAGCAAGACGTTCAGCATGAACGACAAAATACATACGGTGATCGGCGTGCTGCCGCCGGTGCCGCAATACCCGGACGAGAACGATGTTTACATGCCAACGACCGCCTGCCCTTTCCGGTCGCGTCCTGCGACCGTCACTAACCGACAGGCGCGGATGGTGCAGGTTTTCGGGCGGATTAAGCCCGGAATGAGCGTGAGCCAGGCGCAGGCGGATTTGAGCGGAGTTGCAGCGAATCTGCAGAAGGCTTATCCGAAAGATTATCCGGAGGGAAAAGACTATTCAGTGAAGACCACGGCACTCGAGGAAGCGCTGACGCATAACGCCCGGCCGACGATGCTGGTGCTGCTGGCGGCAGCGGGCTTCGTTTTATTGATCGCGTGCGCGAATGTCGCGAACCTGAACCTCTCGCGGATGGTGAGGCGAGAGCGGGAGCTCGCCGTGCGCGCCGCGCTGGGCGCGGGACGCATGCGCATGTTCCGGCAATTGCTGACGGAGAGTTTTTTGCTGGCGGTGATCGGCGGCGGCCTGGGCCTGCTTTTTTCCTGGGGCGCGCTGAGTTTGCTAGTGAGTTTTGCCGCGCGCTTCACGCCTCGGGCGCGTGAGATTCACATGGACGCCTGGGTCTTGGGATTTACATTCCTGGTAGCCGTGCTGACGAGCCTGCTTTCCGGCACCGCACCGGCGCTGGCGGCTCGCGAGACCGTCGTCGGGACACTGAAGGAAGGTGGCGGACAGTCCACCATCGGGCGGGGGAAGCACCGAATGAGGAGCCTGCTCATTGTTGCGCAAGTAGCGGTTTCGTTTCTCCTGTTGATAGGCGCGGGGCTGATGTTGCGCAGCTTTGCGAAGCTGCAGCATGTGGACCCCGGCTTTCAACCGGAAAACGTGTTGACGATGGACGTTTCGTTGGACTTTGTTAAATACAACACCGGCGACAAGCAGCGCGCCTTTTTCGAGTCCCTGCTGGAGAAAATCCAGATGCAAAGCGGCGTCAAATCGGCAGCCGCTTCGATGATGATTCCCTTTACCGCCGGCATGACGATGACCGGTGATTTTCAGATTGAGGGACAAGCGCCCGCGCCGGGGCAGGCGTTGCCGAAAGCCGATTTCAGGATTGTAAGCCCATCGTACTTCGATGCGCTTCACATTCCCATTCTCAACGGGCGAGGATTCCTGCAAACCGACAGGCCGGGCAATCCGGACGTGGCGGTTGTGAATCGCAGCGCCGTGAACCATCTCTGGGGATCGCGAAATCCTGCCGGGACGCGCTTCTCCACCGATGGAGGAAAAACCTGGACCCAAGTGGTTGGAGTTGTGGGAGACATCAAACAGTACGGACTCGATAAAGACGTAGCAGATGAGATTTATGTGCCTATGGCACAAAATCCTATGATGCAGTCCAGCCTGGTGATCAAGACAGCGGTGGAACCTATGAGCATCGCGCGCGGCGTGATCGAACTGCTGCATGCCATTGATCCGAATCAGCCAGCGGCGCGGGTGCGGTCTCTTGAACAGGTACGCGCGGAATCTGTCGCGGCGCCGCGGCTGACTACTAATTTGCTAGGATTGTTTGCTTTACTGGCGTTAGCGATTGCGGCGACGGGCATCGGTGGGGTGATGGCCTTGGCGGTCGGCCAGCGAAGGCATGAGATCGGAGTGCGCATGGCCATCGGCGCGCGTCCGGCGGAAATTTTGCGCATGATTCTGGGGCAGGGCATGGCGCTGGCGCTGATCGGCGTCGCACTTGGCTTGTTCGGAGCGCTCTGGCTCACTCGCCTCTTACAGCAACTGCTGTTTGAAGTGGCGCCAACCGATCCACTGACCTATGTGGGAGTAGCGGTAGTGCTCGGGTTGGCCGCGCTGGTAGCCTGCTATGTTCCGGCGCGCCGCGCAGCCCGCGTGGACCCCATTATCGCGCTGCGCACGGAATAGCCGAGGAGGAGGGGATCCGGGCCCTGGGCCCGCGTCACTTCGAGGAAGCAACACAAACCCTATCGCGGACATGCTCCTCGACGGCCTTCGCGGCTTGAACCCATGCCTCGCGCTCCACGAGACTCATCCGTGAGAACTCGGGAGCCTTGACCACGCCGGGACAGTGCGTTTCCAGCACTCGCCAGTAGTTATCAAAAGCTATTTCACCTAGCCAAGCGTCTTGCATGGGAGCTATTTTCTGAAACGCCATTTTTGGGAACAATCCGGTAAATACCGCAATAAACCGGGGGTGAACGGCTTAAAAACGGTACTGTTACGCTCTTTCCGGCCAGGGTGGTTCGAGTGTCCCAGGTCTGCTAAACTGTATGTTGCTCGACCGCACCTGAGAATAACGGGCCCGCCGCTGCGCGGGGATACCCTTTCTGAGTAAATTTCGTCCGGGCCCCGACCGGGTCGGGGCTATTTTTGTCTTTAGATAGCCTAGACTCCGAGCGGGCTCGGGATACGGCAAGCAGGAATTATGAGTGCAAATATTCGTAACATCGCCATTATCGCACACGTTGATCACGGGAAGACCACCCTGGTCGACGCCATGCTCCGCCAAAGCGGGATTTTCCGCGCCAACGAGGCTCTCGTCGAGCGCGTGATGGACTCCAACGACCTGGAGCGCGAGCGCGGCATAACGATTCTCGCGAAGAATACCGCTCTTTTTTTTCACGACACGAAGATCAACATCGTGGACACCCCGGGCCATAGCGACTTTGGCGGCGAAGTGGAGCGTGCGCTGCGCATGGTGGACGGCGTTGTGGTGTTGGTGGACGCCAGCGAAGGGCCACTGCCACAGACGCGCTACGTTCTGCAGAAGGCGCTGGCCGCGAAACTGCCTCCGGTGATCGTGCTGAACAAGATCGACCGCGCCGATGCGCGTGCCAAGGAAGTCCTCGATGAAATTTACGATCTGTTCATCGATCTTGACGCTACCGAAGACCAACTCGATTTTCCGGTGATTTACACCAACGCGCGTGACGGCATCGCCATGAACTCACCCGATGGCAATTCCAAAGATTTGCTGCCGCTCTTCGAGGCCATCGTAAAGCACATCCCGGCTCCTCCGGGCGACCCGGAAGGAGTCCTGCAGATTCAGGTGATGAACCTGGACTACAGCGAATTCCTGGGACGCATCGCGATCGGGCGAGTGTTCAACGGGACGCTGAAGCGCGGCGCGGAGGTCGGTATCAGCAAGCTCGATGGCAAGCTGACCCCGACGCGCATCACCAAGCTGTATACGTTCCGAGGCTTGGAACGGGATGAAGCGCAAGCCGTCCCGGCAGGCGATCTCGTGGCCATTGCCGGCGTCGAGGGTATCCAGATCGGCGAAAGCATCACGGATTTGGCGAACCCCATGCCATTGGAGCCGCTGCTGATCGACGAGCCCACGCTGGCGATGATTTTTACGGTAAACAGCAGCCCGCTTTCTGGCAAAGAGGGATCCTTTCTCACTTCGCGCGGCCTCCGCGATCGTCTGCAAAAAGAACTTCTAACAAACGTATCCATCCGCGTAGAGGACACGGACACGCCGGAATCGTTCCGCGTGCTGGGGCGCGGCGAATTGCAGCTGGCGATTTTGATTGAAACCATGCGGCGCGAAGGGTTTGAGCTGATGGTGGGCAAACCCGAAATTGTCGTCCGCATGGAGAACGGCAAAAAACTCGAGCCGCTGGAACGGCTGGTGATCGACGTGCCCGAGAATTTCATCGGGATCATCATGGAAACGATCGGCAGCCGGCGCGGCGAGATGCTAAAGATGAGCAATCACGGCTCCGGCCGCGTGCGCCTGGACTTCAAAATCCCTTCGCGCGGATTGATCGGGCTGCGCAGCCAGTTGCTCACGGACACGCGCGGAACAGCGCTAATTCATTCGATTTTCGAAGGCTGGATGGAATATGGCGGGGAGATGGCGCTGCGTCCGACAGGTGCATTGGTGGCGGACCGCGGAGGACCATCCACGGCTTTTGCGTTGTGGAACATTCAGGAGCGCGGCGAACTCTTCATCGGACCGGCCATCGAAGTTTACGAAGGCATGATCGTGGGCGAAAATTCGCGCGAGCAGGATATGGACGTCAACGTCACCAAGGAAAAGAAGCAAACGAACATGCGCTCGTCCAGCGCGGATGAAGCCATCCGCCTCATTCCGCACCGTGAGCTGAGCCTCGAGCAAGCCATCGAGTTTATTGCCGACGACGAGTTCGTGGAAATCACGCCGAAATCTATCCGGCTGCGCAAAAAAGTTCTGCAAGCCAACAAGCGCCCGCGCCGCTGGCAGGAAATCCGCGCCAGCCAGGCCACACCTTAATAGGACTGTCCGCTCAGCGCGCTGATTTCTCGAGCAATTCCGCCAAGTATTGTTTCCACACGACAGCCCTCGTATGCGTGCCATGGCCGCGCGTTTCGTCGCTGATGGGAAGCAAGACGAAGCGCGCGTTTTTCATTTTTTTGATTTCGCGGTCGGCGATGCCCAGTTCCGGTGGATTGATGAAGTCGTCCGCGGAATTGATATACATGACGTGCGCGGTGATTTTCTCGAGGCTCGGCGAGGGATCGTAGTTGCGCGAAGCATTGACCTGGTACAGCAGATCGTTGGCGTCCAGCCCGGCGAATCGCGCCTTGAAATAATCATCCAGATCTTTGTCCGCGGCGTCGCGCGTCGGATAGCTTTTCTGCATGTATAGGGGCGCGCTTCCAGCGATGAGGAGCAAATCGAGCGCCGTGCGCAGCGCCTCCTTGGGCTCTTCGAAATAGTCGCCTCCCTTCCATTCCGGATCGTTGCGAATCGCGTCCATCAACATCTTGCGCCAGATGCGGTTGCGTCCCGCGATTTGCACGGGCTGGCAAGCCATGGGCATCAGCGCATCCATGAAATCGGGGTAGGTTTCTCCCCACACAAACGAGTGCATGCAACCCATAGACGTGCCAAAGATGAGGCGCAAATGATTCACGCCGAGGCCCTCGCTGAGAAGCTGATAGTGCGCGGCAACCATGTCGTCGTAGTTATATTGCGGGAAATGAGCGTGCATCCCGTCGCTGGGCTTCGAAGATTTGCCGTGACCGATGCCGTCGGGAAGAATGATGAAGTAGCGATTCGTATCGAGGAGCTGTCCTGGACCAAACAATTCTCCGGCAAAGATAGGCTGCAAGAATTGGCTTCCTGAGCCGCCCGTGCCGTGAAGAATCAACACGGCGTTCGTCACACGGCCCTCCGCGTTGCGCACCGGTTTGCCAAGCGTTGTGTAATGCAGGCGCAACTCCGGCAGCGTTTCACCCGACCGAAATTTGAAATTTTTGACGACGAAATCGCCCTCGGTTGTCCCGGACCACTTAGCGACCTGCCCCCGCGCCGGTAGACTCGCCAGAAGTTGGACCGACGCTGTCAGCAAAACGAAACGAAATGCGCTCGCTCGCATAACGCACCTCACGCATCAGAGAATCTAACACGTTCGACGATTCCTTTTGCGGCCGTGGCTTTGCGGGAATAAATCCAAAGATGAACCAGTCTTTAACAAAGCCGTGGTCGGAAACAACGGATATGCAGGCGCGACCGCGTGCGAGGCGCTTAGCGACTTCGCGCAAGTTTCCGATCACGGTTTTCTCGCGCTCCGTTACTACTCCATCCTCCCCTTGAAACTAGTTCACTCCTGGCCGAGAATTGATGTAGAGTCATTGGCTCGAATGCAGCCGACTCCGAAAATGCTGCATTCAAAAGGCTTACGCGGCGGACAACCAGCCGGCGCCAGTTTTGTGCCCAAGGAGACTGATGGAATTCGCGAGCAATCGACCCACAGAAGGTGCGGCAGCCTCGTATCCCACCATCGCCGCGACGGCCACCGCGCTGCCGCCCCACACCATCACACGCGACGACGTAAAAGTGTACATGGGACGGGTGTTTGACATTCCCGAGCGCCGCCTTGAAGCGATGATGAGCATCGTCGACAACGCGCAGGTTCACAACCGGCACGCCATCTTCCCGCTCGACTACACCATCGAGCCGCGCCCGCTTTCGCAAACCAATAACGAATACATCGAACACGCAGTGAAACTCGGCCGGGAAGCCGCGGAAAAGTGCCTCGAGCGCGCGGGCCTAAAACCCGAGGACATCGACATGATCATCACGGTGTCCTGCACGGGCTTCATGATTCCATCGTTGGATGCCCACCTCATCAACCTGATGGGATTCCGCTCCAATGTCCGGCGGATGCCGTTCACCGAATTGGGCTGCGCCGCGGGGGCCATGGCCCTGGGACGTGCCGCCGATTACTTGAAGGCCGAACCTGGCGGAAACGTCCTGATTATCGCCGTGGAGCTGCCGTCACTCACGTTCCAGCGCAAGGACATTTCCCAGGCAAACCTGATTTCTTCGATCCTTTTTGGCGACGGCGCCGCGGCCGTGGTTGTCAGCGGAAAACAAATGAAGGGGCCCAAGATTCTCGTCACGGAAACCTACACGTTTCCCGATTCGTTGGGCGCCATGGGATTTGATCTGCGCGATTCCGGATTCCACATCCTGCTGGCAAAGGACGTTCCGGAAATGATTGGCGGAAAGATCGGCGGCCTGGTACAGGGTTTCCTCGACCGCAACGGCCGGAAGCGCGAAGAAATCAAGGGCTGGATTCTGCATCCTGGCGGAGCGCGGCTGCTCGGCAACATCGAGACGGAGCTCGGCTTGTGCAAGTGCGACACCCAGCCATCCTGGGACATTCTCGGAAACGTGGGAAATCTGTCCAGCGCGACGATCCTTTTCATTCTCCAGGAGTGGATGGAAAAAAGACCGCTTAAGGCTGGTGAGTATGCGCTAGCGGCGGCGTTTGGCCCGGGCTTCAGCGCGGAATTTCTGCTATTGCAATGGACGTAAGCGTTTATTTGTTTCTTGCACTGCTTCTCGTCGTGGGATTGCTGCGGCTGGTCGAGTTGCGCATCTCGAAACGGCACCAGAACGAAATGTCTGCGCGCGGTGCTGTGAAAGTCGACGAACCGAAATTCCGCTGGATGGTTCTGCTGCACACCTCTGTGCTGCTTGGCGCGGCACTGGAGGTGGTCCTCCTGCGGCGTCCCTTTATTCTGTGGCTGGGTGCGCCGATGATTGTCGTCTTCCTGGCGGCAAACGCCGTGCGTTGGTGGGTCATACGGTCGCTCGGGGAGCACTGGAACGTTCAAGTCGTGGATTCCACGCGCCTCGGCGTGGTGACCTCTGGACCTTTTCGCTACGTCCGGCATCCAAACTATGCGGCGGTGTTTGCGGAGATGCTGGCTCTTCCGCTGATTCACACGGCGTGGATCACCGCAGTGGCGGGAGCCATCGCCCATATCGGAGTTCTGGCGCAGCGGCTTTCCACCGAAGAGCGCGTGCTCTTCGCCAATCCTGACTATCGCGCGGCCATGACCGGAAAGTCGCGCTTCTTGCCGGGACTTTTCTGAAAGAGAAACTTTCCAATGAATTGGCGTTATTACCCTGCAATTTCCTTGCTCTTGTTCGCGGCGGCCGCCTGCCCAGTTCGTTCTGACGAGATCGCCAAGACCCCGGCATTCACAACCGTGGCGGAACTCTCGTCGGGATTTCATTCTCTCTACGCGCAGGACTTCTCGGAAGCGCGGCAAAAATTTGACACATGGGAATCTCAGCATCCCGAAGAACCTTTTGGCCAGGTCGCCATCGCGGCCAGCTATCTTTTCGAAGAACTTTACCGTCAAGGCGTGCTCTCCAGCGATTTTTTCTTGAATGAGAAACGATTCCTGCATGGAATCGAAGGCAAACCAGATCCCGAACGAATGAAGAGTTTCCAAGACGCCCTGGAACGCGCTCGGAAGCTTGCCAAGGCGCGCCTCGCAAAGGATAAGAAGGATCCGGAAGCTATTTTTGCGTTTACGCTGGCGGCGGGGATGGAATCGAACTCCGACATGATGCTCAAGAAGAAGCATATCGAGAGCTTGAAGCGGCTAAAGGAAGGAAACGAATACGCCAAGGAATTGCTGGCCGAGCAGCCGGACGCGAACGACGCCTACGTCGCGCTGGGCTCGGCCAATTACATCATCGGAAGCCTTTCTGGCGGCACGCGATTCTTTCTCATGTTCGGGGGAATCCACGGCGACAAAAAGTTAGGTATGCAGCAACTCGGAAAAGCAATTGATGGAGGACGGTATTTGCAGCCGTTTGCGAAGATCTTGCTGGCACTGGCGGCGCGCAGAGAAAAACAAAACCCCGTGGCGCAGAAGCTGCTCCTCGAATTGAGCCAGGAATTTCCGGAAAGCCCCCTCTACGCCGCCGAGTATGCGAAAGCGATGGGTCGGCCGATTCCTGCAAAGATGCATCCTTGAGCCCGTTTGCATGCCTTTTGCGCGACGGCTGACTTGTTTCGAATAAATCAACGGCGTTCTCCTGGATAGATTAGAATCGCGCCCGCGCGGTTGATCTGCGGTCAGTCTTCTACATTAGGCGGTGAAACTTGTTCCAGCAGGACTTGCTAAAGGGTCGGGCAGTTTTTCTTACTGGTGGTGGGACTGGACTTGGCCGTTCCATGGCGTTGCGATTTGCGGGTCTGGGCGCGCGGATATTCCTCGTTGGCCGGCGCGAAGATCCGCTACGAGAAACGTGTGAAGAAATCCACCGGACTGGCGGCGCTGCCGCATATGCCATTTGCGACGTACGTGACTATGGCGCCGTCGAAGCCGCAGCAGCCAAAGCCGAAGAACAATTCGGCGAAATCAACACGCTGGTCAACAACGCCGCCGGCAATTTCATGGCGCGCACCGAAAAACTGACTCCCAACGCCTTCAACGCCGTCGTCGGCATCGTACTGAACGGTTCCTTTCACTGCACGCAGGTTTTTGGCAAGCGCTGGATTTCGCGAAAACTCGGCGGCAACGTGCTGAATATCGTGACCACGTACGCAGCCGCCAACTGCGGTTCGGGGTTTGTCGTGCCGTCGGCTTGCGCGAAAGCAGGCGTCTTGGCGATGACCACGTCGCTGGCTGTGGAATGGGCGAAGTATCACATCCGGCTGAACGCCATTGCGCCCGGGCCTTTTCCGACAGAAGGCGCTTGGTCGCGGCTAATGCCCTCGAAGCAATTTGAAGAGCACGCCAAGGACAAGCATCCGATGAAACGTTTTGGCAAGCACGAGGAGTTGGCCAATCTTGCCGCGTTTCTCATCAGCGACATGGCCGAGTATATCAACGGCGAATGCGTGGTGATCGACGGCGCCCAGTGGCTGTGCGGTGCCGGCGAGTTCAACGATCTGCTGCTTCTGCCCGAAGCCGCATGGGAACAAATGGAATCCACACGTTCCAGGAATTCCTGAAGCAGCTTACTGAGGCAGAGCCCGCTTCCGAAGTTCAACGCGAAGCTTGATCTCTCCGATCGATTGCCCGTTCGAATTCGCATGCACGCTGATTTCCTGCGGCTCCGGCTTCTTCGTTTCCGTTTCGGGAACTGTTGGTAACATGACTTCAATCCGCGCAGCCGCCAGTTGCTTCGCCGCTACGGTGAATTTCCCCGCGCCGCTCTGTAGCGTCCATCCTGTCGGCAACGAGACAGTCAGAGAAATTTCCTGCGCTTTCCCCGTCCGGTTCCGCACCCACAAAGGAATCACGATCGTAGTGTGTCCTTGAAGGGCGATCTCCGGCGGCTCCGGATGCGGGAGATTCATGAGCCCATGAGCCCGCCGAAACTCCGCGTAGAAATTGTACGGGCCGCCGAGCTCCACCGATAGTTCCGGCTTTGCAGGCTCCGGAGAAACCTCTGGCCGAGCGAAGGAAATCGCTCCCGGCGTGATGCCATCGAAAATGTCACCGGTCACGCTGCCGCCAACCAATGATTTTCCCAGAACAAAATGCTGCGCATCCGACCAGCCCCCATCGGAAGTGGCCATCTTTTCGATTTGTGCTTCATCCATTTGCGCCAGCTTGTCGAGAAACGACTTGGCCTGCGTCTGGTGAGAACGAAACGAATCGAGCGCCATTCGCCAGTACGGCTGCTTGCTTGATTTGGAAATCTCCTTCACCGAATACTCCGGACCTTTGCCGCTAAAAATATCTTCGCGATCCGCGTCCGCAAAGAAATAAATCTTCTTTGGCTGCCACGGCCGCAGATTCTCAAGAAGCGGTTCGAGGCGCTTGGTGGGGCCGGCAACCTGTTCTGGAAAAGCGGCCGGGTCGCCGGCCAGATCGAATGCCTCGGTCCCCAGCACGCCGGAGGTTTGATGGTCCCCGTGGTCTTCGCCGATGAATGTTCCGGGAAGAAACGTCAGAATCACTTCCGGCCGCGTGAGCCGGACGAGCCGCACCAGTTGTTCCAAAGACTCTCCGTGATCCCAGTTCGCCAGTGACAGCAACACATTTTGTGATGCGGTATCCTTGCCGCCAAGAAACCACACGTTGGTAATCCCCAGAGTGGTCAGCGCATTTCGCGCCTCGATTTCTCGAATCGCCCCGAGCGCTGCCGCTTGCTCCGCCCCGGCTTCATTCGCGCCGCTGCTGCCGCGAGTGCCAAACACTACCCCCACGCGCTTGTGTTCGTCCAGCGCCCTCGCGAGATACGGCGTGGCCGCGCCTTCATCATCGGGATGAGCCACAATAAGGAGAATATCCACTTTGTAGCGCTCGTCCGCCGACGGCAGCGCCTGCGGCTCCTGCGAAGTGCTGGAAAATGCACACGAAAGAAGCAGAAATCCCAACACCGATGTCCTACTCAGTTTTTCCATCCCATTGACCCCGAACATTCCCGTGAAAGATGTAGAAATAAGAAAGTCTACCTTGTCACCTCTGTCCGACAAAACACTCACTCTCATGCCGATACATAAAACCGAGAGCGCTTTGGTTTGCCGGGCGTGACAGTTCTTTAGCGGGCAAATCCTGCGCGCATGTTCATTGGTCGCTCGGGCATCCCATTGACGTTCGTGCCCTGCCAGCGTAGCATCCGCAGCGATCATCCTTCAGGATTGAAGAGGTGCCATGACTGACGGAGAGACGCGCCGTGAATTTCTGAGTTCAGTTGTCGCATTCTCTCTCTTTCCGCTCGAACAGGAAAAACCAGACTTAATCCTCCATAACGGCCACGTCGCCACGATGAATCCCTCTGAGCCGGTCGCAGAGGCTGTCGCCATATCGCGTGGAAGATTTTTCGCCGTTGGCAAAAACGCGGACGTATTGAATCTTGCCGCGCCTGGCGTTCGAAAGATGGACCTCAGCGGAAAGACCGTGCTGCCTGGCTTTATCGACGCCCACTCGCATCCCGCCGCCGCAGGCCTATCACATCTGAGGATGGTGGATTGCGACCTTCGATCCATTTCCGCAATCCAAGCGGCCATGCGCGAGCGCGCAGCGAAAACGCCTGCCGGGGAATGGGTTCTCGGCTTCAAGTACGACGACACAAAAACCGATGACGGCCGTCCTCTCAGCATCGCCGACCTGGACGCTGCCGTTCCAGAACATCCCGTGCACATCAAACATCGTGGTGGCCACACCGTGTATGCCAATTCCCTGGGGTTTAGCAAAGCGGGAATCGACGAGAAGACCACGGATCCGCCCGGCGGGAAAATCGATCACGATCCCACCACTGGAAAACTGAGCGGCCGCGTTGCAGAAAGCGCCCAGGCCTTCTTCGAAAAGGTCCTTCCTCACGATTTCACGCGCGACGATCACCGCGAAGGCGTCAAACTCATCTCCAAAATGCTCGCCCGGACCGGGATCACTTCCGCAACGGAGGCACAAGGCACGCCCACCGACCTTCGCGCCTATCAGGACGCGCGTGACTCAGGCGATCTCCTTTATCGCGCCTATTGTTTCATCAACTACCGGTTCATCGATTCCATGATCAAAGCCGGCGTTCGCACTGGGCTCGGCGACGAATGGGTCCGCGTCGGCGCCATGAAGCTGGTTTGTGACGGCTCGATTTCCGAGCGCACCGCGCGCCTCTCTGCTCCTTATGAAGGCCGGCCCAACGACTACGGCATCCTGGTGATGACCGAGGAAGAGCTGTATACCCACGCCCGCAAAGCGCATCTCGCCGGCTGGCAAATCGGCACTCACGCCAATGGTGACGTCGGCATTGACACCACGCTCTGCGTTTACGAGCGCTTGCAGCGTGAGAGCCCGCGCCGCGATCCACGCTTCCGTCTCGAACACTGTACAGTTATTAATGACAACTTGATTGCACGAATCAAAGCCTTAGGCGCCATCCCGACGCCCTTTTCGACTTACGTCTACTATCATGGCGAAAAAATGCGCTACTACGGCGGGGAGCGTCTGAACCACATGTTTGCCTTACGCAGCTTTCTCGACGCCGGCATTCGCGCGACGCAAGCTTCCGACTATCCCCCCGGAGAATTCATCCCCATGATGGCGTTGCAATCGGAAGTGACCCGCACGGACACGAAGGGCAATATTTGGGGACCCAAGCAGAAAATTACGGTTGAAGAAGCGATCCGCGTCGGCACCATCAACGGCGCCTACGCCTCTTATGAAGAAAATCTGAAAGGTTCCATCGAAACGGGCAAGCTCGCCGATCTTGTCGTTCTCGGCCGCGACCCCTTCAAGGAAAATCCCTCGACGCTCGTCACCATCCCCGTCGAACGCACCATGGCTGGCGGCCGCTGGACATTTGAGTCTTAGATTTTCCAAACCACGTCGCCTTGACCCAACCGAGAGCCGCCGATAAGCTTGATGTTTCCCCGTCCAGGTGGAAACGCACATGGAGCAGATTCACATCACGTTGCCGGATGGCAGCGTCAAAGAAGTGCCCAAGGGCACGACTCCTGCCGACGTCGCAAGAGGTATCTCGCCGCGACTCGCGGATGCGGCGTTGGTCGCACGCGTCGCCGCGCCGAATGATGGCGAGGGCGAGTTGGTCGATTTGCGGCGGCCTCTGGACCACGACGTCAAGCTGCAAATCCTGACCGAAAAAGATCCCGACGCGCTCTTTGTGTTCCGGCATTCGGCAGCGCACCTGCTTGCCGCGGCCGTGATGGACCTGTATCCCAACGTGAAGCTCGGCATCGGCCCGCCGATCGACACCGGCTTTTTCTACGAATTTCTCCGTGACGAGCCGTTCACTCAGGAAGACCTCGCCAAAATTGAAAAAAAGATGCACGAGCTCGCGGCGCAAGATTTGCCCAACGAGCGCAAGCTCATTCCCAAGCCGGAAGCGCTCGACCTCTACAAAAAGAGCAACCAGATTTTCAAGTGCGAACTCGTCGAGGAAAAAGCCACCGAGCCGATGGTCTCGTTTTATACCACTGGAAAATTCATTGACTTCTGCCGCGGCCCGCACATTCCTTCAACAAAACGCATCCAGGCGTTCAAGTTGATGAACGTCGCCGGCGCCTATTGGAAGGGTCAGGAAGGCAATCCCCAGCTCCAGCGCATTTACGCGGTGGCCTTCTTCTCGCAAAAAGAGTTGGACGAGCATCTGCACCGCATTGAAGAAGCCAAACGCCGCGATCACCGCAAGCTCGGCACGGAGCTGGACCTCTTCAGCATCCAGGAAGAAGCCGGCCCCGGCCTGATTTTCTGGCATCCCAAGGGCGGCCTCGTTCGCAATATCATCGAAACCTGGCTGCGAGACGAATTGCAAAAACGCGGCTACGATCTTGTCTACACGCCGCACATCATGCGCCTGGACCTCTGGAAGACCAGCGGCCACACCGGTTTTTACAAAGACAGCATGTTCGGGCCAATGGAAGTCGAAAAAGCCGATTATCAGCTAAAGCCCATGAATTGCCCGGGCCACATTTTGATTTATAAGTCGAAACTGCACAGCTACCGCGATCTCCCCGTCCGTCTCGCCGAGCTCGGCACCGTCTATCGCTATGAGCGCAGCGGCGTGCTACACGGCCTGCTGCGTGTCCGCGGTTTCACACAGGACGACGCGCACATTTTCTGCATGCCGTCGCAAATCGAATCCGAAGTCGAGGCCTGCGTTGATTTCGCTTTCGCCGTGATGAAGAATTTTAGTTTCGACAAGTTCGAAGTCGAGCTCTCCGATTGGGACGAAGCGCATCCGGAAAATTACGCTGGCAAGCCCGGAGACTGGCGCTCTCGCCGACACTATGAAGCGCATGAACATCCCATACAAGAAGATGGAAGGCGAAGCCGCTTTCTACGGCCCAAAAATCGACGTCAAGCTCATTGATGCCATCGGCCGTTCCTGGCAGCTCACCACCGTGCAGTTCGATTTCAACCTCCCCGCGCGCTTCGGTCTACAATATGTCGCCGACGATGGCGCGAAGCATCAGCCTCTCATGGTCCATCGCGCGCTGCTCGGCTCCGTCGAGCGCTTCTTCGGTATCTTGATCGAGCACTACGCCGGCGCCTTTCCACTCTGGCTCGCGCCTGTGCAAGTGGAAGTCTGCCCGGTCAGTGAAAAAGTCGCCGATTACGCCAAGCACGTCACCGAAACACTGAAGCGCCACAACCTTCGCGTGCATCTCGACGACCGCAACGAAAAGCTGCCCGCAAAAATCCGCGACGCGCAGCTCCAGAAAATTCCTTACATGCTGGTGGTCGGTCCCAAGGAAGCCGAAGCCGGCACCGTCTCCGTCCGCCATCGCAGCAAAGGCGACCTCGGCCCCAAGCCCCTCGCCGAACTCGTCGAATCCCTCCAGCGCGAAGTCGATTCCCGCGCGACTACGTAATCCCTCATCGCGAACCGTGCAAATCCCGCAAGTCATCTTGAACGAAAACGTCTTCGCGCAGAGTGTGCGTCTCCTGACGGATCGTGACGCTCATCTGGCGGAAGTCGTGCAAAAGTACGGCCCGCCTCCGCTCTGGGTCCGCGAACCAGGCTTCCCAACGCTCGTCTACATCATTCTTGAGCAGCAAGTCTCTCTCGCTTCCGCGAAAGCGGCTTTCGACCGGCTGAACTCTGCCGTCCGCCCGCTGACGCCAACGCGATTCCTGAAGCTCAGCGACTCCGAACTGCTGCGCATCGGCTTCAGCCGCCAAAAAACTTTATACACACGCCTGCTCGCCGAATCGCTTTCCCGCCGCCACTTTGATCTTCGCTGTCTCCACGGTCTGCAAGACGATTCCGCCCGCAAAATGCTCATCGCCTTCAAAGGCATCGGTAAATGGACCGCCGACATCTATCTATTGAGCGCCTTGCGTCGTCCGGACATTTGGCCCACGGGCGATCTGGCGTTGGCTGCGGCAGTCCAGGAAGTAAAGCGCCTTCGCCAGCGCCCTTCGCCCGAGCGTCTAGAGAGAATGTCGGCGCCTTGGCGTCCCTGGCGCGCCGTGGCCGCCCGCTTGTTCTGGCACCATTACTTGAGCAAGCGCGGCAAGCGCACTTCGGAGATTTCGCTCTAGCCGGGCGACCGAGCGCGTTGTATTGGAGAAGACGAATGTCACCAACTTTTTCTCGCCGTAGTTTTCTCGCGCTCGCCAGGGGCGCTCTTGCCGTTCCTGCGATTTCCTTGGCCGAGAGCGCCGAAGACGCGGACGACGATGACGTGCCCGCTTTGCTCGATCACATCCTTCTCGGCTGCAGCGATCTCGATCGCGGCATCGAACTCGTCGAAGAGGCCACCGGCGTGCGCCCAGCTATCGGCGGAGTTCACCCCGGCCGCGGCACACGCAACGCTCTGCTTTCTCTCGGCGAACGCCGCTACCTGGAAGTCATCGCTCCCGATCCCGCGCAAACCGAAATCGTCCACTACCCGCAACTCCGTTCCATGACCGATCCGCGCCTTATCGGCTGGGCCGTCCATCCGCCGGACATTGCCGCCATCGCCAAGCAGCTCCAGGAAAACAGAGTCGAATTCAAAGGCCCCGACGACGGCTCGCGCAAGCGTCCCGACGGCCGCGTCCTCAACTGGAAAACCATCAACCTCGCCGACGACCGCCAAGGCCTTCTCCCCTTCTTCATCGAATGGAGCGCCGACTCGGTTCACCCTTCCAAGGATGCACCTGCAAAATGCACCTTGGACTATTTTGAAATCCTGAGCGACGATCCCGAGGAACTCTCCTCGGCTCTCAAACGCATCGGCCTTGACCTCCCCGTCCAGCGCAGCGACAAAGCCCGCCTTCACGCCCTCATCAGCGGACCAAAGGGCGACATCAAGCTCAGCACCTGAGCTTCTTGTCCCGTGCCGACTCATCTCTACGCATAAAGACGGCCACCATCAAGCAAGGTTTTTACTTCTGACTATATGACCTTTGTGCTACCCTCCCGCCTATGGCGGACTCAGATTTCGGCAATCCCACTCCTCAATTTGGCACGGCGGAATACGCGCCAAAATCCGGCACGGACGTGTGCAAGTCTTGCAACCAGGGCATATCTGGCCAGTATTTTCGTGTCAACGGCTCGCTCGCCTGCTCGCGCTGCGTGGATCAGCTGAAGAACCAAATCCCAAAGGATACGCATGCTCTCTTCGTACGCGGTCTGGCCTTTGGATTCGGCGGCGCAATCCTCGGTCTGATTCTCTATTCCGGCTTCAGCATCGTCACCGGGATTGAAATCGGGTACGTCTCGCTTGCCGTCGGTTGGATCATCGCCAAAGCAGTCAAAATGGGGTCGCGCGGTACCGCACCGGAAATGGCCTTTGGGCCGCCCTCGCCCGCTCAACAGCGGGACTCAACATTCTCAACCTCATCCCCATTTGGGTCCTCGATGGCGGTCAGGCTGCCACGGCACTCAGCAAAGCCGAGCGGTTTGTCCTGCTCGCTGTTTGCCTCGTCCTATGGCTTTTTGTCGGTGAAGGTATGTTCTTCCTCGTCGCCGCTGGTGTTAGTTATCGTCTCTTTACGAAGGACTTGCCGCCGCAACCCAGTCCGGCGATTGCCGCCTATTTCGTTGGCGTCCTTGCTGCTCTCGCCGCGCTAATCCACATGATGCCTGGCACTGGCCTCGTTCCTCACTAGACTTTTGCCTCTTGCCGCACTGCCGCTGGCGCGTGCTATACTTTGAAGCCCGTCACCAGGCGCTTTTGCGCTGTATGGGCCGGGTTATGAATTCGGGGCCATCCAAGAACGTAGTGCTTGAGGGGGACTTATCGCAGAACGCAGCTTCCGGCAAGCGGACCGCATTCGCGTCAACGAACGAATCCGCGCTCGCGAAATCCGGGTGATCGATGAAGAAGGTGGCCAGCTTGGCGTCATGCAGCCGTTTGAGGCCATAAAGCTGGCCAAGGAAAAGGGGCTCGACCTGGTGGAGATCTCGCCCACGGCTGATCCGCCGGTTTGCAAGATCACCGACTACGGCAAATATCTTTATCAGGCCAACAAGAAAGCCCACGAGCAGCGCAAGAGCAGCCGCGGCTCGCAGTTGAAGGAAGTCAAGTTCCGGCCCGCCACCGCGGAGCACGACTATCAGGTTCGCAAGAACCAGATCCTGCGGTTCCTCGGCGAAGGCCACAAAGTGCGCGCGATGATTTTTCATCGCGGGCGCGAAATGGCGCACCAGGAAGTCGGGCGCGCCAAAATGAACCGCTTGCTCATGGAAATTGGCGACCAGGGCCAGATCGAAACGATGCCGCGCATGGAAGGCAACGTCCTGGTAGCGTTGCTGGCACCGAAAAAAGGCGTAAGCGTCGCCAAGCCCGCGGGCCAGCAATCGTCCAGCGCCCAGCAGTCGCAGTAACCAGCGCCATCAAACGCGCGAACGTAATTTGTGACCGTCGCCACCTGGCGCGCGACCATGATTTTGTAGGGGCGGGGCTTGCCCCGC
>WNFL01299283.1_pt1 | contig 21783 bp, 28 predicted proteins | sample 5400361 | NCBI WGS metagenome assembly WNFL01 (sample SAMN13153351, study PRJNA577476) | soil metagenome | isolation source: 40 cm soil on Douglas fir-dominated hillslope | place: USA:California | collected 2013-09-17
AGTATAAACAGACCCGCTGGCTTGTCATTTGTTTGAGGTAGATGACGTCTGATTCTCAATACAGATGGTGGCCCGTTCTTTATTGATCTGAATCCGTGATTACTCGGCCCAGACAAGACAAAGGTTGGGCTGTCATCTGGTGGTGGAGCGCGGCCTGGACTCGGCTTATTCTTAATAATACCGCGTCTATCTGGTCATGTGGTTTCTAAGGAATGGTTAAGTAAGCTTGCGCGGCTGATTGTTGCTCCCAAGACTTGGAAATGGACAGGGAGTCGGTCGAAATTGAACCTGATGTGGATCGAAATTTCAGGGTCAAATGTATCTGGGGGATATTCCGATGACGTACCAATGACTAGTAGATCTCTGATTCACAAGCGCTAAATCACCGGGGCTACGCATGATAACCCTTAGCTAGCTGTCAGCACCACAAGCAAACGGCCCAAAAGCGCGTTGTTCAAGCAACTTCGTGTGGTACCTCATGCACACTCCGTGTCCGTAGTACGATCCGTTTTACCCGGGCTGTTCGTCCGTCGTGGGTAGTTTGGCCAGAGAAGCCAAGCAAACCAGACCAACCAGCACCATAGCCTAATTCAGGTCGAGGAAGAATTCAGTTCTATGATAGATAGATTGATAGATAGGTAGATTGCTTGTCTTGGACAGAGATACGGGGAACAATACGCGGAACCTGGTCAATAAGAAGCTGACAGCCAGGGAAGCCCCGCAATTTTGGAAGGGAGATACAATCGCACCGCGTTGCCGAGTCAGCAGTCCTCTGCGAGGCGGAGAGACATTCCTCGCACTACTACCCGTGGTGGGAAACGAGGATCGAAGTGCCTTATTGTGCACCACAACGGCGTCTATCGACAAGATTGAGTTCGCTTACAGGACCTGGTATGACTGACTCCATAGGAGTGCGAAACGTGCACAGTTGCGACGCAGCCACGTCGAAAGAGAGTGCAACAAACCGGCTGCGGCAGAGCGCCCAGCAACTTGGGCCGCATGAGGGTGCGGAATGAGCCATTCTTCTCGTATAAGACCAGTATCAATACAGAACTGGGCACTCGCAACGACGCGTAGTCCGCTCCTCAAAAAGGCTACGTAACAGAGGACGGTCGGTGAGGTTCCACGATTTGGATACCAAACACCTATTTCAAATCCCTTCATAAGTCCTCCGAGGGACAAGAATTCCTCCTGTCAACCGCAACCACCCCCCGGCTTCCACCACTGCCTCCCCCAAAATCGCCCTGGCGGCACTGCGTCTCATATCGTCCACATAATTTTGTAAAATGGCCCATAATGCTCCCTGTGTGCAGTGAGTGTCAAGTGGTGTGCTTGTGAGATAGAAGTAAACATACCCTCTAGCGTCCCCCAAGGATATCCTCCGTGCCAAATCTGTGTAGCGTTCAACAACGCAGCGAACTCAAGCTCCCAAGCTCCTCACAGTGAACCTGCTGTATGTCAAGTAAGTCCTTTTCGTCGTTGCCAAAACGGGGTTGGTCGGTTTGTCGGGGCCGGTCTGACTCGATGTGCCCCGCAAGTTCCTCGACATGCTCGAACAGTCCTTCGCGCCAGAGAGTCAACAGACGGGAGCACGACCCGCTGGACGTGACTTGTATGTTACTCCGAGTCAGATGAATATGAATCTCGGAGTGGGGTCGCCATGTTCAACCTACCCGCTCTTCGCTGGGTATGTACTCCGCCCGCAGAGGAAGCGCCGAGAAATTGACTTCTATGGGTAGATCGAGGGCCCAGCAATCCTCCCAAGCAACCCAACCGACGCCAGCACCAGGTGGGTTGTTGTGCTGTCGTCGTGGCCGTTGCCTGACAAATGTCCACGTTTTAGGTCCGCCAAGGGGCACGAATGGTTAAGGGTGTAGTGGGCAGCACTACCATGATCGGAATTTGGACTCTATATGGCCTTTATGTCGTCGTCGCGCTATCTATCGAGCATGTCCCTGTTGCTGGTCATGACATCATGTTTTCGGGTCTGTTATGTTCACGTTTACTGTATTAATGTACTAGATATGGTTGTTCAATCACAACTTGACCAGATGCGCTCTGCAACGCGGACCCGGTGTAAGATGGTGTGGATTGGTGAATTGATCTTGAAGTGAGAACTTGTATTCGCGTCCAAATAGGACAATTGCTCAAGGGGATGTCCTTGTTCAACGAAAGTCTTGAGCGGCAAGGTTTTGTCAGGTTCAAGGGCTCAAGACAAAGAACTCTTGCACCGGAGCTTGCTAACTCGGGCGAACTCGGTGCCAGCAATGGCAGTACCATTCACACGATCCAAACCCTTCCCGACAAACCCTTCCCGATATTCTCCTATTTGTTCTTCTAGCGAGGCCGTCATCCACAAATCCGAGGAGCTCTCAATTGTGCCGAAGATGTCATTTGGTAGTCCCACTAGAAAAACCCTCTACACGTACCATCGCACTCTTGCGTGCGTTGGCGTGCGTTGGCCTCAGGCCCCTTTGTCACAAGGAGTGGACACCTGGCCTGTCACGTCTTCATATCATGATAACATTAGCCAATAGGACTGGCATTCTATGAGGTCATTAAGCCAGCCCCAGCGGTCCTTTCATTCACTCGCTCCTCGCTTGCGCTCTGAATTATTACGTCATTGGCCATCCTTCGAAAAAGAGCCCCGCTTGTCCGTCTCCGTCAGTTGCAGCGTTAGTACAAATAGGTCACGCCTCTTACGGCCTCTCTTACCTCTCACACCTCACGCGCTTTCACGAGCAGTATCCATCGTATCACCTCATGGCGCGAGTTGGGTGCCTCCATTATGTCGGAACCTTCCTCCTGTTTGCTGCAAGCATGCTTCTCTTAGTGACCACGATCACCTCTCCTGTGGTCAGCTCCCTATCCATCCTTTATGTCGGCGGCCCAACCTCTTCGATTACCTACGGCACTTTCGGTTACTGTGTACAAGGTGTTGCTGCACAAGGGTAAGCTACTGACTACCGATATGCTCAATCGTACTAAGGGCAAGTAGGAACGGTGGAAATCAGTACTGTTCTAAAGCCATGGTTGGCTACGACGCTGCTGGTGTTCTCACAAGCGTTGTCAATACCCAGATTGGGAGTAACCAACGAGACTCAATCAACAACCTGACAAGCGCGATGGTCCTCCATCCCATCGCGGCTGTATTGGCCTTCATCGCATTCTTGATCTCTGCGGGAGCTGGTTTCTTTGGAAGCTTCCTTGGAAGTGTATTAGCTTTTATTGCATGGCTAGTCACTCTGGTGATCATGGCAATCGATCTCGCCATGTTTGGGGTGCGCGTTGCTGTTTTTACAATATGCTATTGCGGTCACTGATATATTCGCTCGTCCAGCTACTAAAAAACCACGTCAATTCCAACGGCGCTGGGGTCCATGCTGATTATTCGATCGGTATGTGGACCTGCGTTGCCGCGATGGCGTCGTTGTTTGTCGGAAGCGTGGTGGTGCTGTGTACCTGCTGCTCCACTCGTCATGGCAGGTATAGGGATAGGGATAGGAGGCGTTGGTTCTACTAATAAGCCTCGACCAAACGACTGGCAGTGTATGTGATGCGAATGACCTGTAGAACTATCAGTGTCCCATCTTATCATTAAGGCTACATCTCTACCACTGATACTGTTAAACCGTGTGCTCTTAACGGTGCGCAAATATGCAGAAGTCGCGAGGGTTTGGACGGTTTCCAGCGTCCTCGTCAAATATTGATCTCCCTTTGAGTCACTTGGAAATCGACCTCATTCATAGACATTTATGGAAATTTCCACCTCTATTGTTTCAAAGCCTATGCGGGCGAAGGCCTTTTCGCCGTCAGCTCGTCGCGTACTTCTGACCGCCTAGGAGCGCATTTCTTCGAAATTTCCTGAACGATACTACTCGTTCACGTAAGTCTTATTAAGATATTTTCAGTTCATGTGACACCTCGCTCATTCTCATAGTTAAGTATTCTGTATTTGGGAGGCATTATCCATTTCTCGTGCTTCCCGAGTTTCTCCGCGGCCTCACAACATGTATTCTAGCTGCGCCACTGTAGGTTAATCCCTTGTGATGGCCGGTCGCTCGCTTCCACCCAAGCTTCATGTTTCCTTCACTATTTCTACTCCCTTTCCGGGTGAACTATTCACTACGTTTGCTTTGGCGATTGCCTTTGCGCTGCCCACTCCTATTCCCGGCACTGACTTTGATGCGATGAGCGATGAGGCGGTCGATGGCTTCCGAATGAGGGCAGTCCTTGTCCTTGTGGCCGGGGTGGTCGCACCTGTAGCAGCGCTGAACGGGAACAGCTTTTGCAGGCTCAATCTGGGCGTACATGCGTGCCAATGTGTCGGTCCGAAGAAAAACGGTGCGCACGTCGTCGAGAGTGATATTCTTTTGAAAGATGAGGGAACGCAGGGGGTCATCGCTGGGAAGACCGGTGAGGATTGAGAAGAGAAGGAGCTGTTTCCGGAGTTGCTCAGGGGTAAGGGACGTGGGCGTTGCACGGTCAATCCGAATGCACGCATCGTCGACACGCCCGATGTAGTCCACATAGCGCTCGTCGGGGCTCTTGCGGAGGTTAAAGAGATGCACCCAGGCCTGGTGATAGAGGAACGCATCCCGCGGCGCATGGCGGGCCTCGATCGCCTTCCAAAGCTCCCAAACGCTCCCGTACTCGTACTTGTAAAGGAGCTCCAGATGGAGGTCGATCGCCGTACTCGCAATGACGCCCATTGCAATCCGTTCAGACTGGTTCCACCTCACGAGATCGTCCGGGTCAGTGGGCGGTACGGGATCAACGAGCGCACCCATGGAGGACTTCGTCCGCCTGATGACGCGAACATGGTCGTTGGGTGTGAGATACTCCTCAAGAGCAGCTTTCCATTCGTGGTAGTTGCCATCTGCGAGCACCGGCACGGGAGAGGAGTGGCTAGACATGGTAGGAGCGGAGCGATGGTGGTTGTGTTTGAGAACAGTGCGGGCTTTTAAACTAGCTCTATATACATGATCGGTATGGCAAAGGCCACACACGTTATAGAGATAAGCAGACAATAGTAGTGTAGCCCAAGGGGACAATAAGAAACGTATCCGATTTGTGGACAAATTACCGTAAAAGGGAAGGTGGCTGCGTCACGGCGTTACGCCGCCGTGCGACAATAATCGTAATAGCCAACACAGGCGACAGAGAGCAGAGAGTGGCTCATAACTTGTTAAAAGGGTTGCACACGAGTGAGCTCTGCGGGTCAGAGCCGTGTAGCGGGACAAATAAATAAGGCAAACCACAAACACAAACAGAAAGGAACTGATGATATGGGATTGAATGAAGGAAATTCAAGTGTATTGTAATTTCGTGCTAGTAGGACCTGACTAAACCCTTATAGCCTTACCAGATCCTTGGCAAGAACAAGCTAAGCATGGCTTTGCCCACCGCATCTGTTTCTTGAACACAGGTGCTCATGGAGACGATTGCACCACCCGATCCGCCAAAGTCGGTAACGTTCCTCATCAGCCCTGCCTATGCCTCGCTTCCGTTCGATAGCCTCCTCATCAAGGGCCCTAAGTACCCACCCGTCGTTGCTCGGGACGGGAGCACTGTCGAAGAACGCTTCTTGAACGGAGTTTAGTTCTTGCTGGTGTGTCGGACGCTCTGGGTAAATCAACCAAAATACACCCCCAATGGACCCATCCTTCCCGGGCTTCTTCAGCATAGCCTCGACGCAAGACCTAATCCACTCCGCATGCGAACGCTCGTAGATAATGTCGGCGCCTAGGATCACATCATACTTTGCCGCCTCTTCCAGCTCGGGAGGATCGCGCCAATCGAGTGCCTCGGATGTGAGGGTGACGCGGTACGGTCCAGGCACATATGCTGATGGTGTGTTTCTGGAGATATTAAACCCGAGATTTGCGAGAACGGACGGGTGATAATCCGTAGCAACTATGTTACGCTCGACCACAGCTGCTGGTGACAACTGAGAGTCGTCCTTCTGCACCACGACTTGAGCTTCCAGGATCCTGCGCGCAACTAGAGAAAGCAGCCCAGTGCCTGCACCAATCTCCAGCACCTTCAATCCTCGGCCGGGCGGAGCCACCAGACCGAAATAAGCGGGGTTTGCCACCATTTTCTCCGCTAGTATACGAGCGCTACCCCAGGTGTTGAGTCCCACGGCAGTATGGTCCTCCGAGGGCAGCGCATCGTCGTTGACCTGGATAAGGAATGATCCGAAGGTGAAGTGCCTTGTGATAGCACCACAGATCGACGTGCCAGTACATGCGGAGATAAGCGTAGTTGCAAGTTGGATAACGGCCTCACGAGCGGAAGACGTGTCGTCGAAGTCAGGGGCTAGTTCTAGCCACTCTTCCGAGCGACTTATGAAGCCAGTCAGCCAGTTGATTGCATATCGTCTCTCCCATGCATCGGCACGAATGGTATCGTTGGCGTCCTCTATGGCTGCCGTCTCCGCGTCTGAAGGAGGAGGTGGAACAGACTTGACAAGGTTTGCCGCGGCAATAGAAAGGTCTTGAGCGGTGTTGGGGGCTAGAAAATTGGAACCTGCATCGTTAAGGCCGTGTCAAACGGGTGTTCCGGTTACTACTCACGGTCTGTTTCATCGTCTGAGGCCATGAGGGATGCATAACCAGAGTCAAAAATCCCCTTCAACGCCCGTTGGTGAGTTGTCCTCCTGCCAGGGGGTGGGCTATGAGTGAGCTGACTACTTGGCTTGATTCCCGCGGTTTCCGAGAAGACAGCAATATCAGAAGCATAAACTTTTCCGAGTTCTATGATATGATGCTTGACGTTTGCGCCACAGAGAGAGAAAAGTCGCTTGATCGGCGGAAGATGGGCTGACGGCGCTACGAGTCTCTGCATTTTGACCAATTGATTCGGGGTTCAAATGGATTGGTGTGTTCTATTTATATGTCTAGGTTGATAGGTAGTGCTTGATAAACGCAAATAACGGTAGGCGATTATAATTGACGGGTGTGTAACGTTTTTCGCGGTCGGTGTGTGGGCAAGGTAACGTTGAAAACGATGCGAGGAGACAGTCTTGGTGTACTTGAGTAAGACTGCCCCCTCTTAAAACCCGTCACTTTTACGCATCGTCGGCGAGATGGAGGTGGTCCGGTGCAAAAAGAAAACAAGGAGTGGGGCATAACAAGCACGCTCTTACGAAAGACTCAACATGTGGTGGCTCGAAACATTCAATATGAGGTGGCTCTTGAAGCCGAACAACAAACAACTTCCAGCTTTAGGTCGTACACAAAATTCTTGTAGGCATTATTGAACTCGAAAGGAACTCGGAGTTGTTAAGAAAACGCACAGGGCTGACAACTTAACTTCCCGTGCATGCTGTCCCGTCCGTAGAAATAACCAATTTTAACGATAGACACTCAAAGATATGTTGTACTACACGAGGCTCATACTCACCACCTAATACCGTTTGAAGTAAGTGATCGGTGGTAAATGCTGGTGGAGCTTGAATCCGACAAGTAAAGCGACAGCTACGATGAGAGAAAATTTGACCCAAGGCTTCTCTCCCGGTCGTGCAAATGGCAGTTTAGTCCCGACAACACGTCTTGATTGGGCCAGCTTGGCGGGCTGAATGAAGATTCACCTTGAGTTTTCTGTTTCATCGAACCCACAAATGACTTACTGTGTATGGGGGGTAGCGGAACTTCAGGAAGATGTCAATCCTACGGTCCCAACATCAGTCCGTATTCCACCAGGGGGGCTTTTCGGAATGGAGAGACTTACCATGAAGGAGGATCGATTACGGTGCGCTCATGAGTGAAAGTATCGAATCCAAACTTGCCACGGTGGGCACCATCTATATAGAATATGTGAAATATGAATCTAGCAATCGGTTAAGGGCTAAAACTTACAGCCGGACCCGCCAATACCATGGAAGGCCGTGTCGTTAACTGAGTTCTGAATGATGACTTCGTTGACGGCGACGCTCCCAGAGCGAGTGTTGTTCAGTACTGCAGGTGAGTTTGGTACATACTAATTGAGGTTATCACTGTTGGGATACTCACCTTTCTCCTTAAATGCTCTATCCTTGGAAAAGATATAAAGCGTCAACGGAGACGGCCTACAGCAAATTAGTATTCGGACAGGGGCTCAGCTGTGCTGAGGGGCTTACAGGGAGTTCACGATTAGCAGTGCTTCCTCCACACTGTCAACTGGCACCAGGGACAAAATCGGACCGAAGATCTCATCACCCATGGTGATATCATCCAAGGCGACATCTTTGAGTACAGTCGGCTCAATGAATAGATCCGCTTCATCTGCACCGCCACCAACTACTACAGTCCCCTTTGTCCTGTCTAAGTAGTTCTTGACGCGCTTCCATGCAGTCGGTGACACCAAACGGGCCAATGAGTCGGACCTGCGTGCACCCTCAGGATAAAAACTCTTATACACCTTGACGAACTCTTCAGCGAGGCTGTCCTGAACGTCGCGTTGCACAAGGACGTAGTCGGGGGAGAGGCAGATTTGGCCGGAATTAGCACAACGGGCCCAGAGGAGTCGACGGGCAGCCAATGCGAGATCGGCAGTAGAATCCACGAAGACCGGGTTCTTGCCGCCGAGCTCAAGTGACACCGGCGTGATATGCTTCGCCGCTGCAGTAGCGACGATTCGCCCGACTCGAGAGCTACCGGTGTAGAAGACTGAGAAGGAACGCGTTATGAAGTCGGCAAAAGTACTCCTGAGAATGAGTGACTTACTGTGATCCCATCGCAGCTCGAGAAGCTGGAAACAATACGAACATCTCAGTCCATTGATGGTTATGGTGGAAAGGTGGAATACTTGCCTTGGTGGCTTCAGGAGCAGCGCCTTGGACCACTCTCACAAAATCGGTGTCCACGCACTTGGCCATCAACTTTTCGAACAAGGAGGAGAAATGGGGCGTCGCTTCGGGGAGTTTGACGACTGTACAGCATCCCGCAGCCATTGCACCAAGCTAACGTGCAAACCAGTGAGTATGTCTAAGCCTCTTCGTACGAAGGATCCCAGCGCAGGATTTCACGCTGTCTACGTTCTCTGCGGTACATGGAATGAATGATCGAGAGTTTACGTACCAGAGGTGAAACTGTGAGGAACAGTGGGTAGTTGAAAGGGACGATGATGAGGACGACTCCTTTAGGTTCACGACGGATGTATGGGTTCATAGGCGTCCAGGTCAGGTTGAAGGGTGGTTTAGTGGTCTTAGTCCATTTGTAGATATTGGAAACTGCCTCAGCGCATTCACCAAAGCAAACTGTCGTCTCCATCATACTCGCTTCGAGCAGGGGACGATGTAGATCGGCTTTGAAAGCTGCATTGAAGTCTTCGGCGTGATCCTATACCAGTAGTAGGCATCAATATTCGGGAAGGGTCGCGAGGCAATGATGATGTGGATGGTGGACGAAAGAAGGCAAACCTGGATCATATACCCGAGTTTCATGATCTGCTGGCGCCGGTATTCGACATCTTTGGTTTTTCCAGACATAAATACCACCTGCAATTCCTCGCGAATCTAGCCAAATCCCGTCATCAGTCATCAGTTTGCCATTTTTCAAGCTTTTCAAGCAAGCACGGTGGATATCCTCCATCGGCGTATACTTGAGCGTCGCCGTCACCGTCTTGGACATGGCGGAAAGTGTGGAAAGCGGAGAGCGGGACTTGAGATTACCCCACGGGCCGGGGGGTTGACAGATTTGACAGGCACCACATTATCGCCAACGCGAAAAAAGGGAGGGGGATACATGGAGAGTGGTTGAGAGTGGTTGAGAGTGGCCGATGGCAAAGGCGGAGGAGTCGTCCACCACTCTCCACCGTTTGTCGCGTTGGCCATCCTTTTCTGAAGTGAAAGCATGGGGCGTGAAGAAGGATGCGGCCATAGCCGGGACTACCCGTGGGTGAATACTATAGTCACCAAGGATGCGACTTCCTAAGTGCTGATATGACTACCGCAAGCGTCTCCATTTTGGTTGGAATTTCCGCGCAGCCGGGAATACGACGAAAGCCACTAAAATAATCGTGTAAGGATACAAGATGTACAAAGGAGATCTTTCGGGCAGAGAGGTGACCCCCGGCCCCGAACTCCGCAGACAATCGGTAGGACAATCGGTAGTACGGCCTCTGCAAAGGTGATAGCCCTCTTCTGCACCCCACGCCACATCTCCTTAATTCGTACTCCCTGAAAGGGCGCCCTGCTATACATCGTTGACCAAACCCACTATACTACTGCATGGACGCATCTTCCTATTTGACCCGTAGGGCCGGAATGAATCGGAACATGAGCCCTGGAACACAAGGGTTATGGGCACAAAGGTTGTCGAGGAAATTGCTATATTTCTGGTATCGCTAAACAAACACAACATTTTGCTCGGATTGTGGGATGCCGAAAGCGAAATTTCAACACAAGGAACAGAGAACAGCTTTTGGATGTCTGGAGGGACTCGTCGATCCGGTTCACCTGGGAACGAGGGTGTCAGGGCGAGTTGGAATACAAATGGACTGTAGTGCGAGAATCCGCCCATCACGGTGCAATTTCTTAAATCAACCACCACCAATCCTCGTGGCAACAGCCTCGTAGACCAACTTTGGTGATTCACGATATCCGTATGCCGCCTTCGCTGCTCACGTTGCAGAGGGATGAACTCTGTGCAGATAGTCGCGCACTAGTCATTTTGTGCTTTAGATGACTGCTTCGACCGTTGGTCACACGAATGGATGAGGCACATAGCACTGAACGACTTGGCAGCGCCAGGATATCCCGACTGCTCGTGCGAGCGTCATTTGTACTTCTTCACGCTCTCCATACGAGCTTTGCAAGTTGGCTAAGAATGGAAGCCACACCCGAAGAGAAGAGTCCAGCGTAGCTTTCGGCGAGTTGAAAGGTTGAACTTACGACTCTATATATTGCCACGGACTGAAATTGGCTATGGTCCCACCGATTGGGCACACGTGAGTGCAGGGCCATGGTACCCCATACTCCTCGTTTTATATATGGTTGAATTCCACTTTGGATGCACAGGAGGGTGTAGCAAAGGCGCTTTCGGTTTTGTGGAACGTGTTAAGTGAACAGATAATCATGTACGCCTTCATCGTAGTTCGGTGTAGATTCTCAAAAAATTTTTTGGACATTTGTTGGTTGCCAGAGGTTTGGTGCTTGGATGAGAACTATAGATTATAATAAGCGACATTTGTCGAGTATTGGTCATTGAACCCGCTTCCTCTTCAAATGGATCCTGCCTTTGGGAATTAAACTATAAGTACAAGTCACTGGTACTCGTTTTCAGCGGTACAAAAAACCTCTTATTCTACAAGGTGCCTCTCTAGTCCCCGACAGGACCATTCGGAGCGATCAGATCAACCTAGGGATTGCAGCGAGAAGCCCAAGAGCACAATCCCAGACCACCGGCGGTCACACGACAGATATGAACACACCACGCATAAGCCATGGCAGCACTCATTCACGACTAAGTAGTCGATCAACCGCGTCAGCCACTCGCCGCACCTCATACCACTGGACAGGCAAAGGAAATGTCAGTTCCTATCTAACAAGGATCATAGTCTGCGAGGATGTATTCACCTCATCCACGGCTAGAGATACGCCCTTCTTTCCCGGCCTCTGTTCACCCGTTTCCCTGTCCTCGTAGAACTGTAAACATGAAATGGTCTGTAAGGCTCTTGCCAAAATCTCCGATGACAGACCGGGCACACCTCTCTGATATCCACGTATTGTTTGCCTTATGATATGGAGATAAATGACTTGCCATCTCTCAGATGGTAAGAAAAGCTCACCTTTGAACTTGCGGACAGTAAGGCGTTTTTTGTTCCCAATATCGACCCAGCTCTCTTCACCCAGCGTTTTGAATCTCACTCCATCAACTGTAGAATGCTCAACGGCCTCCTCGTCTGAACCCGCAGCCTACACGCGGCGCGTCAAAAAGGTGTCAGTACACCAACAACTTCGATGCATGAAAGCCCTAATGAAGATAAACGGTCGTTGACGCGCCTTTTTCGCCTTCTTTCCTTTCTTTGCGGCTTGCTCATCTTCCGAATCGTCCTTGCGTTTCTTCGCTGGCACCTTCTTTGCTTTCTTGGGCCGTGGTGCGACCTCTTCTTCCTCAGACTGTTCTATTTCCTCGTCTTCTGAGTTGTGCTTGCGCTTGGGCATGGTGTTGAGTTTTACTTTGTGAAGCGGTGGTTAAGGCGCGTCGGTCCAAAACAAATAATAGGCAAAGGCGCAAGTTAAAGTGGAGGATGGCCCAAGGAGATGCTAAATAGTTATTAGATATCCTCCGAGAGCGTTTCCAGTCATTGAGACTGAGAATTAGGGGTCCGTCAAACTCACGGCCCCTAAAGAGAATTCAGAGAACCATATTTTCCTCGTCTAGGACAGTTTTGTTTGGTAAGACGTTCTCCTGTAAATCGAGATTTGCCGAGGAAGGGATTTTCCGTTATTGGAAGAGAAAGCAAGCCCTAGGACCAACCTTATTCTCTTCAACCACCAAGTGAGGAAAACGGCTCTCCTGGGCTCCAGAAAGCGTCGGGACTAATCACGGCCATCTCTTAGCTTTAAGATGCCCAATAAGGTCAAGGCCTACGAGCTCCAGTCCAAGTATGATCATTCCGCAAAACCCCCGCGACGGCTACAGGCACTCGATCGTCGGCAGTAAAGCGCCAATTCCAACGGTCCATTTCCTGTGGCTTCACGGAGGAAGTATGGAGGTCAAATGCTGACGGAACTCGCTTGGTTTTCAGGTCGAAGGGCGACTTAACCAAGCAACTCGACGAGCTCAAACGGGAACTCCTCACTCTTCGTGTGCAAAAAATCACAAATAGTTCTTCATCAAAACTCACCCGTATGTAAGTGCACACAAGTAGTCATTGTTCGCGTCTTGCCGGTAACTAACCATAGATATAATTTTCCCCACCACCAAAATAAATGACCTTCTGCACCTATCTATCTTTGCGACCTTCCGTCCAATAGCAATGGTGTCCGCAAGTCGATCGCTCGCGTCTTGACTGTTGTGAACTCGAAGCAGCGCCAACATCTGCGCGAGTTCTACAAGAGCAAGAAGTACCTCCCTATTGACCTCCGACCAAAGAAGACCCGTGCAATCCGCAGACAGCTCACCAAGGTTTGTCGACCTTTTGATCGTGCCTCCATCATTTCCATACTGCCGTCTCCTTCATTGTTGTTCATAATGTCATGTACGAGTCTCAGTCTAACGTCTTGCATGTAGCACGAAAAGACGAGGAAGACGCTCAAGCAGCAAAAGAAGGAATGGCACTTCCCTCGCCGCAAATACGCCATAAAGGAGTAAATTGCCTGTCATACTTAGTTATTTTGCCTCCCCTTATACGGTGGCCTTGTTTCGTGATCCAGGGACGAGGCCCTTGGGTAGCTGGGCTGGCATAACACAACATCCATTTATGACGAATTCCTTCCGCTCAGCAGTGCGCTGTTGCTGTATGTTCATGCCTTCTACTATTAAAATCCATACTGCCATGCATCTTGACACCATAGAGTCTATTTCAAAGTGAAGTTCCCGCTGGATATTACGTTCGCGCAATTGCAGAATCAACACATGAACAATATACTAGAATTACGCCTCTTTATTCTTGCAACAACAATCTTGGTGGTATATCGCCATTTACAACTTGGCTGTGATGTCGTCTTCTCTGACCCGAACAACGGCTTTTCCCCAAGTTTTCCTCTTCTCGAGGGCAGCGAGACCATCTGCGACCCGCTCGAGTGGCCAGACTTCTGAGTAGACCACGGCCTTTAATTTTCCGGACTCGATAAGGCTACGGTGAAGACCAAGGGTCAGCAACACGCCATTCGGTAATTTCAACGTGGAGTGTTAAGCGAAAGAAACGAGGAGTAACGGCATCCTCTTCAAGTACGCACGCGAATAGCTCCTGCCAGACTTGTCTAGCTCGTTCTGGCTCCACCGAGTTGTACCGACCCCAATGAATGCCAACAATTGAGATGTTCTTGAGGAGCACAAAGTTCAGTGCGAGCTGTAGAGGACAGTCTAAGTTGATGCGCAGCTGGAGAGAATATTGAAGGAACATGAAAGGACGAGCTGCCGCATACCTTCTCAATCTCCCCTCCTGCGAACCCGACCACGATTGCCCGTCCCTTCCATGCAATGCATTTGAGGGAATCTGTGATAGAGTCGGTATTCCTACATTTCCAAGTCAAATCCAGAGGAAATTACCTCGAATCAGACCAACGGGATCGTAGATGACATCTAGCATCTCGTCAGGTGCCTGTCTTTGCTCGGGGGGAGTCGGGAATCGTACCGACTCCTTTTCCCCCCGTAATTCTCATCACCTCCTGTGGCCAGTCCTTCTTTGTATAGTCGATTGCTTCATCGGCTCCGCCGTATTTCGTGCAGACTTCGAGTTTGGTTAATGAGCCCGCTGTAGCGATGACTTTTGCTCCAAGAGCTACAGAAGAGAAGTAAGTCAATCACCAATGGTGGGTGAATGGTAGTGTTTCTGATTTCTAACCTTTGGCGATCTGAATGGCCGCCAATCCTACACCTCCCGCACCAGCGTGGACGAGACACCACTCACCTGCACCACCAAATAAAGTAAATACCTCTGCACTCCCCTTTTGTGGTTAAAGCATCGTTTGCTCACCAGCCTTCAACTCCGCTCTCCCAACGAGGGCCTCGTAGCTCGTAGGCCAAGTGACGAACAGACCAGCAGCCTCGTTATAACTCATCCTCTTAGGAATGGGGAAAAGTTGCTGCCAGTTCGTGGCAATCTTGTCTGCATACGCCCCCTGACCGGAACCGAAGACTCGGTCGCCTGGCTTGAAAGGACAGTTGGGTGGGATAGGAGAGTCCTTGGAGATGCGACCTGCAAACTCTGCACCACCAACAAATGGGAAAGGAGGCTGGTCTTTAGGACGTGGATCCGGAGTCGGTGCAAAGGAATTACGAGAGCGGAAAGAGACGCACGCTGATATTTTCCTTGTGTTTGAAGTATATCGAAGAAGTTGAGAGCACTGAAGGAAGCGAAGATCGTGGTGTTCATTGTACTTTGGCCAAGATTTGGAAGTGATTACAAGCATACGCAGTATAGACATCACACAGTACTTGTCCCTCCTTCGGAACTGGCTCTGGTGCGTTATTCACTCTACACAAATCGTCCCTCAGTAACGTCTTACGTTCTGAGGATGCAGGAGCACGAACACAGGGATCTTGGAAGGGTGAGCGAATTGGTTAACGAGGAATGCACGCATCTTGAGGTAAATGGGAGGATGTGGAGAGGTAGATGAAAGTCGATGAAAACGCTCGTACCCGCCGGAAAATGGGTGCCGAATGCCGGAGCCGGACAAGCAAGTGACTGCTTTGTTGCCCCACTGGCTCTCGACTTCGACGTAGACCAAGGCCGAAATGCCGTTTTATGAGCTCTTATGCATCTCAGCACATCAATCACAATTTGTACGTGTAGTCATAGCGCAGGAACAGCCTGATGAGAGTTGCTGACGAGTTTTTCTGCAGAGCCATATTCGAAACCTAGTACGGACGAGTGCGCTGCACGTTCTCGACGCAGGAGGCGTCGTAAGAGACTTAAAATATATGGGGACACGCACATTACCCCAGAAGATGAAGCGGGCCGGCCCAAACCGACTCGGAGAGTGAGTTTTGCACGCACATTACCCGGCCTTCGGGATCGTGCGGCTGACAGCACGTTGAACTCTCCTTGTTGCCGACAGCTACTGGTTAATGCACTTTGACTGCTCACCACCAACCCTTCAAGCCCTCGACATGAAGCTGCATCAGGATCCAGTGGTCATTCGGGCAACGACTATCAGACTCGGCAACCAGCTCATGGGTATCGTAAAACCCAAAGGAAAGACGATCGTTGAGACTTTGGACGCTACCGCGATAATGAGAGAGAAGACACAACAACAGTTGTATTCAGATCCACCTAAATAGTAATCACCATGTCTCGGAGGGCATCCTATGGGGTTCATTCACCCGTGGTACATGTAGCGCACTGTACCCTTGTATAGAAGCTTCTTCCCCTCAAACTTTGGAATTTCATGCTTGATCTTTTCCATTAAACCTAGAGCCGCTCCGTCCATCCAAGGATCTCTCCCAGACTGTGGATGACATGTACGCCGTCAAGACGTTCGTCAGCTTCTTTTCTCTCTCCTCCCTCAGGGCCTAGTCGACGAATTAACATCGCATTTAGTCCAGCTTGCTTCGCCCCAATGTAGTCACTGATGTTCGGAAGTCAATCCTCACCCCGCCTGAAATCAAAAAGAGGAAATGAACAAACTCCTTCAAGTCATCCCCGACGTGAAGCGTCTCGCGTGAAGACATCATCCCGGCGACCTTGAGCGCCCGGGTCCAGATACCTCCTGCAGGTTTCTCGATACCTACCTCTTCACTGAGCAGAACCGGATCAAGGTAGCGAAGCGCTCCCAGATCTTCCAGCACGTCGCCTTGTGGTTGATGCACATCAGGTAGTTGTGACTCAAAAGGGGGGATATTGCGTACGCATTCGAGCATCACAATTTGAGACTAATCCCGTTCTTATTCCATTCTCTTCGAGGGTTTGTACTACAAATTCTTCATTTCTGATTGCCTTCTGCGATAATAAGAAAGTAGAACATACACGTTGAAAGGGTATCTGCGTACAGCTCATAACCTTCCCTCGAACTGAATCGTTGCACCAGTTTGGATGTGATCGCGGGAAGGGCTTTCTTCACTTCTGTCAAGGCAAGAATCTCAGAGCGAACATACTCTTGTAGGATAGAAGGATGTACCCGTGGGATCAGACCCAGCCCCAACCGCAGTCCTCCCGATGACCTCGGCCCACCAACCTTCCGCCCCAGGCCTCTTGCTCACGTCCTTGCTAGCGGCGTAAGCCGGCCGTTCCCTCTGAAGGTCTTTGAGAGCTAATGTGATCATGAAGTGAGTTATTGTGTCCGAAATTACGATTTGAACATGGTGCACGCAGGATGGGAGATACACGTACCAATGTTGAATGCGTCCTTCACCCTCATTGGATCGACCTTACCGAGATAGGGCTCGAATATTTGTGTATATTGGACATGAATAGGAGCGCGCGGCTTTACGATTGTGTACAAAGCATCAAACAAGACCAGCTTGACTCGCATAACGGAGGTGCCGTAAAGGGTTTGATCAAGATGTGAGGTAGTATATGGAGTGAGGAACGTAATCAACGAAGAGGGTATCACACGAAGTGGTAGGGTCCAAGAAGCTGTTGAGATCGAGACGTTCAACGATGTGAATACATTTAAACACTCGGAAAGATTCAGTCAAACATTCATACCTCAAGCTCCATACTGCAAGAGAAGAAAGCCGTAACCTCCCAGGTGAGTAGGCGATTATCGCAAACTAAAGGTTATTGAAGGAAAGTGCGCGTTACCGCACTTATTATAACATCACAAGATGCACGAGAAGCAATCTCGCTTAAGTAATCCGCCGCTTGCGGGTCTGTGACACGGTCTGGTGTTCGCAAGTGTAAATATTGTGGATCATCTCGCTTCGTATTCGACAGGATACATATGGACAACCGAGCAACTAATCGTACATACCATAGGACCGCAGTCTAAAGGATATCTTCTTGCCTTAGTCCCAATACTTGGGGAATTTGTCTGATACTCAGAATGCAGACTTTCTGACTCTTCCTCGTCCAGCTGTTATGGGAACAGGACTATTCGGGGCATCGCCCGAGAGGCGCCGGTTACCCAAACCGTCATTTCCACCATTGTTAGCCTTCTTCGGAGTACTTCCTGCGGTAGAGGGTCGCTTCGGAACGTTGAGGGTTGGTGGACGCCCATTGCCGATGCCGTTTGGACCATTCGTATTGGACTTGGAGGACCCAGAGGCACGGCGTAAACCCTTTCCTTGGCCGTTATTGCCATTTGTAGGAGCCCTGGTTCCATCTGGCCTAGTTGAGAGGTACAGAAGTGCTTCAGCCGCACCTTGAGACTGAGCCCTTGAACAGCCTTGTCCTTCCCCTCCGCCTCCTCCAAATCCTAAAGCCGCAGGTCCAGAAACCCTTCTTCTTCCCAATTTCGGCGAGCTAGGAGCAGGGACCTCCTTCGTAGATTGGTAGGGCGAGACGGGCGAGGACGGCAATTGACGATGTCCAGCCAATGCTTCCGATTGCTCGCGTTCGACTTTAGGCGTCCTAGGAATGTTTGTATCAAGAGTCGTGACAGTTGCCCGCTTCGCAGCAGCCCTGGCGGCCTTCTCCTCCTTGACTGCCTGCTCTTCTTTCTCCTTTTCAGCTGCTCGCGCGGACCGATACAAATCGGCATTCACACCGACCCATTCTGCGCCGTCACGATCGACCCGCGCTGGTGTCCATCCAACCCGAGCAGCTTCTTCCTCTTGTCGAACCCGCTCCCATATTGCGGCAGTCAAGCCGTGTCCAATGGCAGGAGAAGGCGGAATATGCTCGACGGTAGCATTGGAGTTGATCTTGCTCGGAGTAGTCGGGATTATGGGACGAGAGATAATCCATTGACCCCGACCGTTTTTTCCGTACCAATTTAGCTCTTGAATAACTGCGCATCGTCGAACAAACTTGCGAACATCACGGAGGAGAGGAACGTGTGGATCTGTCGTAGACGTTGTTCGAGGTGGACTCGATCGGTCGTCTGGTACTGAATCAGATGCACCGAGTGAGCCAGGCAGAGGCTTCTGCAACATGATCGGAGAAGTCCCAGGAGTAGAGCCATACACGTGACTATATACAGACATCGAAGGTGAGGGTGGTAAGGCGGGACAATGCTCCGCAGGTATGAGAACTTCCAAAGTTTCGAGTCGACTCGCGGATGAGAACGCAGCGGCCATGGTGAAGAGTTTGACGAAAGGAGCATCAAATGCCACTTTTAACCGCTGCGTGTGACGATCAGCATTACCATATACTCCGAAAGTCAATGTCGTACCCGTAGCGCAGAGCAGGTTTCCAGCGGCACTTTAAGGTCTTCGGGTCGCCAAGACCACCAGTCACATTCTAGGACCTCAATATTGAATGCGTCCTTGAAAGAATCGACGAAAGCAGTAGGAATTGTCTTGATGGAGGCGAGCTCGCTGATGTGAGAGTCGAAGGGACGAATAACTCGTACAATAGTGAGATGAGTGAAGCTATTCATAGGGATAGCGTGCAGTCCAGAGAGATGGTCGATGGCCCATGAGTGCTGAACCGAACTCTCTGATATCGCGATGTTCAATTTTCGGAGGAGTGGTGGGAATTCCTCGACCCTGCCCCATAATGCCTTCGACAGCCGACCTGATGGATCCATGAGGGATCTTCACAACCAGCGAAAATCGAAATTTGGCAGACCTTGGGCATCGACGAGAGAGAACTCTTCCAAGTGCTCGCATGCGTCAAGGACATTTATAATTCCCTTATCGCCCAATCGCGTCCCTTCAGACCCAATTTGCAATCGTCGTGCCTTTCGGCAAGCCTTCCCGATGAGGGCGCACAAGCCATCGTCCAACCAACTAATATCGACAGAAGCAGAATCCAGCGTTGGGTCGTCCTCGATCAGGGATAGGAGATGAGCAAATGCCCGTGCGCCAACTTGAGAGAGTCGGGAGACTTCCAACCTGGTAATGTTCAACGCCGAAAGCATCGGCAATGACGGCGCATCCCATTTTAAAGGTGATAACCCAGTGGCCGATATCGGAAGGATATTAGTCTTTGGTAGGTATGTGAACGAGGTCAGCCGGAGGTTGTGGCTTGATAGAATCTGGAGACTGTCAGCTTTCCCAAAATAAATCATGGAAGTCTAAGAGAGACCTCGCAGAGTCCATCAGGTGGAAGAGTGGTTGCCTTCCAGTTGAATGATTCGAGGTTTCGAAGGACTCGAAGGGCCCCTTCAAGCTGGCTAGTAGCAATAGGTTGAATGTCCCTCTCCGTCAGGGTCTTGCTGATGTCCTCAGAGCTGCTGTCCTCGCCGAAGCTGAACACGGATGAGAAAGAGCGATCACTAGATGAGAATATGGTTGGGTCGACGATAGTAATAGAGCGAACGGCTGCAGCATAGCGGCTCGGGTTTTGCATTAGTGCCGCGATCGGACCAGCAGCGGAAGCATCGAGAAGCGAGTTGAGCATACGGGCGTCATCTTGGATCGTAATATTACGGAATAGAACGCGAACAGAAGCCGCGTGGATGTTGCCGCCGCATTCTGCTAGGAAGCACGTCCTGGCTGAGGGTGCAGCGCTGAAAACTTCTAACAATAACGCTGTGAATGGAAACTTAGTGGTGTATATAGTATGATGGTGGCTTAATCGTACAGTCCAGGAGAGTGTTGGATAACTCGTCGAAAGGACAGGTCAAGTTCATCTGTGTCATTGAGCCCGTGCAAAGGCTAGGAACATGAACGCGGTGTCAGTGAGACTTGAGACTATCATAGCGCGTCGGGATAACGTGCCTTTCTCGACTTATGAATAACAATGGGGAGACACAAGTTGGTTGGTTTCGGCCTAGGAACGTCTGGTAGAGTTATGCACCACGATTCGTACTCAGTCAGAGGATGCTCCTGGGATCCAAAGAAAACACTATGTGCCCACTTGCGTCTTTACTTTTACTGGAGGGCGTTGGGAACAAAAACGTCCTGGACGGGAATCGAGGTCTTTGTGAGAAATAGAGGAGACCACAGGGGTTACTGAAGGGTTCACTTAGCACAAAAGAGCATATATAAGGAAGCGTCACAAAGAACGAAGGCCAGACTTCGTCGCGACGAGCAAGACTCACCCGGTGTGACGCCCGAGTCGCGGGCGGATGGCGAATGTGGCCTTCAAGTGGGCTACAGATGGTACAGTAAGGTCTGTAACGAATGCTAACTACAATATTCGACGCAGACCCGTAAATGGTGGGCTCCAAGGTGAACTTGGGGAGGTCAAATGACGATTGACTGGGCGTAAAGCCACTCCTTTTTCAGTAATGAGGCTGGTTCGTCTCCACCACGCATAAAAGCTTCCTTGAAAACCCTATTGTCGTCATGAATACTCTCTGGAGGACTGGGAGATAACCCTTTCAGCGTCATTCCATTAATTGACGCCATTCACGATTCGAGGTGCCAAACACTCTTCATGCGTCAGGAAAGCGCCTGCATCCCGTATCGGAGCTTTGTATGATCTGTTCACTACCTTTCGAACTTGGTCGCACCCGGATTTCTGACATTTCTAATCCAACAATCCCATCTTCAGCTTCATATTCATCGGACTGGAGGTCTATGGGTGTGTCAGAAGACTCGTTCTGCTCCCGGTTGTTGCCCCGTGCTCCAATAGGGTCAACGTACCTTCCAAGATGCAGTAAGATGCGGTCCCCCCGTGTAAACAGATCGATGATCCCAGAGGGTCCACGCCTGTAAGTGACAATATTGAACAGATAGATAGCACTGCTGGGTTGTCAACTTTCCACTCTACACAGCGGACAGCGCCTGGGTGGTGCCCACATTTGGCAACCATGAGGATTATCAATTTGTTCTTGCCCCGGAACCCGCGTGTTGCCTACTGAGTGCACAAGCGGTTGTAGTTGTCTTTAAATACGTTCCTTAACCACCCCATCTAGTTTGGCATAAGGGACGTGTATTGCCTGCACCTTGAGCCATCCTGGACTCCAATATCAACTATCAGTTTGCACATCGCTAGGGTTCCAAGCTGTTCGCCATTGAAGTCGGTCTCGGTTGTCGGTGTATTGGCCTTGGTCGCAACAAGCAAGTACTAGGGGCCTCTTTCCATATTGGTACTGATCCATGGCACTTTCCAGTCCGTTCCACGTACTACTACCAG
>WNFL01397672.1_pt1 | contig 21781 bp, 19 predicted proteins | sample 5400361 | NCBI WGS metagenome assembly WNFL01 (sample SAMN13153351, study PRJNA577476) | soil metagenome | isolation source: 40 cm soil on Douglas fir-dominated hillslope | place: USA:California | collected 2013-09-17
GGCGTTCCCGATCAGGACACCGCCTCGAAGACGCCCGTCTCGCGATTTTTCCGGACCTTGTTCCACTCGAAATGCCGTCCGTTCATCGCGATGTAGATCCCGGGGGACAGCACCTGCACGAGCGACAGCGCGCTGCCAAGGTTGAACAATCCGTCCGAGGAACCGAACGCGTACGGAATCATCGCGCCCGTGAGGACGATCGTCTTGCCGGGCACGGCGCGGGCAAGCGCGGCCGCGGTGTCCACCATCGTGTCCGTGCCGTGCGTGATCACGATGCACGACTCGGCGCACTGCTGGCAGTTGCGGACGATGACGTCGCGATCGGCGTCGGTCATCTCCAGGCTGTCGATCATCATCAGCGTGCGGACGCTGACCTCGACGCGCGAGCGGCCGAGCCGCAGCATCTCGGGCAGGTGCGTGTCCGTGAACGAGAGCTGACCCTCGATCTCGTCGTAGGTCTTGTCGAACGTCCCGCCCGTCACGAAGATGCGAATCACACTCGAATAGTACCGGAGAAGGTAGGATCTTCGGCGTGAGCGACACCACGACGCGCGAGTCCACCGATCGTCTCGTGCGCGGCATCGGCCTCGCGGAGGCCACCGCGCTCAACATGATCGACATGATCGGCGTCGGCCCGTTCATCACGATCCCGCTGATGGTCGCGACGATGCACGGGCCGCAGGCGATGCTCGGATGGGTCCTGGGCGCCGCGCTCGTCGTCTGCGACGGCATGGTCTGGGCCGAGCTCGGCGCCGCGATGCCGCAGGCGGGCGGGCCGGTGCGCTACCTGCGCGCGATGTACCCGGGGCGCGCCGGGCGCTGGCTCTCGTTCCTCTTCGTCTGGCAGCTCACCTTCAGCGCGCCGCTCTCGATGGCCTCGGGGTGCATCGGCTTCGCGCAATACGCCGGCTACCTGTGGCCGTCGCTCATGCGGACCATCACCTCGACGAAGCTCCCGATCCCGATTCCGGGGATCGGGACCACGACCGTCGAGTTCACGATCACCAACGGGACGTTCGTCGCGATGGGCGTCGCGGCGTTTGCCGTGCTGCTGCTCTACCGCCGCATCACGGTCATCGGGCGCATGGCGGCCTTCCTCTGGATTGGCGTCGTCGGGACGACGCTGTGGATCATCGGATCGGGCGTGACGCACTTCAGCGCCGCGCAGGCGTTCTCGTTTCCACCGGACGCGTGGACCCTGACGCCGGCGTTCTTCACGGGGCTCGGCGCCGCGCTGCTGATCGCGGTGTACGACTACTGGGGCTACTACAACGTGTGCTATCTCGGCGCCGAGATCCGCGACCCGGCGCGTGTCATCCCGCGAGCCATCCTGCTGTCCATCGCGGGCGTCGCCGCGATGTACCTGACGATGAACATCTCGATCCTCGGGTCGATGCCGTGGCAGGAGGTCGAGAAGTCCAGTTTCATCGCCTCCGACTTCATGGCGCGCATCTGGGGGCCGCGGGCGGCCGCCGTCGTGACGGTCCTGATGCTGTGGACCGCCTTCGCGTCGGTCTTCTCGCTGTTGCTGGGTTACTCACGCGTGCCGTACGCGGCGGCGCTCGACGGCGACTACTTCCCGGTCTTCGCGCGCGTCCACCCGAAGCACCAGTTCCCGCACGTGTCGCTGCTCGTGCTCGGCGCCGCGGCGATCGTCTTCTGTCTCTTCCGCCTCGCGGACGTGGTCACCGCGCTCGTGGTCATCCGCATCCTGACGCAGTTCCTGGCGCAGACGCTCGGCATCATCGTGCTGCGCACGACGCGGCCGGACTTTCCGCGCCCGTTCCGGATGTGGCTGTATCCGCTCCCGGCGCTGCTCGCGTTCGGAGGCTATCTGTACACGGTCGTGATGCGGCCGAAGTCGATCGAGTCGATCAGGCTCGCGCTGCTCGTCGCGATCGCGGGGACGATCCTGTTCTGGCTTCGTCAGCGGCAGGCGGCTCACAGCTCCTGAGCGAGCTGCCGCCGCTTCGCGGCCGCCTCGTCGAGCTTCTTCCCGGCGGCGTTCAACCAGGCGCGATCGCGATCGAGCCGCTCCCGCGACGCGGCGAGCGCGCGAGCCGTTTCCTCCGGCGCAGGCCCGCCCGGCGTGCGGCGGACCTCGACGAAATGCCGCGCGCTGGTAATGGTCGCAAGCTCCTCGGGCGTGTATCTCTGAACCGCGCCCTTCACATCACCCGCCTGGTACGCGGCGGCCAGCGCGTGCGCCTTGCTGAACGGAATATCGTGGTCGCGCACGAGCCGATCCGCCAGCTCCGTCAGCGTCGTCCCGCCTTCCTCCGCGTGCGCCCGCAGCCGTTCCTCGTCGAATTCCGCCCCGCGAATCGACGCGGCCGCCAGTGCGACGGCGCGCTGCGCGTCGCGGAACATCGAGGCGACGAGCGGCTGCAGGTCGTCCTCGGTGTCGACGATGTCGCCGAACGGGGTGTTGTGTACGGCCGTGACGATCGCGGCGGCCTGGCCGAGCGCCTTGCTCGTGATCGAGCGCGCGTGCTCGAGCGCCACCGGGTTCCGCTTCTGCGGCATGATGCTGCTGCCCTGCACGAGGCCGTCGGCCAGCCGCAGGTAGCCGAATTCACGCGTGCACCATAGCAGCAGGTCCTGCACGACACGGCCGAGGCCCACGAGCAGCACCTGGGCCGCGGAGACGCTCTCGAGCAGGTAATCGACGGTCGCGATGCTGCCGTAGGTGTTGCCCGTCGGCTCGTCGAACCCGAGCAGGTCGCTCGTCAGCTGGCGATCGATGGGGAACCCCGTTCCCGTGATCGCGCAGGCGCCGAGCGGGCTCTTGTTCGTCGATATGTAGGCCGCCTGCAGCCGCACGTGATCGCGCTCCAGCTGTTCGACGATCGCCAGCAGGTAGTGCGCGATCGTCGTTGGCTGCGCCGGCTGCGTATGGGTGTGGGCCGCGAAGATCGTCTCGCGGTGGCGCGCCGCGACGTCGACGAGGGCGCCGCGCAAATCGAGCACGGCGGCCGCGAGCGAGGCGACGAATTCCCGCTGCCGCATGCGGTACATCGTCATGTCGATGTCGTTGCGGCTGCGCGCGACGTGGAGACGCCCCGCGACGTCCTCGCCGCAGGCCTGGACGAGGAGCCGCTCGAGGTGGAAGAAGAGGTCTTCGCAGGCGTGGTCGAACGGCGTGGCCATGACGGCCGGGAGTGAGATGGAATCGAGGGCGTCGCGGAGCACGCGCGCGTCGGCGGCGCTGACGATGCCCCGCCGCCGCAGCATCACCAGGTGGGCATAGTGGATCGCGACGAGCGGCGACAGGAACAGGGTCTTCGCGTCCTCGAAGTTCTCGCGGAGCACGCGCGAGACGTATTCGGGGTCGAAGCCCATTACGTCATCCCTTCAACCATCCTTCGAACAGGCGCCGCTGCGTCTCGGCGGCCGCGGGCGACACGTCCAGCCGCCAGCCCTTGGGCGGCTCGGCGCCGAGCGTCACCGGAATCCGCACCAGTTGCTCGCGGCGCGCGACGAGGAACGTGACCTTGTCGCCGTTCTTGTACTGCTCGAGACGGTTCTCGAATCGATCGGCGCGCACGCGGAAGTCGTCGATCGCGAGAATCTCGTCGTCCACGTTGAGGCCGGCGACGTCCGCCGGCGAATCGCGCTGCACCTGCGTGATGAGGAGGCGGCCGTTGTCGTTGCGGGTCGTGACGCCGGGCCACGGCCTGGCCCCGCGGTCGGCCGGCGCGGCCGCGGCCGGCTTGAACCGCAGGCCGTACGTCGCGAGCGCGTCCGCGTAATCCAGCTCGGAGGTCCCTTCGACCGCGGACTCCCAGAAGGCCTTGAGGCTCGCGCCACTTCTTCGGCGACGGCGCGGAACTGTTCCGGCGTGTAGCCCTTCGGCCCCGCGAACTTCTGATACGCCACGCGCATCACGTCGTCCAGCGACTTCGCGCCGCTGGTCGCCTTGCGAATCTTCGCGTCGAGAAGAAACGCGATGACCGTCCCCTTCGTGTAGTAGCTGACCGACGTGTTGTTCGTGTTCTCGTCCGGCCGGTAGTACTTGATCCACGCGTCGAAGGACGCCATCTCCGCGGACTGCACCAGGCGGCCCGGCGTGGTCTGCAGGAGCTCGATCGTGTTCGAGAGGTCCTCCAGGTACTCGTCGCGGGTCTGCAGCCCGGCGCGCTCGACCTGCAGGTCGGCGTAGTAGTCGGTGAAGCCCTCGGCGATCCAGAGGCTCCGCGTGACGTTCTCGTTCTCGTAATCGAAGGGACCGAGCTCCGCCGGCCGCAGGCGCTTGATGTTCCACGCGTGGAAGTATTCGTGGCTCGCCAGCTGCAGCCAGGCGAGATACGCGCGGCGGGTCCGCGTGGACCACCGGTTGGTCATCAGCACCGTCGAGCTCTTGTGCTCGAGGCCGCCACCCGATTCCGTGATCATGTTGAAGAAGATGTAGCGGTCGTACGGCAGCGACCCCCACAGGCGGCGGTCTTCCTTGACGACCGCCTCCAGGTCCTTCGCCGCGCGGGCGCCGTCGAAGACCCCGCCCTCGCCGACGTCCACGAGCGAGTGTTTCTTCCCGTCGACGTCGAAGTCGTAGACGGCCGGGTTGCCGACCACGATCGGAGAGTCGACGAGCGTGTCATAGTCCGGCGCGCGGTAGCGATGGTCGCCGCCGGCCATCGCCGGCAGCGCCGTAATCGATCGCTTCCACCCGGACGCGGGGGTGATGACGACCTCGTGCGGACGCGGCGCGAGGTCCGCGAGCGTGATGAACGTCGGCGCGCCGTTCAGCAGCGCGAAGTCGGTCTCGACCCAGTTGGTGCGGACCGACATCTCGCGGCAGTAGAGGCGGTACTTCACCGTGATGGTGGGCGCGCCGCCCGTCGCGATGCGCCAGTGGTTCTTCTTCGACTTGTCCACGTCGAGCGCGCGGCCGTCCGGGCCCGACGCGGTGACGGCCTCGACGTTCCGGGCGTACTCGCGCACGAGGTACGACCCGGGCGTCCAGACCGCCATCATCAATTCGACATCCGCGCGGCGCCCCGTGGGAACCGCGGCGGTCACTTCGACGTAGTGTGTCTGTGGCGCAGGAAAACTCAGCGTGTATCTGATCGGCTCCGGCGCGCTCTGCGCGCCCGCTGTGGCGGCATGCATCATAGGGATCAGAAGAAGGACGACCCAGCACCTTGCGGCCATGCCGCGATTCTATAGAATTTTCCTGCTGATCGGCTTTTCGCTCGCGCTGCCCCGTCATCGGTGCCTGATTCGGCGACCTCGACGCGTCAGAGCCTGCTGGCCGGATTCCTGCGATTCATGATCTCGATCGTGCGTTTGTCGAAGGCGGACCTGAAGGTCCGCCTCTACGACAATCGTGGTCGATCAACGGACGTAGAGGTCGGACTCCCAGTCGAAGCCTCGGCGCAGGCGACGAGCATCGACCAGATCATCGTCATCGTCCACTGGCTGATGCTGGTGATGTTCGTTGGCTGGAGCGCGCGTGTGGATGCGTTTCCTGCGGAGCGGCAGGCGGCCGTCGTGCGCGTGGTCGCCGAACAGTTCCGATCCCGGATCCCGCATCCCGGCCTGCAGCCACAAAAAAAACGGCGGGGTACCTGGTGCGGGTACCCCGCCAATGGAGGATCGACTGAGACGTTGTGGTGCAGTAGCCGACGTGGCGGTCGACTACTTCTTCGTGCCCTTGGTGGCTGCGGGCTTGGCCGATGCCACCTGCTTCGGCGCGGCCTTCGCCGCGGCCAGGGTCACACTCTCGGCCATCTTGTGGCCGTTGTCTTCCTTGTAGCGAACCGTGATGCGCGAGCCGGTCGCGCCGTTCAGATCGCTGGTCGTCAGCGTCTTGCCGGCGCGGCGGATCTTCACGTCGTTGCCGAACATCACGTCCTCGCTCCCCTTCGCGGTCTGGATGGTCAGATCCTGACCTTCAACTTTCTGCAGCGTGCCACTGACCGTCATGGTCTTCGCGGCCTTCGCCGGTTTCGCCGCCGGCTTGGCCTGCGCGGCATACGCCGGCATCGACAGCGCAAACGCGGCCACTGCAGCAACGGCGGTCAATCGAAACGTACGCGACATACTTCCTCCTGCGTTCCCCTGAAATCGGCGTCTGGCGCCACCGGACTTGGCATTCGTCCGTGCAGAGCACAAAGGCGATGCCACCCCCCGCTCGACGGCCTGTAAACGGCTAACTGGTTCTGCTACTGTGACTTTCATGCAGGTGAGCACGGAGGGCGGTTCCGGCCCTGCCGCGCAGGATCGCCCCACCGCGACACGATCGCCACGCCGCCTCGCGCTCGGCACGCGGCTGACGATCTACGTGACGCTGTCGGTGGCGGCCGTGATCACGCTCATCACGTTCGTCGGCACGCTCATCGCCCAGCGCCAGCTCGACAAGGACTTGCGCGAAACCGCGGAGGTCACCGCCTTTGCGGTCGCCGACGACATCGAGTTGCGGCAGGAGCCCGTCGCCGTCGATCCGCTCGTCCCCGTGCTGCGTTCGTTCATGAACGCCGCGCCCGACCTCCGCTCGATCACCGTGTTCCTCGCGGTTGACGGCCACGCCGAGACGCTCGTCAGCACGTCCGTGGTTGCGCCCGCGCCGCCGGCGCTGGTGCAGGACGTCATCGACCGCGGCGACATGGTCACCGCACAGCCGACGCCCGACACCCTGTTCGTCGCGGTACCCATCCGGGCCGGCAATAGGGTGGAGGGAGCGGTCGCGGTGGCCGTCTCGCTCGGCGCGGTGAGGCAATTGCAAAGGACGGCAGGACTGGTGGCCTTCGGCGGCGCCGTGTTTGCGGTCGTCGCGATCGCGATCCTGATCAACCTGTTCGCGCGCCGCCTGATGCTGCGGCCGCTGAACGAGATACACCGCGTGATGCGGCGCGCCCGCGGCGGCGACCTGGGCGCGCGCGCCCGCGTCACGCAGGAGAACGAGCTGCGGGATGTCGCCGACGGCCTCAACGCGATGCTCGCGGAGCTGGACGACCTTCATCGCTCGCTCAGCCAGCGGGTCGCGGCGGCCACCGGGGAACTGCGGGTGCGCAACGAGGAGCTCGTCCGGTCGTACGAAAGCGTATCGAGGCTGCGTGAAACCGCCGCGCGCGCGCAACAACTCGCGGCCGTGGGACAGACGATGGCAAACGTGGCGCACCAGATCGGCACGCCGCTCAATCTCGTGTCCGGGCACGTCCAGCTGCTGGAGCACGAGATCTCGGACCCCGCCATCCGGCGCCGCCTGCGGATCATCGAGGAACAGATCGATCGCGTCGTCGCGACCGTCCGTGGCCTGCTCGAACGGGCGCGGCCCCACGGCGACCGCCAGCCGGTGCGCGTCGACTCGGTCATCTCGCGCATCGGCGATGCGATGCGTGCCAGGCTCGCGAGCAGCGGCGTGACGCTCGATCTCGACCTGCGCCAGCCGCTCGGCAGCGTCGCCGCGGACGAGTCGCAGCTCGAGCTCGCGCTGCTCAACCTGGTGACCAACGCGCTCGACGCGATGCCGGGCGGCGGCACGCTCACGCTCGCCGCGGCCAGCGACGGCGGCCGCTTGCGGATCGCCGTTCGCGACACGGGGGGCGGGATCGATGCGGCGGTGCTGCCGCGCATCTTCGAGCCGTGGGTCACCACGAAGGCGGCCGGGCGCGGGACCGGCCTCGGCCTGACCATCACGCGCGATCTCGTGACGTCGCTCGGCGGGACCATCGCGGTCTCGACGTCGCACGGGCGCGGGACGACGTTCACCATCGAGCTGCCCGCTGCTGCATCGGCCGTAGAGGTGTCATGACCACGTCGCCGCTTCCCGTTCGCATCCTGATCGTTGACGACGACGTCGAGACGTGCCGTCTGATCGCGGAGCTGGTTGCGGCGCCGGGGCGGGAGCTCCAGCAGTGCCAGACCGCGGCGAAAGCGATGGAGCTGGCGAACAAGGACGAGTTCCACCTCGTGATTTCGGACATCAACCTGAATGGGCCGGCGTCGGGGCTCGACGTGCTCAAGGCCTTCAAGGAGGCGCACCCCGCGGCCGAGGTCGTGCTGATCAGCGGCTTCGGCACGCTCGACACGGCGGTGCAGGCCGTGCGCGCGGGGGCCTTCGACTACATCAGCAAGCCGTTCAACATCGCGGAGGTGCGGGCGACGGTCGCGCGGGCGCTCGCACGCGATTCGCACGTGGCGGCGCCGGAAGCGCGTCCCGACGTTCCACCCGAAGGGATCATCGGGAGGACGGCCGGCATGCTGGCCGTCTACAAGCAGATCGCCTATGCGTCCGATTCCGTCGCACCGGTGCTCATCCAGGGCGAAAGCGGCACCGGCAAAGAGCTCGTCGCGCGCGCCATTCATGCGCACGGCGCGCGCGCCGCGCGGCCGTTCGTCGCTGTCAACTGCGGCGCCATCACCGAGACGCTGCTCGAGTCGGAGCTGTTCGGCCACGTGCGCGGCGCGTTCACCGGCGCCGTCGCCGACCGCAAGGGCGTCTTCGAGCAGGCGCACGGCGGCACGGTGTTTCTCGACGAGATCGGCGACATGGCGCCGGCGATGCAGGTGAAGCTGCTGCGGGTGCTGCAGGACGGCGAAGTCCGACCGGTCGGCGGCAGCCGCGCGATCCACACCGACGCGCGCGTCGTCGCCGCCACCAACGTCGATCTCGATCGATCCGTCGCCGAGCAGCGCTTCCGACAGGACCTGTACTACCGTCTCAGCGTCATCGTCATCCACATCCCGGCGCTGCGCGACCGCCGCGAGGACATCCCGCTGCTCATCGAGCAGTTCGTGCGCAACGCGTCGGTGCGAACGGGCCGGCCCGTCGTCATTTCGCCCGAGGCGGTCGTCGCGCTGACGTCCTACCGCTGGCCGGGCAACGTGCGCGAGCTCGAAAACACCATCGAGCGCCTCGTCGTCTTCAGCCGCGGGCGCATCGAGCTGCCCGACCTGCCGGACGCGGTGCTCGCGGCGCCGTCGTTCGAGGAGCGGATGTTCCAGGACCTGCCGACGCTCGACGAGCTCGAACGGCGGTACCTCGTTCACGTGCTCGAAGCGGTTGGCGGCAACCGCTCGCGCGCCGCGGAGGCGCTCGGCATCGATCGCCGCACGTTGTATCGAATGGCGGAACGCCTCGGTGTCGCGTTGAAAGATGAGGCGGAACGCGCTACCTGATGAAGCCGGTTTCACAGGTGTGCAGCGACGCACTCACGCGGCACCGCGTCAGCTCAGGCTCGCGCTGGTGTTTCTTCAACGCGTTCAGCAATTTCCGGCAATCGCGCGCTCCTGCGATCCAACAGCGAAACAGGCTGGCGCACGCCTTGCTCAATCTGGGGGTAAGGGCACACGGCCCGCGAGAAGGGAGATTGAATGGCGAGGAAAACGATCCCCTCACCCCCCGCGCGAGACCGGTCCCGCGAAGACGAGTCGTTGCTGCTTCGCTCCGCGGAGTCGCTCGGCCGCGTGATTGGCTCGCTGCAGCGGCAGCTTGACATCGCGACCGGACGTTTGGACGGGTCGAAGGCGAATGGAAGCGTCGGCCGGAAGACCGCGGCGAAGCGCAGCGTGAAGGCGAAGAGCGGGGCCACGACATCGCGCGGGGGCGCGCGAAAGAAATCGACGGCGGGAACATCAGCCGCTCGCAGGAGCGCGAAGAAGCGCTGAACCCGACATCCTGCCGCCGCCGGTATAATCCGGCGCGGCAGGAGATTCCACCCCGTTGTCCCGCCCGCCGCACCGCGCCACCGCGCGGGCTCCCCAGCACACCGCGATTCCACCCATCGAACGCGACCCCGACGTCGTCCGGTCGTTTCTCAGCGACGCGGCGCACGTGCCGGGAGGCTCCGCGGAGGGAGTGGTCTTTCCCGCAACGGTTGACGAGGTGGCGGCGGTCGTCGCGTCCGCATCGCGCGTCCTTCCCGTCGGCGCGCAGTCGTCATTGACGGGAGGCGCGACCCCGCGCGGCGATCTCGTGCTGAGCACGCGGCGGCTGTCGCACATCGCCGAGCCGCACGAGCGAACGGTTCGCGTGGGCGCAGGCGTGCCGCTCGCGGAACTGCACCGCTTTCTCGCCGCGCGGGGACTGTACTATCCGCCCGCGCCGACCTTCGACGGCGCATTCATCGGCGGCACGATCGCGACCAACGCCGCCGGGCCCGCCACGTTCAAGTACGGCGTCACGCGCCCGTGGGTCGCCGCCATCACCGTCGTCCTTGCCGACGGATCGATTCTCGACCTGGCCCGTGGAGAGGTGCGCGCATCCGGCGAGGGCGTCATCGAGATCCAGACGATCGGCCGCGGGCTCGTACACGTTCCGGTGCCGGCCTACGAGGTGCCGACGCACCTGCCGAAGCTCTCCGCCGGTTACTTCGCAGGGCGCAATCTCGATCTGCTCGACTTGTTCGTCGGTTCGGAGGGAACACTCGGGGTCATCGCCGAGGCCACGGTTCGCATCACGCCCCGCCCGTTGCGATGCGTCGTTCTCGTTCCGTGCGAGTCCGAGGGACAGGCCGTCACGTCGAGCGCCGCGCTTGCCGCAAGCGCTCTCGAGATCGCCGCCATCGAATACATGGACTCACGGTCGCTGCAGCTGCTCGACGATGGCGTGTACGCGCGGGCGGGCATATCGCGCCCGCCCGTGGGCGCCACGCTGCTGCTCGTGCAGGTCGAAACGGAGGACGGGCTCGACGCCGCGCTGGCACGTCTCGACGACATCCTGCAGACGAGCCGCGTCGCCGGCGATCCGGTCGTTGCGCTCCCCGACGACGAGCGGACGGCGGCCCGCCTGTTCGAGCTTCGCGAGGCCGTTCCCGCTGCCGTCAACGCGCGGGTTGGAGACGCGAAAGCGCGCATCCATCCGGGCATCCAGAAGACCGCCGGTGACTTCATCGTCCCCGTTGGATCGATCGATCGCGCGCTCGCGCTGTATCGCGGCGCGTTCGACCGCCGCGGGCTCGAATACGCCATCTGGGGGCATATCTCGGACGGGAACCTGCATCCGAACCTGATTCCCCGCTCGCTCGAGGACGTCGAGGCGGGGCGTGACGCGCTGCGCGAGATGGCGCGCGGCGTCATCGAGCTCGGCGGCGCGCCCGTCGCCGAGCACGGCGTCGGGCGCAATCCGCTGAAGCAGCGGTTCCTGCGGGACCTGTACGGCGACGAAGGGATCGAGCAGATGCGCGCGGTGAAGCGTGCGCTCGATCCCGAGGGAAAGTTCGCGGCCGGCGTCCTGTTCGCAGCGGCGCGGACCTCGTAGATCCGCGAGCAGCGTGGACCGCTCAGGTCCGCGAGGTGCGCGGCCGCGAGGCAGTCGCCGCGAGAATCAACCCCGCCGCGGCACCCCACGCAAGGTGGGCGGCAATCATCAGGCCCGTGCGCGCCACCGGATCGTAGGTGATCGGCTGCCTGACGCCCGACACGGGAAGCCATCCAACGTAGCTCGTCGCCCAGACGCCCAGGCCGAACAGCGCTCCGGAAACGGCCCCGGCCGCGGTCCTGCGCGGGGCAATGGTCGAGAAGACCGCGCCGGTCAGCGCGGCATACCCGACGTGAAACGCCAGCGTCAGGTTCTGCATGTCGCGCTCGGAGAGATCGCCGTGGACGCCGAACTTGACGGCGATCGCCTCCGCGATTTCACGTGGCGGCAGCGGCCGCGGGACTTCCCCCTGAAGGCGCTCGTGCAGCGTCTCCATCACGATGGTCATTGGTACCGTTGCGGCGACACCGGCCGCTGCACCTGCCAGCACGTTCCTCATGTGATCCTCCGTCGGGTCCGCCGGTTCCGCGTCGCGTGGCTCTGGGAGCTGCGCGGGACCCCGGCTTACAACAGCAGGCTGACGGCGGTTGCGGCGAGCCCCGCGATCATCAGCCACAGCGGCAACGCGCCGGCATCTCCGCTTCCCATCTTGTCCGCGTTGATTCGGCCCTGGGCGTTGAACGCCGCGCCGAGCGCCCCGAGCAGGAGCAGCCAGCCGAGGCCGAGGACGATTCGCGAGGGGATGCCGGATGGGTGGACGAAGACGACCGCGATGGACGCGATCCAGCCGATCAGCGCCGCGCCGGCGATCAGCCGCAGGCGAGCCAGCTCGCGATCGACCGCCTGGCGGCGCAACTCGTGCCGAAGCAGCTCCTCGGCGCGGCGGCGCTCGTCTTCGAGCTGCGCCCGTTCGAGCTCGAGCCGTGCGTGCGCGTTTCGATCTGGCCGGCCAGACCCTGCGCGGCGGCGGTTTGCGACAACGACGTTTCCGGCGCCGCGGACGGGGGCGCGCTGAACTTGCGCGCGGCGTCGCGCAGCGCCACCACCGTGTCGTAAGCCCTGAAGAGCGTGGAGAAATTCACCCCATGGATGCGTTCAAAACGTGTTCCCGGCCTGCGACCTCAACCATGCGTCGCGTAGGCGCCGCTGGGCGTCGGTGAGTCCCTGGCCGGCCTGCTCAGCGGGAACGATTTCCAGGCGCGGGTCGGCAATCACTCGAATTGTCGAAGAGATCGGCTGTCCGCGGCCGCGATGGAGATAGGTGACAGCCAGCGGCGTCCCCGGCCGCGCCCCGCGAACGGCCGTGTCAACGTCGTCCGCGCGCGTGACCGATGCGCCGCCGACCTGCGTCAGGACGTCGTCACGCTCGAGGCCAGCCTGATACGCGGGCGTTCCCGCGGGAACGGCCGCGCCGATGCGGACACCTCCTGGCCCATCCTGCAGGTGAAGCTCACCCGCAAAGCCGGACTGCGGCGCGCGCGGCCGCACCACGAGCCCGGCGGCGGCCAGCAGCCTGGCATAGTCCACGACCTCGTGTCCCTGGATGTAGCGGGCGAAGAAGTCGTCCGCGAACGCCGGATCGCCTGAGACGGCGCCGAGCACCGCCTTCGCGTCCGCAACCGTGTACGGCCGATCGACGTATCCGGGTGCGCGGCCGCCGGGCTTGCCGAAGCGCTGCCACATCGCGCGCATGAAGTCGTCCAGCGTCACCTTGCCGTCGCTGCGCTCGCGCAACGTGAGGTCGAGGCCGAGCGCAATCGATTCGCCCCAGGTGTAGTACGAGATGAACGTGTTCTCGAAATCCGTTCGATCGATGGCCGCGGCCGCGTCGACAAACGGCGCCATCTGGCTCATCTCCTCCGCCGTGCGGACCTGCCGGCCCGGGCTGAAGGTGACGGCGTTGACGGCCGACGCGAGCGTCGCCGCGAATTCCGCGAGCCGTGTCAGGCCGGCGCGTTGCAACGTCAGCGGTCCGTAGTAGTTGGTGAAGCCCTCGGCCAGCCAGAGCTCGCCGGACATGTTCGCTTCGTCGAAGTTGAACGGCTCGAGCGACCTCGGCCTGATGCGCTCGACGTTCCACGAGTGAAAGAACTCGTGAGAGACGGTGCTGAGCAGACCGGCCCGATTCCCCCTGATGGACGACGACGACGTGACGATGGTGCTGTTGCGGTGCTCCATCCCGTCGCCGTTGTTCCACGGCAGGTAATCGGCGATGAACGTGTAGGTCCCGCCGTCGTACGGCGCGAACTCACCGTAGACGCCGCGCTCCTCGCGAACGATCTTCTCGACGTCACGCGCGAAGCTGTCGAGCTCGCCGTCGTCGCCGTCGTGATGAACGGCGACGCGAAACGCCGGCTCACGCGCGCCGTCGCGCACCGTGAACGTCCGGAGCGCGTGGGCGCTGAGCTCCGTCGGGCTGTCCATCAGGTATTGCAGGTTGGGCGCGGTGAACGTCTGCGCGTCGGCGCCGGGAAACAATTGCGTCGCGACGCGCCAGGTGACGCCCGCCGGCGATGCGAACCGCACGGTGACTGGACGATCCTCGAGCCCGCGGACCCACATCAGCGCGGCGGGCATGTTGATGTGCGCGTGCGCCGGATCGACCGAGAGGTACGTGCCGTCGGTGCGATCGCCAAAGACGCGGTTCGGCAGCCACCCACTGATGCGGTGTCGAGTGCGTCACGCGCAACGCGGCACCCGCCGCGTCGGTCACGCGCACGTCGAAGACGTTCTTGGCGAACTCGTGAAGCGCGTAGCGCCCGGGAGACGCGCGGCTCATGTGGAGCTCGAGCGGCGCCGCCGGCAGATCGGCGAGCGTGAGCTCGACCTGCATCCAGCGGTGCTCCGGTTCGGGGAAGCTCAGTTGATAAGAAACCGGCGCCTGGGCAAACGCGTTCGCGGCGAACGTCAGCGTCAGAACGGCCGCGGCGGCGAGGATCTTCATAAGAGACCGGGTTTAATTTTGCTGCATCTCCAGGAAATTCGCTATAAACAGAATCGATGAGCGCCGTCGTTGCCCGTCCCGCATCCACCGTCGTCCTGCTGCGGCCCGCGCATCCGTTCGACGTCTTCCTCGTCCGGCGCAGCGACAGCATCGCGTTCATGGGCGGCGCGCACGTGTTTCCCGGCGGCCGCGTGGACGCAGCCGATCAGATCGACGATATCGCCGCGGCGAGCGACGGAATGACCGCCGCGGCGGCGCGCATGGCCGACGAGCCACCGGAGATGGCCGTCGCCCATCACGTCGCCGCGCTTCGCGAGCTGTTCGAGGAAGCGGGGGTGCTGCTGGCGCGGCCGCTGACGGCAACGTCAGAAGGACGACTCGACGACTACCGGCGGGATCTGCTGGCCGGGACGACGGGATTCGCAGAGATCATCCGCCGCGAGCACCTCCGCCTCGCGCTCGACGAGCTCGCCTACTTCGCGCACTGGGTCACGCCCGAGATCGAGACGCGCCGGTTCGACACGCGCTTCTTCCTGGCTCGCGCGCCCGAAGGGCAGACACCCGTCCATGACGAGGGCGAGACGAGCCACAGCGAGTGGCTCGCGCCGCTCGCGGCGATCGACCGGTGCCGCGCCGGCCAGATCTCGCTCCCGCCGCCGACCTGGACGACATTGAGCATGCTGGCGAGGTTCGATTCGATCGACGCGGTGTTCGCGTGGGCGAGGCGGAAGCCGATTCCACGCGTGCAGCCACGATTCGAGAAGCAGGGCGAGCGGACGCTGCTCTTCTATCCCGGCGACCCGATGTACCCGGCCGTCGAGGGATTCGACGCGACGGACACGCGCTTTGTGCTGGAAAACCGGCGGTGGCGGCCGATTGCGCCGCACGAAACCTGAACCTGCTTACGCGGCGCCGTGGATGACGTTGCCCACGATCTGGACGACGTTGGTCTCGTTGACCGTCACGCGAAGCTCGAGCCTCCGTTTGTAGAGCAGCGGCGTCGGGAACCCGATCGTTATCGTCTTCAGCGCCGGCGAGTGGACGAGCACCAGTCCGAACGGGTTCTGCTGGGTCAACCCTTCGTTGGCGGCGGCGGCGAACGACAGGTTCACGACGTTACGGCCGTCGATGTCGAGAATCACGAACGTCAGATCGTTCGCGCCTCCCTGCTTCGCCACAGCCGCGCCAAGAAATACGCCGGGCCCGGTGAGCGCCACGAGCGAGTGATTTCCCTGGAGCGCGGGCGCACGCAGACCCTGCGTACGCTCCGGGTCGCACACGCCGGCTGCGCAGCACGGCTCCTGACGTACAGGGGCTGGTCTCGAAGATCGCGTTTTTGCCATCAGCGGTTGCCTCCTATCACGGAGATAACGCGCGACGGCCCGAATTCGAACAGCCTCACGTCGCTTTTGTGCTTTTTGCGGGGGCAGTGATCGTCAGCGGCCGGCCGGTCTCGTACCGCCGGATCGTCCGAAGGACGACGTCGGCCATCATGTCGATGAAGAGCGGATCGTCGTTGACCGCCTCGGAGCGCACCATCGGCAGCCCGAGCGACGCGCAGACGGCGGCCGCCTCGCGATCGAGGTCGTACAGCACCTCCACGTGATCGCACACGAAGCCGACCGGGCAGATGACGGCGGCCGCGAGGCCGTGCTCGTGCTCGCGGCGCAGGTAGTCGCACACGTCCGGCTCCAGCCACGGATCCTGCGGGCGGCCGCTGCGGCTCTGGTAGACGAGCGCCCACTTCAGCCCCACCTGCTCCGCGATCGCGGCGCACGAGACCCAGAGCTGGTGCTGATACTGCGAGGCCTCGGCCATCTCCTTGGGGATGCTGTGCGCGGTGAACACGAGGCGCGTCCCGTCGCGGACGTCCGCGGGCAGCCGGCTCAGCGCCGTGCGCACGTGGAAGGCGTTGGCCGCGACGAAGAGCGGATGCTCGAACCAGCTCTCGACGAACGTCACGTCGAGGTGGCCGCCGCCGGCGCGAAGCGTTTCCTGCGCCGCGGCGACGTTCTCGCGATACTGCTGGCAGCTCGAGTAGGAATGGTGCGCGGCGGCAATGAAGCCGACGGCGCGGCGCCTGCCGTCGGCGTGCATCTGCTTCAGCGTATCGGCCAGCAGCGGATGCCAGTTGCGCATGCCGACGTACACCGGCAGCTCGCGCCCCGCGGCCACCAGCCGCGAGCGCAGGCCCTCGGCCTGGCGGCGCGTCAGCTCGGTGATCGGCGAGACGCCGTCGAACAGCTCGTAGTGATGGGCGACCTCTTCGACGCGCTCGGGGCTGACGCGGCGGCCGCGAAGCACGTTCGCGAGAAACGGACGAATGTCGGCGCGCCCCTGCGGGCCGCCGAACGACACGATGAGAACGGAATCGAACGCGTGCGCCACGTGTATACTCAGCGATCTCCTCGCCAGTCTATCGGATGAAGCCCACATCCATTTCCAACCCGAAGGAGAAGATCGAGGAGCTCGGCCGGCGGATCGATCGTCTCCGCCGCTCGGTGCTCGAGCCCGGCGTGCTGCGCGGGCTGCTGCCGATCAAGTCGATGCTGCTGCCGCACCGGATGCGGGCGCCCGAGGCGCGCGCGCGCGAGGACCGCTTTCGCGCCGCATCGGAGTCGTACGCACGAACGCTCTCCGACGATCACGCGTTCGCCGCCAACGCGCGGACGATGGAGCTGGACGGACTTCGGTGGTGGGTGCCGATCCTCCGGCCGGACGACGAGGCCGACGCGCAGCGCTACATGCGTCACCAGGATTTTCCATACCGCGTCATCACGCAGACGCGCGAGGTGGCGCTCGGCGGCGTGATGCTCGACATCGGCTGCAACAACGGGCGCATGGCGGTGCCGCGCGCCATTCTCGGCGACGTGAGCGCCGTCTACGGCGCCGAGCCCGATCCGTTGAACTACACGTGCCTGGTGCGCAACGTCCGCGACAACCACCTCTCCGGCATCGTCATGCCCGACTGGACGGCGATCGGCTCCGAGAACGGCGTCACCCGTCTTCGTCGGTCCAGGCACGCCGGCGGACACAAAGTGATCGACGCGGTGGCGGCGGCGAACGGCGAGCTTGTCGAGGTGCCGTGCTCGACGCTGGATCGCTGGATCGAGCGGCTCGGCATCGCGGTCGAAGACATCTCGTTCGTGAAGGTCGACGTGCAGGGATCCGAGGGGGCGGGGCTCCGAGGCGCGACGGGCCTGCTTCAGCAGAAACACGTCGCGTGGCAGATGGAAATCGACCCGCCGCTGCTCGCGGAACGCCAGGTGACGACCGGCGAGCTGTACGAGACGCTCGCGCGTCACTTCACGCACTTCATCGATCTGAATCGGCAACTGGCGGGCCCGCGCGTGCGGCCGGCCGCGGAGATGGCCGCGGCGCTCGCCTACATCCTGGAATCGACGGATGGGCGGACCGACGTCCTGCTGTTTTCGATGGCGTGATCACCACGAAGGTCGCTACGCGCGAAGCGCGCCTTCGTGGTTTTTCTCCTAAAACGACCCCCGCGACAGTACGACGCCGGCGAGGAACCGCGACTGCTTGTTGTTATGTCCCGTGGTCCGAATGATGCGGTAGTCACCCTGGAGCCGGACGCCGACGTTCGGGGCAACACGAACGTCGATGCCCACGCCTGGTTGATAGGTGAACCCCGTATTCAACGCACCGTCGAACTCGGTGCCCCCGCTCATGTGAGTTCCACCAAAGAGGACCTGGGCAAAGGGTGTCACGACGGACACTGCGTGAGAGGCGATCCTGGGTCCTCCCAGGTAGCTGAGGAGCCGGATGTGGAGATCCTGTCCGCGAAGAACCTGGCTCGCGAACGGACCGCGCTGACAGTTCGTGCAGGTGCTGTGGTCACCGCCGACCTCGGCGACGATGCCAATCCAGCTGTTGACATTTCCTGTCGCCGCGAACGCCCACCCGGCGGGAAAGGTTTCCGATCGATCCGAGTCGTGCAGGAATGCGTACGCGCCGACGACTTCGTATCTCGGCGTATCGGCTGCAAAGAGCGGTACGGCCCCCGACAGCATCACGCACAGCAGTACTCCTCCAGCTCTCATAGCGGCTCCTCGCACCCGTTCAGCGCCGGATCGCCGGTGCTGAACGGGGGCACTTGTCATCGGGGAATGGTCAGAAGGAGAACTCCGCGCCGAGCTCGGCGATTCTCGGCGGCAGCACGCCCCCGGGTCGCCCGAAGTTCACGCCGGAGAGTTGAGTGATCGACTGCTCGCTGTTGATATTCGTGACGTTGAAGAGGTTCAGCCGCAGCGCCAGCTTTCGTCCCTGTGACATGCGGATCGCTTTCTCGACGCGCATGTGGAGCAGGTTGATGTCGGGCAGGTGCCGTTCGCCGATGCGCTCGGTCCGCAGCACGATCGTCGGAATGGGCTGACCCGCGGGCGCCGCGAAATTCACCGTCCGCGCCCACGGCTGGCCGCTGCGATGTTCGAAGTTCGCCGACACCTGAAGCCCCCACCCCAGGATGTACGCCGCGTCCATGCGGCCCGTGGATTCCCAGACCTTGTACGCCGAATTGATCTCGGCGTTCGGATCGAGCGTCGCCAGGAACACCTGCAGGCCAGGCATCGTGAAGTCATTGCCGGTGCTCGCGGTGTTCTGCCAGTGCGGAACGTCGATCTTCGTTGCGGAGTAGGACGCCATCAGCATCCATCGCCTGTCGAGCCGTTTGCTCGCCGCGATTTCGACCGTCGTGTACTTCTGATCGTCGGCGGAGGTGCCGTTGACGAGCATCGGCTGCTGGAACTGCCGGGCGGCGAGCGCCGCCGGATATTCGTAGAACGTGATGGATTGTCCTGGATCATCAGCCGTGTTCAGCACGCCGTCGGGACCCGGGTCGGGCCGCGTAATCGGCGTGTTGTACGCGCTGTAGGGCCGCAGGTTGTTCTGGACGCGGAAGACCTGCTGCCGCGAATAGATCCCGGTTGCGCGAATGGCAACGGAACGCGTCATCTGCCGCTCGACGCCGATTGAGAACTCGTGGCTCATCGGCTCTTTGATGTTCGGGTTCGACACCGCGCCCGCCAGCCCGTCCTCGCCGCCGGTGAAGAGGCTCGTCGACACGAAGTCCGGGCCTGCCGCGTCGAAATTGATCTCGCCGGGCTCGAACAGCTTGTTGCCGTTGAGATCGTGCCAGAGGAACCGCGACACCAGATGGACGTTCTCGTTCGCCATCTGCAGTTCGTCGGAGTGCCAGTTGTGCGCGAAGCGGCCGTAGCCGCCTTTGATCACGGTGCGGCCGCTGCCGGTGAGGTCGTACGCCGCGTGGAGGCGCGGGACGATCGAGTTCCACGTCCGGAAATTGATCCGATCCCAGCATTTCGCGGGATACACGGTCTCGAGGGGCGGTGCGGAGGCCGTGCGGCACTGCTCCGGGATGAACCCGGCCGCGTGCGCGTAGCGCGCGCCGAGGTTCAGCGTCAACTGACGACGGATCGTCCAGCTGTCCTCCGCATAGCCCCACAGCGTGTGCGTGAGATCCTTCGGCGTGCAATCCGGCCGGTCGTCTTCGTAACAGTTGTTATAGGCGTCCATCGCGAACGGGACCACCGAGGGCGATCCCGGCGGCGTGCGGTAGACGAGCTGATAGTTGCCAACGAACCCCTTGGGGAGCCCGGTCTGGGCGCTGCCGCGGCCGTCGCGCGAGCTGATCTTCCGATCCGCGTGCGCGGCCGCGTAGTCGAAGCCCGCCTTGAAATCGTGGTTGCCCGCGAAGAAATTCGGCTTGTACCACGTCAGCCGTCCGAGAGTGTGGTTGCGCCCCTCGAACGAATTGATCCCGTAGTTGTTGTTGCAGCCGGTGAGGCGGCTCGTCAGCAGGTCGGTCGTCGCGACGTTGTTCGAGTAGCACTGCCGCGACACGTTCCAGATCCAGGCGCCCGACTGCAGCGACATGAACTTGTCGCCCATGATGCCCTGCCACTCGATCTTGCTCGTCGTCGCCTGCGTGGGGCTGTAGATGCGCGAGTCAAACGTTGAGAACTGATTGTTGGTGGCCTCGCCGCCCTGGCGGACGTACTGGACGAAGCCGATGAACTTGTTCGACGGGTTCATCTGATACGAGATCTTCCCCGTGTGGAAGTACTGGAACATGTCCGACACCGACGGCGTGACGCCGTCCTCGTGGAAGGCGTTGAACGTCTGCACGCGCTCCTCGCGCCGGCGCGTCGAGTAATAGAACCAGAGCTTGCTGGGGACAATCCGTCCGCCAAGCTCGCCGCTGGCGTCCCAGCGGGAATTCACCGGGTTGCCGCCCGTGATGCCGCGCGCGCGCAGCTTGTCGTTGACGTTGTCGAATTCCAGGTTGTGGTTGGTCCCGAAGAACGCGCCATTGCCGTGGAACTGATCGCCGCCGGATTTCAGGATGACGTTGATCTGCAGTCCCTTGGTCGGCGCATCCGCCGTATTGCCAACCGTGGAGACGGTCGATTCCTCGATGGCCGAGTAATCGTAGTGATTGCCACCCTGCGTGCCGGTCTTCGGGCCGCTGGTCACGACGCCTTCCATGGCGACCCACTGTTCGCCGAGCTCGCCGAAGACCTTGAACTGGGGGTTACCCGTCGTAAAGCTCCAATCCAGCTGCGGCCGCGCGCCGGGCGCCTGAATCATGAGCGCGACGATGCTGTTGCGCCCGGTCGGGATGACCTCCAGCGTCTCGCGTGTCAGCTGCGTCGTTGCCGTCGTCGAGGTCACATCCACGAGCGGCGCTTCGCCGGAGACCGTGATCGTCTCGGCGAGCGTGCTCACCTTGAGCACGACGTCCACCTTCGCGGTGAAGCCGGCGGTGATACGCAGCTCCGTTCTTCGGATCGATTGAAATCCTTCGAGCGTGTACTCGACGGCATAGGTGCCGAGCGGCAGCGGCGTGATGCGGTACTCACCGCGCTCGTTGGTCACGACGCCGACTTGCGGAACCTGTAATGAGGGGCTCGTGGCCACGACGGTGACACCGGGCAGCACGGCGCCCGATTCGTCGGTGACCTGACCGATGATGCTGGCCTCCTGCGCCCAGGCGGCAGAGGCCAGGCAGAGCGTGAAAACGAAGACAGAGACCCGAAGAACATACCGCCCGCGTGGACTGGTCTCCATGACTCGCGCCTCCTGTGAAAACGGCGACGGCCCATTGATGACGCAACGCGACGAGAGCTGCTCCGGCCGGAACCTCCTGAAACGATTTGCCTTCCAGATTCTGGGATTTCCGGTCGACTGCCGCGAGATAGTATCTGGTCGAAGAAATTCGTCAAGTGCGGCGTCTAGCGGATGCGCGGCGCGAATCGCGGCCGGACCTTCAGGATTGCCGGGTCCACCGCCTGCATTTGCGGGTCGAGCGCATCTCTGGTCGCCCGATCCAGGGCGCCGGTTCGCCGCGCTTCGACGTACGCCACGGGTGAGACGCATCCCTCGTCTGCAGCCGACACAAGGCTGATCTCGCCGAGTCGCACCATCGCGGACAGCTCGCCGGGCTGATGACGGTAAGAGACGTGGGTCGCCGGATCGCGCGGCAGGGCCTCAATCACCCGATCGGGATCCGTCGTGTAGAGGAATTCGACCGTGCACCCGCTGAAGGTCGCATGCCGTCGGCTGTTCACGGCGGTCACGCACACCGTGGCCTCCAG
>WNFL01076770.1_pt1 | contig 21773 bp, 30 predicted proteins | sample 5400361 | NCBI WGS metagenome assembly WNFL01 (sample SAMN13153351, study PRJNA577476) | soil metagenome | isolation source: 40 cm soil on Douglas fir-dominated hillslope | place: USA:California | collected 2013-09-17
TCTCAAGCTTTAATTTGACGTGGGGGTGTGAGTTTTACTCGACGCTATCTGCTTCATGCGAGGCTGGGATGGTTTGAGCGAAACCAGAAAGTCTGTTCCCTTCGTCGAGATAAGGAAAGGAAATATATGGTGCGAGCAACGAGTCAAGACACCCCACGTGGACGCTGGACGCTCGGGCTTCTGACCTTTACCCTTCCGCGTGCCGCAGCAAGACTGGGCTGCGCGGATCGCAGTCCTACTTTGCACTGGGTCTCTATAAACCCCTGCTCCTTCCTACGACGTAGGACCAGGGGCCTGAATCTACACAAAAGTCGTTGTGATCGGGGACTGGTAGCACCACTAGACCCGTACGACGACGCGATAGTATCACACTCTCTGGCCTCTCCTGCATCTCCTTTAGCGTCACCAATGTCGACCAGCTCTCATTACAATTACCAAGTAATTCCCCCATCCACGTCACATCTCCCACAAGGTTCGGAGGTCGATTCCGCCAAGAAAGCCCGCCAACGCTTTATGGGCGGTCTCGCTATTGCTTTCATCACCTATCTTGCCCTTGCCTCTTTCCTGAGCGTCCGCCATGAGTCCCGTGTTGAGGCGAGCGACGTCGACCGCCTGTACCAAGTCGCGGGGCTGAATTTTTTTGAACAGATCCCGGACATTGAGCCCGGAATAAAGCACGAAGGGCTCCCTTCTATCCCCAATTCTCCACCGGATGACCTCCCCGGTCCTTCGAAGGACGATGGCGAGATAATCGAATGCACGACGAGGGAATCCTGGTCACCAGAACCTTCACTGACGGCCAATCGTGTACCTTGGAAGATACGGGAGGAGCATGTCGCGCACACCACCTTCTCGATGCCACTCGACGCTCCGAATCACTATTTCCTTTCCAGGGGGGCACACGCTGCTGGCACCTTTACCCTTGAAAATGACGATAGCTTGGATGGCGATAAATTTTACATTCGTATTCAGGCGTCTTGGCGCCATGAGATTGCGATGCAAAGCTCGCAACTCTGCTTATTGAAGAGACAAAGCGGAAGCATAGGCTTAGGCATATACGTGAGTTAGGTCCTCCTAATTGCACCCTTTCCTCAATAAGGTGATTAGACTCGTGGGAGAGAAAGACGTCTGGATCGTCGGCTTGACATTAACTTTGTGTTGCGAGTTCAATTCCCCACCAAGAACGCGCCATTGCAGTTAAACTCGCTCTCAGCTGGTCTCAGTCAGTTCGAGATGGATATTAAGACCAAAGAGAAGGTGGATTATGGTGACCTTGTCTTTGCCACCTCCAATTCAGCGATCCGCTCTACGGTCTGTGTGGCTCTGGGCCTTGATAATATTCCTCCAACTAATTTCTCCATTAGGGTGCTGTGGCAAAAGACCTTGTGTTCGTGACTTCAAATGGCCCGATTCTTGGTACCTACAATGTCACCAAATCGATGGTCATAACCACATCCAACGGTCGTGTAGATATCAACGTCAATGCTTTCAATAATGATGCAACGCACCCAACGTCCGTGACTGCTACGACGAGTAATGGGTATGTGAACTGGGAATTAAAATAAATAAACCACGGCGCTTCGGCGTTACGGTGCATGACGCATTTCCCCTCCTTTCCCACAAAATAAATAAACGAAGCCAACTCATTCTACAGGCGCGTTGATGTCAAAGCGGGTCTCTACTACACGGGGGAACCAGTTCTGGATCTCCCCTCGAGCATCTATGACTTGCCCAAGAAATCGAATGGCACGTTTGCCTTCGATTTCATCAGCAGCAACGGTGGAGTCGCAGTTGATTTTAAGGAAGCACCTATCAGAAACGCCCTTTCTCTCTCAACGACGACGTCCAACGCGGGTGTCCACCTCGATCTCCACCCTACGTACGAAGGCAAGGTCAACGCAATTTTCGGGAGCAACGGGGGCATCAAAATCGATGCGAAGGAACCCAAAACCCAAGATCCCACTGGTCGAGGTCGCGAGCGCATCGTCGAGATCAAACGAGTCTGGACTGGCATTGTGACTGGGACCATTGCCTGGGGCATGAACAGTCAAATGAGAGGAGAGTTAGTGACGAAAAGTAGTAATGGCGTCTGCACGCTTCGCCTCTGAGGCACGCTCTGTCCACTTCGTGCAACAGTCTCGGACATGAACCTACCTATATGTACCATCACTCCAACTTGAAATTTAGTTCTCACTTGAAACCCAATTGTCCTCTTTACGCTGCTGTCCCAGCCGATCATGCATCTCAAAGGTAAAGTTTAAACTGGGACTGCGCCATCGGGTTTATCGGGTGGTGCTTCTTTCGGAACGTTCAAAGCACCGACCGGTCGCCGGAGCGCCGGGGCAGGATTTTGACGTTGAGCGCTCCGTGCGACGCTCGTGCAGGCTTATATCAGGCAAGTCGTGAAGGCCCAACTACAACCCAAGCTCGCACTCGAGCATCCTACCAGTATCACCACTGATAAATTCTGGGATCTGTATTTTTCATCTCTCATGCATACCACCAATCACTCCACACACTCATTCCAACTACCCTACATCCAGTCGGAATGCTCCCTGCCCTTGTCGATCTGCGCATCGAGGTCTGATCACCATGCCTCAAGCCAACATCCCACTCCGTGCCCATTGCGAAACTCTGATACGAAGAGTCATGAGTCGTTGTGGTCAACGTCCGACCCCATCCTGTTCGACCCCATCCTTAACGCAGGTCCAGATGGACGGTCAAAGTGGAAGAAATGTACAAACTCAAACAGGGATAGGCGTTCTGTGTTGTCTTTTCGCAGCTTGCGGAGTCTGGTTATCTTGCTTGGAAAACCACGAACATTCAAGAGTGCCAACGCGGGCCTCCTGGATTAAAGCATGAGATATTAAAATAGAAGTATGGCGAAGATAGTGAGTTGCTTACAGTTGTCGAATGTAGATTAACACTCAGCCTGATCCACCTTTGATAGGACAGTGAGGGACTCTCCCAACGAAATGAGCACCCTAAAGATCTGCCAAGCAGATATTCTTTGTTTCGAACTAGATCACACCATAATAAGCAAGGAGAGTCTCCCTGCCTATATTATATCCGTTCCTTTAGACCGTGACCAGAGGAAATATTCTCGTCAATATTTCGAAGAGACTGAGATATTTCAGCTCGTTCACTTGTATTCGATTACTTGATTGTTGGTGATCCATAAATGAATGGTTATGGATAATGTTGCTGGGAACCTTGGCGTGACTTTATCAAGATTCGCTTTTGCGAGAGTTGTAAACTACTGTAACTGTGTTCAAACTTGCTGGCATTGTGGCCAAGCCATACCAGACCCCACAAAGACGCCGACCTATTAAACCCATTCGCACTCTTATCCTTGCCTTTAGGGCAGAATTTCATCGCCAAGAGTTTGTAATTGACAGTTGGTGGGTTTTGTGGACTCACATTAGCAGCCCCGAGGTCAGCAGATGCAACAGTAATGCTCCCTCGGCAAGTCAGAAGGGGGCCAGCCAATCGGAGCAAACCCAACAGTCACAGTTGCAACAGGACACGAGGAATATAGGATGTACATATATATGGCACGAAGTAGCATGCAAGGACCGATCCGTCTAGGAGGCCATAAAGACCTAGCCAAAAAAAAAATTGAAACAGAGATAGAAATTACTGAGGGTAACCTAGTATGGAGTGAATTGAACGTCGCGAACGAACTGCTTGATTTGACCGATCATCTCATGCTCGAAGCTCCTGCACTTCTCAACGAGGAGGGACTGTAGGGGTGCAACTCCTCGGCCATGCCCTGCTCTTGCTTGAACCAAGCGTAGCACCTCGCGCCCTGTCAAATCTCCGTTGATCCTCTTACACTCGAGACGAGTGAGGTGAGGCACAATACTTGGCTCGGCGATGAGGATTTCGTAGAGTCGCATGTCGATCTCACCAGCGGTGAATGCAAGAGTTTTGAGGGAGGGTCCAACTGCCTGGAGAGTTGCAAGCAAAGCACGGAGTTCTGAGTTCTCCACCGTGCAATCTTCGAGCTCCAATCGTTTGATAGTGCACTGAGGAAAAGAGGTGGCAATGGAGCTATCCATGAACTTGAAGTATCTGAAGCGTGCACTATCTAAACCCAGGTGAACCTCTTCCAAAGCTGGTGCCGAAATTGACTCGAAGATGACATCGATATCTCCGGGGAGGACATCGACGACCGTGAGCTTCTTAAGTCTTGGGAAAGATGTACGAATAGTGGATGGGGCAGGGAACAAGAAACCGTGCGAGTCGAAGGCGAGGGTACAGCGGCAGAACCGAAGCTCTTCGAGACGGTCCTTCGTGGAAGATAGAGCATCCAAGAAGCCCTCAAATTGGATAGGTTTGATGTATCGTATCCAGAGAATCTTAAGATTAGAGATCATGTTCTTAGACCAAGCACCGCTCGGTCCGACGTCGTCGATTGCCAGTCGCACCAAATGCGGCATTTCAGGCATCTGCAGGCGTACAGAGTCACGCGACTCTATAGTGAAGTCGCTGAGCATGGGACCAAAGTGCGGCGTGAGACGGGTCAAGAACGCAGGAGCGTCAGCTTCATCGCGACCTTTGCAGATCAGGCGTGTGCAACGATGGATGTGCGGGGCAACCAAGTCCAACATGTCCGCCACCATGGACCCGCGGTCCTCCGTCTTGCTCCAACTGCCCACATCAATCGTGATCGTGATTGGCGTGGCTTTGCTCCTTTCAAGGAACGCCTGAGCACGTCGGATCATAGGTCTTGCCTGAGAATTGTCCTCGACCTCTATGAGAATTTTGCCCCACGCCCGCGGCGTGTTCAACATGATCTCCCTCCACAACTTGCTCACAGTAGTCAGGTGGAAAGCAGTTTCAACTGCTTCTCTATCACCGACCGAGCACACCTCCTCGAAGATTGCCACGAAAACTTCCGGCAACATAGCGTTGATTGGAGCTGTTCTGGCGAGTGCGGCGATCCTCTGCTGGGCAAGGACGTTTTTCTCTTCCTCAATCTCTTCACGACGTTTGTCGAGAGCTCGAAGCTCTTCATCGAGACGCGCAACTTGTTCGTCGACTGCCGCTACCTCTTCTTGAACACTATGGCGAGGTGGGGTCATAACTCTGAAGGCCTTGTGTGCGACCCAAAATGACTTACGGGTACGTCGACGTTATCCTTGTATCAGTCGCCATAGCTGTTTGTATGGGAGAACAGGAGAGAGGGTCGAAGATGCGGAAGGAGAGCGGCTGGGTGGTGTGCTTCGAAGAAATTTTGGCGCTGAGTCCCTGAGACGCACTGCCAGCACACAAAGTGCTTCTGGTGATACAAAAGCAGAGGAGCCTGTCAGACGTCGGCAATTGCCTGCCTCCAAGAGGCGACTTGTCTAGAGTGGAGCAAGATAGAACTGGGGCTCGAGTCACCCACATTGGAGAGATTTCAAGGGTGAGATTAAAATGAATGAACAGAGGCGACATTGGGGACACAACACGCCATAGAAGTACAGATCACATGGATAATATTACCATCTATTCACTTATGGCAAACGATTCATCACCCTTGGGCTCCGCATCCTCTTCGTCTGATAGGTCAATATAAGCAGCTGGCTTCTTGACAGCAGCCGTTCGTGCAATGCGTGGTTTGGGAGGTGGCGCCGCAACCGGAGGACCGCCACCGTCGGAGGTCGGAAAAGAGTCCTCATCGTCGCTGTCTACGGCCTTCCTCTTGCCCCTAGGGGCTGCAGCTTTCTTTGCTGGAGCCTTGGGCTTCGCCGTAGGTTTCTGTGCTATAGAACCTAGAAAGCCATCCATTGTTGTTTGCTTCTCTTCTGTCTTGAGCTTCTTTGGCGCCGGTCTAGCGGAGAGGTGATCATCCGATTCAGCAGCAGTCATCTCCCCACTGAAAAGAAAGAGAAAAAGAAAAGAAAGCCACATGAGTCATAGCGTTTACATGATATCTATGAAGTCACCTCTTCCGTTTAGTTGCAGTTTTCTTCCTCGCGGGAGGACTTGAAGGACCGTCAACGACCATTTCGCCATCGCTCTCCTCCTTTTTGGTCAGATTGATTCGATTGCGAGCTGGGGGTTCATCCTCATCATCGCTGCTTGGCGCAAAGGCAGCAGCAGCAGCAGCCACCTTGGCTTTACTCGCGGCGACTCGCGCTCTTGCCTCTTCTCCATTCTCTCGTTTACCAGTCGCACCTTTCTTTGGTTTGTAGTCGGTTTCAAAGTCGTCGTCGTCATCATCGTCCTTTTTCCTAGTGGATTTGCCGATAGACTTGCGGGTTCTGATAACGGCCCCCTTTTTCCTTGGTTTGTTGGTAGCCTCCATCTGTTCATCGTCACGCAATAATGCCTCCCACTCTTCAAGGAATCCGTCAAGGTCTGTGTTCCAGAGATCTTGGGGAGTGAGCCTGAGATAGGCCTCTAGTTGATCCTGTTTGGCTTTTGCTTGCTGATTGAGTTTCTCAATCTTTGAAAGGGGGCAAGTTCAGTCTCAGGAATCATCCTGCTATGAACTAGCGTGCGCACCTTCTCCTTTGTCAAATTCCAGATGGCCATTCCCAACAGATAATCAAAGTCCGAATTGGAATCGTTGTTGAGGGTTGGCACTTCTGGTTCTTCTTCAACCACCTCGGCAGTCTCACCAGCCTCCTTAGCCTGTGCCACCTTGGGGAAAGGTTTGAAGTCCTTCCTTCGCAACTCGGCTACGATGTCAGCCTTCTTGCGGTTGGACACAACGAGCTCTTTGTCGACTATCATCTTGACGAAGCGGGCTTGATTGTTAAGCTTGTCAAGCTCATTAGAAAGTTCATTTGATACATGATCCTGATTATCGTCAATATATGTCATAACGGCGGAGGCCAAGCACACCTTTCGTTTCTGATAATACTGCAGCCGGAGTGGATAGAACTCTTCGAGAATTTGCTCGGGCGATTCGTATTTGTGGATTTTTCCGTTTGTATCAAAGGCAATCATATTGGATGTATTGATAGTCGTCGTGAGCTTGAAGAACTTTTCAAGACCCTCTTCCTGCGCACGAGCAACATCCTTCTCCGCCATTGTGACCACGAAGTGTACGGTGGTGGTTGTGTGATACTCGCGGTAGTCCTGTTACAACAATCAATAAAGAGCTGGAATGAGTAATCGGGACACAATCGCACCTTGACGAAAGTATCGCCGACTTTGGCCCTCTCTTTGTCGGTCTTGTCCTTTTCGCTGCCAACAATCCAGTCTTCGAGTTGCTTCTTGTAGTCGTCCGTCCACTTCTTGATGGGCAGTTCGGTAATCTCGACAGTCTTGCTGTCAACAACCTTGGCGGTACCCGAGCAAAGGTACTTTCCCTTGTTGTCCACCTTTTCGATTTTACCCTTGAAGCCACGGTACCAAGGAGTCATTGGAACTATAGGTTCGCCTTCCATTTGACGGCGAATATTCTGAACAATATCGACAGGGTTGTAGTTTGGGAGCGAGGTACTCCAACCTATATTTGATGCGTCAGGAATTAAAGACAGATCCAGGCAATACACCACTGACCGGTGCCAATACCGTCCGCGCCGTTGACCAAGACGAGTGGTAGGACAGGAACATACCACTCTGGTTCAATACTGAGACCGTCATCGACCAAGTAGGAAAGAAGCGGATCGTCACTGGCAGGCATCAACTACGAGCCGAGGCATGGTCCTTACCCCCGGCGGCACGTGTACCAAATTGACCTGCAGGGACGAGCAGATTCAAGTTGTTCGAGCCGATAAAATGTTGCGCCAAGTTGACGATGGTCGATGTTAACGACGCTTCACCGTGGTGGTGAGCAGTATGTTCACCAATGTAACCGATGAGTTGAGAGACCTTTACAAACAACGTGTCAGAACGCAGTCAGAACAGTAAGGTTCACGGGCTAACCTTCAATTCGCCCTTCATCTTGCGCTTGAAGCAACCGAATACAACCTTGCGTTGGGACGGTTTGAGACCATCAACGACCGAGGGAATGGACCGAATGTTATCCGCCATGGAGAAGAGAATGAGTTCCTTGTTTATGAACTCGCTGTACGGGATCTCATCGCGGTTGTGATTGAGGAACGTCCCGGGCTTAGTATAAGGTTAGCAGCAAAATCGTGATTGAACTGGTACACGAACGAACCGTGAAATTTCGTAACCACTCCTTACGATCTTCGACTTTCTTCTTGCTGAACGCCATGTCAATAAGGGCACGATCATCGCTCCGGAGCTTGGCGAATGGGATCATATGCGTTGGCATATTACTGAAATAATCCTTAGCATCCTTGTCATCGGATGTGCCCAGACCCTGTAATCAAAAGTTAGTATGGTGCCCGCAAAATGTCCCCCCCATTACGACGGACCTTGTAGTACTTGGAAGACCAGCCAGTCACATTATGATGTTCCTCCACCCATCGCTGGAATTCGGGAACAGTGAAGAAGTTGATAGATTTCTTCCCATGGCGCACTCTGACGATGGGAGTAACGAACTCGACGAGGAAATCGGGGAGCTTGAGAAGCGAAGGATAAAAGTGGTCGAGGAAGTTGATGATAAGCCCCTTGATGTGAGAACCATCGTGATCCTGAAATGAAATGTTACCAAAGTCTTCAAGTAACTGTCCGCTAGCACATACTTGATCGGCCATGATCATAATCCGTCCATAACGCAAGCTGTCCCTGCTCGTGTATTCCTTGTTGTGCTGCAAGCCCATAATCTTCCTAACGTTCTGTATTTCCTCATTCTTCATGATCTGATCGTGGCTTGCTTCGCGGACATTGAGGAGTTTACCGCGGAGGGGGAAGACACCAAAGTTATCACGTCCAACAACAGAGAGACCTGCTACTGCCAATGCCTTTGCGGAGTCACCTTCTGTGAGGATGAGAGTGCAGTCCTTGCCATAGCGAGAGCCAGCGTTGTTCGCGTCACAAAGTTTGGTCATCCCGTTCAGGCTATTCGTCCGTCAGTGCAGCTAACGATGCAGAGTTGCAATGACCAACCGAGTACGTTTGCTACCGTCCTGCGTCTTCATCTGCTTATCAGCTTTGAATTTGGCCCAGTTGAGAATATTGTCGATGATTGCAGACTTTGAGACTGAATCGAATGTCAGCCTACACACAAATGGGGAACACTATTCGGCAGATACCTTTCTTGATGAACTCTTCGGAAAGGGTCGGCTTGCTGCCGAACTTAGCAGAGGGGAGAGTCAATTGTTCCTTCGTTTGAGAGTCGAACGTCGGATTCTCGATGAGGGCATTGACGAAGATCCACATATGCGCCTTGATTTGCGGCAACTTGACCGTCGCTGCCTTGTTTTTCTTCGCGACTGCCGCCAGCAGGCTCTTCGCAATCTGGTCCGCAACGAGGGAGACGTGTGTTCCACCTTTCGTTGTAGCTATAGAGTTGGCAAACGAGACATGCTGCATTGCGCCAGAGTCGGAGAGCGTGAACGCTACTTCCCAGCGCTCGGAGATGCGCTCGTAAAGGACAGTGGGCCTGGCTTGAGCAGCCCCGCCAGACATTTCCTCCGCTGCTGCGGTCGCAGAGTCGACGTACATATCGACGTACTGCTTGAAGCCCTTGATCGGTACGCGTTTATCGTTTAACCAAACTTTAACGTCCTTGCCATTTTTCTTGCCCGCAGCGTTGGTGGTCTTCATAGTCCCCGCCAAGTCGTAGACACGGCGTTGCAAGAGTGCATACGTATCAGAGTCGATACCAGTCATGCCGAAGCGAGCGAAGTCGGGCTTGAACGTGACTCGCGTATACTCCTCGCCCTTGCCGTTGGATGTGATCTTGGCTGCGCTGACTTTACCCATATTGTTCGCCCACGTCTGCTTGTACTTAGCAGCATCGAAGCCCTCCCCTGCCTTGCATGCGGTTTCGACAGTGAATTCCTTTGAGTAGATATTAGCGAGCTTTGCACCATAACCGTTGCGACCACCAGTGAGTTTTTTCTCATCATCATCGTAGTTGGAGGAGGTAAGCAGCTGTCCGAAGATGAGTTGGGGGATCCACTCTTTTTCGGTCCTGTGCACGACGATGGGGATGCCGCGGCCGTTGTTGTAAACGGAAATGCTTCCCTCTTCGACGTCGATATTGACTTTGAGAGTGTCCATGTTTTCATCATTGACCTATTGTGCGTAAAGAATTGTACCCAGACTCTGATCGGTTACGACGAACCTTGTTATCGGCCGCGTTGACGAGGATTTCGTCAATAATCTTGAAGAAACCGGGAACATATTGTACCTCTCTGGAGGCTAGTTGAGCGTTATTCGCGAAGGCGCGTGAATTTACTGACCGGTGCATCATGCGCTTGTTATCCTCGTCGTAAACCCAGAGTGCCGCAGTGATCAGCTCAACGCTACCAATATAAGAATCGGGGCGCTTGAGAATATGCTCAATTTGGGTCATCTAGCATCCGCGGCGGTTGTTAGGGGCGCCCCATGGCCATTTTTGCACTTTGAACAGACCTTCTGGTATTGGTCAGATGCATCCTTCGGCCCAGAAAGCGCTCCCTTCCTTTTGGGAGCCTCGTCTTCAAACGCGTCGTCGTCGTCTTCCTGGACTGCCTTGGCTTTGCCCTTTGCCTTGGGTGCCCGAGGACCAGCGTCGATGTCGCTATCGTCCTTGCCGTCTACGTCCAGGTCGTTTACATTCTTCGCTTTAAGTGGGTTCGTTTTCTTCGCAGTGCCCGACGCGACTCTCGGTTTTGGAGCGGCCTTGGTTGCCGCCACCTTTGGGGCTCTGATGGTTGATTTGGCTTTGGGAGCCGCCGCAGATGCTTTCTAAGAGGCAGAAGACGCGTGAGCATGCATGTCTGGACTCTCCGCGAGCGCAGTCAACGGACCTTTTTGGTTGTTGGACGGAAATCCTCCGAGTCTGAGCCGCCTGAGGCGCCATTGAGATCGAAAGCTTCACTCTCAGAATCACTCATGGCCGAATAGCGTAGCGAAGAGCAGGCGGTATTGATGGTGGGGAACAAGTGAGGAGCGAGCGGAGTTTGAAGCGGGCCTCTTCTCAAGGCAACACGCGACAGCTGGGTGGTCCACGCGTAAGCCAACCGTAACATCACTCCAGCACACGGTTTTGCCAGTATGTGTTCTCAGTCGAGTTTGCGGCAAAATATGCCAACAAAAAATTGGTTGCGACAATTGAGAGATGCGACCACCAATTCAATATTCCTACCCGCCGCCTGATGAGCCATACAGGTGTTGAGCAAGCAGACATCATTCTACTCGATCCGTTGCCCATTCTTTCGCCGTTTCTTTCGTGGTCGTTCCGCTTCTTCCAAGTCCTCGATATGCCTACTCACCCGTGCGGGATGATGTTGGTCCATCCCCTCTTCCTGTGACTGTGACTCCGCCAATTTCTTCGCCTTGAGTCGCTCATTCTTTCCTTTCCTCTTCTTTGCTGGCTTACCATCGCGACCGTTCGCACCATTCTGATTCCAACCAAGTTCCTCAACTGGCACGCAAGCAGCCTTATTCTTGTATGGGGCTATCCGTTTGATAGACATGTACTGATTGAGCTCCCCATCTGTTGCCATAAGAATCTCAGCGGGCGTCAGCGAGAAGTGATCAGAGGGAACTGTGGTGTACTTGAATCGAGTGGGTATTCCAGCCACCTGCCAAGAGAGGAATCAGTGTGAACCAAGTGCAAAAGCTATGAGCACGAACCATATCATTGAAATCTAGCTCATAAATCTCGTCCATGTATTGGTCGAGCATGCATTTGCGCATTTCTTCGGTGCCGTCCCACCCCTCGTCAACGTTGGCATCCATTCGATCCACGTCTACAGCTCCAAATCCGTCTTCTGTATCTCTCCTTTTTTTTGCCTTCTTCGCCTTCTTGTTGGAGGGTTCGTTTTCAAGGTCGGGGACTAGATCAGTGATATCTATCTCATCAGCCCATTGGGGCTTATCGTCGTCCTGAAACAGAGCCACGTTATTCAAGTCCGAAACCTCCAAGAGACACGTACCTCAACACCGTAGAAGTCGTTATCATCATACAACTTCCGCATATGCGCATCATGCTTGGCTGGATCCCACTCGTCATCCAGATCCCCCTCTAGCTCTTGAAGTACTTCCTCCTTCAGACCTTTCCCCCCAGCCTCTTTCTCGATCTTCTCAATTTTCTGTTTGATCCCCCGCATTTTAAGTGCCTTGAGTCTTTTAACTTCTTCCCGCCGTTTCTCCTTTTCTGCTTCTTTCTTTTCTTTCTTCTTCTCACGAGTCTCTTTTCGTGAAGTGTCTTGTCGACGGACTGTCTCGGTGAGTGCACGAGGATGGGAGATGATTGTCGTTGCTCCACTGATAAGTCACATCACCGATGTACAGTTATTATGAGAGTGATCAGGGACTCACGGCTCTTCAAAGCGGAAGTTATAAGAGGCTTCGAAGTCCTCCGCTAACTCCTCAAAGTCGTCTTCCACGAGTCCAGTGTCGCTTTCAGCTACCTGGACATCCTCTTCTTGTGACGGGTCACCTTCGATGGCCGCCTTAGCCTTGCCCTTGTCCTTCTTGTGTTTCTTCACGTCTGTCACTTCTGCATAAGTGGGCAAGCGCCTAGCAGAACGGTCAATCCATCCACGGTTAAGTATGTAACTATCGAATGAGTTATAAGTTATGGAAGACAGCTCATACTGGATGCCTACTCACTTCATCAAGAACTCATGGTCGCTTTGTCCCTTCTCTTTTATTCCTTTCGTCCTCTTCGACCCCTTACTCTCGACCTTGACTCTAGTAACCCCTTCATTCACTTCATGTATCCGCTCGATACCCTCATCGATTGTCAAGAGTTCGCCAATATCTTTCCCAACCTCCCTCTGTAAAAATTGCCGATATTCTTCCTCTGCTTGCTCGACCTCATCCTTGGTCTTCTCCCGCGGGATGAGTAGGTCATCGGTGTCAGAATCAGCGTCAACTGCGGTTTGGAAGACAGCGATGGTCTCGGACCGAAGTGCTTCTTGTCCTTGGGCATAGGTCTGTACTGGGATGGCGGGGCTAGTTGACCGTGACCGTGGATTAAGGACACTGTTCAGTGCGTGTTGCTTGATTGTAAGTGGTTTGCTCTGCCAAGGCGTCAACCTACAGAGCTCAAACGGCAATAAGAGAGACGTACTTTCCGCTTTGAATAATTATTTTTAATCTGAAGGTTTGAGCTAGTGGTTTGCTGTTCTGTAAAGCGGAAATAAGCCCGAGCTGACTATGTCGGTGGTCCAGGTGACCTTCGAAGATGTTTCTGCTTGAGTCGTAAATCTCAGGATCTTTATTTTTTATTTTTGCGAGAGTCTTCAGAATGGCAACGTCCATTGCGGCTGTCAGTTCTTCTCCATCTTCGTCTTCGCTTTCATCCTCTTCCGAATCCTCATCATAGTCGTCATCTAATTCCGCATCGGACCCGTACTTATCCTTCACTGCGGCGAATGGCTATTCAGTCCATGAAAAGAAGGTTGATAGGGCGCCACGAACGCTTTTGCAGATCCTCCCGCTCCTTCTTGGTTTTATACGCCTGTGCATAATGTTCGTTGATTGTGAGTTGCACAATGTGACCGTCATCGCTGCTCTCGCTGTCGGAAAGCATCCCCTGAAATTGATGGTCTCAAAGCAGGACAAAGCAATGGTCACAAAGTCAGATTCCATTTGAGATCACCAAACAATTCGAGTGCAATTACATTTCTCTCAATATATTCTGCACATGGTAATTGAACGATTACCCTTCCAGTGTGGCGATGACACGACAAGCAGACACCCAGCGAATATCATACCAGGCTCTGAGTGACGGTGGCTATCTCTCCCACTATGGTGACCTCGAAAGTGATGAAGGTGTAACCATATTGTCGAAGTTGGTGGTCTTCATTTCGTTTGCCTTGGCCACCAGTTCTCTTTCCTCAGCCCCTTAAGTTATAACCTTGATTTGAACTACAGGTATCAATGCTAGAGAAGGGAGTGAGGCCTTTAAGGGACCGGCGAGGTAAACAAGGACGCCTTCCGTGGGTCAGGAACCTAGTCACCACCACTTCTCTATGCATCTACAAAGAGAAGTGTTGAAAATGAGGGGTGCTCCACGAGAGTCACTGCTTGTATAAAGAACCAGTGAATCTTGCGAGAAGTCCTGCACTCCGAACGCGCCAACCGCAGTCATTTGTATCGAGAAAATGTGTGGCTGACCACCGACACTATTGAAAAGCAATGAGTCCGTACCACCTGGTTCATGCTGCGGTAAAATCCGGTTTTCTGTTGATTGTTGTTGTTGTCGTGCCGCGTGCCGAGCGCCGAGTGCCGAACAACCTGGATATTCAAACCGCGTTTTCGGCGCTACGTTTCGATCGTGATACTTCGGATCGCATGACTAAGCCCGAGCCTACCCCGAGGCCTGGATCAAGAATCCGCAGCGCCAAGAAGCGACAATGTGAACACGTAAGTGAACACGTCCCCGTTCCAGGGGTGACTCGTTCAGGGGTTGAGTGGGTCCAAGTACGATGACGATTGCGCGTACATATATAGGGTCGAAGCACACCTGTGACTAGAAATCGATTCGGAGCGATATGTCCGCGAAACCCATCCACGTCCAATTGCCCGTCGAGAACGCGTCATGTCGACTCAGCACGAGTTCTTCATCAGTGCCCATTTCAGACGTGAGTACCTTGTACCCTGCGATGTAATGCGCAAGTGCCTGATAACCGGCTTAAGTCCCGTTCCAAGGAGGACAGGATTAAACCTAAAAAGAAATCATTGGCCTCTAGTCTCTTTAAACTCTTGTCCTTGCATCGCACTGCACGATCTTCCAATCTCCACGACCGCGTCACTGTGCCCGAACCCAAGGAAAGCAAGAAGTCTGCGCAGCGCAGGACGCCCACACAGTCCAGACCTGGGCACCAAGTGATGGGTGCCCAGATAAATTTCGTTGCTTAGTTGCAAAACAACTCCGTACTCGCAGCCTCAGGCTCGGTTCAAAACTGTACTAGTGCTTGCTGCCATATTTCAGTCCCAATACAATCACCACCCATGAGAGCTAAGTACATGGCATGGTATTTGCTTCATTGTCATTCTGGGTGGACTTAAATTCATACTATAAGGTTGCACTTTATATGTATTAGTCAAAACAACACTCGATAAATAACCATGGAAACGAACTCCCATTGAAAAGGATGGCCCAATCCACTATTGGGCGATATGCGGATGCGTTTGAAGGAGGGCCCAACGATGGCGTGCTCATTGCGTGTCAAGACGTTACGCACCTATGTCTGTGGTGTCTGGTTCTATTCTCGGGTTCGTCCGGGTCGTGCTCGGGTTCCCGAATCACACATTGAGTTGTGCTCCGAGATCATGGATGTCGGTCATACTTGGAGATAATGACGCATTGACAGGAGTCGTTTTGACAGCTCGGTGACAGTGGCGGTCGCCGAGCTGCCGTCTGGTTTGATGGCCGGACGCGGAGGCTGGGGACGTTGGGTGCGGGCGACTCGCGATTCGGCCCGACCAATACACTACATACATCATATCCGTATCCAGTAGTATAACTCCTACCCTGCGCCTACCCTGCGCGCTTGTAACGTCCTCGTGTATCATAATACTGTTGAACGCATTGGTCTCTTTGTTTGGACAGTTGAAACTCCGCTCCGCCCGTGCTTGTCCTTATGAGCACCGATCCCAGGTTCAAGTGCGTTCAATGCGGTAAATACAAGCCGTCCAACACACTGGTAAGCGTCCTATTTCGTACGTACGTCGCCGTGTTGAAAGCTTCCGCCCACAGGGACTTCGGCAATCCTGAATCAGTGAGCATCGCGCGCACGGAACTGGTGAGTACCCCAATAGTGCGCTCGGCGACGCCATTAGAGGCAGGGTGATAAGGGACCGTAGTGCTGATCTTCACTCCTTCGGCCTCGCAGAACCGGCGCAGACCCTCTCACTCCTCAACTCAAACGTCCGAGCATCCCTCGACGAGACGTTCCATGCCTTCAAATGGTGCCCTCATTCCCTGCCACGACCACGCCACGTGAATCAAATTCTGTAGCCACCACTGGATCAGCATTATGCCCTCGCCGCCAATCTCGCGGGTTTTCACCTAGCGGCTTCATCTTCCAAGTTACCCTGGAACACAAATCGACATTTAAATACATCACACATTATCCTGTACAAGAGATTGGTGTCACTGAATCACGGGCTGTCGTTTAGTTCGGAGTGTCGTAAGTAGGTTTCTGTTCTCTTCAAAAGCTTCTGTCGCGTTTGTCTCCACTCTGAGCTGACATTTATTTTAGACTGTTCCGTGTTCTCAATCTCTGCGTCCTTCGTCAATTGCCGCCATATTACCGACAAACAAGCGCTATTCAAATTTGAGACTTGTGCGCCGCTATCGATTGCAGCAGCATTATTTATCAGTTATAATTCATAGTAACTGTATTACAATTATCTACAAGCTGTGCACATGAAAAATATAAGTACACTTTTCGTATCTCGTGACGAAACCTCGGCGCTGGACCGCGCGCGAGGGGTGATATTTACAAAACAAGCGTACACCAGGCTCTCTCTCTCTCTCCTCCAGGGAAGAAAGAGAGCGAGAGGAGAGGTTGGGGAGTTGGACCTCAATCGGGTCCAACCACCTACCTTTTTGGGTCAACGCGCTCCTCACCGGCCAACAGGCCGCCAAGCCATTTCCGACCATATGTGTAGTATGAAATACAATTTATTAATTATTATAAACAATGAAAATTATTCTAATAAAGACATCCGCCCGCACCCAACGTCCCCAGCCTCCGCGTCCGGCCATCAAACCAGATCGGCGACCGCCACTGTCACCGAGCTGTCAAAACACTCCTGTCAATGGGTCATTAGCGCGAAGTTCATCGGGCGCACACGGTCCAACACATACGGACTAGCAAGCAGAAAGTCAACGTGATTCGTTCATCCCTCTTATCTTCCACACCGCTGCAACTCACAGCGAACCATAGCTTTACGCACCATGACGACCTCGGCACCTTTGCAAGGCCTTCTTGGAGGGGTATCCCTCGCAATTCCTGTATTCGTCCTCTTGACGAATTCCGGCAACGTTTTCGGAATCAGTGGTTTTATGCATCGCGTGATTTCCACCTCGCCAAAAACGTATGCTTGGTGGGAAGGTGCAGCAGGAGTATTAGGACTTGTGGGTGGAGGTACCTTCGTTGGGTTTCTACAGCAGAGTGTGTTGGTGCAGAACGCAGTGATGGACCCGCTCCTGCTGCCAGGAGGCTCCTTAATACGCGCGCTGATCAGTGGGTTCCTTGTTGGTCTCGGGTCTAAGGTTGGTATTCGCCATTATCGCCAATCGCGGCTCTAATCGGGTTTTCTTCAAGCTTCAAAACGGTTGCACGAGTGGGCACATGATATGCGGGTTCTCTCGCTTTTCTGTAAGGTATGGAAGTTTGAAGGATCCTGACTTCCAACAATAATGAACCTGTAAATGCAGGTCCATCGTGGCCACCGCTGTGTTCTTCGCCACCGGCGTTGTGACAAATGGCCTGGCGCACAAGGCCGAACTCCCTCATATTGACTCTGGATCCTGGTCCCTTCTTCCGCTATCTGGTGCTATCCTTCTCGCTGAAGCGATTCCTATGTTGGTGGAATTGGGTCTTGCCGTCTATGGGGTACGCGGTGGAAACCCCCCTTTTGACGTTTATGGCAGCTAAAATTCTAAACCTTAGGCTTCTCGGACAGGAACAGATGCACTAAAACCTGCTCACCAATTACGAATCCTCAATATCGCCACCGCATCTTTCCAGTTTGCGCTTGCCCTCCAACTTGGCACCTTGACTCTACCGCAGCGAGTCGTCTCCTTCTTAGCCCTCCCTTTGGCGTCCTCGGGTCTTTTCGACCCGACTCTCCTCTGGCTTGCGGTGGGAGCGATCCCACTCTCGATTGTCCTTTACCGCATCGGTATCACAATCGCTGAGAGTAATGCTACTCTCAAACATACTGTAATCAAGCAAGATCGTTCGACCAGTGAACATACCAGCAATTCCATCGAGGAGGCCTCTGCTCCTCTTCCCCTCCTTGGGGGCAATTGGTTAATACCCAATAATACCCAAATCACTCCACGTCTTCTTATTGGTGCCGCGTTATTCGGAATAGGATGGGCTCTCGAGGGCCTTTGCCGTGAGTGCCTATCTTGCCACTTTTCTTATGGTGTGAGACTGAATTCACGTCATCGTAGCGGGACCTACCTTAGTGAACCTTGGCTTGGTGTCTACTATGGCAAAAAGCCACCAAGACGACTTGCTGAGAATTGGGATGTGGCTTACCGCCTTTGCCGTCGGTGGCGTGGTCACACCTTAGAAAAAGTCGTCATGCCAGAACATGGAGTCTTGCGAATTGTCAGGGTCCTATTTGTCCGACATGGGAAGGTCGAACTATCAGCGCAATCTTGTACATAGATACGAAAAGCTATCAACTTAAAGAATAAAGCAAAGGGTAGCCGGATGCTTCCTTGATACCAATAGGAAGAATCCGGGAGCTATGCGGCTATACGGGTGTTCCGATAGAAAGCATGAACTCGTGCAAAACTCGTGAAAAATCCTGAGGCCTTTGTACGACCAATGAGTGCGACCAATAATAACCATAGTGATTTGTCATACCTCTTGAAATGATTGCAAACCATGTGGCTGCGTGATTGTGCCTTATGTACGACACCTAAAAAAAAGCGTGGACATTATAGCAATCATAATTCAAATAAAATAGTTTTTAGTGCTTTTCTCGTCATAAATCATAAACAAATAAGCCCTCTTTGCGGCCTTATTCACATTCTCCGCGTCTGGCCGCTGTGAACCGCTTAGAAACCTCCGATAATTCAACGAGGTTATCGGACTCGGTTGTAGTTAGGCATTCTACGCCACCGCCTCCCGGATATATTAAATTTCCTCGTTCGCGCTGTCATCGTCATCGTTATCGTCATCGTCATCTCCGCTCGCTTCTGATATACAGCCTCTAAGATCGACCTCCACATCGATCCTCTGCCTTCCCATTCGATTTTCAATCCGCTTATGCTGGGTTTTGTGCGACCCTGCAGGTTCTGTGCCGCCGTTTCCGCCGCCCATCTCACGTTCATAAATTCCACTATGCTTTACAAAGATGTGTGCGGTCCGTGCGTGCGGACTCGAACTCACTCGCGAGACCACAAGGACACTCTGACCCTGCATCGGGAGCGGTCTGGCTCCCCAAACATAGGCATGAATGCCGAAGGGCATTACTGCTCTTCGGCCTCGGTTTGTCGACCAATGAGCGGAGCGAAACAGCATACCCAAATCGATCCCCTGAAAATCGTAGCGAAGGGATTACACCCGTGGGAAAGGATGGTCGGGGTTCTCGACGGCGTAGGAAAATCTTTCAACAGATAAGACCATTTGTATTTACCAGGGTTCAGAAGTTCCGTCATGTCTCATACCTTCATGTCTGAGATCACAAGAACAGCGGATGACGTCAATCTTACAACGGTCACTCCCTCGCCCACCAATGACCAGACATGACACGCCTTTGTTCTACATAAAGTACAACTACTCGTGAAATTGGGACTGGGGGGAAAATACGCAGGAACATGCAAAACAAATACAACAGCAGGCCTGAGACAAATCGTAAATATGTAGCGTACATTTCAATGGACTGCTGTGAAGAAGCAAGGGATGCGGAAGGCCAAATCGAGAACTAGCTCAAAAATAATGTTCCCGGTTGGAAGTGAACACAAAATACGACCGAGGACACAACAATATCGAATGGGGTGTAATACCTTTAACACGAGGTGTAACAGATGGCTGTAACGTATTGGGGGAATATGACGACAGGCGGGTGATTTTCAAACTCCAGATGGTTTAACAGCGGAGGCGCGCTCCGTGGGTCAAGAGGGATAACCCCCGTCCACAGTTCCATTAGCAGAGATGAGACGATCGGAGATTATCGCGGAAGATGACATCGCACACTGCGAGGACGGACAATCAGATTTGGCTGGAGCAAAGTAGACAGCTGACGGACCTGTTGCAAGCAGGACACTGGTCACTTTAGGGTCCGTCACGGTGGTGAGATGTACATAGAAGGTCCGGGTCAAGGGCCGGGGTGTATACTCTCTATGGATAGCAGAAAATTTGCCACGGAAGACTAGAGCCATTAAATCAGTCAAAGGACATCCGCCTATTGAGGAATGAGGAATTCACATTTGCAGACAGGGTCAATCTCATTTGGCCGCTCCCCGTAACTCTTGACGTAGCGAGCGACCTTGACGCCCTCTTTGAGCTTGTTTTCGAGAATGTCAATCTGAGAGGGGGCTGAGTCGGAGCACCAAAGCGAAACAAAGACCCTCGTACCTTGTTGAGGAATAGCAGGATGTTGACATTCTTAAGAAGCTTGGAAGAACAGACCGCCTTGAACAGCAGCAATGAATCCTCCTATACACCTGTCAGTCAAAAGGATGACACAACAGACAGAGACTGACCAGACGGTTCACTCGTTTGTCCTCGACGAGCGCTTGATCAAACGCCGAGATAGGAGCGAGGAAGATGAGGGCGTTTACGTGCTCAAAGTACGGTTGCCAGGCAGCCCGCTGTGTTCGAGTTCCCCCTACGTCATAGATAGTCCAGTTCGTCTTCTCACCTACTCAACACGAGAGAGCAGCGAGTTAGGAAACGCGCTCAGTAACACCGATGACAGACGAGTGATGAAATGCTGACCAATCTCAACGGTGAACTTGTGTTCTGATACACCGATAGTCTTCAGGCGAGCCTTAAGTACGTCCTCTGTAGTGTCAAAGGTGGTAAGTCAGAAACAAGCGGGAGGATGTCGCCGCTCTGTGGCGGCGGGTGGGACTGACCAACCGATGGCACGTATCTCTCAGCTGTAATGCGATCTATGTCATCTAAGAAGCTGGAAAGTGGCATGAATGCGCGAATGCGATAGAAGCCGATGGAATCCAACTCACAAACCTGGCGTATCCTCCAGATGAAGGTCACGAACAATCTGCCGGACGACGGGGTCTCTCCATAGCGTCATCATGTCTTCTCGACAGGCGTGAATAACGTGACCTGGGTCTTCTGGATCGTCGAAGTCGATGCCCAAGTCATCTCCACTTCGACGGGGTCCACGAAGACGGGTTAGCTTGTCCTTCCAGTTGCTCTGACTGCGGACATAGAGCTCCTTATGGACAGGGGGATGCCAATCTGTACCGAGACGGGTGGCTTCGAACTCATCGCAGGGGTCCAGACGGCGAAGGAGAGATGCTTCTACTGAGAGAAGAGGAAGTAGACGCAGTCGGAGGGTACGATGACCATCTGTGAGACGGATGTGCTGTGATAGGGGCGATGGTTTGGGGACAGTCTGGGCGCTCGTATTTTGCTTGCCACGTGCGAGGGGGGAATCGGTATCAGAGGAGATATGACCGGACAAGGACTGAGCGAGACTGGTAGTAGAGTGATTGAGAGTTCGGCCCAGAGAATGAGTCGTTCGGGTGCTAGGCTGGTCGAAAGTGGGCGGGGGAGGGGGATCGTCAAACTGCTGTATTTGGTCGAGGATGATGTGGATAGAGCGGACGAGGTTGAGCTGAATGACTAGCCGCCATGAAGCGCGTTCGGCACGAAAAGCTGACGGAGACGGGCATGAGGGGCGTTGTATAGAGGGACGCGAGTGGAGACGTACCCTGAGGAGCATACTTGAGTTGAAATTGCTTGAGCGTCGTGGTCTTGCCGCTCTCACTCTGGCCTGGAGCGGGCGGAGGGGAGGGAGGGGGAGTGGTAAGTCAGCATTGCGGGCGGCGATGTGGTGCCAGGTGTGGGAGGCTCACCAAGAAGAAGGACCTTGAC
>WNFL01422793.1_pt2 | contig 21771 bp, 13 predicted proteins | sample 5400361 | NCBI WGS metagenome assembly WNFL01 (sample SAMN13153351, study PRJNA577476) | soil metagenome | isolation source: 40 cm soil on Douglas fir-dominated hillslope | place: USA:California | collected 2013-09-17
CGGCTGGCCAAGGCCGGCGAGTACCCGGTCGAGCTGCGGGCCAAGAACGCGCGCGGCAGCGACGAGCGCGTGCTGCGCATCGTCTGCGGCGCCAAGATCGTGCTCACGCCCCCGCTCGGATGGAACAGCTGGAACTGCTTCGCCAACGCCGTCGACGACGCGAAGGTGCGCTCGGCGGCCGACGCGATGGTCGCGAGCGGCCTCGCGCAGCACGGCTGGACCTACATCAACATCGACGACTGCTGGGAAGCGGGGCGCGATCCCAACGGGAACATCCTCAGCAACGAGAAGTTCCCCGACATGAAGGCGCTGGGCGACTACATCCACTCGAAGGGCCTGCGCTTCGGGATCTACTCCTCGCCCGGGCCGCAGACCTGCGCCGGCTTCACCGCGAGCTACCAGCACGAGCAGCAGGACGCCGACACCTGGGCCGCCTGGGGCGTCGACTACGTCAAGTACGACTGGTGCTCCTACGACGGCATCGCCAAGGACAAGAGCCTGTCCGAGCTGAAGAAGCCCTATGTCGTCTTGCGCGCCGCGCTCGACAAGGCGCCGCGCGACATCGTCTTCAGCCTGTGCCAGTACGGGATGGGCGACGTCTGGCAGTGGGGCGCCGAGATCGGCGGCAACTGCTGGCGCACGACGGGCGACATCGAGGACACCTGGGGCAGCATGTCGGGCATCGGCTTCGCACAGGACGGCCACGAGAAGTTCGCCGGGCCCGGCCATTGGAACGACCCGGACATGCTCGTCGTGGGCAAGGTCGGCTGGGGCCATCTGCATCCGACCAAGCTCACGCCCAGCGAGCAGTACACGCACATCTCGCTCTGGTGCCTGCTCTGCTCGCCGCTCCTGATCGGCTGCGACATGGCCCAGCTCGACGCATTCACGCTCAACCTGCTCGAGAACGACGAGGTCCTCGAGGTCAGCCAGGATCCGCTCGGCATCCAGGCCGCGCGCGTGGCCCAGGCGGTCGATACCGAGGTCTGGGCGAAGAGGATGGAGGACGACTCGCTCGCCGTCGGCCTGTTCAACCGCGGCCAGGCGGAGGTCAGCGTCAGCGTGAGCTGGAAGGACCTCGGACTCAGCGGTCCGCAGCGCGTGCGCGACCTCTGGCGTCAGAAGGACATCGGCGTCTCCGACAACACGTTCACCGCTTCGGTCGCGCGCCACGGCGCGCTGCTCGTGCGCCTCTTCCCCGCGAAGGCACGCTGAGGATTCGACATGGCCACCAAGCGCAAACCCCGCCGCAAGAAGGTCGCCCCCTCCTCGCGTGGTCTCGGACCGCGCGAGGTCCGCGCCGAGAACCCGCCCGCCGCGATCGAGAAGCTCGCCGCGCTCGTCGAAGCCGACGGCGCCGCCGTGATCGGCAGCTACCGCGAGCCGCTCGGCGGCAGCTGGCAGCTCTTCGTCGCGCTGCCGATCGAGAAGGTCGCCCCCACGCCCTTCCAGCGCGACCTCTCCGATGCGCACCTGAAGCGCCTCGTCGGGCGCATCGAGGAGGTCGGCCGCTTCCTCGACCCGATCATCGCCGTGCGGCGCGAGGACGGTGCCTACTGGACGCCCAACGGCAACCACCGCCTGCACGCGCTCAAGGAGCTCGGCGGCAAGACCGTCGTCGCCCTGCTCGTGCCCGAGGCCGAGCTCGCCTACCGCATCCTCGCGCTCAACACGGAGAAGGCCCACAACCTGCGCGAGAAGGCGCTCGAGGTGATCCGCATGGCCCGCGACCTCGCCGCCTCCGACTCCGGCGCCGAGAGGGACCACGCGCTGGTCTTCGAGGAGCCCGCCCTGCTCACGCTCGGCATCTGCTACGAAGCGAACGGCCGCTTCGCGGGCTCCGTCTACCGCCCGATCCTCGTGCGCACCGACGAGTTCATGGCGGCCAGGCTCGCCAAGGCCATCGCCGAGCGCGAAGGCCGGGCCAAGAGGCTGCTCGAGCTCGACGAGGCCGTCAACGCGGCCGTGAAGAAGCTCAAGGAGCGCGGCTTCGAGAGCCCCTACCTCAAGTCCTTCGTCGTCGCGCGCATCAACTTCCTGCGCTTCGCCAAGGGCGAGATCGACTTCGAATCCGCCATCGAGCGCATGCTCGCCTCGGCGAAGAAGTTCGACGCGGGCAAGATCAAGACCGACGACGTCGCGCGCTCGGGCGGCGTCGCGGAAGAGTGAATACGGTGCCAGTCCATTTCTTCACGAATGCGCTGCCGTACGATCCACGCATGCAGCAAGCCTTCTCGATCGCCGGCGCGCTCCTGGTCCTGCTCGCCTACGCCGCCAACCAGCGCGGCAAGCTCGGACGCGCGGACGCCGCATACAACCTGCTGAATCTCGTCGGCTCGGGCGTGCTGGCCTGGGTCGCGCTCGACGGGCGACAGTGGGGCTTCCTGCTGCTCAACGGCTGCTGGGCCGTGCTGAGCGTGCCGCCGCTCTTCAAGCTCGCGAGTCCGCGCTGACTGGCACCGTATTCATCCGCCCCCCAGCGGCACGGTCGTCCGCCTCTGACCCTCGAAGTTCGAGCGCAGGACCGTCGCTTCCTTCCGTTCGAAGTCGTAGCCGACGAACTCGAGGCCACCGCCACCCTGCGCGTCCGCACGCAGTGCCACCGGGACGAGTGTCTTGTTGTCGATCAGCATCATGAACGCCGATCCGTCCGGCTCCACGCCGATTCCGATGCGGTCGGGCATCGGTGCGCCGACGCCGTGAGGAGCGTCGAAACCCATGCGCACCGCGTTGTCCAGGCCGACTCCCAGGCCGAAGCGCTCCGCGCCGGACTCGTCCAGCACCTGCATGCCCGTCATGGGAGACCTGCGCTGAGTGCCCTCCGGATCCGAGCCGAGGACGATGCGCGGCCGGTTCTTCGCGTCGACGATCGTCAGTCTGCGCACGACCAGCGAATCTTCCACGCGCGGAGTCGAGCCCCCCGCGCCGGGGACCATTGCCTTTTCGGTCGCGCAGGCAATGAGCGCGAGAGCCGCGAGTCCGAGGAACGCGACCCGCAAGTGTCGCACCGAGCGCTCCGCCTGCGCGAGCCGCTCTTCCAGGTTCCGCATCCGATCATTCATGGCTTCCTTCTCCGGTTCGATCTGTGCGATCCTGGCTCCGTACTCACCGCACAGGCTTGCGCAGCGATCGCCAGGGTTCGTCCATCGAGACGTCGACGAGTGCGGGACCGTCGATCACCGCGGGCGAGAGCACCGCGAGGAACACCGCCGGCTCGTCGAAGACGTTGTAGCTGCCGTGCACCTCGTCCTTGGGCACGTGCGCGAGCTCGCCGGCGCGCATGATCCGCTTCTCCTTGCCGACCCACTGCTCGGTGCGGCCGGAGAGGTAGTAGATCAGCTCCTCCATGTACGGGTGGCGATGGAAGGCGTGCGCCTTGCCGGAGGGCATCGTCACGCGCACGAGCTGCAGCAGCCTCGAATCGGTCAGGCCGGCGCGGCAGAGCCACTCGTGCTGGCCCCAGGGCAGGACCTCGATCTGCGCCTCGGGCGAGGTCACGAAGTGGAAGCAGTGCGCGCTGCACATCTCACTTCGCCTTGGCGGTCGCCGCCTTCTTCGGCAGGCGCAGCTGCTTGAAGTCCTCGATCTGCTTCCGGATCGCGATCTCGGTCGGCAGGCGTTCGGTCGAGCTGGCGCCGTAGAAGCCGTCGATGCCCTGGACGCGGTCGATGATGAACTGCGCGTCCTTGGGCATCGCGATCGGTCCGCCGTGGCAGAGGCAGATCACGTCCTTGCGCACCTTCTTCGCGGCATCGACGATGGCCTGGATGCGCGCGACGCAGCTCTCGAGCGTCTTCGTGCTCTTCGCGCCGATCGTGCCGCCGCTGGTGCAGCCCATGTGCGCGACGACGATGTCGGCGCCAGCCTTGGTCATGGCGGTCGCCTCGTCGGTGCTGAAGGCGTAGGGCGTGGTCAGGAGCTCCATCTCGCGCGCGAGCCGCACGCAGTCGACTTCGAGCCCGAAGCCCATGCCGGTCTCCTCGAGCGTCGCGCGCAGCTCGCCTTCGATCAGGCCGACGGTCGGGAAGTTCTGGATGCCGGCGAAGCCGAGCTCGGCGAGCTCGCGCAGGAAGAGCTTCGGCATCATGAACGGGTCGGTGCCGCACACGCCGGCGAGCACGGGCGTGCGCTTCACGACGGGCAGGATCTCGAACGCCATCTCCTTCACGATCTGGTTGGCGTTGCCGTAGGGCATCAGGCCCGCGGTCGAGCCGCGGCCCGCCATGCGGTAGCGGCCGGAGTTGTAGACGATCAGGAGGTCGATGCCGCCGGCCTCCTCGCTCTTGGCGGAGATACCCGCGCCCGCGCCGCCGCCGATGATCGCCTCGCCTTGCGTGTGTTGTCGTTCATACGGAACCAGGAATTCTTCTCCCCGATTCGCGACGGGGCAACGGCCGGCCTGCGGGTACCAGCGAATCGGGGAGAAGAATTCCTGGTTCCGTAATGCTACTTCGAGTGCGAAGCCGGCATCAACCAGCGGATCGAGTTGGTGAGCAGCGTCTGGTAGGCCACGTGCTCGTGCGCGGCGCCGTCGTGGCCGAGCGTGAGGCAGACGATGCGACCTTGCCCGAGCGCGCGCGTCCAGAGGCAGGGATACTCCTTCTGCGTGACCCTCGAGCGGCTCGTCGCGAGCACCTCGCCCGGCGCATCCTTGTCCAGCACGGCCTGATAGAGCTCATCGGTGATCCCGAAGGTCTGCGGCACACCCTCGAGCAGCGGGTGCTTCGTTTTCGCGAGCGACACGTCGAACTCGCGGTACTCCTCGTGGCCGCGCGCCCCGCCGCCGACGAGCTTCGCGTTGTATTCGGGCCAGTCAGCCCAGTTGTACCAGGTCGCCGAATGCAGGAGCAGCAGGCCGCCGCCGCGCTCGACGAAGCCGAGGATGCCCTTGCGCAGATCGTCGCCCTCGAGCGGCTGGTTGTTCGCCAGCACGAGGACCTTGGTCAAGGGCAGCTGCGGGAGGATCTCGTCGGTCTTCTCGGTGTAGTACGCCTGCGCGAGCAGCGCGAGGTCGGTCTCGCCGTACCACTTCGCGAAGTCGTGGCTCGAGCCGCCGCCGACGAGCAGCGCGTCGAGGGGAACGGGCGTGCGCGGCTTGGGCTTCTCGAGCGTCACGCGTTTCGTGCCGGGCAGCTCGACCGTCATGGCCAGGATCGTGGGCGCGAAGAGGTTGTCGTAGCTCTCGAGCACGACCGAGGCGACGGGACTTGCCTGCTTGGGCGCGAGCGAATGGAAGCGCAGCTGGCCCCAGCTGTCGTCGGCCAGGAAACCCTCGACGAAGGTCGAGCCGGGCACGTCGTTGCGCGCGATCCAGTCGCCGAACTCGACGCCGTTGTGCAACACGACCTCTTCGCTCGTGCCGTCCGCGTAGTTCCAGGTCCACTTGAGGATCTCGGTCTTCTCGCGGTGGAAGGGATAGCCCCAGGCGGCGATGCCGCCGAGCACGTGCAGCTGCTGCACGACGCAGCCCACCGGCACCTCGACGCGTGTCGGTCCGCTGAGCTTGCAGTCCCAGTCGGGACCCGTGCCGCCCTTCATCACGATCACGTTGTTGCCGCTCGGCGTGCGCGCGGGGTCGAGCGCCTCGAAGGGCACGCCGAAAACCGAGCTGATGCCGAAGCGCTTGGGCTTCAGGATCTCGTTCGAGTGGCGATGGTCGTAGATGCCCTTGAGCGAGTTGCGCGAGCACAGGGCGCCGAGCGGGAGTACGCGGAAGCCCTCGGTTCCTTGCGAGAGGAAGGCGATCACGTCGCACAGCCCGGTGGCGCCGATCTTCTCCAGGCCCGTCGGCATCGGCGAGCGGCCCGTGTTCTTCAGCGTCTCGATCTCCGAGCGCTCGACCACCTTCTCGCCGCCGTTCCAGCGCAGCAGCACCGATTCGGCGCCCTCGCGCGCCAGCACGCCGGCGAAGAGCTGCTCGTCCTTCGTCGTCAGCGTCCACTCCGCATAGGCGGGGTCGACCGAGCGGTTGGGATCGAGGATGATCCCCAGCATCTCGCGCGCGCCGTGCGAGCCCATGCCCGTGATGTCCGGGCCGACCTTGCCGCCCGCGCCGTTGGCGGTGTGGCACACGGCGCAATTCTCGGTGAAGACCAGCTTGCCGTGCGCCGCGTCGCCGGGCCGGTCGACTTCGGGAAGGAGCTGCGTGATCAGCGCCTCGATCTGGGCCGAGCTCGCATTGCCGCCGGCGAAGAGCTTCTGGGCGCGCTGCGCGACGCTTGCATCCGGCGAGTTGCGCAGGCGGTGCTGCTTCTGCGCGCCGAGCGCGCGCGCGTCGATCGCCTTCGACTCGACAGCGTCGAGCAGCACGCCCGACCAGCTCGCCCGCGCAGCCAGCTTCTCGAAGATCGCGTCCTGCAGCTTGCCGCTGAGCGCGGGATAGGCCTGGGCCAGCACGCGCGCGGCGGCCGGATCCTCGACGCTGGCGAGCACGTTGACGAGGGCCAGGCTCCCCTCGAGTGCCGCGTTCGGGTCGAGGAGCCCAGCGGCCTTCTCGAGCGCCGCGGCGCGCCGTTCGGGGATCGTGATCAGCGTTCCGAGAGCTGCCGTGCGCGCGGCGCGCTCGTACTTCGTGTCGCCCAGAATCCCCTCCATCCAGACGGCGAGCTTGTCGGTCTCGGCCTGGAGATCGCCCTTCGAATCCCAGGCCTGCGCGAGGCGCAGGGCGGCGCTCGAGCCCTCGAGCCCAGCGCCGCCCTCGAGCAGCGCGGCGAGGGAAGTCCTGAGCTCAGGGGTGAGGGGCGGCCGGGCGTCGGGCGGGAGATCGCGCGCGAGGATCGAGAGGATCGCGATCAGCGCCTGGCTCCCTACGGCGTCGATCTTGTTGCCGAGCACGGTTGCGATCGAGGCGCAGTCGGCAGTCGCGCGGGCACGGGCCGCGCGCCGCGCGAGCTCGATGGCCAGCGCGTCGGGGCTGTGCGTGAAGGCCCGGCCTGGAGAACGGGCCGCGATCCGCAGGGCCGCGCTCTGCGACCAGGGATCGGGAGAGCGGCTCCAGCCGCGCACGACGGCATCGAGCACCTCGTCCGACGGGCTCATGTCGCCCAGCGCGACCAGCGCCAGCAGGCGCGTGCGCGCGTCGCCGGCGCGCAGCTCTTGCAGCATGCGCTCCCGGGCGGCTGCGCTGCCGGCGCCGAACTCGCTCGCGATGCGCGCGTCCGTGCGCTGCAGGGCGGGGGTCATCAGGGGTCCGGGCTCGTTCGCCAGCGCCGCCTCGATGCCGCTCGTCCGGGCCAGCGTCCACTGGGCGGCGATGCGCGTGGTTTCGGACTTCGACCAGCGCTGGTCGTGGAGGTCGAGCGGCTTGGCGCGCTCGACGATCAGGCGTTCGGCGGTCATGCGCGTCCAGGCGTTCGGCGACTCCAAACTCTGAGCCAACTCGTCCGAAGTCTTGCCGAACAGGCTCGGCATGCCCAGGAACTGCGCCTGCTTGTGCTGCACGCGCCAGATGCGGCCGTGCATGTGGTCGCGGTCCGGGCGCCTGGCGAAGTTCGTCGGTCCGTGCTCGGGGCCGCGCGTGTCGTTGTGCACGACGGCCTGGTTGTAGAAGTCGAGCACGTACATCGCGCCGTCGGGGCCCTCGCGCATGTGCACGGGCCGGAACCAGAGGTCCTTGCCGGCGATGAACTCGGCCTCGCGGGCCTTCGTCCCCTTGAAGGTCACGCCATCGGCGTGGAGCACGTCGTGGTGCACGAGGTGCACGGTCGGTTCGGCCGTGAAGTGCGCGTTGTCCCATTCCCGCGGCCAGGCGCCGCCGGTGTAGAGCATGCAGCCCGAGGCCGCGGTGAATCCGCCGACGAAGTCGATCTGCGCGTAGGCCGGGTCGCTGTGCGTCAGGAGCGGCACGACCTTCTCGTGGTCCGGGCAGTCGGCCCAGCTCTCGACCTGGCCCATGCGGCCCTCGCGGAAGACGCGCTCGGGCACGACCACGTGGCGCAGGTGCGCGCCGTTCGCCATCGTGAAGAAGAGCTCGCCCTCGTCGTCGAAGTCGCAGCCCCAGGTGTTCGAACCGTAGTTCGAGACCATCTCGATCGCGCTGCCGTCGGGCTTGAAGCGGAAGAGGCCGTTGCCGATGTGGCCGAAATCCTTGCCGGCCGCGTTCTTGACGTGGCGCGAGTCGTTGCCCGAGTAGCCCTGCGTTGCGTAGACCCAGCCGTCGAGGCCCCAGCGCAGGTTGCTCATCACGGCGTGCGTGTCGCCGAAGCCGAAGCCGCTGTAGAGCACCTCCTTCTTGTCCGCGACGTCGTTGCCGTCGGTGTCACGCAGGAAAAGGATCTCCGGCGCCTGCGTCACGATCACGCCGTCGCGATGGAATACGAAGCTCGTCACGAGGTCGAGACCCTCGGCGAAGACGGTCTTCCGCGACATCCGGCCGTTGTGGCGCGGATCCTCGAGGATCGAGATCTCGTCGTGCGCCGGCACGCCGCTGAAGCGCTCCTTCTCGGGGTAACCGGGCGTTTCGGCCACCCACATGCGCCCGCGCGCGTCCCAGTCGATCGAGATCGGCTTGACGACCAGCGGCTCGGCGGCGACGAGCGAGAGGTCGAAGTCGGGGTGCACCTCGATCGCGGCCGCGGCCTTCTCGGGCGCCAGCGGCCCGCCGGGCGGATAGCGCAATTCTGCGCGCTCGGACGGACTCGTGAGCAGCTCCGCCTCGCGCTTGCCGGCCCAGGCGATGCCGCGCAGGACGAGCGTGCGCCAGGCCGGGTGCGCGAACGAGCTCCACTCGTGGCCCTGGATCGCGACGAAGGAGCGGTACTCGTCCTTCTCGTATACCCAGGCCTGGGGCGAGGCGTCGAAGACCGAGAGGAAGCCGCGCACGAGCACGCGCGCCTCGGGCTGCATGTCCAGGTCGGTGTAGAGCTCGTCCTGGAAGCGGAAGTTCGAGATCCCCGAGCTGATCGGATGGTCCCGGTCGGTGAAGTACAGGTCGACCAGGCCCTCGTGCCACTTGGCCTTGCCGTTCTCCCAGGCGCCACCGAGCACGCCCTTCCACCACTGCGGATCGTCGCTGACGACCGCGTCGTGCAGCGCCACGATGCCGCCGCCGCGCGCGAGGTACTGCTCGAGCCGCGCGCGCTCGTCGCCGTGGATCGAGCCGCCGTCGGCCGCGTAGAGCACCAGCACGTCGGTGCGCGCGAGCTCCTCGGCCGTCGGGAAACGCAGCGCGCCCTCGACCTCGGCGCCGCGCTGCGCGAGCAGCGTCTTCCACTCGCCGACCCACTTCTCGTGCTCGTGCTGGTTCGGCCCGTGGGTCTTCGGGCCGCCGCGCAGGAAGACGTGCAGCGGGGCCTGGACTGGAGCGGGAGGAACGAGGGCCAGGAGGAGCTGGATCAGCATCGGTTTCGTCGGGCGCGTACGATAGCGTGCCGCGCGCGGCCCCGCCCCCATTCGCCGCGTCCTGCATGCAACCCCAGATCCAGCCCGGAGCCGCCGGCGCCGAGGCGCTCGAGGAGCTGGTCGCCACGGTGCTCGAGACCGCGCTGGCCGACCGACCCGCCCTGCTCGAACGCCTCGCGCGAGCGGACCCGCAGCTCGTCGCCCGGGTCCGCGAGCGCCTGGCCGTGCTGGGCGAATTCGGGTTGTCGAGCGACGAGCCGCGGCGCGCGTTTGCCCTGCCCGAGCGTTTCGGAGCCTGGAGAAGGCTCGAACGCGTCGGCGCGGGCGGAATGGGCGAGGTCTACCTCGCGCGCCACGTCGAGACGGGCCAGCTCGCGGCGATCAAGCTCGTGCGCCACGACCACCTCTGGTTCGAGACCGCGCGCGCGCGCTTCGAGCGCGAAGTCGAGTCCGTTTCGCGCCTGCACCACCCGGGCATCGTGCGCGTGCTCGCGGTCGGCGAGGAACAGGGCATGCCCTGGCTGGCGCTCGAGTGGGTCGGCGGCGCCTCGCTCGACGAGCTGCTCGAAGGGCTGCGCGGGCATCCGCCGGAGACGCTCGCGACCGTCGATTGCGAGCGCGCGCTGCGCAGCGCATCCGCTCGGCGGCCGCACGCCGAGCCCGCCCGCGACGACGCCTTGCCGGGCAGCGACCACATCGAGTGCGCGACGCGCCTCGTGCTGCGCGTGGCCGCTGCGCTGCAGTACGCTCACGCCCAGGGCGTGCTGCACCGCGACGTCAAGCCCTCGAACGTGCTGGTCACGCCCTCCGGGCGCGTCCTGCTGGCGGACTTCGGGCTGGCGCTGCCGCGCGGCGTCGACCGCTTGACGCGCTCGGGCGCCTGGCTGGGTTCGCTGCCCTACGCCGCGCCGGAGCAGATCGAGGGCAGCCCGCGCGCTCTCGACACGCGCGCGGACATCTACTCCCTGGGCGTCACGCTCTACGAGCTCTTGACGCTGCGCACGCCGTTCCTCGGCGGACCGGAGAGCGCGGTGCGCCGGCGCATCGCGAGCGGCGACGTCGAGGCTCCGCACCGGCTCAACCCGCGCATTTCGCCCGCGCTGGAGCGCGTCTGCCTCGCGGCCATGGACCCCGACCCGCAGCGCCGTCCGCCCGACGCGGCCAGCTTCGCGGCGGACCTCGAGCGCGCGCTGGCCGGCGAGCCGGTGCGCGCGCGGGCCGTGCCGGCCTGGCTGCGGCTGCGCCGCTGGTCGCGCCGCCGCCCGCGCCAGGCGCTGACGCTCGCCGGCGCGGCGCTGGTCGTGCTCGGCGCGACCAGCGTCGCCGTGCGCGAGCGCGTCTTCGCGGCCCAGCTCACGCGCCTGGCGGACGTCGAGCTCGCGCGCGGCCTGCGCGACGAGGCGCGCGGCTTCTGGCCCGCGCGGCGCGAGAACATCGAACGCATGACGAGCTGGATCGGGCGCGCGGAGGAGCTGCTCGCGCGCCAGCCCGACTACCGGCGCGCGCTCGACGAGCTGACCGCGACGGCCGCCCCCTATACGGACGCCGACCGTGCGCAGGACCAGGCCGCGACGCGCGAGCAGCTGCAGGCGCTGGCGCACGAGATCGAGGGCCTCGCGGCCTTCATCGAGCGCGGCGACCGCAGCGCGCCGCCTCCGCCGCCCGAGCCCGAGTCCGTCCGCGCGCGCGATCTCGCGCTGCGCAGCCTGCTCGACCGGGATCCTGCCGCGCTGATCGCCGAATTGCGCGCGCGCATCGCGGCGCTGCGCGAAGCGATGCTGCGCAAGGGCCCGCGCTGGCGTCCCGATGTCCCGCAGCTCGACGACTTCGAGCGCATCGTCGACCGCTCGCAGGCGGATCTGGGAGCGCGCGCGACCTACCGCTTCGGCTCCGCTCTCGAGAGCTGGCGCTTCGGGAGGTTGCAGCGGCTGCTCGACGACGTGCACGAGCTCGACGGCCTGCTCCGGGAGGTGCGCGTCCAGCGCGACGAGACCCTGCGGCTGGCGCAGGTCGCCGCGGGCGCGGGCGCCGCAGCCTGGGATCAGGCGATCGCGGCGATCGCGGCCGCGCCGCGCTACGGCGGGTTGCGCCTGCGACCGATCTTCGGGCTCCTGCCCCTGGGGCCGAACCCGGAGACGCAACTGTGGGAGTTCCTGCACCTCCGGAGCGGCGCCGTGCCAGCCCGGGCCGGCGCGCGGGGCGAGTTGTGGCAGATGGACGAGGCGGCGGGGATCGTGCTGGTGCTCGTGCCGGGCGGGCACTTCCAGATCGGAGAGCGTGCGTTCGAACAGCCGACCTCGAGCGCTTCGCTGCCGCTGCACACGGTCCAGCTCGACCCCTTCTTCATCTCGCGCTACGAGGTGACGTTCGCGCAGGCGGAGCGCCTGGGCGGACTCCTGAGCGAGATGCCCAAGGTGGAGGACGGACGTCTGCCGCTGGGAATCGACTGGCCGCGCGCGCGCGCGCTGCTCGTGCGCCACGATCTCGAGCTTCCGACGGAGGCGCAGTGGGAGTGCGCCGCGCGCGCCGGCAGCGAATGCGATGTGCCGCTCGAGGGCTTCGCCAACGTGCACGATCTCGCGCACCTCCGGATCCTCGAAGGCCAGGGCTCGCCGGCCGAGGAGGCTCCGGCGGACTTCGACGACGGCTTTGCCGGGCTCGCGCCCGTCGGGAGCTTCGCGCCGAACGCCTACGGCCTGCACGACACGCTGGGCAACGTCTCCGAGTGGTGCCTCGACAACTACGTGCGCCGCGGCTACTCGACGCTGGTCCCGCGCGCCGGCGACGGCCTGCGCCAGACGGTCGTGACGGCGCAGCTGCGCGTCCTGCGTGGAGGGAGCTACAACAACCGGCCGATGGTCTGCAGCCCGTGGCTGCGCATCGGGGAATCCCCGACGAAGCTGACCTACACCTCGGGCGCGCGCCCGGTGCGTTCGATCACCGCCGACTGAGCGCCGCCGGCCTCGAGCGCGGCGGAGAGCCGCGACATCGCGCGCGCGATGAGCTTGCGCACCGCCTCGCTCGTGCGACCGAGCTCGGCGGCGATCGCGGCCTGGCTCGCGCCGTCGATCTGGAAGCGCACGATCACGCGCCGGTATTCCCCGGGCAGCGACTGGAAGGCGCCCCGCAGCCGCTCGGCCTCCTCGCGCAGCAGGGCCTCCTGGAGCGGGCCCTCTGCGGCGGGCGAGACCGGGTCGGGCACGGCGCCGTCCGCGTCGAGGGACTCCTCGCCGTCGCCGCGGCGCGCGGCGCGCCAGTGGCGCGCGCGATTCGCGAGCTTGTGCTCGGCCGCGCTGCGGATCCAGTGCTGGAAGCTCGCCTCCCCGCGCTCCTCGTAGTCCGAGGCGCTGCGCAAGAGCTCGCGACAGGTGGACTGGACGATGTCGGAAGCCGACTCGCGCGAAGCCAGTTCGGGACCCATCCGCCGGCGGACGAAGCGCGTCAGGCCGGGGAGGTTGGCCAGGATGCGCTCGCCCAGGGAGGCCCGCGCGGGCCCGCCGCGGTCGCTGGGGAGGCTCATTCCAGGCCCATTCTACTGCGCCCGGGAGAAACGCCCGGATTTCCGGCAGCTCGCGCGTCCGGTCGGGGCGGGTCCGGGTCTCAAGACAGGGCACGCGCCACGAAACACCTCGCCGGCGCCCTGGGACGGAGCTCGCACCCGTTCCTGGGCGCCGATCTTATTCGAGGACCTCGAGCTTCAGGTTCCGGAAGCGCACCTCGGTCGGGCCGCCGGCGTGCAGCTGGAGTGCGAGGATGCCCTCGCGCGCGCCCTTCGGATCGTCGAGGTCGGCGCAGACGTTCCCGTCGAGCGTGACCTTCACGTGCGCGCCGCGCGCCTCGATCGAGTAGTGGTTCCAGCCGTCCTTCTCGATCGCCTGTTCCTTGTCGACGACGAGACCGCGGCCGTTCTCCTCGTAGAGCTTGCCCCACCAGCCCGGGCCCACGTCGGCCTGCAGGCCCACGACTTCGCCGTCCGCGCGCGGCGTGGTCCGGAATTGCACGCCCGAGTTGCCCTCGTCCTTGACCAGGCGCACGTCGAGCTCGAACCGGAAGTCGGAGAGCAGGAGCTCGGAGACGAGGAACTCGTTCTTCGCGAGCCCCTTCGTGCGGCCGACGATCTCGCCCCGCTCGACCGACCAGCTCGCAGGGTCGCCCTTCCAGCCCGCGAGCGTCTGGCTGTCGAAGAGGCGCGTGGCGCAGAGCTTCGTGGCGCGCAGCGCGACCTGCTGCGGGCTCTGGATGTAGGCGACCAGGTCGCGCACCTCGTCCTGCTTGAGCGTCTCGAGCTGACCCTCGGGCATCAGGGAATTGGGCGAGTCCTTCTGCGACTCGATGTCGCTCTTCTCGATCACCACCAGCGCGGTGTCGGTCTGGAGCGAGATCGTGGAGTCCGTCTTGGCCTTCAGGATGCCGTTGACGAAGCGCGCGTCGTTCAGCCAGACCAGCGTCGTGGTGTAGTCCTTGCCCACGATCGCGCTCGGGTCGAGCACGTTCGAGAGCAGGTAGTCGAGGTCGGCGCGGTTCGAGCCGGTCAGCTCCGGCCCGATCTTGCCGCCCGAGCCGAACAGCGCGTGGCACTGCTCGCAGGTGCGCGAGTAGACCTCGCGGCCGCGCGACAGGTCGGCCTTGGCGAGAGCGTCGGGCGTGAGACGCGCCTTCCACTCGGCCTGCTTCTTCGCCACGTCGGCGCTCGACTGGCGCACGTTGCCCCAGACCTCGTGCAGCTTCGCGGCGAGCTCCGCGTCGCCGAGGTTCTCGATCGACTGCACCACGAAGGCCGTGAGGTCGTTGCGCGGGATCGCGCCCGCGCCGACGGTGTCGAGCAGGCGCTTGGCGAAGCTCTTGCGCGAAGCCAGCGTGTTGAGCGCGTCGCGCTTGGCCTGCTGGTCGAAGAGGCTGTACTTCGCCAGCAGCTCGTTCGCGACGTCCTCGCCGTCGTACGAGGCAAACGCCTGGATCGCGTCGCGCTGGAGCGTCGTGTCCATCAAGAGCGGCGTGAGCAGCGGCCGCAGCTCCGGATCGTGACCGGCGAGCAGCGCCTCGAGCGCCTCGCGCCGCAGCTCGGCCTCGGCCTTGGGATCGGCGAGCCGTGCGCGCAGCTTCGGGAACGCGCGCTTGTCGCCGAAGACGAGGCTCAGGCTCTCGACCGGATCGACGAGCTTGGCGTCCTCGCACAGGCGCGCCGCGAGCGCCTCCCAGCCCGCGGGCGCGGCGAGCTTGCGCTGGTCTCCGATGCCCTGCCGGAATTCGTCCAGCATCCAGGGCATCTCGGGCAGGCTCTCGGGCTTCGCGAGGAAGGTGACCAGGGCCTCGTGCAGCTTCGCTTGCGCCCCGGCGCGGCGCACGAGGAAACGCCGCACGGGATCTAGCTTGGTCTTCGAGACGAGTCCCAGCGCACGCGCCGTGTCGGACTCGACCAGCGCCTCGATTCCGTACCAGTACATGAAGGGCAGGTTGTGGTCCTTGGCGTCCTCCTCGTGCGCGATCAGGCTCTCGGCAATCTTCCAGCGCTGCTCGAGCGGCAAGCGCTGCAGCGCGGATGCGAGATAGAGGCGTACGACCGGCGACTCCGTGCTCGTCGCGAGCTTCTCGAGGGCTGTGAGCGTCTCGGGCTCGACGTGCTTCTTCTCGAGCATCAGCTGCACGGTCCAAGCGGCAATGTACGGGTCCTGCTCCTCTAGCAGCGTGCGGCCAAGCTCCTCGTCGAGCGCACCAACTGCGTGCATCGTCCAGAGCGCGCGCAGCCCCCGCACGGGATCGCGCTGTGATACTGGTCCCCAGCGCAGAGCGGCCATCGTTTCCGCATCGGCGCCGCGCTCCTGCAGGAGCCACCGCGCATGGCGCGCGTGCCACTCGTCGCCCTCGAAGGCCGCCTTCACGAGCTGCACCGTCGTCGCGTCCGCGATCTTCTCCACGCCGCGCTTCACGTCGCCGTACGAGATGCGATAGATGCGCCCGTTCGTCCTGTCCCAGATCTCCGGGTGCGTCTCGTGGCACGCTTGCTTGTCGTACCAGTCGGTCACGAACACCGAGCCGTCGGGCCCCATGCGCAGGCTCGTGCCGCGAAACCACTTGTCGTTCGCGAGCAGGAAGTCCGGCCCGTGCTTGCCGACGAAGCCCGAACCCTCGGGCACGAGCAAGTCCATGTTGGTGCGATTGCCGTGGATGTTGTTCATCAGCACGTTGCCGCGGTACTCGGCCGGGAACTGATCGCCGAGGTAGACGAGACAGCCGCAGTGCGCGTGTCCCCCACCGGTCACGCCCGAGCGGTTGTTGCCGTTCCACGGGTCGGCGCCCTGCCAGTGCAGGTGATCGGCGATCGTCTTGATGTCGTCGAAGGTGTAGGGCTCGGTGTGGCCGCCGATGCCGTCCTGCCGGTCGTAGCGCCCGCCCTGGATCATGTGGAAGAGGTGCGGGATCACGCAGGCGGTGATGATCGCCTGGCCGTGCGCGTCGAAGTCGACGCCCCAGGGGTTCGAAGTGCCCTCGGAGAAGACCTCGAACTCGTGCGTCTTCGGCTGGAAGCGCCAGACACCCGCGGTGAGCGTCACACGCTTGTCGTCGGGCGTGCCCGGCTTGCCGACGTGACTGTGCGTGAAGACGCCGTGCGTGCCGTAGAGCCAGCCGTCGGGGCCCCAATTGAACGCGTTGAGCGTCTCGTGCGTGTCCTGCCAGCCGAAACCGTCGAGCACCCTCTCCGGCGGTCCGTCGGGCACGAGGTCGCCGTCCTTGTCGGGCACGAAGAAGAGATACGGCGCAGCGCCGATCCACACGCCGCCGAAGCCGACCTCGAGGCCGCTGACGAGGTTGAGCTTGTCGAGGAAGACCGTGCGCGTCTCGAAGACGCCGTCGCCGTCCTTGTCCTCGAAGACGACGATGTCGTCCTTGCCCTCGTCGCCCTCCATGCGCCGCGGATAGGTCAAGCCCTCCGCGACCCAGAGCCGCCCGCGGTCGTCGATCGCGAACGCGATCGGCTGGTGCACGTCGGGCTCGCTGGCGATGAGGTCGACGTGGAAGCCCTTGGGCACCGTCATCGCCGCCGGCGCGTCCTTCGCCGGGAGCCCGGCGTTGGGCACGTCGTCGAGCGGCAGGATGCGCGGCACGCCCGGCGGCGTCTCGAAGCTCGGCTTCTCGGCGTGGAAGCGAAAGTCGTCGAAGTTGATGTGGCCCCAGCCGCCCGTGGCCTCGTCCACGAGCTTGAGCGTGACCAGCTTCCCGAGCTGCGGCCGCATGTCGACGACCACGCGCTGCATCGACTCGAAGTTCGCGCCGCTGGTCCTGTAGAACAGCGCACCATCCGCGGCGCGGATGTCGACGCGCGTCGCGCTCCCGCCGCCGCCGCCGACGAGAAAGCTGGCCCAGGGCTGCTCGACCTGAAAGGGATTGGACGTGAGCGTCCCCTCCGCGGCGTCGCCGAGCTTCTCGTAGCCGCCGATCCAGAACCTGCCCGCGTGCAGGCTGGCCTCGCGGCCGCGGGCCTTGCATGTGTCGCCCTCGATCGGCTGGCCCTCGAAGGCCGTGCCGGTCTTCTTCCAGCCGCGCAGGTCGCCTGACTCGAAGTCGAGCGTCGCCGGCAGGTCGGCGAGCTGCGCCTCGCGCGCGGCGCGCTGCTGCGCCAGCGCCGCGGCATCGCGCTGCAAGAGCACGAACACGCCGCGCTTGTTGCCGATCACGATGTCGCAGCGCTTGTCGTGGTCGACGTCGCCGGCGATGACGCCCGTGCCCACGCCCGAGTCGTCGTCGGCGAGGTGCGGGACGTAATGCGCGCCGCTCGCGTCGCGCACGAGCTCGAACCACCAGACCTCGGGCTTCGAGCCCGGCTGCGGGTCGCCGACCGCGCCGTGCGACCACCAGCGCTTGCCCGTGACGATGTCGGGCAAGCCGTCGCCGTTGATGTCGGCGATGTCCACCGCGTGGATTTCGCCGAAGCACACGCCGTCGACGCCCTTCGCGGGCGTGTCGTCCATGAAGCGGTGCTCGACGAAGCTGATCGCGCCGCCGGCGCGCGTCTGCTGGAACCACGAGAGCCCGAAGTGGTGCGCGGCGAGGCTCGTGATCACGTCCGGGAGGCCGTCGCCGTCGACGTCCATCACGTGCATCTGCGCGCCGCCGTAGTACTTGACGGGGTCGCCGCCGAACACGAAGGGCTCGAAGGTCCAGACCGGATCGCCCGCGAGCGAGCTCGGCTGGCGGAACCAGCCGTTGTGCCAGAGCACATCCGGCTTGCCGTCGCCGTCGACGTCTCCGACGCCGAGTCCGTGGACGAAGGCGCCCAGACCCTCGATCTCTCCCGAGAGCTTGTGCGCGATCCACGGCGCGCTCGGCGACTTCGGATCGGGCTCGGCCCAGACGAAGTTCTTGTCCGTGTTGAATACCAGCTCGCGCTTGCCGTCGCGCTTCAGATCGACGAAGGCCGGCGCCTCGTTCGAGACGTTCGGGTGGATCAGCGAGCGCACCCACTTCGCCTCGCGCAGGGTCTTGTCCGCGAGCGGATTGCGGTACCAGTAGGCTTCCTGGCCCGGGAACCCGACCCTGACGATGTCGGTCCAGCCATCGCCGTCGACGTCCCAGGGCCAGACGAAGAACGCGTCCGAGTAGTGCGCGGGGTCGAAGGCCTTCTCCTTGGGCTCGTAGAACTCGTGGCGCTTGTCGAAATGCGGGCCCTCCCACCAGTACGGGCCGGCGATGACGTCGTTGTTCCCGTCCTTGTCGAGGTCGGCGAAGTTCGCGCCCTCGCAGAGGAACTCGGAGCTGAGCTGCACGCGCTCGAAGGCGACCGCGCGCGGCGCCTCGGGTTGCGCGGGAGCCGAGGGCACTGCATGTCCGGGGTCGCGCTCCGCCGCGGGATTCGGGCTCGAGCAGGACGATACGAGGCAGAGGAAGACGACGAAGCTGGTGGGGATCGTGCGAATCGGAGCACCTCGCTGCGCAGGGGGGGGCGCGGATTGTAGTGCCTGGCCGCTTCAGGCCGCGTAGTCGAACTCCAGCACCGCGTCCACGCCGCCCTCGAGCACGGTCGAGAGCATGCCCCGCACGCGCTCGTGCTCGGGATGGCGCAGGTAGAGGTCGCGCGCCGCCTTGTCCTTCAAGCCCATGCAGACGCCGTGCGTGAAGCCGCGATTCAGCCCCGTAGGCGAGTTGTTCGCTCCCCACGAAATGCCGGTGATGCCCGGGATCTTCTTCTGCAGGCCCGCGAGAGCGGCGAACACGCGCTCGACCTCCATCATCGGGACATTGCGACGGACACGCAGCAGCACCATGTGCACGATCATCTGGCTGGACCTCCTGGTTGCGAGGTCCGCGAGGATAGCGCGCCTCACTCGCCGGTCCAGACCACGGCGCGCTCGGCGGAGAAGCGCGGACGGACCCGGTCTCCCGGGCGCGCCGCGTGGCCGCGCGCGACCAGCGCGTGCACGTGGGTTCCGGCCCAGGCGACGAGCAGGACGCTCGCCGGGCCGAGGTCCTCGACCACCTCGACGACCCCCTCGCTCGCCCCGCCCTCGAGTACCACGTGCTCGGGCCGCACGCCGATCGTCGCGCGCCCGGCTGGGCCCTGCGCGGGACAGAGCGGCGTGCCGTCCTCGGCCACCCAGGCGTCCCCCGCGCGCTTGGCGCGGATCGCGTTCATCGGCGGCGTGCCCAGCTGGCGCGCGACGAGCGCCGAGACCGGCCGGCGGTAGACCTCCTCCGGCGTGCCGGTCTGGAGCACGCTCCCCGCGACCAGCACGGCGACGCGGTCGGCCATCGTGAGCGCCTCGGCCTGGTCGTGCGTGACCCACAGGACGGGCGTCGCGAGCTGCCGCGCCAGCTCGCGCAGCTCGACGCGCAGCTCCTCGCGCAGCTTGGCGTCGAGGTTGGTCAGCGGCTCGTCCATCAGGAACAGCTTCGGCCGGCGCACGATCGCGCGCCCGATCGCGACGCGCTGCATCTCGCCGCCCGAGAGGGTGCGCGCCGAGCGCTCGAGCAGGCGCTCGATGTGGAGGAGCTTCGCCGCCCACTCGACGCGCTCCTCGATCTCGGCCCTGGGCAGCTTGCGCCCCGGTGCGCGCAGCGGGAACTCGAGGTTCGCGCGCACGCTCTTGCCGGGGTAGAGCGAGAAGTTCTGGAAGACCAGCGCCACGTCGCGCTCGGCCGGCGCGAGCGCGGCTGCATCGCGGCCGAAGAGCGCGAGCGAGCCCGCGTCCGGCTGCTCGAGGCCCGCGATCGTGCGCAGCAGCGTCGTCTTGCCCGCGCCGGTCGGCCCGAGCACGACCAGGAACTCGCCCGCGCCGAGCGTCAGCTCGACCCCGGCCAGCGCCTGCACGGCGCCGAAGCGCTTGGCCAGGCCGGAGAGCTCGAGCGCCGGTGCGCTCACGCGATCCTCCGCCCGCTGGCGGGGTCGAAGAGCCGCAGTCCGGCGGGCTCGATCGAAAAGCGCGCTTCCTCGCCCGCGGCGCTGCCCTGTTCGGCGCCCGCGCGGGCCACGAGCCGCCCGCAGGCCGCGTCGGCGTGGAGATAACGGCACGCGCCGTGGAACGCGTCGAGGACGATCCGCGCGCGCAGCGGCCCGCGCGCCTCGCGGCGCAGGAACTCCGGGCGCGCGCCGAGCACGCACGGCCCGTCGGGCACGGCCAGCGGCAGCTCGATGCGCTCGTCGCAGGCGCGCGGACGGAAGAAGTGGCCCTCGGCGTCGCCCTCGATCAGGTTCATGCCCGGGCTGCCGACGAAGCGCGCGACGAAGAGCGTCGCGGGCTCGTCGTAAACTTCGCTCGGCGGCGCAGCTTGCAGGATCTCGCCCTTCGACATCACCACCACGCGGTCGGCGAGGCGCATGGCCTCCTCCTGGTCGTGCGTGACGTAGACGGTCGCCACGCGCGCCTCGAGCTGCTGCGCGCGCAGGAACTCGCACATCTCGCCGCGCTGGTCGCTGTCGAGCGTGCCCAGCGGCTCGTCCATCAGCCAGGCGGCCGGCCGGCGAACCATCGCCCGCGCCAGCCCGACGCGCTGCTGGTCGCCGCCCGAGAGCTCGCGCGGCCGGCGGCCGAGCAGCCCCGAAAGGCCCAGGCGCTGGGCGACCTTCGCGACGGCCTGCTCGCGCTCGGCGCGGGCCATGCGCGAGCACAGGAGCGGGAAGGCGATGTTCTCCGCGACGCTCATGTGCGGGTAGAGCGCGTAGAACTGGAACACGAAGCCCACGTCGCGCTGCGCAGGCGCCAGCCGGGTCACGTCGCGACCGGCGAGCTCGACCCGGCCCGCGCTGGGCGTCTCCAGGCCCGCGATCATGCGCAGGGTCGTCGTCTTGCCGCAGCCCGAGGGCCCGAGCAGCACGACGAACTCGCCCGCCGCTATCGAGAGGTCGACCCGCTTCACCGCCTGCGTGCCGCCGGGGTAGGTCTTCGCCAGCGCGTCGAGCCAGAGGAAGCTCATGCGCGCTTCTCCGGCAGGTGCGAGAACAGGATCTGCGCCGCGACCGAGGCCAGCGTGACGAAGAAGCCCGCGCGCATGCCCCCCACCCACCAGGGCTGGAGCATCAGCGCCACGCCCAGCGCCAGGCCGATCAGGGCCAGCCGTTCGGCGCGCGCGCTCATTGCTTGATCGTCCCGAAGGTCACGCCGCGCAGCAGGTGGCCGCGGACCAGGATCGTGAAGAGCACGATCGGCGCGACGAAGACCAGCGCCCCGGCGGCGATCTGCGGCCAGGGCATGCCCTCGATGTTGCCCTGCAGGCCCGCGAAGTAGGCCGGCACCGTCACCGCGCCCGAGCTGTTGAGCGTCATCGCGAAGCCGTACTCGTTCCAGGCCGAGATCAGGCAGAAGACCGCCGTGACCGCCATGCCGGTGCGCGCCTCGGGCAGCACGACGCGCACGAAGGCCGCCAGGCGCGAGTAGCCGTCGACCAGCGCGGCCTCCTCGAAGGCGCGCGGGATCTCGTCCAGGAAGCCCTTCATCAGCCAGACCGCGAGCGAGAGGTTGAAGACCGTGTAGAGCAGCACCAGGCCCGCGTGCGTGCCCTGCAGGTCGAGCTTGCGGTACATCATCAGCACCGGCACGACCACCGCCAGCGGCGGCATGAAGCGCGTCGAGAGGATGAAGAAGAGCCAGTCCTTCGCGCCGCCGATGCGGAAGCGGCTGAAGCCGTAGGCGCACGAGGTCCCCAGCAGCACCGAGGCCAGCGTCGAGAAGAGGCCGATGATCACGCTGTTCCCGAGGTGCTCCCAGAAGCTCGCCTGCGCGCCGACGTGCACGACGTTCAGGCCCGCGTAGGCCGCGCTGGTGAGCTCGAAGGCGTGCGAGTCGGGATCCGCGACGGGCGCGAACGACGGCACGAACTTGACGTGCGGGTTGATCGTGTCGGCCTGCTGCTTCAGCGACGAGAGGCCCATCCAGAAGAGCGGCAGCGCCGCGAAGAGGAAGCCCAGCGCGATCACGAGCCAGCGCAGGAGCTTCAAGCCAG
>WNFL01022127.1_pt3 | contig 21769 bp, 15 predicted proteins | sample 5400361 | NCBI WGS metagenome assembly WNFL01 (sample SAMN13153351, study PRJNA577476) | soil metagenome | isolation source: 40 cm soil on Douglas fir-dominated hillslope | place: USA:California | collected 2013-09-17
AAGAATGCCTGTTGTCCGATGTGCAGGCCCGGAATCCGGGCCTAGGCCGCAAAGGAGTCGAACGGGCCCTGGCAAAATATCTGGGGGCGACAGACGTAATCTGGCTGGGCCGTGGGATCGCGGGTGACGATACACACGGGCACGTGGACGATATCGCGCGGTTCACTTCGACGGATGCGGTGGTAGCGGCGATCGAGCCGGACCGGTCGGAGGCGAATCACGAGCCGCTGAAAGAGAATCTGGCGCGTCTGCGGGCGCACGGCGATCTGCAGATCGCGACATTGCCGATGCCTGAACCAGTTTATTTCGCAGGCCAGCGGCTTCCCGCCAGCTACGCGAACTTCTATATCGCGAACCGGATGGTGCTGGCGCCGATGTTCGGCGATCCGAACGATCGGGTGGCGCTGAATGCGCTGGCACGCTTGTTTCCCGATCGTGAGGTGATTGGAATTCTCTGCCGCGACCTGGTGCTGGGGCTAGGGACGCTGCACTGTATGACGATGCAGGAGCCGCTTTAGAAGATGAAATTCAGACCGCCCCGCAGAGCGCGCGGGGCGTTTACCAGCATGGCGGAACGGCCGCCAGCAGCCAAGGGCAGGTAGCCCTGGGCGAGCATGTTGCGCAGGTCGGCAGTGGCTTCGATGCGGCCAGGCATCCCGGGCAGCGCCGGCAGCGGCTGGCGAACATAAAGGTTCCAGCCGATCTCCTGATTCGAATTTTGCGTCAGATACACGTGCGTGGGCGTGAGCGCACGGAAATCGGTCCATCCGTAGCAGGTGACGATCTGGGTACCCGAGCCTGGAATCTTCGCGGAAGCCCGCGCCGTGAGCCAAGTGCGCTGCGCCCGGCCGATCTCGCCGCGCAATTCATCTGCGGTACCTGTCACAGCTTCCGGTCCCGCCACCAGCGCGCCGCTACGGCCGCCCGAGAGCGTGACGTCCAGATGATCGTTAACGGTCTGCGCGACCGATGCCGTATAGCCCAGACGCTCGAAGTTTCCGATGTTGAAGATGCGGCTGCGCGAGGCGAGGTCGGGAAGCAGGTCGCCCGGCGGAAGGAATCCGCGGCCCGCGCTGAGCAGATACGACGCATTCGAGATCCCGTCGCGATACGCACCCACGGAATAAGTCCGGCTGCCTTCTACGTGCTGAAAGCCCACCTCGAAGGTCTCCGTGCGCTGCAGGCGCGGATCGTGGCCACGCAGGGAAACACGCGGGAGCAGGGCCAGAGCGGCCAGATCGTTCTCTAAAGCCGCGTTGGGCTCCGCCCGCCGATCGCCGCCACGTAGTTCCGTGGGCTGGGTCCCGGAGCTATAAGCGATCCGGACCGATCCGACGCGGCCCATATCGTAAGTGGCGCGCGCGAAGGGACTCACGTGATTGAAGCGCGCCGTCAGGAAAGATACCGATTCCAGGTTGAAGCCGTACTCCAGACGGACGCCATCCATAACTTCCAGATGATCGATCACGGCCAGCGACATAGTGCGCAACCCGGGCGCAGCGTCACCGGTACCGGAGCCGAGCTGCGTGGGGGCGAACAACTGGCGCATGGTGAGCGTGGCTTCCGTTCCGGGGTCGCTCGCGGTCCCGCGCGAATAGCGGGCGCGTACGCCGGCCACGGGGATTCCGGAGTTAGAGAGATACCCGAGATTGCCGGCCAGCTGAACACGGGTCCGTTCTGAAATCGCGGTGGCGACGGCAAAGGCGGTGCCCACGTCCTGCTGCACCGCTCCCGAGGAATCTTCCGCGTCGCCCGCTGAGAGCTTCACGACGCCAGTGGTTTCAGAGAACATGGACGCCAGCGACCGGGAGCGCGAGATGTTTTGATTCTGATCCGGAAGCAGGCGCAGCACGGGGCGGGTGGCGTGCGAGGAGCGCAGCACCCACTTCCAGTCGTCGCTCATAAGGGTCCCGCGCGAGGCGCCGCTCGAAACCAGCTCGACCGTGCTCAGCACACTGGCCAGGTTGATTTGCAGGACGTTTTCGGAACCGGCCGCCACCGCGATGTTCTTGCGCAGGGCGGGCATAAAGCTGGCCAGCGTTACGCGCAGGGAATAGAGGTCGGGCAGCAGCGCGTCGAAGGCGAAGCGACCCTGTTCGTTGGTCAACGCCTGGCGGACCAACTGGTCATAGCGGTTGTAGAGCAGAACGGTGGCGCCCATTTGGGCCACACCGGAAGAACTCTGCACATGGCCGAGGATTCCGCCGGCAAGCGTGACCGGTGTGGCAGCCCGAGCCCCGCCCGCCGAGCCCATCAGGCCCGCGCAGATGCCCAACGAAATGGATAGGGTCCGTACCGTCATTCAGGACCGCGTACTTCAGGACCACGTCCGGGCCAATCGCCCGGCCCCAGTCACCTTCTATGTTACCGTAAACGTCGCCGACGGGGTCAGCGTCTGGTTGCGCTTCTTATCCGTCACTTTAATTCTCAGAGTATACTGCCCCGGAGCCAGCTCCGAAAGGGGCAGAAGCTTCTCGATCACGATTTGAGACGCACCACCCTTTAGCGAACTAAGTTCTTCGCTGTAAGAAGGCATTACGACCTCGTTGGAACCGTTCTTGATGATCTCGTACTCGATGGTTCCGTCCGGTTTGTGGGTGGTCTCGTCCGCTTCAAAATTGTAGAGCTGGAAGTACAAGCCCAGCTTTTCGTTCTGCTTGAAGGTCTCGTTCATGCGGGGGCGGACCTTCGAAGCTCCGATCACGAATTGACCGGTGCCGATGCTCTTGGTGGGCACTTTCTCGATCACATCCGCCAGCATGATCGAGCTGTTCATGATGTGGTCTTCATCCAGACGCGGAACGTCCAACACCTTTTCATAGGTGGTCTGATTGCCGCCCACCAGGTCCCTGGCCGCGACTACCAGCCGATAGCGTCCGGGAGCCAGGGGCTGTTGACGCTGATAAATCGACGAGCCATTCATGGCCTGCTGCAACAACTCGGTCGGCACATCCACGTTCACCACTTCCTCGAACCAAGCCACCGGGCGGCGCGACATCGAAGTGATCCGCGCGTAAATGTTGACGGTGGCCGAGGAGACTCCCTCTTTCTGCTTGAACTGAAGATCCTTGCGGTCGAACTGGATGGTGATGTAGGTGAGCGCGGTGGCGCCGCTGACCGGGATGTAATCAGCGCGCACCTTCATCGGCAGCGTGTTGTATTTGATGGAAGACGTGACCACCGCTTCCAGATCCTTGAACTTGATGGCGGGCGCTTTCTGAAGTTTCGCGAACTGTTCCAGACGCTCGAACTGGCCCATGTTGGCAGGTAGGGGCGAACTGCCGGTGCCCAGGTGCGTACCGTCGGTTCGGCTGAAGCGGTCGGTCTTGCTGGACATGCCCATCTGTTCCATCAGTGTCAGGCCGGCGTTGGGGACGTAGAGCAGCGCGTCCTTCTCTGACGGGTCCATGGTCATGCGATATTCGCCCGACATGGTGGTGTCGACGAATTCGATGTTGACGTCGTTGCCGATGCCTTCGATGTAGCGATAGCGCCACTTCTCGAACGGGAAGGTGGAGGTGCTGCCGCCGCCCTCTTCGTAGGGGCGCTCATAAGATCCGCCGGAGGGATGCGATTCGATTTCGTCGGGCGGTCCGTTGGCGATGTAAATCCGTCCGCGATCGGTTTTCCAGCCGGGGATGCCTGAGGCGAAACGCTCGTTGGCGTAAGCGATGCGGCGATAATGCTCTTCGCGGTACTCGTTCTCTTCGGTATCGGGAGTGGGGTCGCGGCGTAGCCAGAAACCTTCGATGAACTGCTGGCGTTCTTCGTCAGTGGCCAGTTGGCGGAAGGCTTTGCGCTCTTCATCGCTGATGATGTAGACCACCTCTTCGTTCAACCACTTCTTGTAAGGGGTCTCCAGCTCTTTGCGGAGCTTGTCCTCCTGCTTCTTTTTCTGCTTATCCGTCATGGGCTTCGCGACGGTTTCGCGCTGCGGGGACGGTGCCGCCTTTTTATCGTCGGCCAGGGCCGCGATTTGGCTGAACAGGAATGAGTAGAGCGTGCAGAAAGCGAGAAACTGCTTGGACCGCATAGGGTAGTTCACCTCCCCTGATTTTACTCTTGTCTAGGGACGCGGGCAATGGGCAGGTGGTTCCAAGGACCAGGACCGCGAACGCATAATACATGAGATGCGGCCGCGGCTGGAAAGATACTTCGCATTTCAACGACTTGGAACCAACTGGCGCACCGAGATCCTGGCCGGTGCGACCACCTTCGTCACCATGGCCTACATCATCTTTGTGAACCCGTCCATTCTCAGCGAAACCGGGATGCCATTCCAGGCCGTCGTCGCGGCGACGTGCTTCTGCGCCGGATTCGGGTCCATTCTAATGGGCGCCTTGGCGCGGTATCCGATCGCACTCGCGCCGGGGATGGGGCTGAACGCTTACTTCACCTACACAGTGGTCAAGGGAATGGGCCTGCCTTGGGAGGCGGCGCTGGGCGCGGTGTTCTTTTCGGGTGTCGCGTTTCTCCTGCTAACACTGGTGGGCGTGCGGCAGCTAATCGTCGAGGCGATTCCCCGGGAACTGTACGGCGCGGTGGCAGCGGGAATCGGATTGTTCATCGCCGTGATCGGACTGAAGAACGCGGGGATCATCGTGGCGAATCCCGCGACCCTGGTGGCGTTGGGAAATCTGCGCGACAAGAGCACGATACTGGCACTGGGCGGACTGATCCTGATGGCGGCACTGCTGGCCTGGGGCGTGCGCGCGGCGATGTTGATCGGAATCCTTGCGTCCACGCTCGCCGGTGCGCTGCTTGGCGTCGTGAAGTGGTCGCCCGCATCGTACCACGCGTCGGATATTCTGGCGACCGCGGGGAAGTTGGATCTGCGCGCGGCGTGGAATCTGGGGTTTCTCGAGATTGTATTCGTGTTCCTGTTCGTCGATATGTTCGACAACGTCGGTACGCTGGTGGGCGTAGGGAAGAAAGCTGGATTGTTCGACGAGAAGGGGCAGATTCCGCGACTGAAGCGAATCCTGCTGGCCGATGCATCGGCGACCGTCGTGGGATCGCTCGCGGGAACGTCGACGGTGGTGAGCTACATCGAAAGCGCCGCCGGTGTGGTCGCGGGCGGACGCAGCGGCGTGACCGCGATCGTGACCGGCCTCTTATTCATCGCGGCATTGTTTGTCGCGCCTCTCGTGGGTGCCGTGCCCGTGGCGGCGACGGCGCCAGCGCTGATTCTGGTCGGGTCACTGATGATGTCGCATGCGGCCGAGATTAAATGGAACCAGCCGGTGGAGGCAATTCCGGCGTTTCTGACGATAGTCGGGATTCCGATGACGTTCAGCATCGCGAACGGTCTCGCGCTGGGATTTACGGCGTACGCGCTGTTGCGGATTTTACGCGGGGAGTTTGGAAAAACGCACTGGCTGGTTTACGTGCTGGCGGCGTTGTTCATTGCGCGATTTATTTATTTGGGAAAGGCGGGTTAGGGCACCGCTCCCTATGGTCGCGGCTCGGATACCGAGGAAGCGGTTGAGCTACCGCAACTCGGAATCTGGAAACCGAGCCGCGATCGCAGGAAGCGGTTGAGCTACCGCAACGTCACGATATGCTGCCCCCTTGGCAGTAACAACACATTGCCCGACCATTGCCGCTCAACCAATGTGCCGTCGATTTCGACGCGAGTGACCCGGCGCTCGAGGACGGCCATCGCGCGAGCATTGCTTTGGTAAGAGAACTCGACTCCATCGGGTAACGACTTAGCGGATCGAAGATCCCCGTTGAAATCGAGGATGCGCAGCGCGGGTGTTTGCGCGGACGGCTCGATCACATGCGCCCCCGGGGGGAGCCAGACGGTCGAGTCGTTGGCGACGGGCCAGGGTCGGCCGTCGACTTGAGCGGGGCCGGTCCAGCGAACGCCGGCGCCTCGTCGAGATTCGATGGCGAGTTTGGAGCCGGTGCGCTCCGCACGGTCGACGATGGCCGACGATGCTGCGAGCAGGCGCCAGTCGTCACGTGCAATCGAGTTTTCGAAATACAGAGCCACGCGCGGGAACGAGGCGGCCCCGGTGTGTACCAACGCGAACAGTTCTGTCCCGGTTTGTTGTTTGAGCGGATAGACGTCCTGGTAGCGTTCGGCAATGTTGATATCGATGGCCAGCTTGTCCTGGCGGGGGGTGAGCGGCGCGTAGCGCGAGGCTATATCGGGATAACGCTGCGGACCCAGGTGCCAGACGGTCGCCGGGTCTTCAATGAGGAACGTGAAATCATGCTGTTCCAGCAGAGGCAGCACGCGCGCGGCATCGGCTCCGATCTTGTCGCGCATGCTCGAATCGTAGCGGTCGTCGACGTGGGTCAATACCAAGTCAAGATTTGGCTTCGTTTTGCGAATCTCCTCGATCCGGCCGATCCATTCCTCCTGCAGGCGGCGCGCCAGGTCGGCACGGAAATCTAGAAATTGTTTGGTAGCGAATACCTCCCTTGGATCAGCCCCTGCGACGCGTTTGTATTCCGCCCGCACATCGTCGTTCATGGGCGTGAATCGCGCCGGGTTGTCCGACCCTTCGAGCGATTCGAAATACAGCTCGGCCAGATTCACGCCATCCCAATCGAAGCGGGTCAGCAACGCGCGGAGTCCTTCGCCGACCGCCTCGGCGGCTTGCGGATTCGCCAGATTGATCAGCTTCCGCCAATCGAGATGCGCGTCCTGGCCGACCGCCGTTTTCTCGCGCCACTCCGGATGCGATTCCCAGAAGCGCTCGCTCACGTGCGGCAGTTCGAGCCACGCGTAAACCTGAATCGCATGCCGATGGCAGGCGTCCATCAGTTCGCGCAAGTATTTGTCGCCCTGCGGATCGGGCTCCCAGTAATGCCACGCAGCGGCGTGAATCGCCTGGATGCCGGCCGCCCGCCAGTGTGCCGCCAGATAATCTGGATCGGCGCGCAGACGATAGGAAGAATCGAAAAAGGCCCACAATCGCGCCGAGCGGAAAGGTGGTTCGAGTCCCAGGTCGGCGAGCGCCTGAAGCAGGTAGGGAAAGCGAGCGTAGCCAGGCGTGCCAGGCGAAGTGGCGAGCCACAGTATCGCTCGCCCATCGCGACGGAGGCCCGCAACTAGCGGCGCGTGCTGCCAGCGTTCCCGAGTAAATAGTTGCGCGTCCGCAGGCAGCTCAAACACCGGTAGATCGATTGATTTTTCCCAGACAATCTTGAGTTTGGAATTTCGAAGGTCTTCCACGCTTCGTACCGTCACGCGTTTCCCCGTGGCGCGAAACCCGAGTAAAGTCGCACGCGGCGATTCGCCTTCCAGGATCTCGATCCCGAGCGTCGCAGGGCTCGCCCCCACGGACGCGAGGATCTCGGACCATGACGACGTGTCCGCGGCACTGGCCGCAACCGCGATCAGAAGACTAGCGAGTAAACGCATACCAGATTCCCACCCGAAGGTCGTAATAATTCAGGTCGCGCGGGTTTCCCACTTTAACCAGATATGCCCCACGCAGGGCGCTGGCCGTGAACATCAGTGATGGTCGACTCTCGAAGCGCAGCTTCATCCCCGGGCCGGTCTCGACAAAGTTCGCCCAATACTCGCCGCGCGAATCGACCGTGGCGTTCCAGCTCCAAAACACCTGCGCGTGCAGACCGCCGGCGGATTCCCGGCCCGCGAACGTATACCCGAAGCGGTTCTGCGAGTAGAGCAGCATATCGTCGGCGAAACGGCTCACGTAGATGCCATCCAGATTGGTTTCTCCGAACACGCCGTGGGCGCCCGCCGTCAGCAGCGCGCCGATTCCCTTCCCGTACGCCATCCCGCCACGATAATCCGGCACGATCCGGCCTAAATCATTCGGCCCGCCCCGATACCGCAGTGCTTCCCCCGCTTCGAACCAGCCGGTGAGCCCGTGCCACGGCAGTGTCGCGAGCCCCGCCGCCAGGATCACGCTACGCTCCGAGAGAAACTGCGGACCGAGGCCGGCCCCGAGTGGCACTGCGCCGCGCAGATCGCCAATAAAGCGCACGCTGAAATAGGGGCGCAGCGGCACGCCGGTGAGACGCAACTCGGTTTTCGATTGCGCGTAGGAAAACACGTCATGCCAGCGCGAAGAGAACATCGGATAAAACCACACCGATGTGCGGATCCGTTCGAGCGCAGGCCGCAGGTTGTGATACGCGCGATTCGCTTCACTCGCGGTGGTCTGGTCCGGACTGCGGCGCGCGAGATCGAACCAGCGCATCGCCTCTTCGTCTTCCTTTAAAAGGTTGTACGCCCACCCGAGCTTCAGCATGACGTTGAAGTCCACCGGATCCTGCTCGTGCGCCACGCGCAAATATTTCAGCGCGTCTTTGAGGTAGCCTTTTTCGAGCGACGTTTCCCCCAGTTGCTTCGCATCCGCAGGCGAAGTACGCCGCGATTCGGGCGGCTTATGCAGGACCGGCGGCATCTTTAAAGCCACGCGCACGCGATCGGATAGTTCATCGTCGACGCCCGCCAGCACCCGATTCAGCAGCGGCAGCGCGCCATTTTCGTCGCCTCGACTGAGCCGCAGGAAGCCCAGTTGCGCGGTCGACAGTAAATCCCCTGGCGATTGCTCGACCACTTGTTCGAACAACTTCTCCGCGTCGCGGCGGTGATCCATTTGCAAATGTAGATACGCCAGTTCGCGGCGCAGATCGACATTTGAGGAGTCCAGCGCCAGCGCTTTCTCAAACTCGTACACATATGGATAGCGCTCCGGCAGCAGCGCCCGGGCGTCTTCTGCAGTGCGCGGCTCCCCGCCTCGAGATGCCGCAAGGAGAACGGACAGCGCATCCTCTTTGCGATTCAGCGCCTGCCACATCCGCCCGAGGTCGAGCAACAGCGCACGTCGATCGGGCCGCAATCGCCAGGCTTTCTCGTAATGCTCGGCAGCGAGGGCGAAGTCGTCGCGCTGATCGGCCAAATGCGCCAGCTCCTCGTGCCCGCTGAAATTCGCCGCATCGATCGCGACCACCTGCTTCCAGCGCTCGATCCCCTCCCGCAGCGGCCGGTCGATATTTTCATATGCCGCCGCCGCGGTAGCATCGCCCTTCTTGCGGACGCGGTCGAAAATGCGGCGCGCGACCGCGGTCTGTTTGGTCTCGTGACACAGGAACGCGTATTCGAGCGCGACGTGATCATCCGACGGATCCAGGCGCATCGCCTCCGCGAACTGGTCGCTTGCGGCCTCGGTTTCACCGGTCTTCAGCAGCGTATACGCCAGGTCCTTATGAATCGGCGCGCGCGCGGGCGCCAGTGCAATCGCCTGACGGAAGAGCACGATGGCCCGGTCGTAATCGTGGCCGGCGAGCGCCACGTAGGCTTGCTCCAACACCGGGAAGGCGGCATCCGGCTGCACCGAGGGCTGCCCCAAGGACACGCCCGCGAAGCCTACGGTCAACCAGAATGCCGCGACCAGCCTTCCCACGGAGGAATAGTGCGGACGACGGGAAAGTTTTCTCTCGCCGCTCGGCGCTAATCCTGCAATGCCGCTGCTATAATGAACCCCGAAAAGGAGATCCCGATGTCAAATCCCACTACTCGCCGATTCTTCCTGGGAGCCGCCACGGCCGCTGCCGCCACCCGCGTCTGGGGCGCGAATGACCGGATCAATGTCGCCATCATCGGATTGGGGGGCCGCGGGAGCAATCACCTCGACATCTACTCGAAGCTGCCGGGCGCGCGCGTCGCGGGACTCTGCGACGTCGACCAGGCGGCGCGTGAAAAAGCCCAGGCCACCCTGGCGCGCAACGGCGGCGACAAGGCCAAGGAATTTGAGGACATGCGCCAGGCGTTCGCCGACGGCGGCGTCGAAGCCGTATCGATCGCGACGCCCAACCACTGGCACGCGCTCGCCACCATCTGGGCCTGCAAGGCGGGCAAAGACGTGTACTGCGAAAAGCCGGCCTGCTACAACATTCACGAAGGTCAGCGCATGCTGCAGGTATCGCGCGAGACCAAGAAGATGGTGCAGATCGGATCGCAGCACCGCAGCAATCCGATGAAGATCAAAGCCATGCAGGCGGTCCACGACGGGCTGATCGGCAAGGTATATCTGGCCAAGGGGCTGTGCTTCAAGCGGCGCGTTTCGATCGGACACAAAGAGAACGAGCCGATCCCACCGGGCGTGAACTGGGACCTGTTCCTGGGGCCCGCGCCTATGCGGCCGTTCAACGCGCTGCGCTTCAAGTACAACTGGCACTGGTTCTGGGACACCGGCAATGGCGATATCGGCAACCAGGGCGTGCACGAAATGGGCATCGCGCGCTGGGGCATGGGCGATCCCGAGTGGCCCAAGTCGGTCGTGTGCACAGGCGGGAAATTCGCCTACACCGACGATCAGGAAACACCCAACACGCAGCTCGCCTCCTTCGATTTCGGCGGACGGGAGCTGGTGTTCGAGGTGCGCGGCCTCTTAACCAATGGCGAGGGAGTCGCGCCGCCGGTTCCGGTGCGCCGTCCGCGTCCCGGCGAGGAAGTGAAGCCCGCGCCGCCCGTGAAGCGACCCGACAATCCGATGAACGTCATGATCGGCGATCTGTTCTACGGTACCGAGGGCTGGATGGCGATGAGCGATCAGGGCGTGCAAGCCTACAAGGGTGAGAGCAACGAGCTGATCTACGAAGAGCGTCCGGTCCGCCGCGGAGCTGACGCAGGTGAGGGCGGTGGCGATCCCACGCGCGCCCACATGGAGAATTTCCTGTCGGCCTGCCGCTCCCGCAATGAGAAGGAACTCCACGACGGCCTCGCCAACGCGTACCTCAGTGCCTCGCTCTGCCACCTGGCGAATATCAGTTATCGTGTCGGTCGCAAGCTCACGCTCGAGGCGGGTCCGAAGTTCACCGGCGATGCGGTTGCGACCAGTATGATCACCCGCGAGAAGTATCGCGCGCCATACGTGGTTTAGTTAGCGCGCTCGTTTCAACATCGCCGTCGCGAGCGCTACCCGCTCTTCCGCGATCACCTGCTCGCCCGTACGACAATGAGGACGGAATAGCGAGTGCGCAGTCATTGCCATCAACGCGCGGTGGGACCGTCCCTGCTTCTCTTGTGTTGTGGATTGGTGATCGCGCAACAGGACCCGGCGAAAGCGCAAAACCCGCAGGCGGCTGAGCAGCCCGCCGTTTTCCGCAGTCAGGTCAATACGGTCCTCGTCCCGGTGGTCGTAAGAGACACACACGGGCGTGCGGTCGGGCATCTGACAAAGGACGACTTTGAGCTTCTCGACAAAGGCCATCGCCAGACCATCGCCAGCTTCTCGGCGATCGAGCGACCAAAGCTGTCGCGCGGCGAAAGTGGAGCGCGGACGGGCAATGCGTCGGCCCCGACGGCACCTCTTTCCAGCTCCGGAGTGACCAGATCCGAAAGCGAAAACGAGGACTCGAGACGGTATTTCATCTACCTCTTCGATGACGTCCATACCCGTTTCGCCGATCTTGCCACGGTGAGGGCGGCTGCCCTTCGTCATTTCCAGAACAGCCTGCGCACAGACGATCGCGCCGCGATCTACACCGTCTCCGGCAATCCTACGCTGGAGTTCACGGACAACCGCGAGCAACTTGAGGCTGCGGTTTCGCAGTTGAGGTGGCGAACAACCACTGGCCACGGAATGGGATGTCCCGACGTCAGCTATTATGTCGCGGACCTGATTCTGGTCAAAGGCGACCCGCAGGCGCTGGCGGCGTTGACGAATCATACGGCCAATTGCGCGCACGCGCGGCCGGAAGTCGCACGAAACATCGCTCTCGACGCGGCGAACAAGGTAATCCTATCGGGCGCAGAGGATAGCTTGCTCGCCCTTCGAACCGTGCGGCGCGCAATCCGGCGGCTGGCGGTAATGCCGGGCCAACGAGTGATCGTGCTGGCATCGCCCGGTTTTTTCTCACAAACACCTGAAGCGATCAGAGCCACGGCAGAGGTGCTGGATCTGGCCGCCAAGTCGGGTGTGATCATCAACGGGCTCAGCTCGCGCGGAGTGATCCTGGTGGAAGAAGAGGAGAACGTCACAGGACCGAGCGGATCGTCGCGGAGATCTCCGCCTAAGCTGACCACTCCCGATCAACTCTGGGTCCGCTATCGCCGCGAAGGTGCTCGCGCGGAGGGCGATGTGCTGCAGGACTTGGCGGAGGGGACCGGCGGAATCTTCTTTCACAACAACAACGATCTGCGTGCGGGTTTTGAACGCGCAGCCGCGGCACCTGAATTCTCATACGTGCTGGGCTTCTCGCCGGCCGATTTGGATCAGGATGGCAGCTTTCATGCCCTGAGGATCCGATTGCCAAACCGGAAAGGGATCAGCGTTGAGGCGCGGCGCGGGTATTACGCGCTCAGCAGCTCTGCGAAAGACCATGAAACCGCGGCGGACATCGAGGACGCGGTCTTCTCGCGCGACCAGCTCGCCGGCATGCCTGTCGTGCTCGTCACCAGTTCCTCGAAGCCGAACAATAGTGATGAAGCGAAGCTGCTGGTGGTCGCGAAAATTGAGATCGCCGCTTTGAAACATAGTCGAGTCGGCGGGCGAAGCCTCGGTTCACTAAGCGTCGTGATCGCGCTTTTCGATTCCGAGGGCGGATACGTGACCGGGGCAACCGAGTCTGTAAATCCGAAGCCTTCTACTCAGACCGTTCAGCAGCAGGACGCGCCGCTCACTTTGCGCTGGGAATTCCCCGGCATTAAATCGGGAAGTTACCTGCTCCGGTTCGTGATCCGTGAATCCGAGACTAACGCGACGACTTCCATTAATCGTTCGCTGCAGATCCTCTGACGACGCGCGGCATCTTCGCCCCCCATCCCATGGACAACCCGGCGCCGACCTGATTCGCCACCGGAAGAATGTCGCGGGAGCCCCGCAGAATCGGCTCCTCGACCGTCCGCTAAGGTCTCGAATATGCAACGCTAGGCCGCGTTACAGAGTCTCTTTGAAGAGGACTAAGGGCCGATTCCCCACGCAGAGGGGGCTTGACAACGTTACGGCTCTGAATAGAATAGGGATAATCTGCATCTTATGCCGGGCTGTGAACACAAGCGCACGGAATTCCTGATGCGTCGTGACGGGGTCGATTATTTGAGGTGCCTCGACTGCGATCAGGTATTCGAATCGGAAGACCTGGAGCAGGTCCCTCTATACGACGAGGCGGAAGAATCGGAAGAGCCCCGTCGTAAGCGGGCTTCCTGAAATCAGCCCAGCCGCGATCGGCCCCGCCCACGGATTCACGTCCGCGGGCAAAGCATCGCGTCCTTTAGTTTGTGACAACTCGCGCCCAGTAGTGTCCGCCCCTCCATCGCGGCGTGAGATCCTCGTAGATGAGGATGGCCGAACCAAGGGCAAAAATCGCACCCGTTCCGCTGCGCATCGTCTCCATCGGCGGGGGCTCCGGGCTTTCCACGCTGCTGCGCGGCATGAAACGCTATGTCAAAGCAGGCGCGGGCGGTGTCGAGATTACCGCGGTTGTGACCGTGACCGACGACGGAGGCAGTTCCGGCCGTTTGCGCCGCGAGCTTGCAGTACTGCCGCCGGGCGATATCCGTAACTGTATGGTGGCGCTCTCCGAGGATGAAACGCTGCTCTCGCAGTTGTTTCAATACCGCTTCTCGAACGGGCGCGGCTTGAAGGGGCATAGTTTCGGCAATTTGTTCCTGTCCGCGATGTCGCACTTGACCGGTGATTTCTGCCAGGCGGTCAAGCTCTCCTCCGAGGTGCTGGCCGTGCTGGGGCGCATCTACCCTTCGACGGCCGCCAACGTGACCCTCGAAGCCACGCTGGCCGACGGACGAAAGCTCACCGGGGAGACGCGCATCAGCCGCAGCACTTCGCCGATCCGCCGCATCCAGATGCGTCCACGGCGGCCCCGTCCACTGGAGGAAACCCTGGAGGCGATCGCCCAGGCCGACCTGATCACGTTCGGTCCCGGTTCGCTCTACACCAGCGTGATTCCGAACCTGCTGGTGCGCGGGATCCCCCAGGCCATCGCCGCATCCCCCGCCCTCAAGGCATATTTCGTAAATTTAATGTCGCAGCCTGGCGAGACCACCAACATGACCGCGTCGGAGCACGTCGCGGCCATGGCCTCCCACAGCGGGAGCTTAGGGAAGGCGCGCCTGATCGACGTGTGCGTGGTCAATTCGCGGCCCATCCGGGGGCGCGCGCTGGCCCGTTATCGCGCCAATGCCGCGCAACCTGTTGAAAATGATCTGGAAAAGCTTCAGGCGCAGGGCTTGGAAGTGCTGGCGACCGATCTGCTGCGCACTTCGGGGGATCTCTCGAACGAGAAGATCCGCCATGATTCCAGCGTCTTAGGTGCGGTAGCGATCAACTTAGCTCAGCAGGGACAAAAGAGGAAACGGAGTCAATGAGGACCACGGGGGTGCTTCGGGAGTTTTGCAAATCGGAGCCAATTTTGGATTCCACAGGGGTGCTTCGGGAATTTTGCAAATCGAAGCCAATTTTGGACTCGGCAGGGGAACCAAGCAACTTATGAATACAACGGTGGTGATTCTGGCAGCCGGACTAGGGACGCGCATGCGCTCTCGCCGCGCCAAGGTGCTGCATCGCGCGGGCGGCTTGGCGCTGGTGGAGCAGGTGCTGGACTCTGCGCGCGCCGTGGCCCCCGCCAACCGGGTCGTCGTGGTGACCGGCCATCAGGCCAACCAGGTAGAGGATTTGCTCGAGCCGCACGGCGTCCGCTTCGTTCGCCAGGTGGAACAAAAAGGAACCGGCAACGCGCTGGCCTGCTGCCGTGAGGCGATCTCCCGGAACTCCGGTCTGGTGATGGTGCTGTACGGCGATACGCCCCTGCTTTCGGGCGACACCTTGCGGCGACTACGCGATCAGCAGGCCGGGTGCAATGCCGCCGCAACGCTGATCACCACCGAGCTGCCCGATCCCACCGGGTATGGCCGGGTAATCCTGGATAAGACCGGTGCAGTGACCGCCATCGTCGAGGAGAAGGCCTCCAGCGCCGCGCAGAAAAAGATTCGCCGTATCAATTCCGGCATCTATTGCTTTCGCGCGGAGCTGCTGTGGAAACACCTCGATGAGATCAAGCCCAACAAGAAGTCCGGCGAATACTACCTGACCGACATGGCGGAGATCCTGACGCGCCACAAACATCGCGTGGAGCCGCTGCATCTGGAGGATTCGACCGAACTGCTGGGCATCAACACGCGCGTCGAGCTGGCGGATGCCGACCGCATCCTGCGCCGGCGCAAGACTGAGGAATTAATGCTTTCGGGCGTGACCATCGAGCGGCCGGAGACGGTCACCATCGAGGACCCACCGAGATCGGCGAAGAATGTCACATCGGCGCGGGAGCCATCATCGATTCGTCGGGTCTGGCACATGGCGTGACGGTGAAGCCCTACACACTGATCGCAAATTCACACCTCGATACGGAAGCGCAGGTGGGGCCGTTCGCGCGACTGCGCATGGACGCGCGCGTAGGGCCGCGCGCCAAGGTGGGAAATTTCGTCGAGATGAAAAAAGCCCGTCTCGGTGCCGAGGCGAAGGCGCAGCACCTGGCTTATCTGGGCGACGCCGAGATCGGCGACCGGGCCAACATCGGCGCGGGCACCATCACCTGCAATTACGACGGCGAACAGAAGCACAAGACCAGGATCGGATCGGGGGCGTTCATCGGCAGCAATGCGACGCTGGTGGCGCCGATCGAGGTAGGAGCAGACAGCTACGTGGGCGCGGGAAGCGTGATCACGGATCCAGTTCCGCCAGGCGCGCTGGCACTGGGCCGAGGGCGGCAAGTGGTGAAAGAGGGATAAAGCTACTTCTTTTTGGGGGTGGTCGCCACGCGGACCACGATCAGCGTGGCGGTATCGCCGTCGTCGCCGGATTCGTAGCGCACCGTGACACGTACCCGTGCGCGCAGCCGGCCTTCTACTTTCGTCGCCGGGGTGATTTTGAAATCGCGCTTCTCGGTCTTGCCCAGCACCACCCGCGAGACGGTGAGTTTCTCAGCGGTATTGGCTTCTACTGTTCCTGCAAAAAAGGTGTAGGTGGGTTGAGAGGGTTCGGCCTCCTGCGCCTTGGCGCGTGTGATGCCCGCGGGCGCCGCCGCAGCGAGGGCGAAGAGGACGCACAGAGACCTGAAATGGCTCACCGTCACTAGAATACTTAAACCCGAGGCTAAGGTTTTCTCTCGAAAATGAAGTTTCTTTCACTTGACGGACAGACTCAGGCCGACCTGGCTGGTCGAGCCGCCGACCTGGATCGTGACCGGAACCGTGGGCGGCATTTTGAAGTTCAGCAGATTCGGATTGCGATCCACCCAATCCGCGGGGTGTGGAACGATGACGCGGACCTGGTAAACACTTCCCGGCAGCCCGTCCACGGGTCCGAACTTCGCATCGACGCCGCTGGCGTAGAATCCGTCGATGAAGACGGCGATAGAGGGCAGACCCGCCGACTCGGGTCCCACGCCGGTGGCGCAGATGGTGATCACGCCATTCTCGGCGATAGGATTCGACGACGAGTTGCGGGTGCCGTCCTCATTCAGGATGAAGCCCTGCCCGAAGCCCGAGCCGTCGGCGGAATAGACGCCCGGCGACGCGCTCACAATCGGCGCGATCAGCGTGTTCGAAAGCTGTCCGCCGGACCGGATCTGCACCGCGGCGGGTTGGCCGATGCGCGCGACGTAATCCGCAGGAAGAGAGACGGTGATCGCCCCGTCCGCGCGCGTCAACACGTCGAGCGCGACTCCGTCGACCAACACCTGGGCATCGGATGCCAGTCCCCGCCCACGGACCACCAGGGTTTCTCCGGGAGCGATTCCACCGCCCAATATGCTGGCCGCGCTCGCGACCGAGTTGATCACCACCTTTGGCGGCGGCGCTGCATCCACCCGTCCCACGTAGGCGTTCGGCGGGCCGACGACGGTATAGGGAGCGGTAGCCGAAATGACCGTCGCCGTGTTGCCGACGAACACTGCATTTCCGCTTGGATCAAGCGCGAGACCGTTGATCTGGAACACGTGCGAATCGCCGAGATAGGTGGAGTAGAGCAGCGCAGATGCGTCTGCGTTCACGCGGGCGATGAATCCGGTGCTGGAGCTGAAGGTGGATTGCACCGGCGTTTGCAGCGGGAAGCTGCGCGACGTGGACGATCCCGCAATCGTCGCGATTCCGTTTCCATCCACCACCAGGCTGGTGGCCACGTCCTGGCCTTCGCCGCCCAAGAGCGTCGAATATTGGATCGACAAGTTGGCATCCATCCGCATGACGAAGGCGTCGGCACTGCCGCCGCCGCCCTGGCCGGGCAACGATGGCTTCGAGAGAATGCTGCGCTGGAACGCGCCGGGCGAGGTATAGAACTGCAGGCTGTTCGTAGTTCCGGCCAGGTACAGGTGACCTGACGCGTCGAATTGCAGCGCGTTGATGGAGGTGTTCGAGTCGAGCCTGGTTGAGCCCTTCAATGCAGTTCCGCTGGCGTTCATGATCCACACCGTCCCGCCGCCGGCGAAGTACGAGTTTCCGTCGGGGTCGATCGCCAGCGCGGCGGCAGCCTCAGTGCCGGTGCCGTAGTAGGTGGAGAAAACGGTGACGAAAGCGTTGCTCGCGATGGTGGGAAAGAACGGCGCGATGTTTCCTATTCCGGGTCCGACGCACGGAATCTGTCCACAAGCGGGAATCAGTCCGGACTGAAGGACGCCCGGCGTCACGGGTAGATCTCCGTGGGTGTAACCGGTGAGAAAGAGCTCACCCGCCGCATTCACGGCGATTGCTTTTGGAACAGTTTTCCCGCTCGCGAAATAGGTGGAGTAAACCAGCGTGCCATCCGGCGCGAGCTTAGCCAAGAACGACGCGGAGACGGGCTGACTCTCTAAACCCGGCGAGGCTTTCCCCGGACTGGCTGCGAGAAACGCGCCTTTGGTCACCGGAAAGTCGGACGAGAAGGTGAATCCGGCGACGTACACATTTCCGGCGGTGTCCGCGGTTATGGCGGAAATGCTATCCGCCGCGCTGCCGCCCAGGTAGGTGGCGTAAATCACATTTCCGTCAGGATCGAGCTTGGCCACGAACCCGTCCGAAGTCGCTCCGGTCGCGGTATATACGCGCGACGGACCGCCTGGCGTCGGCCCGGCTCCGATCGCGATTCCTTGTATGAGGGGAATGCTGGGCCCCAGGGACTCGACGGTCGTAAAATCGTCAGCGCTACGCGCGAGTTGCGTCCCCAAGCTGAGGTACAGCGTCTTGCTGACCGGATCGGCGGCGAAAAACGGACTGAAAGCGCCGGAACGCAGCGCGGTAAAGTTCTGCCCGTCGTCGGTGCTACGAAAGAGTTCCTGTCCGAGCGTGCCGAACACAGTGCCGGGATGAAAGGGATCGGCAAACACGCTCTGGAAAGCGAACCAAATCTGGGCTTGCGGGGCGAACGTCGCGCCGCCATCGGTGCTTTTGAAGACCCCGGGCGATGCGTTCACAGTTGCGAAGACGACGCCCTTGCGTGAGGGATCGAACGACACGGAGGTTGCGCCCGTGGAGATCGCGCGGAAATTAGCGCCGCCGTCGCTCGAGCGGTACAGCCGCCCAAAATCCGAGATGGCCAGCACCACCTGCGTATTATTCGGGTCGATGGCGATTTGGCTGATGCGCAGCGTTCCGTCGCTGCGCGGCTCCAGACCGTTATTGACCGCGGACCAGCTTACGCCGCCGTCGCTGCTTTTATACAGCCCGTTGTCGAAGGTGCCGGCGTAGACAATGTTCGGATCGGTGGGATCGATCTCGATATCGGAAACGAAGCCCCCGATGCCCGCCACGGCGGTCCAGTTATCGCCGCCATCGGTGCTCTTGCGCAGCACGCCCGAATCGGAGGCGTACACCAGACCGGGTTGGAGCACGCTCGCGGCAAGATGGCTCGGAAGGCTGATTCCGCTACTCAGACTGGCAGAGATCTGGTTGCCGTCCAGACGAAAAAATGTCGATCCGCCAGGTTTGGGTTGCAGCGCCTTCCGCACGGGGAAATCGAGTGAAGCGGTGGAACCGGCGATGTAAACATTTCCGCTCGCGTCGGTGGCGACGCCCACCACTTGATCGGCGCCGCTGCCGCCGATCTTAGCGGCATAATGGATGACCGGTTGCTGAATGGCCGAGGAATCGGATCGCAGAAAGGGAGAGGTCAGGAAGAAAAGGACTAATAAGGACAGACTGCACTGCATTAGAGAACGTCCAGTTCTTAGGATAGACGCATTCGCGAACAGCTCGTTTGGATTTCACGCTCGCAGGCTCACCTCTATAATTGGGAGATGCACTCAGGGGGGCGCATCGCGTGCGTCTTTGTCGTGGCCGTCGCTCTGGCCGCGTGCTCCTCGCACGCCCCCGAATCGGCTTCGGCTCCGGAAGCTGCCCCTGCGAAGCCGGGCGTGGTGGTGGTCGAGCCGAACTCGCCCAAACTCGCGCTGATCCGGGTGGCCGAGGGGCAGAAGGTCGAGGCTCCGGGAGAAGACGTGGTGGTCCCGGGGCGGATCGAGCTGAACCCGAATCGCATCACGCGCGTGATGCTGCCGGTGGCCGGCCGGATCGCGAAAGTGGAAGTGAAGCTGGGCGACATGGTGCGCGAAGGCGACAAGGTACTCGAAATTCAAAGCTCCGATGCGGATGCCGCCGAAGCCGCGCTGATCCAGAGCGAATCCGCGCTCGCGCAGGCCAAGAGCATGCGCGCCAAGGCGCAGGCGGACCTGGATCGCATCACGGATCTGTACCAGCATCAGGCCATCGCCAAGAAAGAAGTGTTGAACGCCGAAAATGAAGTGGCGCGCAATACTGCCACGATCACGCAGGCGCAGGCGGCACTGGATCAAGCCAAGCAGCGACTGGAGTTGATGGGTCTGCGTCCGGGCGTGGCGGGCCAGCGGGTCCCGGTGCGCGCGCCGATTTCGGGGAAGGTGTTCGAGATCGCGGTGGTGGCGGGCGAATTTCGCAACAACACCGCTGAGCCGCTGCTGAAGATCGCGGATGTGCGCAAAGTGTGGATGACCTCCGATGTGCCGGAGAGCCATCTGCGATTCTGCCGAATCGGCGCGCCGGTGGAGCTGGAACTGGTCGCGTTTCCGGGCAGCGTGTTGCGCGGGACGATCGCGCGCATCGCGGAGTCGGTGGATCCGCAGACGCGCACTCTGAAGGTAAGCGCGGAACTCGACAATTCGGCAGGGCGGCTGCTGCCGGAGATGAGCGGAAAGATCCGTTTCACCGACGCGCCGCGCCTGGTCGCGGTGTTTGACGAAGGCGCGCTGCTGCACGTGGACGGCAAGACCATGGTCTATGTGCAGGAAGCGCCCGGGCGCTTCGTCGAACGCGAAGTGACGTTAGGTCCGCGAGTCGGCCACCGGCTCACGGCCACCTCTGGCCTGCAAGGTGGCGAGAGAGTGGTGGTGGAGGGGAGTATTTATCTGAAGAGCGGAATCTAGCTGCACCTGTTCCCAAGCTCAAGATCCCAAGCTAAACGATGATCCGCAAAGTCGTCTCCTTCGCACTGCATCAACCTCTTTTCCTGATCCTGCTGCTGCTGCTGTTCATCGGCGGCGGCATCGCGGCGTTCCGCTCGCTGCCGATCGAGGCTTTCCCGGACGTCACCGACGTGCAGGTGGCCGTGATCACACTATTCCCCGGTCACGCGCCGGCGGAAGTGGAAAAGCAAGTCACCATTCCGCTCGAGATTGAGCTAGCGGGGCTGCCGCACTCGGTGCGCATGTTCTCGCACACGCAATTCGGATTGTCCTTCGTGTACCTGACTTTCGACGACGCGGTGAACGACTACTTCGCGCGCCAGCAGGTGCTCGAGCGCCTGCAAACCGTCGATCTGCCGGACGGCGTGAAGCCTAGCCTGGCACCGCTTTCGAGCCCCGTAGGCGAAATCTACCGTTTCTATCTAAAGAGCGATTCGCTCAGCCCCACCGAACTGCGCAGCATCGAGGACTGGATGGTGGAGCGCCAGCTCAAGGTGATTCCGGGCGTGGCCGACGTGGTCAGCCGTGGAGGATTCATCAAGCAGTACCAGGTGATTCCAGACATGACTCGCATGAAGGCCTACAACCTGACCATGCAGCAGGTCTTCACGGCGCTGCAGCGGGGGAATGCGAATGCCGGCGGCGGCTATATCGAGCAAGGCGAGCAACAGTACATCATTCGCGGCGTGGGCTTGCTGCGCTCGGCGGCGGACATCGGCAATGTGGTGGTGGTGGGGCGCGCGGGCGTCGCGATTCGGATTCGCGATATCGCCGAAGTGAATACCGGCGCTGTTCCGCGGCAGGGACTGGTCGGCATGAACGAGAAAGACGACGTGGTGACGGGAATCGTCCTGATGCGCAAGGGCGAGAATCCGTCGGAAGTGCTGGACGGCATCAAGCAGAAGATTCACGATATGAACGAGCGCATTCTGCCCAAGTCCGTCACGCTGGTTCCGTATTACGACCGCACCTGGCTGATCGACACCACGCTGAAGACGGTCTTCACAAATCTCCTCGAAGGCGCGGTTCTGGTGGTGGTGGTGCTGTACCTGTTCCTGGGGCACTTCCGTTCGTCGCTGATTGTGGCGGTGGTGATTCCGCTGGCGCTGCTGGCGACCTTCATCGGACTCAAGCTGCGCGGCATTCCCGCGAATCTCCTGTCGCTGGGCGCGATGGATTTCGGGATCATCGTGGACGGCGCGGTGATCGTGGTGGAGAACGTGTTCCGGCGGCTGTCTGAGCGGCGGTCGGGCGATCCGCTCAGCGTCAAGGAAGCCATCGAAGAAGCCGCCTTGCAGGTGGGCCGGCCGACTTTCTTCTCGATGCTGATCATCATCCTGGCGCACATTCC
>WNFL01099630.1_pt2 | contig 21766 bp, 25 predicted proteins | sample 5400361 | NCBI WGS metagenome assembly WNFL01 (sample SAMN13153351, study PRJNA577476) | soil metagenome | isolation source: 40 cm soil on Douglas fir-dominated hillslope | place: USA:California | collected 2013-09-17
TTATTTATGAACGTACTCTCTAGTTTTTTTAAGTCAACTCTTTCAGATAGAATTTCTTTTTGGTGTTTCTATTTGTCAACTTTTTTCCTTTTAATAGGACTTATTGTAATTGTTTTTACTTTCAAAAATCTCCCTCCATTTTTGCCAATTTACAATAAGCTTCCTTGGGGTTTTGCTAGACTAGGCAGTAAAATCGAAATATTTATTCCCATTCTTATAGCCATTGTTTATTTCTTTACTAATAATATTCTTTCTTTTTTCCTTCAACAAAAGACTCCTCTTCTTTCCCGATTTCTCTTTGCCACAACATTAAGTCTTTCATTTTTTACTTGTTTTTTTCTGCTTAGGATTATCCAGGTAGTTCTTTAGAAAACATGGAGATTTTCTCTTTTTTTCTTCCTTTTGGGATTGCATGCTTTATTACTGCAATTACTGTCCCATTTACTATTAAGTGGGCAAAGCGTTTTGGCTTGGCTGATGATCCAAAAATTCATAAGCATCCTGCAATCATTCATATAAAAACTATACCAAGAGCCGGGGGGATACCGCTTTTTCTTGGCGTCTTGGCTGCGAGTATCCTCTTCTTGCCATTGACCAAACTCACTATTACACTTTTTATTGCTAGTCTTCTTACTCTTATTATAGGAACGCTTGATGATAAATACGATATCTCTCCCTATGTTAGATTTAGTATTAATATTATCTGCGGCTTAGTTGTTATTTTTGGGGGAGTTGGAATACCATTTATCACTAATCCATTTGGAGGTATTCTTCATCTAGATGCCTTGAGGTTATCATTTGATTTTTTGGGACACCATTCTATAGTTGTTTTTTCTGATCTCTTATCACTTCTTTGGATTGTATGGGTAATGAATATGCTTAACTGGAGTAAGGGAGTTGATGGACAAATGCCAGGCATTGTGGCGATATCAAGCATCGTAATTGGCTTATTAAGTCTGAGATTTCCGCTTACTGATCCTTCAACCCATATTGCAGCTACACTTTCTTTTATTATTGCAGGTAGCGCAATTGGGTTTCTTTTCTATAATTTTTATCCGGCAAAAATATTTCCTGGATACGGCGCCACATTTCTTTATCTACTTCTTAGTGTTGTTTCAGTATTATCCACTGCAAAGTTAGCTACTGCAATTTTAGTTATGGGTATTCCAATGATTGACGGTGTTTTTACAATTTTAAGAAGAGTTTTAAGTGGAAGATCACCCTTTTGGCATGATAAAAAACACCTTCATCATTTACTACTGCGCCTTGGTCTTTCTCAGCGCCAAATAGCATTGTTTTACTGGATTCTTTCTGCTATATTAGGTGCAGCATCGCTGACACTTTCTAGTAGGGGGAAACTTTTTGCCATTATAATGCTTTTGGTACTAGTGGGTGGAGGGTTGCTCTTTTTGCATATTACTCTTGCCCAAAAAGATGAAAAAAACAGCATTTAAAACGCTAAAATTGATTAGGCCTAAGCAATGGATTAAAAATTTTGCTGTATTCGCTGCGATTATTTTTACAGGTCAATTATTTAATGCTCCAGTTTTTACTAAGGTACTTCTAGGTTTTTTTGTTTTCTGTAGTGCATCCTCTGCAATTTATGTTATTAATGATATTTTTGATATTGAAAAAGATAGACTTCATCCATTTAAAAAATTCCGTCCTTTGGCAAATAGGGATCTTTCCATTCCATACGCAATGGGAATTGCTATTACCCTAATTATTGTTTCTCTTGTTTTTGCCGTGACAATTAATGCGGCATTTCTCCTGACAATTATTATATATCTTGCTCTTCAGCTTTCTTATTCTATGTTTCTTAAAAATGTGACGGTTTTGGATATCTTGGGACTAGCAGCGGGCTATATGATTAGGGTATATGCAGGAGAACTAGCCAGTTCTTTTCATATTTCCGTGTGGCTTGTACTAACAACCGTTGCATTATCTCTCTTTCTGGCAATAGGCAAAAGAAGGTCTGAATTAACACTCATTTCCCATATTCAAGGTGCAAATTTAGAAGCAACTAGAAAAACGCTTTCCCATTATTCTGAAAGGCTTCTTGATGTATACGCTTCAATTTTTGCAACGTCTACTTTTATTTTCTATTCCCTTTTTACTTTCCTTGAAAATCCACATGGAATAAAACTTTCTTTGGATATACTTTTACCCGAATATCTTCCCGCATTCTTCCAGAGAAAATGGTTAATGTTAACCATAATACCTGTTGTATATGGAATCATGCGGTATTTACAAGATATTTATGAGAAACATGAAGGAGAAAGTCCTGAAAAAGTATTACTTTCAGATATCCCACTTTTAGTAACTGTTATGGTTTGGGTACTTCTCGTAATAGTCCTCATCTACTTCCTAGGAGCCTAGTATATTTTCTATTTATCCATATTTCTTGCACTATCCATTATTCTTTTAAGGTATTCATAATCCTCATTCGTCCTAGCACTAATCAAACTATTAATTCCTAAAGACCATGACTTTCCATCAGCATCTGTAACTTTCCCTCCAATTTCTCCTATAATTACAAACACTGCAGCCATCTCATTACTGGTTTTAAAATAAATTGTTCCCCTATTTCTTACTGCCTCTAATGCTCCACTTTCAGGATCATCAAATATCACATCTATTCCTTTTGAATCTTTCATAATAACTGCTTTTCTAGATTTTTCAAGGTTAGTAGCATCTTTTTTGTCTGGTTTAACTTTTCCTAACGAAAAGAAATTGTCTACAGTTTTTATTAACTCCGGATTAAAATGAGGGCTTGCATTATATGTAAAGTTTTTATATCCATAAAGTGGGGTAGAGCTCATTTTATTTGTAAGCATTAACTCTTTATTTTCATTGTAAGCCAATATGTATGCTCCACCTCCTTTTATGCCAAAGTAAAATATTCTTTTTGTCGGATGAGCAATGATACCCACAACAGGCTCTCTGGTATTAGTATCTACAAGTGCAATAACAGACCCCCATTGATCATCCAATTTTGCTCTAAAATTATTTGTTCCTTCTATTGGATCTGTAATAACCAAAAATGGTTTTCCCGTTTGGTATTTTGATATATTATCTTCTCCTTCTTCTCCCCAAAATTGCCATTCGGGGTGAATTTTTGCTACCTCTTCTTTAATTTTTTGCTGCATATATAAATCTGCACCTGTTACAACATCTGCAATACCTTCTTTCCCAACAGCTTTAACATTTGATTTCATAAGCTTAGGATTATCACGAAGAGTTGGGAGCTGAAGCGCTAGCGGAGCAAATAAAGCATAGAGTTCTAAAGCATATGCTCCATATTTTTCATTGGATATTTTATCAAAACTGCTATTCATGTTTTAACTCGAAAAATTCAATAATAATTCCAGATGGATCAACAATGTTAAGATTTTTTACCCCCAAACTACTAACATTTATATCTTTTAATAATGTTAATCCTTTACTAAGAAGTTCTGCTTTCTTATCTTCAGGATTAATAACAGGCAAAGCAATATGCTGAAGTCCTACTTTTTGAAGATTTGTTAAATACGATTGTTTTGCTTCCTGTTCATCAAAATTAAAAAATTCTATCTCCAAACCAAATCCTTCCATAAGTAGAAAATGGCGTTTCTTCTCTTGTGAGTAAATGTCTTCCTTCAAGATAAAACCAAGCTTTAGGTAGAAATCCTTCGTTGCATCAATATCCTCAACTGTTATTGCAATATGGGGTAAAAGATATGCGTTCATTATTTAGAAAGCTTTAAAAGTTATTTTTGAATTTGCGCGTATTGGGAGCTGATCCATCCCTTTTTTCCACTTTCAAGCTGGATTTCAAACCATCCACTCACTTGGTCAACTAGTGGGAAGGACTGTCCCGGAGTGACCTGAGCAATTTCAAGACCATTTAGAGAGCTGCTGTCACGGACTCTCAAAAATCCTGTTGGAGTATCTAGAATAATAACGTGTGGAGTTTTAGGAGATGTTGATGCCGGGTACAATCCTGCACCCGGTGAAATGGTCGCAGAAGCAGTTGCAACGGGCTGCGCTGATGTAGTACCGGATAATATAATCGGGAGAGAAATAATTGCTGATAATTTATATCCTTTTATAATGCGTATTTTAATTTGTTTTGTAACATAACCATCTTCTGATAAGGCAAGGTCATGATCTGAGGCCACAACATTATTTAGAAGAAGAGGTGTATGCCCTGACTCCCGTCCATCTAAACTGACATTTGCATTAATAGGGAATGATGATACAAAAAGTTCCGTTGCAGCTTTATCTGGAAGAGGAGTAAGAGTAATTACAGAACCATGAGAGACCTGGTCAGCGCTAAAAGTCCTATCTACAACTGTTAAAACTCCTTTATTAATCGGAATTTTTTGCTCAAAGATTGCAGATCCAGAACTATTTTCGGGTACAACTTTTATAGTGTATTCTCCAGTAGTAATCATATCTTTCCCTTCACATTTACAGATAGGTGTTCTTCCTAGAAGTTGGCCATTTAGATATACATCACTTGTAGGATTTGCTGTAACTTGGAGGGCCCCTTTACCGTGCGCTTGCATGGCTTGGAAAAGTGTATATCCACCAAAAAGAAGAGAGGCTAAAAAAATAGGTAGTAAAAGAAAAAGAATTTTCTTCATGTGAAGCAATTCAAACTATACCACATTAGCCTTAGGGTTTGAATAGGAATATTAGATATTAGTGAATAATTAATAGATTCTAGTTAAGTAAAAATAATTTTTGCTATAGAGAATATAATCTGATAGACTAGCTATAAATGATAGAACAAGGACAAGCATTAGCAGGAAAAAATATTGCTATTTTTGGTGGAACTAGTGGATTAGGGGAAGCATTAGTAGATGTTTTAAAAGGTAAAGGAGCAAATGTTATCGCACTATCCCGAAGAATAGCAGGTCAAGGAAATTCAAGTAATCTAATTGCTTGTGACGTAAAAGATGAAGATAGTGTTAAGAAGGCTTTTGGAATAATTGATAAAACCTTTGACAATCAATTGGACATTGTTATTAACTGTGTGGGTATGGGGCTTATGCAGAAACCAGAAGATAACTCTGAGAATAATCTGCTTGAGATAATGGGAACTAACTTTAATGGCACTGTTCATACCTCCCAAGAAGCTCTTGAAAGAATGCTAAGACGCGGCAAAGGCCTTATTATTAATGTTTCATCAACTTCGGGTAGAACGCCTAGAGCTAATGAAACTCTTTATGCGGCATCAAAAGCAGCTGTTGATCAATATACATTGAGCCTTCGAGAATCTGCTTTACCGCGCGGAGTACAGGTATCTTTGGTTGTTCCAGGAGGTATGAGATCTGAAAATTTCTGGAACCAAGCAGATCCTACTAGAGTTATTTCAAACTTTCTGGAACCCAAATATGTTGCTCAAAGGATTGTAGACGAGGTAATTCTTACTGAGACACCTCAGGCAGAACTCATTATTAGAAGACAATAACTTCCCTTTATAATTTTTCTACGTATTCTTTAAGAGGACCTAGGTAGTAATCTTTCCAACCCTCATCAATATTTTTTGCATCTTCATCCGGAATGTTCTCATGAATAAGCTCAAGCTTGGTCCCAGCTTGTGATGAACCTGCTTGCCCTGAGCCTGCCGAATGGGCCGAACCATCTTCTTCTTTACTTAAATCAAACATAACTACAGACGGCTCTTTCCATTTCTTTTCTTCACTGTCACTATACCAATCCTGTACTAGTTTTTTACCTGAAATGACTTTTGTATTTTTACCCCAAATGCTTCCTCCCCAAAGAGAAAATTTAGTCCCTACTTTCCCATCCATTTTTGCTGGTCCCCCTCCCCATTTATCTATATGTTTTGGGTCAACTAATGCATCCCAAACCATTTCTACCGGAGCTTTAATATGATACGTCTGCTTAACCGTCTTCATAAAACTCATCATAGATGATCATGATTATAAAATCAATTTGTCATTCTGAACCCGCTATGCGGGTGAAGAATCCCATTCTAAAGATAAATCACTCCAATTAGGATTCTTGACTTGAATAAGTTCTACTTTTTTCCATCTCATCCATCCTTTAATTTTTTTCTCTGATGCTATTGCTTCTATGGGAGTTGAAAACTCCTCAAAGAATACAAGCTTTATTATGTTATATTTTTTCGTAAATCCTTCAACTATTTTATTTTTGTGCTGCCAAACTCTTTTTTGAATATTATCTGTTATACCAATATATATAACAGTGTTTATCTTATTACTCATGATATAAACCCAATATGATTTCACCATTAATAGTTTACATTATTTATAGAATGAGATCCTTCGCTACGCTCAGGATGACAATTGGTCTCAGGATGTACCTTGAAAAAAAATCCTTTATAATACCTTAATGACTGGATATTCTAAAAAAACTCTTGCAGAAAAACTTGGGATAAAAGAAGGGATGGAAATTTGTATTCTAAATCAACCTGATAATTATTCTGAACTTCTTAGTCCTCTTCCCCAACTCGTCATTATTAACTATGAACTAATAACTAATTATGATTTTATTCACTTTTTCACAAAATCCCAAGAACAACTAAAAGAAGAATTTCCAAAACTCAAAAAATTCTTTAATAAAAACGGTATGCTTTGGATTTCTTGGCCCAAGGGTGCATGCAATATTGCAACTGATTTAAATGAAAATATTATTCGTAACATTGGACTCAAAAATGGATTAGTTGATGTAAAGGTGATTTCAATTGATGAAACCTGGTCAGGACTAAAGTTTGTTTATAGATTAAAAGACAGATAAGCTCCTTGCATAGCTACTTCAGCTTACTTATACTGAAAAGTATGGGAAAAGTAGTACTATTTGTAAAAATTCCTCCTTCGAATGATAGAAAAGAAGAAGCAATGGAAAACCTTCTTCACTCATTACATCGTTTACTTCCTAATCAGACTCCACTAAGCCTTGAGCTGGAATCTTCTAATCAATTTCTACGTTTTTATATTGTCACAACTGCTGAATATAAAAACATTGTTGAATCACAACTATACGCTCAGTACCCTGAAGCAGAAATTGATGAAATTCCTGATTATTTACCTGGTTCACTAGAAAATATTTCCTTTGTGCAAATAGACTTTAAGCATCCAAGCATTTATCCTTTCCGCACTTATCAAAATATTGAAGAAAATTTTCTTAAGCTTCTCTCTGCCCTTCTTTCCAAAACAGACGCTAATGAAAAAATTATTTTCCAACTTGCGTTAAGACGAGTTGGATCAAACTTATTCGATAGAGGATTTACAGGTGCTCGCATAAAACTTTTTAGTAAAAACACTGTAGATAATCCATCAATTGAAAAGTTCTCTCAGGATTTATATAGCGGAAAACTTCGAATTGCATATATTGCAGAAAATAAATTAATTGCTCAAAAAAAACTTGATGTCATAATCAATCTTTTAAAAAATGTTAAGGGGAATAACAATGAATTAAAACAAAAGAAATATTTTGTCCCAAAAAATTTGTCTCAACTATTTAACACACGTTCATTTACGCAAAGTGATTTTTGGTCTACAGCAGAACTTGCAACGCTTTATCATTTTCCATATGTAGGAAGCTTAGTCTCAAATGTGGTCCATACAACATCTAAGAAAGCTCCTGCACCTGATATTCTTCCAACTTTTAATGAGATGAATCCCAGCGATGTTTCTCTTATAGGTAAAACCAATTATAGAAATGAAAATAAAATATTTGGAATTAAAAGAATTGATAGAAGACGACATTTGTATGTAGTTGGAAAGACAGGTAGTGGAAAAAGTAAATTACTTGAACTTCTCCTTACCTCAGATATACAAAACGGTCAGGGATGTTGCCTTATTGATCCACATGGAGATTTAGCAACAGAGGTAATTAAATACATTCCTAAAAATCGTATTGGAGATGTTGTGTACGTAGATCCAACTGATAAAAATTTTCCAATTGGCTTTAATCCCTTAGAACCAGTTGCTGATCACGAAGCTCGTCAACAACTATCCACATTCTTTATTGCAATTTTTAAAAAACTTTTTGCGGCAACATGGAATCAGAGAATGGAACACCTTATCCGCTATATTACTTTGGCTTTACTTGAGACTCCGGATTCTAATGTTCTTGGTATCTCACGTATTCTTTCTGATACTTCATTTAGGCAACGGGTTATTATGCAAATCCAAGACCCAGTTGTAAAGGCGTTTTGGGCGAATGAATTTACGCCCTCAGATGCTCAATTTGCAAATGAAGCAGTTATTCCAATACTAAATAGGATTGGACAATTTATTTCAAATCCAATTGTGAGAAATATGGTAGGACAACGAAAAAATATGTTAGATTTTGAAAAATTCATGAATGAGGGAAAGATTATAATAATAAATCTCTCTAAAGGTAAATTAGGAGATGAAAATGCTGCTCTTTTAGGATCTATGTTTATTACTAAAATTCAGCAAGCAGCACTTTCAAGAGCAAAAATTGAAGAAGAAAAGAGACGCGATTTTTATTTCTATATAGATGAGTTTCAGAATTTTGCAACAGACGCTTTTTCAAGCATCCTATCAGAGGCAAGAAAATACCATTTGAATTTAACTATTGCTCATCAGTACATTTCGCAACTTCCGCATGAAGTAAGAGCAACTGCTTTTGGTAATGTAGGTACAATTATTGTTTTTGCTGTTGGTGGTGATGATGCAGAATATTTAGCAAAGGAATTTACTCCAGTATTTAATGCTGATGACATGACTCGTCTCAATACAAGAGAAATGTACATAAAAATGTCTATTGATGGAAAAATAACTCCACCATTTTCAGCGCATACTCTAAATGTCCCAAATCAGAATAGGACAAAGGTGGAAAATGAAATTATTCAGTGGACAAAAACTACTCAGGCTCCTAATATCTCTTCTGGTGACGCTTTTCCGGAGCCTATTATCTAAGAAGTAAATTGAAGACTATTCCACCCTGTTTTTTCTTGTTTAAGTTGTAAAAGGAAATCATTTTTTATTTTTTTATACTCTTCTTTGGTAAGCTGTCTATTTAATACACAGTATTGTTTATTTGATAATCCCACGCATCCCAAAGAGTCTTTAAGATTAGAACAATTAAAAATATATGAACTGTCATTACATTTACTTGAATATACAGCATAATTACAATTAAAAAGATTGGCGCTGTCAACTACTTCATAAGATAGCTGATTGTTTTGTGCGGCATAAGTAGTGTCATAACACATCTTATTATAAAAACTATCATATAAATAACAGCTATCTTCATTGTGCCCAGCGTCAAAACACATGTAACAATTTTTACTAAAGGCAATATAATTACCATATTCAGAATTTTCATTATGCGCTTCATTTGTCTGAGTAACGGGATACACTTTCTTTAATTCTTCAACCAATTCTAAAACTTTTTCCGCAGGCCACTTTTTGTAAAGCTCAATTTTTTGTCTATATTCTTTTTCTGTCAACTGTCTGTTAAAAATACAAAATGATTTGTTTTGAAGGTCTACGCAGCCAAAAACATCATGACAATTTATACAATTATATGAATACCAAATATCTTGACTTCTCCCGCAATTTTCAACATAGTTCCCGTTAAAACATTTATATGCGTCTACGCTCTCATAGCAAAGTTCAGATTCAACACAGTAATCACAGTCGGAACAATTTGGCGACATGTAACAGTCATATAGATAAGTCCCATCTGTGCAATTTGCTGTGTCAAAGCAGAAAGAAAGATTTTTAGAGAAATAAATTTTGTTTCCGTAGTCACAATCTTCCGAATTAATAATAGTTGCCGGAATTTTAGGATATTTTTCCAACAGACTTTGAAGTTCTGTAAAAAATGTTTGGAGTTTCATAACTATGAATCAGGTAAAGGGTCTGTAATTATAGGGTCATTTTCTGCAAAATATCTTTCATAATCTTCTCTACAATAAATTGGACTTTTCATAGTGCTTGGGTCATATGACACTACAATTTCTTTTCCACATTTTTGACATTTTGTTTTGTAAAGAGATCTTTCTCCACGGAGAGTTAAGCGTCTTAATTGCCTGCAAGATGGACACAGAGTAGGAAGTGGCAAGCCTTTATCTTGCAGAAATTTTTGCTCTTTTTCTAAAATAAGAAATTGCTTACTGCATTTTACGCATGTTGCTGTTATATTCTGCATGTATTTCAGTATAGATTAGTACAAAAAGCAAAGCAAGTGAATTATTTGAGATTAGGGAATAACAGAGGGTATAATATCATAATCCAATGGAATCTTATACAACTAGCAGACAGCTTAGGAGAAAAGGAAGAAAAAGAAAATTATTAATTAAATTTTTTATTAGTATTCTCGTTCTAACATCTTTTATCTCCACTTTATTAATATTACTGCATAGAAATGATCGGCCAGAACCTATTATCTCTCCCTTGGGATCTGGATCTACTAACGCTCCTACAACAGAATTAAACGCACTATCAACAAATACGCCCCTAGAAAATATTATTCAAAATGCTCTTGAAGGCACACATGGTACTTACGGTATCTTTGTTAAGAGCTTAGATACAGGTGAGACATATTCTTTTAATGCAGATAAAGTATTTGAGTCAGCCAGTTTATATAAATTATGGATTATGGCTGTAATTTATCAGAAAATCCAATCAGGAGAATTACAGAAAGATCAGGTCCTAAGCGAGGATGTGTCTGTGTTAAATAGTAAGTTTAGAATAGCTCCTGATATTGCGGAGAAGAAAGATGGCAAAATTACTTATTCAGTTGGGGACGGCTTATATAATATGATTACAATTTCTGATAACTATTCAGCGCTCCTTTTAACAGAAAAAGTAGGATTATCCCATGTTTCATTATTTTTAAAAAATAATGGCCTTTTAAAGTCTATTGTTGGGACAAATGGAGAATCTCCTACTTCAACTGCCTCTGACATAGGACTATTCTTAGAAAAGCTTTATAAAAGAGAAATTTGCAAATGAGCAATATACTAAAGAGATGCTTGATTTACTAAAAAGTCAAAAGCTCAATAATAAGCTGCCAAAATATTTACCCCAAGAAATTGATGTTGCTCACAAGACAGGAGAGATAGATTCACTAACCCATGATGCCGGCATAGTATATGCTCCAACCAGTGATTATATTATTGTCATTTTATCAGATAGTAATGACCCAAATAGCGCAGAAGAAAGAATAGCTGAAGTATCTAAGAACGTCTACAATTATTACTCCCAGTAAAATATTAAGCTTAATTCATAATTCATAATTCATTTATGGTTTCCAGCCTTCAAATGCGTAATAATTTCCATAATCTCCAATGCATCCATAGGTAATATTTGAAGACAAATTTGCCATGTGCCCAGGAGAATTTACCCAGAGAGTTATTACCTGGTGAAAATCTGACGTCATGACGATGTTTTCATTTATAATTGAATAACTTGGGTATGGAAGTGTCTTAGAATCAACTCTCTTTTGAAATCCGTCATGGTTAAAATTAGTTGAAATTTCCTGTGCTCTTACCTTTGCAAAACTACAAATTACTGAACTTGCTGAAAGTACTGGAAGCCCTTTTCCTTTTCTGTAATTATTTATATCTTGCAAAATTATAGAGTCTTTTGAAGAAATATTTGTTGGGTTAGTAAGTGTTTTGGGCCCCGATTTAACCCCGATTTTATCGGGGGAACTCGGGGTAGGAGAAGTAAGTTTAGGTTTACGAACAGGGATTAGAGTTGGAGAAGGTGTTGGAGTGAGAGTGGACGTTGCCAGGTGCCGCGAAGCCGGACTCTGCATAGTGTCCGGAATTGTACCTGGAGTTGGCGTAGGTGCGGATACAGGAACAGCCGTCGGAGATGCGTTTATTTTATATCGTGCAAGTAGCATCTGAGGTACTATGAGAATATAGAGACCAAAAAAGATAAGAAACGTAACAACAATTTCAGCTTTCCTCATGAACATTCTCTAACATAGTACAGAAGAATGCTTATTGTCAAATGGGTTAAGAGGATTGTTCTCTTTCAACAGTAATGCTACATTCTGCTACTAAAGCGGCAATTGCGCCTACAGCTGCAAGGACAGGCACTAGCACTGCACCTACAACGCCAATAGTTAGAGGGAATTCAACTAGGCTTTTTCCATTTTTATCTTTAATAGTTATTCTTCTAATGTTGCCCTGGTGAATAAGCTCTTTAACTTTTTCTATAAGTCTATCACCAGTAACTTGAAACGTTTCATGTGTTGTATTCTTTGCTTTCATAGTAATATTATACATGATAGACTCATGAAACGGCTAAATCTTATCCTAACATTCACTTCTCTCGCATCTTTACTCATACGTCTCCACTAAATATTGCTTTCCCTTTTTAAACTCCCTATTATATTTATATATGAAAAATCAGAAAGTAGTTTTATTTTTTCTGAGACTCGCTATTGCTAGTGTGTTTTATTATGCTGCTATTGCTTCATTTATAGAGCCTGATAATTGGATGGGTTATCTACCGCAATTCTTGAGACATATTTTTCCGGCAACTTTTCTTCTTTCATCATTTTCTTTATACGAATTTTTCCTGGCAACATGGATTATGTCGGGATGGAAATCTTTTTACAGCGCGTGTCTTGCTTCCTTCACCTTAATAGGGATTATTATTTCAAATATTACACTTATAGATATTGTATTTAGAGATATTGCAATATTTTTTGCTTCCCTAGCCCTAGCCACCGCCTCTTGGGAGAAAAGTAATGCCTAAATTTGTCGTAGATACTCACTTATAATATAATAGCGTTATGGAAACCCAACCCGGACCTGGACCCGAAAGTACTGCAAAGCCATCCGAAAATGCTCTAAAGCCAGACCTTTCTCACTTTCCCCATGGAAAATCAATGTTTGAATCTTATAAAGGATATGTTAGGCACCACCCAACTCAACACACCCGAGAGATAACAATAGAACAAGCACGCGAAAAAGACCTCCAACGTATTGACACAGCTAGAAGTATTATAGAAGATCTTTTTAAGGCCCAATTAGATGGTACTCGTATTTACCATGAAGCAGAAGGATATGCATCCTTCCCCATTGCTGTGATGGATCTTACCGCTATTGGGAAGAGAATTTATGAGCGCGAAAGAGGTAAGATTCCTGAAGATCTAAAGGCACCAGAAGAAGATAGAAACTTACTAATTGTAGAATTTCAAGCTGCTATAGATAGAACCGGTGGAACACAATTTAGTTCCGTTGAGGAAACGCTAGACTATTCAGTAAGATATCTTCCCAGAATACTTAGGGCATATAAGGATGGTAAACAACCACCTCATATTCTCCTCGCAACCATGGGTTTGCCTACACAGGGACAATTAGGAAAAATAGATCCAGAATTTCTACAAAAACTAGAAGGTGCAGGTCCTCCCGATAGACCACTTGATGTTATAGGTCGAATGCATGCCCAGTGTATAAATGCTGAAATACCAGACTTAGAAAAATATCATGTTCTTCTTGAAGGAACTTCCATGGGAACTGCATTTGCAGAAGTGGCAGGAGCAGAACTCCTAAGAGCATACCCAGATTTGTCATTACAAATTTTAGAAAACTACCCAGCCCCATTCCATGCTCCTGGAGAAATTGGTGAAGTACAAACTAAACTTGGAGTTGCATCATCTGTAATAAATCGAAATCTTATAAGGTACAGTAGAGCAATTTTTGGGGAGAAAAAATTTATGAGATGGGTTTCTACATATTTACAAAATAGAAATCAAATTCAAATTAATGATCCTGAAGATAGAGATTTAGCCGAAAATCAAAATGATTTTATCAGCCTTATAAAAAAAGACATTTACAGAGGGAGAGACCATGATCAAAGCTTGAGTGATCGTATTACAATTGTTCAAGGCACAGGAGATTTAACAACTACTACTCCAGATTCAATAAAAAAAATATGGCAGCATACGAAACTTGGGAATGCTATTCATAGACTTGTGTATTATTACCCAACACGAAGAGAGGGACTTGCTGAAAGCCTATTACAAAGAATTGCAGGTGAACCACGTACAGCAGCTATTATAGCTACTCACAGAATGCCATATTATAAACATCCAAGTAGAATAAATAGGGCAGTACAAGCAGTCCAGGAACTTTCAGAACCTAAACCCGCTGCGTAAAATTAAATCCTGCCTAGGGCGTTTGGTATTGGGAAATTTCTGATTTGAGCTTATTGAGAATTGAAATCTTTTTTACAATATCATCAAGTAAAGTCTTTTCTAAATCTGCAAAAATATCAATTGATGACCTCTTTGCAGTATCATATTTTTTCCTCCAAGAAAACCACTGTGATTTTTTTAAATCCTGAAATGAATTTTTTAATCTAATTATCATGTTTTCAATATCCACCAATACTTTCTCAAGCATTTCAACTGAAGTCTCATTTTTATTTTCTATATTTGCATAGTGTTCATATTGAGAAAGTGTTTCAAAATCATTTTCAGAATAAGCTTTATTAATCTTCTTTACAATCTCTTCTCTTTGCAATTTTTCTTTAATGTCCAGGACTAAATCCGGATGAAATTTTCTAATCAACTTTTTCCAGAGATTTTTTACATCTTGTGTTATTTCTTTTGAAAAGATATTCATGTCAGCATATTCTTTTTTCTCTTCATCAATTCTATCTTGTTCTTGCTGCAACCTAAGAATTTCATTATAGAATGCATCTTCCTCATGTTTTAATGCCTCTTTATAACTCATGCCTTCATCCATACATTTTTTAAGATTTTTAATCTGAAGGATTTCCAAATCAAGCTGATTATCTTTGAGAAGTAGGCTTCCTATTCGAATGTCATACTCATGCTTTATTACATTAAGCTCTATTTTCAATAGTTCAACATCCTCCATAAGATCTTTAAGAATTATTCTTTTTCCGTCAATCGCTTTTGAGAGTCTCTTTTTCCTTTTATCTTCTACTGCAATAATTTGTAAACTATTCATAACTTTTTATACATAAATACTTCATCCACATATTCGCCTTTATATTTTATCCCCTGTGGTAAAGTACCATATTTTTGAAAACCTAATTTTTCATACATTTTTATTGCTAATTCATTTATTGCATATACCTCAAGAGTCACAACTCTTAATTGTGGTAATTCTTTCTTTGCTTCTTCCATCACTTTTTGTACTAAAAGTGTCCCTATACCCTTACCTCTATAATCCTTTGCCACTAAAACTCCTAATATTCCGTTATGACTTTCTACTCTATCTTTCATAATGATATCTGCTTCCCCAATCAGAGTATTTCCAGTAAATGCCAAAAGCTTTACGATTAAATGATTTTGAATTTTAATTACTTGATCATTTATATATTTTTTTTCAAAATCCAAGGGAATTTCTTCACCTTGAAAACGAATAAAGGTTTGCTCTTTTGAAAGAGTATTCATGAAATCACAGAGCTTAACTTCATCGCCTAGTTGCAAATAGCGAATCAAAATGGGTAACCCTTGGGACGTAATTCCCTCATATACTATGTTTTTACTCATTTTGTGATTATATCCTAAAAAGGATACTTTTACCCTATTTAATTTTAACCATTTGTATTAAAAAGGAAACTGTATATAATCATACAGACATGAAGCACATTAGATTTACAAGTGAAGGATTTGAAAAATTAAAAGATGAATATGCCGATCTCCTTCGGAAAAGACCTGATGCCGTCAAAGACCTCCAAAAGGCACGTGAGATGGGAGACTTAAGCGAAAATGGATATTATAAGGCGGCACGAGCTAAGCTTTCATCTATGGATGCCCGTATCAAGAGGTTCTCACTTTTTATAAAAAGTGCAATGGTTGTAGATAATTCCGGAGCAAGCCTAGTTGATATTGGTAGCATAGTCAGATTAACTGATGGAAAAAGAGAAGTAAACTACGAAATAGTTGGAGACATGGAAGCAAATCCAAGCATTGGTAAACTCTCACTTCTTTCTCCCCTAGGTAAAGCGCTGTCTGGCAAAAAGATAGGAGAAGCTATAAACGTTACAGTACCTGCTGGAGAAATAAATTTTACTATTTTAGATATTTCTTGGCCATAGACTTACTCTATAGTTACTTCACCTTTTTTGGCAGGCATACCAGAAATTGGGAGTGAGAAAAAGAATGTTGTCCCGGCCTTCTCGCCTGGTCCTTCTTCCTCTTTTGTATGACTCTCAAACCACAATTTTCCATTTGATGATTCAACAATAGCTTTTATCAAGTACAGTCCAAGTCCAGTCCCATCTGGTTCAAGCTTTACAATATTCTCAGCTCTAAAAAATTTCTGAAAAATTTTACCTTGTTGAGATTTTGGAATCCCATACCCATTATCACTTACTTGCGTAAGAATTTCATCATTCTTTTTAGAAATAAATACTGTTATCTCCCCACCTTTTTGTGTGTACTTAATTGCATTTGTTAAGAGATTAAGATAGACCTGTCTAATTAAATTAGCATCTACGTTTACCTTTGGTAAATTATCATAAACACTTATTATAAGTTTATGATCTTTCTCTTGAATCTTTACTTGAAGCTCCATAACCAAATCCTCAACTAATTTTTTCAAATCAGTTGGCTCAGGACTGACCATGATTCTTCCCGACTCAATGCGTGAAATATTAAGAAGTCCTGTTACTAAATCTATAAGACGCTGTGTTGAATCATTAATATTTTTTGCAAAATCGTGTTGTTCAGGAGTTAATTGGCCTGCATCACCCTCAAGTAGCATTTCACTAAACCATCTAATTGCAGAAAGTGGGGTACGTAGCTGATGCGATGCGAGAGAGATAAACTCAGTTTTCATTCTGTCAACTTCTTTTTCTTTTGTCGCATCTCTAAAGATAGTAATAGTGCCTATCAAGTTATTATTAGCGTTGACAGGAGTTGCAGTAATTATTACAGGGAATGTAGTCTTGTCTTTTCTGGTGTAATAAAAAGTTTCTGAGGACATTGCATTCGTAGTAATTTTCTTACCTGAAGTAATTGATGACATAGTAGGGTTTTTGCTATCCTGAATTACATCTCCTCCTTCATTTGTTATGGGGATAATATTTACTAAGTATTTATCATTGAGTTCTTTTTTATTCCATCCCAAGAGTTCTTCTGTAGGTTCATTAACCAAAATAATTTTTCCTTCCTTATCTGTTGCTATCATCCCATCCCCAATACTGGAAAGAAGAGCATCATCTCTTGCTTTTTCTTCAATCGCTTTTATTTTTTCAGATTGGACATCCTCAAGAAGATTAAGCATAGATTTTTGAATATCTTCTAATTTTCCATTTTGGCTTTGAACCTCTGTAACTTTTTGCTCAAGTAGTTTTTTTGCGTCTGCCAGCTGAGCTGTTTTTTCAATAATGATTCGTTCTAGTTCTTGTCTACTCTTAATCTCAACGCGTTCATTTTCAAATAGTTCTTTTGGCAAAAGATCCAAAAGTATTGCTAATACCTCATATGGGTAAGTTATTTTTACAAAATTAAATAATTTTGAGAATGGTTCATTGGCTTGAACTTTTCCAAGAGTCAATTTTGCTTGGTTATATAAAGATAAATAGAAAGCGCTAATTACTTGAGTTAATTCACGAAGAGGTAAAACTGCTAAATCCTTAACTATTTTTTGTGGAAAAACAATAGTCTCATTAACTATCTCTGTCCCTTCAAGGACTGTTCCCCGCGTTACGTTAGTTAACATAGTAACCCATGCAGAATGCCCAAGTGCTTTTAACATATAAAAACCGACTAGAGGCACTGCAAGCTCAAAAAGCGTCAGTGTTTTTTCTTGATCCGGAAGAAAGATAAGCTGAAAGGCACGACTTAATTCAGAAATGTTGATTATTTTTTTTATTGCATCTTGCAATTCTTGCACAGTGTATTCTTTTTCAACGATAGGAATCTTATTTTGTGTAATAAATTCTTCGTGGGAAACATATAGTTTTATTACGCCAATTTCCCTTTTTATTGAAGGGAGATTTTTTAGACTTTCATACTGAGAAATCAGGATTTCACGAGTTCCTTTTTCTTCAATGATGTTTTGTAAATATTCAAAGAGACGGTCTAATACAATAGGTTGAGAAAAATTTTCAATAAAGATAGCTTCATCTTTATCCGATGTAAAAAATAAGTCTCTAACAGAATTAATAAGTGACATAAGTTAGCCTAATACTAGTACAGGGGATTTATACTTCTTTGTCAACAGCTGATAACTTTGACATTAAGTACCATCTAGTACATTATATACATGTGAGAAAGAATATACTTCTAGTGCTTCTTTCAGTCATTGTGGGGATAGGACTCTCTTTCTTTATTCCATTTCATGAAGAAGCAGCGGGATGGGCTGTTTCTCACGTATATTGGGCTATTTCTATTGCTCAGGGCATACTTTATGTTTCTGCAGCCATACTTACTTTTCAAGCTGTTTTTAAAGTAAAAGAATTGGGTGGAATTTTGGGCTCTTCGCTTAGAATTTTGGGAGTGGGACTCATCTTACTAGGAATCAGTCAAGGACAAATTCCTATTATGGATAATTTCAATTTATGGAAAACTACTTACTATAATAGCGGATATTATTATTTCCCTTATATGATCAGTGCATTTATTCTTTCTTTTGGATTATTTGTTGCTGGACGTTCTTACACAAAAAATAATAAAATTATCGTTTTAGCGACACTAGTTTTTATAATTGCTGCAGGGATTACTGCAACACATCTGCCGCATCCCGTAGATGCCTATGGAAGAACTGGATTTCAATACGCTCTCACTCTTTGTATAGAGTCCGTTCTAACTGGTCTTTCAGGGTATATGCTTATTACCTCATTTCTCATCAAACGCGCTTTTGTAAGCTCAAAACTTGGGAGAGTTTTTGGCATTGTATCTATAGCATTTATTTTTAACTTTGTTGCAGTGGCCCAATCTTTTCCTCTTGAATTTATGGGGTGGAACAATTTCTATGTTAACTCAGGAATATATTATTTACCATTTTTCCTTACCGCATTATCATTTGTCTATTTTAGCCTTAGGCTTAAATATTTAGAAATCTAGCTCTGCGGGCGTCTTATTGCTTCTATCTCTTTTTTCAATTCCGCCATCTTCAGCTCTCTTCCAATCATAAGTGTATTGAGCCTTTCCATTTCTTTAGATCTTATCTTCAGCTCCTCTTCTGCCTTTTTTCTATCTGTAATATCTGAGATCCTAACAATAACAATATCTCTTTTGCCTATTTTCGTCCTTTTTATACCAATATTTCCCCACAGCTCTGTAGATTTTTTTGTAGGAAGTTTTATTTCTGATTCTTCATTTGGGCGTTTGGGACTTAGAGTTGCAATATGCTCAATAAGAACAGGCTCTAGAAATGCAATAAGCTCTTCTTTTACATGAATTCCAAATAATCTAAGCGCTTGATCATTAACGTCTGTAATTTTTAAAGATTCACCTGACAGAAGAAAAATTGCATCTATTGATTCGTTGAAAATGAGAGCAAAGGAATCCTTGCTGAGCTTTAGACTCTCAACCTCCTGGAAACGTATAACAGTAAAAAGAAGAAGAAAAAAACAATACAAGGATATATTTGTCAAAAAAAGAACTTTATCAGTCTGAGCTGACACTACAACTAAAGTTGCTATCCCAGCTAAGATTTCTTCAAACATCAGGAACAGTGGTATCTGCCACATTTTTCTTACAGGTGCAATTGAAAAAATAATAAGTTGCCAGACGACAGTTAAAACAGCACTAGAGGCAAAGTGGTTTCCAACAAGTAGCCATACGCTCCATGTTCCACTAATAAAAAACCATCCATATGTAAAAATATCAATATTTTTCCTTACATATTTATTTACATATGATAAAAGGGCTATTAAGAGAACGATAACTCCCACTCCAATTCTTAAAGGAATTGAATCGGTTGTTTGGATATCAATTCCTAGCATCTGGTAAAAAAATCCAGTTAGGATGACTCCAAACCCAGCAAAAAGACAAAGTATGCGGAAAAGGCTAAGATTATCTGTTGTTGTAAGTTGTTTTTCTAAAGAAACTGGCTCCATAACTAGTGGGATCTTTTTAACTATAGCATGTTTATTCTAGTCTCTGCTATTCCTTCACCTAAGGGCTTATCAAGAAGCTACAGGTATATACATTAACTCCGGGGATGATTTTCTAGAAAAACAAGCAACAATTGCATTTGCAAGATTATCCCCGAGGGTTTCTTGTTCCAGTCCAACGTGTTGATCAAATTTCTTTCCGGAAACAACACCTGCCTCTGTCATTTCACTTTTGTACGTGTCTGGAAAAGGAAATTTTACTCCTTTTGATGAAACAGGAATAATAGGAAAATCCAAAGGTTTCAGACAAATTCCGTTTTCCATCTTCTCGTTGGAGCGCGCACTCACCATAGTTGCTAATCGTTGAAGTACCAGGTTACTAAGCACAACTGTAACGGTTTCTTTTATACCGGGTCGCCCAACAGATATTGCATATGCATCACCAAAATTTGCCGAAAAAAGAGGTGCTACCGCCGATATAGGAGGACTCCCATATATTATTTTACGCTCCTCATTGATTTTTGTAACTTCTTGCATAATTTCCGGAACAGTATTTTCCAAGTTTTCCCCAACATGTTCATGGCCTCTTGCAAGAGATACTAAGGTTTTTGCGATACGAAGTGGCTTTAATGCCTCCGATACCCAATCTCTTCTTTCATTTTTGCTTTCTCCTAGAGATGTCGTCTCTACTAAGAGATTGGGGTCTGAAGTTACTTCTTGCCAATCATTCGGCCCTATACTAAAAACGAAAATTACTGGCCCAGGTGATTCAACAAGCGCTTTTCTTAGTCTACTTTCTCTGTCTCGCAGTTGTCGTAGTAATCCTGTGCTTTGTAAACCTGGCTCCGCATAGTTTTCAGGTTTTTTCATCCCAAGACCTGGGAATTGCTTATTAAGTCTTACGGTAGCAAATGCATCCATAGATTCCGGCTGGTATGGGCTAAATTCGCCGTCCTCTGTGGTAACTCGTGTTTCAGTTGGTAATCCTTGACTATCACCTCCGTAGATAATTTTTGAGCCTCGCAGACGATCAAAGTCTAAAATATGATCTTCCCTTATCTCTGGAGGTAAAACTCTATGGACTTTAATTGGTTTATCATGGCTTGCTAAAGTAAGAATATGTGGCCCACCTAACTCGAAATATAACCTTCTCCCCGCAATAACTGCCCCCACTGCTCCTGCTCCGATGAGGGCCTTTTTTGCAGCGTCTCCAAGATCAAAATGTCCGTTTTGAGAACTAGCCTCTATGGCCATATAATTTTGGCAGAAAATTGAAGAACAATTGGGAGATTAGCAATCATACGATTTGCTAATGGTAATAGTAGGTTTTCTTAAGCTATTTGTCAATTAGGATTTGCCATTATTGGGATCGTGAAAAAGAAGGTAGATCCACTTCCATTTTTGCTTTCAACCCACATTTTTCCTCCGTGCTGCTTAATAATTTCCGAGGAAATAAAAAGCCCAAGCCCTAGACCCGGAAAGGTTGAATTATCACCTGCTTGGTAGAATCTTTCAAAAATTTTATTCTGATCTTTAGATTCAATACCAATACCAAAATCCTGAACGCTCACCTGGAGAACATGATCTTTTTTTTGAGACGCAATAATAATCTTTGTATCTTCAGGTGAATATTTTATTGCGTTAGTAATGAGATTTGATAAGACTTGCCTAATTCTCTCTTTATCTGCATATACAGGATTTGTTGTATGCCAATCTAAGGTCAATTTATGCTCACTAACTAATTTCAA
>WNFL01135732.1_pt1 | contig 21761 bp, 20 predicted proteins | sample 5400361 | NCBI WGS metagenome assembly WNFL01 (sample SAMN13153351, study PRJNA577476) | soil metagenome | isolation source: 40 cm soil on Douglas fir-dominated hillslope | place: USA:California | collected 2013-09-17
CCGTCGGCAGGCTTGGCAAACTGCCGAAACCGCATCTGCCCCAAACTCGCCTTGGCTTCCTCGGCGTTCTTTGCGGTCGGCGCCGAGCAGCCGCCCGAAGCCTTCACGAACACGGCAGAAGCGTAAAGCTCGCCATCGCTCAACTCGGCGACCGCGTGCACATTGGTGTAGGAATCGACGCGCACGCGTGTGGAGATCATGGTGACGCCGCCGCCGATCTGGAAGGTGGCGGCGACCGGCGCCGGGTTCTGGTCGATCACGAGGCTGATCGCCTTGAGGGTGCGCGCGTCGCCGGGCGGCAGCGTGGCGCGCAACGTGACCGGAACGATCGCAGCGTCCTCGGCGCGATACGGCATCTCGATTGCGACGAGACCAGCGCCGTCCTTAAGATCGCGTCCGTTGAAGATGTCACGGGCGAGTTCCGGCCAAGGATCCGCTTGCTCGGCGGCGAACACCGGGCTCGTCAAACTGCCCCCGATCATCAGGGCAATAGCCGCCGCCTGCAGGGCCCGCGTGCCTTGTCGCACCTTTGATCGCAGTCCGCATGTGTGCATCGCATCGAACGTCATGAGTCACTCCCATTCCAATTCGGCGAAAGCTGCCGTCGCATTGCGGGCATTATACTCCGCAAACAGCTCCCAGCGTGATTTTTCCGAAGCACCGGCGGTTGCTGCCGCTGCCGCAAGCGGCGTCCCGGCTGCGATCAGGGCGCGGCAATCTTGCGCCAGGCGCTCAAGATACCGGCGTTCATCATCAAGCGCGACAGGCCATGTGGCTAACGGTCCGTGACCCGGAACGACGCGACTGGCCGGAGTGCGGGCAAGGGGTCCGAGCGCCGCCAGCCAGCCGCGCAGGCTGCCGTCAACCACCGGAATGTGCCGCAAAAAGACGAGATCGCCGGCAAACAGCGTTTGCGTGGCCTCGTCCAGGACGGTGAGGTCGTTATCCGTGTGGGCGGACCGCCACGCATGAAGCGTCAACACGCGGTTGCCGAGATCGAGCCTCTCCTCATCGTCGATCTGCCGCTGCGGGGCAACAAGCTCAACATTGTCCAGCACATCTCCCATGATGCGCCGGAATGCATTGAGGTAGAACGGCCCGCGTTCTGAAAGCGCGCGCCCCAGATGGCGATGACCCACGAATACCGCGCCCTCCCGCGCGAAGGCGGCATTGCCGAACGCGTGATCCGGATGCGCGTGGGTATTGATCACGTAGCGGATCGGCTTTGCCGTAACGGTGCGGATCGCAGCGCGTAACCTTAGCCCCTCGCGCACGCTGCCGCCGGTGTCGATCACCGCGACCGCCTCATCGCCAACGACAAAGCCGACATTCGCAATCCCGCCTTCGTTCTCGGCGGTCATCAATTCATTCACACCGAAGTGAACGAAAACCCCAGGAGCGATTTGCGCGATCTCAAGCGCGTTGTCCGGCGCCTGCGGATGGGCAGGAGAAATCAATCCGAACAGGACCGCGATCGCGACGGCGAAGCGGTTGAGTCGAGCGCAGACATATTTGCGGAAGCGAGCCGTGCGCTTGCGTTCACACGCGCCGCTTCGAATCGCGAAACGGATCGACGTTCCAATGCCAAATGCGCTTCCGACACACATTAAGGCGACATCATGACGATTTCTGTGAAACAATTATGGCGCACTCACCGTCAATCACCCAATCACCGCGTCATTTTCGCTGTTGCGCCATCAAAACCGCGAGCATAGTATGGTAATAGTTTCCGGCTTCAAGAGCGTCGGCTGGTTCGGGAGTGTCGGCGTTTCTTTCGTAGGCGATGTGGGTCCGAGAGAAAAATGGTCCTCGCACCTCGCATGCCGTGACACGCTGCCGGAAATGCTTCCCCAGGCAAGGGTTGGTGCCGAGACCGGGCACGCTTGGGCTTGTCCGCATCGGAACACCCTGTTGGTAGCGTCACAGGGAGGAATAGGATGCGAAAACTTCTCATTAGTACAGCGCTGAGCACCGCGGCCGTGATGGCCGCCGGTTCGGTCTATGCAAATGATGAACTGATCAAGTTGTCGCAGGACGCCAAGCAGTGGGTTATGCCCACAGGAAACTACGCCAATACGCGGCACTCGACACTCAAGCAGATCACTGCGGACAATGTCGGCAAGCTGCAGGTGGCTTGGACCTTCTCGACCGGCGTTTTGCGCGGCCACGAGGGCGCCCCGCTGGTGATCGGCGACATGATGTACCTTCATGGCCCGTTCCCCAATCCGGTCTATGCGCTGAACCTGAAGGACGAGAACAAGATCGTCTGGAAATACGAGCCGGTGCAGGATCCCAACGTTATCCCGGTGATGTGCTGCGACACCGTCAACCGTGGCCTCTCCTATGCGGACAGCAAAATCTTCCTGAGCCAGGCCGACACCACGTTGGTGGCGCTCGACGCTAAGACCGGCAAAGTCGTGTGGTCGCTAAAGAATGGCGATCCCGGCAAGGGCGAGACGTCCACTGGCGCGCCGATGATTATGAAGGACAAGGTCCTGGTCGGCATTTCGGGTGGCGAGTTCGGCGTTCGCGGCTCGGTGACGGCTTACGATCTCAAGACCGGCCAACGCAAGTGGCGCGGCTACTCGATGGGTCCCGACAGCGATACGCTGATCGACCCGGTAAAGACCACGCATCTCGGTAAGCCGGTCGGCCCGAATTCAGGCACCAACACGTTCCAGGGCGACCAATGGCAGATCGGCGGCGGCACCACGTGGGGCTGGTATTCGTACGATCCCGATTTGAACCTGATGTACTATGGCACCGGCAACCCGTCGACCTGGAATCCGAAGCAGCGGCCGGGCGACAACCGTTGGTCCATGACCATCTTTGCCCGTGACGTCGACACCGGCGCGGCGAGATGGGTCTATCAGATGACGCCCCACGACGAGTGGGACTATGACGGCATCAACGAAATGATCCTCGCCGATCAGCAGATCGGTGGCCAGACCCGCAAGACGCTGGTCCATTTCGACCGCAACGGCCTCGGCTATACGCTCGACCGGACCAACGGCGAGCTCTTGGTGGCCGACAAATACGACCCCAAGGTCAACTGGACCACCGGCGTCGATATGAACAAGTCCTCGGCGAACTATGGTCGTCCGGCGGTGGTGCCGCAGTTTTCGACCGAGCACAATGGCGAGGACGTGAACTCCAAGAACATTTGTCCTGCGGCGCTCGGGTCGAAGGACGAGCAGCCGGCGGCCTACTCGCCCGATACCGGTCTGTTCTACGTGCCCACCAACCACGTGTGCATGGACTACGAGCCGTTCCGCGTGCGCTATACGGCGGGCCAACCCTATGTCGGCGCCGTACTGTCCATGTATCCGCCGCAGGGCGAGACCAACATGGGCAACTTCATCGCCTGGGACGCCAAGACCGGCAAAATCGCATGGTCGAACAAGGAGCAGTTCTCGGTCTGGTCGGGCGCTCTGTCGACCGCGGGCGGCGTGGTGTTCTACGGCACGCTCGAAGGCTACCTGAAGGCCGTCGACGCCAAGACCGGCAAGGAGCTCTACAAGTTCAAAACTCCGTCCGGCATTATCGGTAACGTGATGACCTACGAACAGGGCGGCAAGCAGTATGTCGCCGTGCTGTCCGGCGTCGGCGGCTGGGCCGGCATCGGCCTCGCGGCCGGGCTGACGGATCCGACCGCCGGGTTGGGCGCAGTGGGCGGTTACGCCGGTCTGCGCAACTACACCTCGCTCGGCGGCCAACTCACGGTGTTCGCGATTCCGAACTGAACCGAAGCGACAGCAACGACAACGGCGGCCGGCGCGTTTCCAGACGGAACGCGCCGGTTCGCCTAAAGGGCGCGCAACCTTTACAGCCTCATCCTGAGGAGGCCGCCCCTCTTGCGGCCGTATCGAAGGATGGCAGCGAGTCCGTGCCGTGCATCCATCCTTCGAGACGCGCGCAAAAGCGCGCTCCTCAGGATGAGGTCGAAAGTGTTCCGCACGTTCTCAACAAGAACAGACCGCGGCAAAGCCGCAAGGGAAACGCTCGTGAAAAGCAGTGTCTTTGCAATTGCCCTCGGGCTGTCGGTGATCGCCGGCGTGCCTGCTCGTGCTGACGGACCAGGAGATCCAACCGCGGTCAAGTCCGCGGACGGCGAGTACTTCGACAAGGATGGAAGCCCGACCTACAAGATACAGGCTGACGGCACCGTCGACTGGTACACGTACTCGGGCTATCGGCGCTACCATTCGGAGTGCCACGTTTGTCACGGTCCCGACGGCGAGGGATCGAGCTATGCGCCGGCGTTGAAGAATTCGCTCAAGCGGCTCGGCCACAGCGATTTCCTCGGCATCGTGGCGGGCGGGCGCAAGAATGTCAGCACGGCGCAGGAAAACGTCATGCCGGCATTCGCCACCAATCCGAATGTCATGTGCTATATCGATGACATCTACATTTACTTGCGCGCCCGCGCCAACGAGGCGTTCGGACGGGCGCGGCCGGAAAAGCGCGAGCCTAAGCCCGAGGCGTTCACTAAGGCGGAGGACGCCTGCTTTGGCGAGAAACGCTGACATGAGTGCGCGCAATCCAACGGCGTGGGCGCGAATCTTTGGCCGTTTTCTGCTGGTCGCAGCGCTGGCCGGGGTGGCGTCCATTGCGGTCGCGGTGCGTTCGTCGCATGCGCAAGGCGCGGACTTCGATTCCGGCCTCGAGCTTGTCGACCCGAACGTCCTGCGCGTCTGCGCCGATCCTCATAACCTGCCGTTCTCCAACGACAAAGGCGAGGGATTCGAGAACAAATTGGTCGAGCTTCTGGCGCAAAAGCCAAAAGCTCAACCGCAGGCTCGCCTACGCGTGGTATCCGCAATCGGTCGGCTTCGTGCGCAACACGCTCGGCGCGCACCGTTGCGATGTCATCCCCGGGTTTCCGCAGGGTGACGAGCTGGTGCAGAGCACCAATCCCTACTATCGGACGGCCTATGCGTTCGTGGTGCGGCCGGGCGACGGGCTCGACGATCTTGATACGCTCGCTGATCCGCGCCTCAAGACAAAACGTATCGGCATCGTCGCCGGCACGCCGCCGGCCACGTATCTCGCCATCAACGGCCTGTTGGCCAAAGCCAAGCCCTATCCGCTGGTCGTCGACACGCGCGTCGATTCCTCGGCGGCGGCGATGATGGGGGACCTCACGTCGGGCGAAATCGATGTCGCGATCCTGTGGGGACCGATGGCCGGCTACTATGCGAGACTGGCCAATCCGCAGATGCGCGTCACGCTGTTGATGAAAGACACAGGGGGGCCGCAACTCGCCTATCGCATCGCGATGGGGGTTCGCGCGACGGACCAGAACTGGAAGCGGCTGCTCAACCGACTGATTGCGGAGAACAGGACCGAGATCAACCGGCTGCTGATCGGATTTGGCGTGCCTCTGCTCGACGAAAACGACCGGCCCATCACGACCGACGCACCGGCGAAATGATAAGATCTTGCGCCATCTTGGCCCTGGGACTGGCGGCGTTTCTTGGCGCCAGCGTTCGCGGCGAGGAGGCGACGCCCGAGCCTGCTGGCTATCGCACCGACAATTATCGCGCGCCCACTCCGGCAACACTTGCCGGAGCCCGCGTGGTGACGACCGCGCAGGTGGAAACGCTATGGCAGGACAAGGCCGCCATTTTCATCGACGTGATGCCGCGCGCGCCGCGGCCGCCCAATCTGCCGCCGGGGACGATCTGGCGCGACCGCCCGAGATCAGACATTCCGGGCAGCATCTGGCTGCCGGATACCGGATATGGCGAACTCGCGCCGGTCACCGAGGATTACCTGCGTAAAAACCTAGCGCAGGTGACCGGCGGCGACCGCACGAAGCTCCTGGTGATTTACTGCCTGCGCGATTGCTGGATGTCGTGGAACGCGGCCAAGCGCATCCTCGCCACGGGTTATACCAATGTTGCGTGGTATCCCGAGGGCACCGACGGATGGACGGACGCGCTGTTGCCGGTCGTCGACGCGCAACCGGCGCCGGCCGTGGGCGAATAAGTGGTCCTACTCCATCTGCTGCCGGATCGTCCGGCCGAGCGCAAACAGGCGGCGTTCGATAATGACCGGCACTTCGCACGCATATCTGACGGATTTCCGCCGGTCGTCGAAAATGCGCGTGCTCCATTCGATCCGCGACCCGAGTTCATCGAGCTTGGCTTGATCCGGCCGGGGCTGGTCCTGCAGCTCATGCTGTGCCGAGGCGTCTGCCTTGATGCGGTCGGCAAGTTCTCGCTGGCTGCGTTGCATCCGTTCGAGCCCGTTCATGATTTCGGTGCGTTCGCGGTTGAGCGTTTCGAACAGTCCGGCAAACAGCAGCACGCCCTTGTCGGCCTTTGCGGCGCCGGCGCCAGCGAGAAAGTCCTCGACACTCTTCTGCGCTTCCTCGATCGGAATGCGGCGCGCCGCGAGACGCGCAATGAGATTCTTTATGGTCGGATCATCCTGCCAAGCCTTCTGCGCCGGTTCGATCGACGGGCCGTCCCACACGGCAGCGATCGAGAGGTCCGGCACCTTGGCCTGCACACATGGCCAGTCCGGATAGCGCGGGTCGGCAGCGTCGGCAACGCGCAATCCGGCGAGCAACGTTATGATGGCGGACAGCAAAAGCCCGACAGGTTTCATCGGCATTCTTCCGGCTTCCGGCAGCGGCAATCAGCCTCGTTTAGCGTTGGGAGATGGCGATACCCCACGGCAGCTCGCCGACCTGGATCGTATCGATGACCTTGAGCGCCGCGACATCGATGACCGAGACGTCGTTCGAGACACCGTTGGTGGTCAGAAGATATTTCTCATCCGGCGTAAACGCCATGTGCCACACGCGTTGACCCACCAGCAGGAATTTCTGGACCTGGTGGGTCGCAGCATCGATCACTGCGATGCGATTGGCCGGACCGAGCGCCACGAAGCCCGTCTTGCCGTCGTGCGTGATCGCGATCCCCACCGGCTGGATGGCCTCCTGGCGCATGCCGGGAATCGTGAAATTGATCTTGCGTTTGACCGCGCGCTTGACCGGGTCGATGACGCTGACGGTGCCGCCGATCTCCGAGGACACCCACAATTCGGAGCCGTCGTCCTTGAACTGCGCGAAGCGGGGCCGCGCATCGACCAGTATATTGGCGACGATCTGGCGCGTGGCGGTGTCGATGAAATGCGCCATGTTGGTGGTTTCGGACGTGTTCACGAGAATCTTGCCGTCCGGACTCAATCCCATCCCTTCGGGCTCGACGCCGACCTCGACGTCGCCAAGCCGCGCGCGCCGTTCGATATCGATGATCGTCACCGTGTTGTCGTTCTCGTTCGCCACGTAGAGGAGCCGGCCGGACGGATCGTCGGTGAACAACTCCGGGTCCGGCCCGGAAGGCAGGGTGTCGACCACTGCCACCAGAACGTATTTCTGGTCCTTGGTGACTGCGATGCCGCGCGGCCGCTGGCCGACCTTGATGGTGCCGACCACTTTCCTTTCGGCCGTGTCGATGATGGATATGGTGTTGCTCTTCTCGTTCGAGACATAAGCCTTGTAGGCCTTGGCGTCGCCGGCGAGCGCAATGATGACGCAAATCCCCGCGATGGCGCATCGCCACATCGCTTTGCCAGGTTGCATCGTTATTTGAGCCGGCATTTCGTTTCGGGACGATCGAAGCCCAGAGTATCGAGTTCGGAGAACTGATGTAAAAACCCTTCTTGCGGCGAGACCGAGACGATGGTGCGGCCGTCAGCGAGAAGAATAGGCTGCCGGAGCTGCAGGTTCCAGTCGCGCAGCGTGAGTTTTTGTCCCTTGAAGGCGGCGAGCGCAAAATCCGGTCCCTTCAAATAGGCGAGTATGGTCTGCGCATCGCCCGACGCCACGCGTGCGGCGGCCTCGCCGATCATCCGGGCGGCTGACCACGCCTGCATGTCGAGCGCGGTCATTCGTCGCGAAAACAACTGCATGAAACGGTTCTGAAGCTGGTTCGCGCCCCACTGATCATGGGCAGCGTCCCAACTCTTCGGGATGAGGCCAGCCGATCCTGCGACCGGACGCGGATCGCGCGTGCGGTAGGGCAGGTAGGAGGCGAACACCTCACTCTCGTCGGCCGCCACCACCACATCGTGGGCGGGCGCTCCCTGCAGGAACAGCGGCATTTGCCGTTGTGTTTGCACGAGGCCGCTGTCGGTGCGGCGTGCGCCGCCGGTATCCTCGAAGACGCGCTGCTCCACGATCCTGGCGCCGAACCGCCCGGCGGCGCGGCGCAGCGCATCGGCAAAAAGCTTATCCGTTTCGTGCGAGCCGACCACCAGCAGCCATCGCAGCCACCGTTTGAACACCAGATATTGGGCGAGACCATCGGCCAGCATCGATCGCGTCGGCGCCGTGTGGATCACGTCGGCGCGGCAATCTTCCTCGCGCAGCCGGTCGTCGATCGCCCCCGCATTGAAGAAGACGAGAGCGCGCCCGCGTCCAGCCTCGGCGGCCTTGAGCAGCATATCGGCCGAAAGGTCCAAGATGAAAAACGAAATGCCGCGATCGGCCAGCTGCAGGACGACATCGGCCGGATCGGTTCCGTCCTTGACGCGCACCTCCTCAAGCAAAAAATGCTGGTTGAGAAATTTGCCCGTCGTGTTGTTATCATCGAGCGCGAGGCGCGCACCGGCAACGCCGTCATTGTCAGGCGGATAATCGAGAAGCGAGATCGTTGCCTTCTTCTCGGCGCGGCCCACATATCCGATCTTGATGGTGAGCAGCTCCGCCCTCGCGAGCGCTGCGGTCAGGAGGAAAACCAGCGCCGCGGTCATGATTGCCCGGATCAAAGCCCCGCTCGACGTCTTCGCCTCCGTCATTTTAAGCAACATATATTGTTCGAACGCGTAGCCCGGATTGAGCTTAAGCGAAATCCGAACGGCCATGCCTCAAAGCCAACGTGGTCCCGCATTTCGCTTAAGTTTATCGTCGGGGCGGCCCAACGGGTCCGGCCTGAGCCTGCCATTGGGCCGGCCCGATGGCAGGCTCCGGCCGGACCCGGCGGCTCAATGCGGGCTACGGCTACTCCCGCTGGAGACCGTCGATACATATGCTCATATTATCGAAAAAATCTAACTTGAAACACGGCTTGTCTGAAGTACTCTGACAGCGTGAATTCGGCCGCCATCAACCTGACAAAGAGGTCCGAAAAGTCGCGATGCGTAGCAAGGCAGTCTTTATCGCGCCGGCCGCGGTCCGATGCTGTGATCGGGCAGCGCAGGATGGGGGCGTGTGATGTCTCTCATGCTGGCCAGCGTCACCGGCCCGGAAGAGGCCGATATCGCGGTGCGGCAGGGCGCCGATATCGTCGACCTCAAAGACGTCGCAGCCGGGTTCGGCACGGTTACGCCCGAGGTGGTGCGGGCGACGGTCGCCGCGGTCGGCCGGCGGCGGCCGGTCAGTGCGGTCGTCGGCGAGCAGGACGTTGAACGGATCGCCGCCACTGCGGGGGCGCTGGCGGAGGCCGGCGCAAGCTACATCAAGATCGGATTGTCGCCGGACCGGCGGCGTGACGATCTCATCCGGATGCTGGCTCCGCTCGCTCGCACGGCGAAGCTTATCGGCGTCATGTTCGCCGACGATCGCGCCGACAGCACGCTCATACCCGTGATGGAGCAGAGCGGCTTCGCCGGGGTCATGCTTGACACGGCGCGCAAGACCGGCGCGCGCCTTCTTCATCATATGGACATTACGGAGCTCGCCGTTTTCGTCGATGCGGCCCATGCCCATGGCCTGATGGCCGGACTGGCGGGCTCGCTTGAGACCCCGGACATTCCGCGTCTCCTGCCGCTCGCGCCGGACGTGCTCGGGTTTCGTCGCGCGCTCTGCGTCGATCATGACCGCAATGGGCAGATCGATCCTGACGCCGTCGCCGCCGTGCGCGCGCTCATACCGGCTGACACGCTCAAACGACATCACGGCGGCGAGGCCGTTCCCAAGGTCGACTACCGTGTGCTGGCGGCGCGCGGATACTCGATCGACGCGCATAAGGAAGACGCGGCAACCGACCGCATTTTTGTGCGCGATTTCGATTTGCCGGTCAGCATCGGCGCCTACTTTCACGAACGTGCCAAGCCGCAGAATGTGCGCTTCAATGTCGAGGCGAGAATCTATCGCGGTGATCGGGTCGCCGAGGACATGGGCGATGTGTTCTCATATGACCTCATCAAGGATTCGATCCGGATGGTGGCCGCGCAGGAACATATCACGTTCATAGAAACGCTGGCCGAACGGATTGCTGCGCTGATCCTGACTTATCCGCGGGTCGCGAGCGTCACCGTAAGGGTCGAAAAGCTCGACATCGGCGCCGGAGTGGAAATCGTGCGCGAGCGGCGCGCCGAGGTGGCGAAGGTGCATCATCTCTTTCCTGCCGCGGGGGGCACCCCTAGGGCCGCCAACTAAATGCATGGCCCGGGAGCGACCGTCATCAAGCTGGGCGGCAGCTTCGCGTTCTCGGCCGACTTGGGGGATTGGATCGCCGCGATTGCGGGCTGCGCCGGCCGCGCCGTCATCGTACCTGGCGGCGGTCCGTTCGCCGATGCGGTCCGCGCTGCGCAGGCGCAAATGGGCTTCGACGATCGCGCCGCCCATCGCATGGGGCTGCTCGCCATGGAGCAATATGGTTGCGCGATCAAGAGCCTGCATGAGGGACTGTCGCTCGCGGATTCGCTCGATTCGATCAGTCGTGGCCTCGCCGACGACCAGGTTCCGGTGTGGCTGCCAACGCAGATGGCTTTGGGCGCCACCGACATTCCGCAGTCGTGGGACGTGACGTCCGACAGTCTTGCGGCGTGGCTCGCGCGCAAGATCGGCGCCGAGCGGCTGGTGCTCGTCAAGCAGGTCGAACCGGCGCATGGGACAGCACGTGCGGCAGATTTGGCGGAGCGCAATATCGTTGACGCGGCCTTTGCGAATTTCCATGCCGCAAGCGGCGTTCCGGTATTCATTCTCGGTCGTAAAGATCATGGGGCGCTCGGCCGTTCGCTGCGCGGCGAGCCGGTGGGAATTCGGATAATCGCGTAGGGCTGCCGGAACGATTGATTGCGGTAGCCCCGGGTGTCATTGCCCGGCTTGACCGGGCAATCCAGTATCCCCGGTCGGTGGTTACTGGATCGCCCGGTCAAGCCGGGCGATGACAGGCTGAAGGGCGATGACAGCTCCGAGAGGTGATAAGCTAGGAAGGGACGTCAGACAGATCGTTAACCTCTGCACTTGCCCCATGGCTAAACTGATAACTCCGCGCTGGGGTTGGGCGCTGACCGGGTCGGGCCATTTCTTCAAGGAGTGCCTGGCGATGATCGCTGCACTCCAGAATGTCGACCTGTTCGTGAGCAAGGCCGCGGCCGAGGTCGTGCGCATGTACCGGCAGGAGCTCAATTTGCCGAAATCCGCCCGCATCATCCGCGATACGACCGCGAGCGCCGCGCCGGTCGGCTTGTTCTATTATGGTGTCTATCACACGCTGGTGGTGGCGCCCGCAACATCGAATACGGTGGCGAAATGCGTGTTCGGCATATCCGACACGCTCGTCACCAACGTCTTTGCCCAGGCGGGCAAATGCCGCATTCCCACGATCGTATTTGCCTGTGATACGGCGCCTGAGCTCGAAACCGAAGCGCCCAAGGGCATCGTCAAGGTCTATCCGCGCAAGATCGATCTGGAAAATACCGCGCGGCTGAAATCATTCGAGGCGACGCTCGTGGTCGAAACACTTGACGAACTGCGGGACGGCCTCGCTCGCCGCCAGCGTGAAATCATGACGGATGGCTGACCGGATCCTATTTTTGACCGGGCACCTGGCGCGCGCGAGACTGGAGGCAGTTCTCGCGGGTGCCGGCAATCTTGGATTCGAATGGTCGATCTTCGACGTCGGCGTGAAGGTGGCGGCCCTGATGACCGAAGCCATCATCACGCGACGCCTGAGGCGGCCGATCGATGCCGATCGCGTCATCCTGCCCGGTCGCTGCCGCGTCGATCTGGCGCGCCTCACCAAATCGTTCGATGTCCCCTTCGAGCGCGGCCCTGATGAGCTGAAGGACCTACCCGCCTATTTCGGCGGACGCGCCCGCACCCTTGACCTCTCCCGCTATGACATGCGCATCTTTGCCGAGATCGTCGATGCGTCGGCGCTGACGGTCGACCAAATCCTCGACCGCGCCACGACCATGCGCGCGGCCGGCGCCGACGTGATCGACGTCGGCTGCCGGCCGGACACGCCGTTCCCCCATCTCGAGGACGCGGTCCGGGCGCTGCGGGCGAACGGCTTTGCGGTCAGCGTCGATTCCGCGGCGACTGACGAATTGCAGCGCGGTGGCACCGCAGGCGCAAATTTCCTGCTGAGCTTGACCGAGCACACCCTCGACATTGCGGCCGATACCGGAGCTGCCCCGATACTCATTCCGGCGCCGCACGCAGACGTGGCCTCCCTGGTGCGCGCCGCGGAGGCCGCCGAACGGCGCGGCATCCCCGCCATCCTGGATCCCGTTATCGACCCTATCCATTTCGGATTCATGGCCTCGCTCAGCCGCTATGCCGAGCTGCGGCGCGCGCTTCCTCAGGCGGAAATCCTCATGGGCACCGGCAATCTCACCGAGCTCACCGACGCTGATTCCGCAGGCGTAACCGCAATGCTGCTCGGCATCTGCTCGGAGCTCAGCGTCCGTAACCTCCTCGTCGTGCAGGTCAGCCCGCACACCCGCCGCACCATCCAGGAGCACGATGCAGCGCGGCGGATCATGTTCGCGGCGCGCGCCGACGCCGGCCTGCCGAAGGATTACGGCGATGCACTCCTCGCCCTTCACGACCGCCGGCCGTTTCCCAACGCGCCGCGCGAGATCGCCGAATTCGCCGCACAAGTGAAGGACGACAATTTCCGCATCGAGGTTGCCGAGGACGGCATCCATGTCTACAGCCGAAATGGCCATCACGTGGCTCGCGATGCGATGTCGCTCTACCCGAAGCTTGGCGTTGCGGCGGATGGCGCCCATGCCTTTTATCTCGGCACCGAATTGATGAAGGCGGAGATCGCGTGGCGGCTCGGCAAGCGCTACGCGCAGGACGCGGTGCTTGCCTGGGGATGTGCCGTCGACCGGCCAAGCGAAGATCCGACCCGGCCATCCGCCGTCGGCCCCACGCTGCAATCCCCGGCATCGGAGCGTTGAGGCGATGCCCCTGATCCGCGAAACCATCGTTACGACGGCCGGTCCTGCCGGTGTTGTGCACATGGCGCCGCTCGGCCTTATCGCGGACGGAAAAGGATGGATCGTCGCGCCATTCCACCCGTCGAAGACGCTCGATAATTTGCGCCATCTGCCCTTTGCGGTGGCGAATTATACCGATGACGTGCGTGTTTTCGCCGGCTGCCTCACCGGGCGTCACCAGTGGCCGACGGTCGCGTCCGACGAGATACCGGTGCAACGCCTTGCCGGCGCGCTCGCCCACGCGGAGCTTGCCGTCGATTACGTGACCGAGGATGAGAAGCGCCCGCGGTTCCACTGCCGCGTGTTGCGCCTTGTGACCCACGCGCCCTTTCTGGGATTCAATCGCGCCCAGGCGGCGGTGATCGAAGCCGCGATCCTGGTGAGCCGTCTCGAGATGCTGCCGCGCGATAAGATCGAAAAGGAGATCGCCTATCTGCAAATTGCCGTCGGTAAGACCGCAGGCACCGCGGAGCAGGAGGCCTGGCAGTGGCTGATCGATCTTGTCGAGGCCCGATATCCCGGCCTATGCCCGCTATAGCACCGAGCGGCGCATTGCGCCGCTCGGCCAACTCTTTCCTGGCCCGCTCAATAGGAAATCGATGCGGCGCTGAGCGCACCGGCCGCAAGCGAAGCCATTCCCAGCCAGATCGCCGGCGCGAGGTCTCCGGCTGCAATGCGTTGTGGAAGATTGGGGACCGGAATGCGCGCGGCGAAATAGACGATGACCTGTACTATCAACGCGATCAGGCCCCAGATTATGCAATCGACGAGATTTTCCGTATGCGCGATCACGCTTGTCATCGGCAATGTGAAGCCCAACAAGCTCAGGCCCAACGCAATCGCAGCGCCGGGCACATTGTTGCGGATCAGCGCGAACCCGTTATCGGGCGTGATTCGCGTGTAGATGAGCAAATAAACAATGCCGATTGCAAAGGCGGTGGAGAAATACGCCAGAAACGTCGGTAGTCCGGTCAAAGACTGCAAGATCATTTGTCCGCTCCTCGCGCTGACGCGTCATCGTGCGGGTGATCTTGGAAGATTAGCGGGTTCAAGATTTCAAAAATAAGTTCAGGACGTGCCGCGTTTCTTTTTCGGTGGAAAACTTGTCGCGCGGGTCGTTCTGCTCCCTCGCCCCGCAAGCGGACCGCGGGGAGAGGGAAGGCTGCCCGGCTGCTGCTTAGCTTAGCGCCTATGACCAAGTGGGAGCTGCCGCGAGTTTTGCCCCTGTCACTCCAGAATGGCAAAGATATTAAGTTCACTCGCCAACTCATCGAGGCTCTTTTGCAGCGTGGGAGGTATGGGAATGCCCCGCGTGAGCCGCTCGATCCGCTTGTTATGGCTTTGCTCGCCCGGAAGCCAGACGCGTTCGACGCCGGGCAACCGCCGGGATTCGCGGATCGTGCGCACCGCCGTATCGACATTGCGTTTGAATACCTCAACCGGGCAGAACGCATCGACTCTCACGGCCAGAATCGATTGGCCGGTGTTGGTGGCGGCGTCCGGATGCTTGATGAAATCCACGATATCGCGGCCGAAGGCCGCCTGATTGAGCGTGCCGGCCAGGAGGCCGATGATCAACGACAAGGCGTAGCCCTTGTAGTCGCCGATCGGCAGCAGGAAGCCTTCGCCGGCACGTTTGGCATCGGTGAGCGGATTGCCGGCGCGATCGATCATCCAGCCGATCGGCATCGGCTCGCCTTGCGCTACCTTGAGCCGCACCTTGCCAAAGGCCGTGACCGTCGGCGCCATGTCCATCACGATGTGGGGCTCCTGATCGGCCGGGATCGCCACCGCGATCGGATTGGTGCCGAGGAGGGCCTCGGCGCTTCCGGTGGGCGGCAGATGGTTGTTGCTGCCGACCGCGAAATAGAGTCCGATCATGTCATGCGCGACCGGCATCATGGCGTAGAGCGCCGCCGGCCCTGCATGATTGCTCATGCGGGCGCCGACCCATCCGACGCCTGTTTCTCGAGCCTTGTCGATCGCGACCCGAGCCGCAAATCGCATGACCAGGTGGCCCATGGCGTTGTCGCCGTCCACGAGGGCCGTCGAAGCCTGTTCCGCCACGACCCTGATGTTCGGCCACAAATTGATGCCGCCGGCCTTGATGCGCCGCACGTAGAGCGGCAAGCGAAATACCCCATGGGTATCGGTGCCGCGCAGGTCGGCCTCGGTAATAAGTTCGGCCAGAATGCCGGCATCGCCCGCCGGCACGCCGGCTTTTTCGAAGGCCTGCGAAATAAAAGTCCGCAGACGGTCGGCTGACACGCGCGGCGTGGGATCGGGGTTGTTCATGAGGAGGGGGCTCGTCGGCTTTTATGAACACGGCGGGCCGCAATCGCATCAGGCCGGGGCGATCCCGTCAAGGCGTAGACAATCCCGTTAGGATCAGGGAATGTCGTAAGTCCGCCCATCGTGCGGGCGCAAGTGCCTGATCTGGAGTTTACCGAATGCCGTTTCCACGGGCCTCGAAGGCCCTTTCGCGTTTCACGGTGCTGGATTTGACCCGGGTGCGCTCGGGTCCGACCTGCGTGCGCCAACTCGCCGACTGGGGCGCCAATGTCATCAAGATCGAAACCCCGGCTCATCTGGAAAGCGGCGAGCCGCTGGGCGGGCCCCGCGAGGGCCCCGATTTCATGAATTTGCACCGCAACAAGCGCAGCATGACGCTCAACCTCAAGTCCGCGGAGGGCATAGCGGCGTTCAAGAAGATGGTCAAAAAAGGCGACGTGGTGGTGGAGAACTTCCGCCCGGACGTGAAAGCGCGGCTCGGCATCGATTACAAGGCGTTGCGCAAGGTCAATCCGCGCCTGGTCTACGCGAGCATCTCCGGCTTCGGCCAGGATGGTCCCTATGCGGAACGCCCGGGCTTCGATCAGATCGCCCAGGGCATGGGCGGCCTGATGTCGATCACCGGCGAACCCGGACGGGGGCCGGCCAGGGTGGGCATCCCGATCGCCGACCTTGCGGCCGGGCTGTTCTGCGCCATGGGCATCCTCATCGCCCTGCTGGAGCGCGAGAAGTCCCACAAAGGCCAGCACATCGAAACCTCTCTCCTGCAGGCTCAAATATTCATGCTCGATTTCCAGGCTGCACGCTGGCTCGTGAAAGGCGAGGTCGCGAAGCAGGCCGGCAACAATCACCCCACCAGCATTCCGACCGGCGTCTTCAAGACCTCCGACGGCCATATCAACATCGCGACCGCCGGCCAGAAGATCTGGGAGCGTTTCTGTCATGCGCTGGAAGCGCCGGAATTGCTCACCCGGAGCGAATACGCAACCGGGGCAAATCGATCGAAAAATCGCGACGCCCTCAATGCCGAAATCAACCAGTTGACCGCAAAGCGTCCCAGCGCCGAGTGGGTCGAGCGCTTCAACAAGGCCGGCGTGCCCAGCGGTCCGATCTATTCCATCGATCAGATGTTCGCCGATGCGCAGGTCAGGCATGTGGGGATGGCGCGGCCGGTCAAGACCAAGAACGGACAAGCGTTGACATTGGTCGGCCAGCCGGTGTCGCTGTCGCGCACGCCCAGCAAATTGGTGGCGCCGCCGCCGGGCCTCGGCCAGCATACCGATGCGGTGCTCAAGGAATTCGGATTCAGCGCCAAACAGATCGCGACGTTGCGACAAGCCAATGCCATTTGAGCAGGCGTTACTTGGCAGCGCCTCCATATCCACGAACCCGAGATTCGAGGACAAACCCATGAACACAATGGCCCAGACGGACAAGATGCTGTCCCGCAAGGAGGGGCATGTCGGCTACGTGATCTTCAACAACCCGGTACGCCGCAACGCCGTTTCGCTGGAAATGTGGGAGGCAACCGCGCGCATTCTCGATGATTTCGGCAAGGACAACGATGTCCGCGTCGTCGTGCTGACTGGCGCCGGCGACAAGGCGTTCGTGTCGGGAGCCGACATTTCGAGATTCGAGAACGAACGGGCCAATGAGGAAGCGATCGCGCGCTACAACCAGACCGTGGAACGCGCCAATGCGGCGATCTACGATTATGCGAAGCCGACCATTGCGATGATCCGGGGCTTTTGCATCGGCGGCGGCGTCGGGCTCGCGTTGTGTTGCGACCTGCGCATCTGCTCGGATGATTCGCGTTTCGCGGTGCCGGCCGCGAAGCTCGGCCTCGGCTATGCGTACCATGGGCTGAAAAAGCTCGTCGACGTGGTGGGCCCCTCCTTCGCCAAGGAAATTTTCTACACGGCGCGCCAGTTCGATGCCGAAGAGGCGCGCGCCATGGGGCTCGTCAACCGCGTCGTCAAGGCGGACGAACTCGAAGCCTACGTGAAGAAATATGCCGACACGATCGGCGAAAACGCCCCGATGACGATCGCCACTACCAAGTTCATCATCGGTGAGGTCGTCAAGGATGAGTCGAAGCGCGACCTCGCCAAATGCGCCGCCATGGTCAAGAAATGCTTCGAGAGCGACGACTATACGGAAGGCCGCCGCGCCTTCATGGAGAAGCGCACGCCCGTGTTCACCGGCAGGTGACGCGCTCCCGGCGGAGGAACCTGCGGGGGAATGCGTAAGGAGACTCTGCGTGGCGTCGGTCGAACTGCGGAATCTGACCAAGCGATATGACAAATCGGCGGTGGTCGACGACGTGTCGCTGCGCATCGAGCACGGGCTGCTGGTCTGCCTGCTCGGACCCTCCGGCTGCGGCAAGACCACGACGTTGCGCCTGATCGCGGGTTTCGTTGAACCGACGGCCGGAGAAATCGTGGTCGGCGATCGGGTGCTGTCGTCGGCCCGGCGCACCCTTCCGCCCGAAGCGCGGAAGATGTCGATGATCTTTCAAAGCTACGCGCTGTGGCCGCACATGACAGTCGCCGACAATGTGGCCTATGGGCTTACGCTGCGTAAATTGCCGCGCGAGGAAGTGGCCAAGAAAGTTTCGGCAATTCTCGCCACCACCAAGCTCGCCGATCTCGCTGCGCGCTATCCGGGCGAGCTGTCGGGCGGCCAACAGCAGCGCGTTGCACTTGCCCGCGCGCTCATCGTCGAGCCCGAGACCCTGCTGCTCGACGAGCCGCTGTCCAACCTCGACGCCAATCTGCGCGAGGAGATGCGATTCGAAGTGAGGCGGCTGCATGACGAATTGACGACCGCCGATCTCATCGCCGTCATGAATGCCGGCAAGATCGAGCAGATTGGCGCGCCGGAGGATATCTACGCGCGGCCGCGCTCCGAATTCGTGGCCCGCTTCATCGGCTCAAGCAATATCCTGAAAGGCAAGGCACTCAATGCCGATCACATCACGGTCGCCGGCATTGCGGTGTCGTGCACGGGCGCCGGGCTCGCGGCTGGCCGTGACGCGGCCATTTCGATCCGCCAGCATGAAATCCACATCGATCGTGCAGAGCCGACCGGCGATCAGCATAATGTCCTCCCGGCGGTCGTGGCCCGCAACGTATTTCTCGGTCACAGCCGCGATTATATGATCGAGATCGGCGACGGCACCCAGCTTCGGGTTGTGACTTCGCCGGAGGAAGACCTCGAGCCCGGGAGCAAGGTGTGGCTGAGATTGCCGGCGCAACGATGCCGGGTGCTTGAATCTTAAAAAAGGCCGCCCGCAAGGCGGCACATCTGCAAGGGAGAGAATCGCGATGCCGGACGCAAATATCTCAAGGCGCACAATCCTCAAGGCCTCCGGGATCGCCACGATCAGCGCCTTCGCGTCGCCGCTCCAGGCTGCTGCGCCGGAGCCCACCACGGTCACGCCGGCCTTGATTGAAGCCGCCCGCAAGGAAGGCAAGGTTGTGTTCTACACCTCGATTGATCTGCCGGTAGCCGAGCCGATTGCCAGGGCATTCGAGGCAAAATATCCCGGCATTGCGGTTCGGGTAGAACGCACGGGCTCCGAGCGGGTCTTTCAACGCATCGGCCAGGAGTATGCGAGCAACATTCACGCCGTGGATGTGGTCAATTCCTCCGACGCGGCGCATTTCATCGTGTGGAAGCGCGACGGACTTCTGGCGCCCTTCGTGCCGGAAGATGCGGCGAGACATTATCCGGCCGAACAGAAAGACCCTGACGGGATGTTTGCGGCATTCCGCATGAGCCTCAGCGTGATCGGTTACAACACGCGACTCGTTAAAGCCGAGGATGCGCCCAAGAGCTTCGCTGATCTGCTCGACGCCAAATGGGCAGGCAAGATCGTCAAGGGTCATCCGGCCTACAGCGGAACCATCATGACGGCGACCTATCAGATATCGCGCGACATCGGATGGGACTATTTCGAGAAACTCGCCAAGCAGCGCGTGATGCAGGTGCAGTCCGCCGCCGATCCGCCCAAGAAACTTGGACTGGGCGAACGCGCCGTGATGGCAGACGGCAATGAATATGTCCTGTTTCAACTCAAGGAGGCCGGCGGCCCTGTTGAAGCCGTGTATCCGAACGAAGGAACCCCCTTGATCGTCTCGCCGAGCGGTCTGTTCAAGGCGGCCCCCAATCCTAACGCCGCGCGATTGTTTCAGTGCTTCTGCTTTAGCGTCGAATGCCAGGAGCTGATAGTCAATAAGGGCGGCATGCGTTCGTTTCATGCGCAGATCAACGAGAAACCGGGCCGGCGGCCGCTTGGCGAAATCAAGCTGATGAAGGAGGATGCGGTCGCGGTGGAGCGGCTCAGCGAAGAAATCAAGGCACGCTACACCAAAATTTTCCGGGTTTGATTTTGACCCTCGCCATTCCCGCGGCCGCGGCGCGTTCGACGCTTCGGTTCGACGTGTCGCTGCCGATCCTGCTTGGATTTTCGGCGGCGCTGTGCCTGCTAATCCTGTTGCCGCTGTCTTGGCTCGTCTATTACAGCGTTCATGACCGCGCCGGCGGCCTCACCATCGCGAATTTCGCGCAACTTGCCTCTGATCCGACTTTCCTCGATCCGCTGGTCACGACCGTCATTTTGGCATTGAGCTCTGCGGCGATCTGCTGCGCCGTGGCGGCGCCGATGGGATGGCTGGTGGCGCGCACCGACATGCCGTTGCGCCGCACGGTGCGGGCGCTGGTGACGGCGTCGTTCGTTACCCCGCCATTTCTCGGCGCCATAGCATGGGAATTGCTCGCGGCGCCAAACAGCGGGCTTCTCAACAAGCTCTTTCGCGCCTTAACCGGTGCTGAGCCCGACGAGCATCTGTTCGACATCTATACTCTGCCGGGCCTGATCTTCGTCATCTCGTGTTACACGTTTCCTTACGTCTTCGTGCTGATCGCCAACGCGCTCGATCGCATGCCGGGCGACCTTGAGGATGCCTCCTCGATTCTCGGCGCCAGCCCGTGGACCACCGCACGCCGCGTCACGGTTCCGCTCGCCCTGCCGGCGGTCTCGGCGGGCGCGCTTGTTGCGTTCCTCCAGGCCATGACGCTGTTCGGCTCGCCCGCAATTCTCGCACTGCCGGCCGGCTTCCATACCATGACGACCAAGATATGGAGCCTGTTCCAGTATCCCCCGAAACTGGAGCTGGCGGCCGCGGCCTCGCTGCCGCTGTTGCTGGTCACCGTCGCGCTGCTGCGGGCTGAAGCCGTCATCCTGGGCCGCCGCGGCTATGCGGTCGTGGGCGGGCGACAGGGCGATCCGCGTCGCGTCGCGCTCGGCAGGTGGAAATGGGTGACGCTCGCCGCGACTTTCCTCGTGCTGCTCAATCCGGTGTTCCTGCCCTACGGGGCGCTCCTCAACGCGGCATTTTCGCGGGTGCCGTCCGAGTTCGTCTCGTTCGAAAACCTGACCCTCCACAATATCGCCTTCGTGTTCTTCGAACTGTCGTCAACCGGCATCGCATTCCGCAACACCCTGATCCTGTGCACCAGCGCCGCTACCATCGGCACCGTGATGGCGGTGGTGATCGCGTACATCACGTCCCGCAAGGTCATCGCCTGGCACAAGGCTTTGGGCTTTCTCGCTACGGCGCCGGTGGCGGTGCCCGGCATCGTGCTCGGCGTCGGGCTGTTTCTCACCTACACGCGTCCGCCGTTCGTGCTGTATGGCACCTTGTGGATCCTGCTCATCGCCTTCGTCACCATCGCGCTCCCCGCCGCCTATCAGCAGCTGCAATCCGCCTTCCGCGCTGTCAATCCGGACCTTGAAGAGGCGAGCCGCATTCTCGGCGCAACGCGCCTCGGCACGCTCGGCCGCATCACGGCGCCGCTGTTGCGCACCAGCGTGATCGCGACCTGGTGCTTCATATTCATCGGCGTCATCCGCGAGCTGTCGGCAGCCGTCATGCTGTTCACGTCCGAGACCAAGGTGATCTCGGTCCTGATCTTCGATCTCAACGAGAGTGGCGATCTCGGTGCCATCGCGGTGCTGGGCATCATCATGCTGGTGTTCACATTTGCGGTTGTCGTCCTTATCAATCGCATTCCCGGTTTTGGCGCCATGCGGCTGCGAAACAACTAAAAGCGGCGAAAATGAACGAGCTCCTCCCTTCCGTCGCCATCGCGGAGCGCCTTGCCGAACGCATCGCCGCCGTCGATCTCAAGCGCGTTGCGTCCGCGATGCGGACAAAATGCGAAGATCTTGCGGTCGACGTGGTGGGGCTCTGCCTCACGGCGCGCCGCCTGGA
>WNFL01438369.1_pt1 | contig 21760 bp, 17 predicted proteins | sample 5400361 | NCBI WGS metagenome assembly WNFL01 (sample SAMN13153351, study PRJNA577476) | soil metagenome | isolation source: 40 cm soil on Douglas fir-dominated hillslope | place: USA:California | collected 2013-09-17
CCACACCACCGATTCGCGGGCTCAGTTGCATTTTAGCTTCGTGATGCCGAGCGCCGAGGGCTTGGACAAGTTCCGCGCGTCCCTTGGCGCTGCCCTCGATGAGAACTCGCTGATCGGGCCTGCGTTTGGCTCGATGATGGTCAACTTCACGCCGCAAGCGGATTTTGTAAAGGTCAACGCAACTTACAAGTAGCCCGCACGGCAAGCGGCCACGTCGCGGGCAGCAGCGCGCTATTCGCGAGGGAGAAAAATTGCTGCCGACACTATCTAGTCGCGTACCTCCAGGAGTGCTTCATGAGCAAGACCGCCATTACCTCGCCCGAACTCGCGCCGCCGGTCGGCCCGTTCTCCCAGGCGATCGAAGTCGGTGGTTTCCTCTACGTCAGCGGGCAAGTTGGCCAGAATCCGGCCACGGGCAAAGTGGTCGAGGGGGGTATTGTGGCGGAGACGGAGCGCGTGTTCCGGAACCTCTCGGCGGTTCTCAAGGCGGCCGGCAGAAGTTTCGATCACGTTGCGCGCGCCGGTGTATATCTCACGAACATGAGTGACTTCGTCGCGATGAATGGCATCTACGCAAAGTATTTCAGTCAGCCCTTTCCCGCCCGCACGACGATCGCGGTTGCCGCACTACCGCTTGGGGCCTGCATTGAGATCGACCTTGTCGTTAAGGCTTGAAGCGAGGTGCGGAGGTTGATTTCATGAAGTACACATTTCACATCGTCGATGTGTTCGGTTCGACACCGTTCGACGGTAATCAACTCGCGGTTCTGCCTGATGCGGCCGGCATTTCCACCGAGCTCAGATTGACTGTGCCAGGGCTGAAAGTCGGACCCCCGATCACATCGACACTCGCCGCAGCGCCGTTAATGCGCTGGATCCCTATTTCCATTTCGCCGCCGATCATCCGGGCGGCCTGCCGCCAGCGACGACGATGGGTTCGCCAAGCGCTCGCCGATATTCCTCTTCGCCAATCGCATCCACCGCCCGCAGCTTCGCCAGTAGGTCGTCGATCAACGAGCGCAGCCCAGGCCCCGGCGCGCCGTGCGCGAATGAACTCTGGTACTTGATCGGCGCGGGGATGATCGCGACCAGGAAGGCCATCTCGGCCGGCGTCAGCGCCCGGGGTTCTCGACCGAAATAGGTGCGGGCCGCAGGCCGCAGGCCATGCAGGTCCGGTCCCCATTCGATGATGTTCAGGTAGATTTCAAGGATGCGATCCTTGCCGAGCGCCGACTCGAGGAGGAACGTGATTGCCAGTTCCTGGAGCTTCCGTCCGAGCTGCTTGTCGCGCGACAGGAACAGGTTCTTGGCCAGCTGCTGGGTGATCGTCGACGCGCCGCGTGCGGCGCCGCCGCGCGACCAGTTGGTGAGCAGCGCCGTGGGCAGTTCGCGCAGGTCGATGCCGCGATGCCCGTAGAAGCCGGTGTCTTCGGCAAGCAGCAGAGTGCGCACGAACAGTGGCGGAACGTCACGCAGGGCGATGAAGTCGGGGGATGCTGGCGAGACGTCGATGGGGTGGTGCGGCCCGGGGCCGTCATCGGGACTGAAGGCGAAATCGCCGCGCAGGCGCACAATCGCTGGCGGCATCTGGCGCGGCGGTCTGAAGTCGATCTTCTGGCTCACCGAGAGTGAGGCAGGGTCCGCCGTGCGTCCGCGTACCCGCACGTCGATCGTGGCGGAGCCAAGGTCATGGCCACCGCCGGGCGCCATTCCCAGGCTTTCGGGCACCGCGAGCCCCGATGTGCCCAGCAGTTGCGCGAAGTCCAGCCGCCCGCCAAGTGCGAGATCGACAACCGGATCGGTGTCGAGATCGCGCAGCGCGAGCGAACCCGCCAGGCTCGCACCGGCCACCGTCGCGTGGACCTCGGGGATCTCGATCGTGCCCTTAGGCCCCCGCCAGGCGCCATCGAATCGTACGGTCACGTCCGTCGGATCACCGAGCTGCGGTTCGCCAGCAGCGTTATCCGACAGTGTTCCCAAGCGCGCGCCGCGCGAGCTCATGTCCGCGTGGAAGCGGAGCGCATCGGTGCTGGCGTGAAGATCCACGCGGCCGTCCGCGATTCCACCATCGAGCAGCGGGTGGGCACCGCGCCGCACATCGAGCAGGCGGCCAACGTCGAGCCCACGTGCCTCGACCCTCCACGCGCTGCCCACCGGATCCGCCAGCTTGCGGATGTCGAGGCCGGCTTGCGGCTTCACCAGCGTGAGCCGGAGGTCCTCGCCGAAAATGCCCGCCATGTCCCAGGCACTGGCCAGCGAGCTGACCCTGACCCCTGCTGGGCCCGTGAGCGTGGCGGCGCGAACTCTGAGTCGCAAACGGCCGGGCCACGTGGCCGCGATCATGTCGGCATGCAGTCGCACTCCAGACCTAAGGTCGAGATCGAATCCCTCCAGCCGCAGCAACGGCCAGACGCCGACGTGTACCCGCCCGATTCGTGCAATCATGCCTTGGCGCACGGCCGCGGACTCGATCCGCGCACGCACCGCGTGCTCGAGCATAGATCTCAGCAACAGCGCGGCCAGGCCCGCGACCAGCGCCGTGGCGATCGCTCCGAGCCACCACCGTCGCCCGCGGGTTCGAAACGTGCACATCGACGCAAGGATGCCACAGCCGGATCGCGCGCCGGCAGGTGATCAGTCTTCGACGCCGGTTGACACTCGGATCCGACCTGATACCTGTTTTAGTCCCATCCGGCCTTAGGGCCTGCGGTTGACGCATCGCAAATAGGGAAAGGCAAGGTTCGTGGCAACGAGACGTCGACGCATCAGCGTTCGCGGCGGTGATTTGGGGCACGCCAGTCGCCCAACGCGACCACACTGCCGGCGCCGTCGGCGAGCTGCACATACCTTGAGTCGGCCGTAACAAACACCCCGTTGTGACTGAGCGCTACCGCATGGTAAGCCGCGTCATAAAACGTACAACCGAAGCGAATGACGAGCCCCAGTGCGTGCGACAACCATTTTTCGGAGCGTGGCGCATCCTGAAGGCCGAACTTCACCAGCGCAGCAAGCCAGTCCACAGCCTGCGTTGGAAACTTCCGGGAGATTGTGTTACCGACTTCGTAAATCCAGAGCGATGGAACCAATACTCGGACCCGCTCTTCCAAGACTGCGGTGCGCACCAGCTGTGCCTGTGCCGCGCCAGGTTCGTCGGCGGACGGTAGCACCCACTTCAAAATGACCGACGCATCCGGCACGACGATCGGCAGCGCCATCAGTGCCTCTGGTCACGCTCTTCACGGATCCAATGCACGACTTCAGCCGTAGTGACTCTGGGCAACTGAGCCGCCAGTGCATCCATCTCGCGTACGGCATCGGCACGGCGACGTCTCATGACCAGGGCGCGCAGCGCCTCGTTGACCGTGCGGCTGCGCTCGCCGGCGGGTACGCGACCCAGGAAACCCCAGGTGTCATCGTCGATCATCACATTTATGCGCCTGCTCATCGTGTGTATTGTACTACACACTATCTGGTCTGGCCCAGTCACATACCGCTTCCGTGCCACGAATGTGTCGAACCCAGACTGGGTGTGCCAGGAATGTGCCGTGATGTGCCTGGAACAGGGGTTGGCAAGCTCTGCAAGTGATGGATTAATAAGCCCTTGTTGCCACCTTCCGCGCCTGAAAATCCGCGTCTCGGTGGTTCAATTCCACCCCTGGCCACCATCAATTCAGTCACCTACGCGCGGCCCAGGACCACAGCATTCGCGCCACCAAGGGGCGCTAGCGCGCCCCCCCCTTGGTGTTTAATCTGGCAATAGCGTCTCTCGGAGCAAAGGATCCAAGCCGGAGCGCGTGCGTCAGGGGGTCAACTTACCGTAAACCGCCACCTCCACCATGTCCATGAAGGTACAACCGCCGAAGCCGTTGTCCTTGCCTACTCCGCAATGGGTGGCCACGCCGGAGTCATCGTCTGGCAACGTGCCGCAATCGGCTGCGCTCGTGCAGGATGCACTCGGCGCGGAGTCGGTCGGCACCTGGGGGTTGAGGATCCAGAATCGTACGTACTGCACGCCCGCGGCTGCGCCCGCATACACGGTGTTCATCCGGCCGCGGTCGCCCCGGTAAAAGACGCCCTGACTCAACGCGGCGAACGATGCTCCGTCCGGCGACACTTCAATCCGCCAGCCACGCGTCGAAGAACTCCCCGGGTCGCCGCAGGTGTTCGACGGGTTGACCTTGAGCTCCGCGACGTCGACTTTCGCCGGCAGTTTGATCACGATGAACTTGTCCGTTGCGAAGCCAGTGATGACCCCGTTGTCGGTGTCGCTGCCCCAGCCGTTGCCTTGTGACTGGTCGATCGCACCGCTCGGCCCGCAGCCGAACGGGGTGTAGTCGGGGCCGTTGAAGGCGGCGATCGAGCCGCCACCGCCGAGAGAGGCCCAGTCGCGGCGCAGCGACCAGTCCTTCGTGTTTGCCCCGGCGGCGATAGTCAGCGTGCTGAGGACAACTGGGTCATAGCCCACTCCCTGCGCGACCACCTTGGGGTAGGTGCCGGCAAAGATGCTACCGATCGAGTAGTTGCCCGAAGCGTCGCTGGTGGCGACGTAGTCCCCCGCGCCGTGATCGTGACCGCCGAAGGCGACGATTGCTCCTTGAATTGGGGCGAGCGTGGCGTCGTCGGACACTGAGCCCGTCAGTGAACCCATCGGATCTCCCGGATTCGGTGGCAGCGAGAAGTTGGCGATCGGACGCGTGTCGTCGCCGTCAAGGGTTCCCGCGAAGTAGCCCATGCCACGATGCGCGAAGACGCTCCAAATATCCGCCTGATTCGCGCCGCCGTAGAGGACCATATCCGATTGCAGAATTGCGTTGCGCTCGTCGAGGAACGACGGGTTGAACGGCGAGAGCTCCATGGCCCGCGTGACGAGGGACTCGGTCTTGTCGCTGCCGAGCTTGTCACGCAAGTCCCACAGCGTCTGCACCCAGATCTCGCCGTCGGAGTGGACCTCCGGTGCGCCCGCTACCTGCCCGAAGTCGCCGTAATCGAAGCCGCCAGCGCCGGTTGCCACGCCGCCCGGACACCCCTCCGCTGCCGTCTGCCCGATCTTGCAGTCGATCGGCTCAAAACGGATCAGGTCCTGGCCGCCCCCGACGTATTGGCCGACGCGGACGTCCGCGACGCCAGCCACATCGGGCTGGAGGCCCTGCTTCTCGAGGAAGTCGTAGGCGTACCAATCACTCCAGGCCTCGCCCATCGAGCCTGCCTGAACACTGCCCAAGGTGGAGAAGCCGTCCTGGTCGATTACCAAGCGGTTGGAGAGGCCATGCGTGTACTCGTGGTAAACGATCCCCGCTTCGTTCGACCCGTCCGCCGCGATGAACGGGTCACTGGGATCGCCAGGGAAATGCCAGAGATACATCTGCATGCGGGGGCGGAAGCCGTCGGGGGGCGTCGCCATGTTCGCATTGTCGATGTGGCCGCCGTCGGGCATGTTCTGCGACGTCTTCGCGCCGTCGAAGGCCTCGCCGCGGACGGGGTCATCAGACTCGAAGTTGCCCGCAGCGCGGTTGAAGCCGATCGGTGCCGCTTTGAGATGGTCGTGGAACAAGTTAAGGAGGATGAACAGCTGCGTTCCGCTCTGGTTCTCATTGTGCGCCCAGGAGCCGGGCAGACTCGGGTCCCAGGTACATATGAAGGTGTCGCAGCCGGCGACTGCGGGAGCGAACATCTGCAGCGACCACAGCCAGTTGTTACGCCCGGTGGCCGGGTCCTCGCGGTTAATTTCCTCGGTCTGATCGGCGATGTTGTTCGCGTTTTGGTCCGAATAGACGTGAGCGTTGGGCCCGCTGAGGGTCTTCGCCGACGGCGACAGCCAGCCCTTGCCCGACATGTCGAAGGTCTGCACGACCCCGCCGGCCGGCGCGCGCGGATAGTTCGGGAACGCGTTGCCGCTTACGTAGTTGACGAGCGACAGCCGGTACAGCACGTTGCCCGTCTGTGCATCAATCACCTCGCGATACATCTGCCGGTCCGTCGGTTCGACGAATAGATCCCAGGCGAGGCGGTTGCCCTTGGGCGTTGCGAACACGGTCAGCGCCGCCGTCTCGCCCGTGGAGAATTCCGTAGTGTTTCTGGCGTCGTTGCGCTTTTTCGATGCGAGGGGTATCGCCGCGACGCCCGCGTCGCGGCGCGTCTGCGCGAGCGCCGCATCAGCGCTGATCGTGGGCGCGGCCGGCGCGCCCGCCAGGATCGCCAGCGGCGAGCCGATCACGTTGATGAGCCTTCCGTCGGCAGTGACGTTCGCCTTCATGCCATTGCCGAACACTGGAACCCCATTGATCACCTGCCGCCACCAGACGTGATGCGTGCCGTCCACGGAGACGTACTCGCGCGCGAGCTGCAACGTCGAGACATCCACCTTGAACACGCCCGCATTGGCGCGGACGTAGTCGAGCGCCACCTTCGCGGCTGCCAGCTGGCTAGGGCCGGTCAGGAAACCGTCCAGCCGGGCGACTATGCGGGGCGTGCCAGTCAAGCCATCGATTGAGACGACGCCGTTCAGGCCAAGCGATGCATCCAGTGCCTTCGCGGCCGCGGACCGGTTCGCGACCAGATCCGCGGCGCGGTCGCGCATTGCCTGCGTATTGCGCACGTCAAAGTTCGGCCGACCCTGGCGATGTTCGCGCTCAGGGGGGCGTGCCCACGACGCAGTCGCGAGCGCCAAGAGCAGTGAAAGAATAACCAGGGTACGCGATGCCATAATTCCTCCAATCGTGAGTTCAATGATGTCAATGCACCATCAAATCTGCGCTGATCGTGGCCCTTCGGGCGAGGGCGGCGGGGCGTGGACCGCGGGAAAATAGCATATGTTGAGTGGCGGCTTCCAGAAATCGCGGACGTCAGCGCGGGACGACCATTCAACGATTTTCTCGCCGTGCGCGCCTCAATGGCATCTTCCGCGGCCGTCGTAACGACGAGGCTAGCAGGCCGAGCAAGGGGCGTATGGCGCCGTGACAGGCCTTGTTCGCGGCAATCGTGATCAGGGGGCGAAAGCCTGACTACTAGAGGTGTAAGCCGATCGGGGCACTTCTTCTTCCGCGCCACCAGACCGCGATCAACCCACTCCAGCTTGCCCCACCTTAAGTTAAATAGCGGCCAGGCAGTTCCCTGGGAATCCAGCCGCTTGGGCCTTCTCGGGCCAGGGCGTGGAAGGCTTCGGCGCTGCTGAAAATTCGCGTGTCGGTGGTTCAATGCCACCCTTGGTCACCATCAATTCAAGGAGTTAGTGAAGGCGAATCAGGTGCGCTCCGCCCAGGGTGACTCCGGGGTTACCTCGACTTTCGGCATGAGCTCGGAAAGTGGGCCACGATCACTCATCAGCGCCTCCCTGCATTGGGGTGTGGCCCGCCAAAACGGCGACTCACGCCATGGCTACGGAACCGCACTAACGATGGACGAACCCGCCCACGTAATAGTAGAACCGCGCAAAAATGTCGACACCCCACGAGGCCAGGTTCAACCGCCATGGTCGCTACCTTTGCGAGTCGATTCGAATAGGAACCAGGCGCGACGCTCGGTTTCATCGATCCAGACCTCTATCAGGCTGGCGGTTGCGACGTCACGGTGTTCATCGCAGACGTTGTGGACCTCGCGAAGGCTGGCGGCCAGAGCCTGATTATCCCCCCCAAGCTCCGCAAGCATGTCCCGTGGCTCGACATAGTCCGCATCGTTGTCCGACAATCGTTGCAATCGAGCTATGTGACCAATAGATTTCAACGTGGAACCGCCCACCTTGCGAATGCGCTCAGCGATGGGATCCGTCATCGCAAACAGTTGGTCGCTCTGCTCGTCGAGCAACAAATGATAATCGCGGAAGTGCGGCCCGCTCATGTGCCAGTGAAAATTCTTCGTCTTCAAATAGAGGGCAAAAATATCGGCGAGCAGCGCATTCATGGCTCCGGCAATATCTCGCGTGGCCGCGGACTTCAGGTCAGTGGGCGTCAATAGAGCGGCGACTCGCCGATGCTTAAGATCCTTCACTTTGGCTTCAGTTAGCCTTTTCATTTCAGTGGACCTCGGGTGAGAGTTAGTTGATCAGGTCGGGATCCCCCAAATACACAGTATCGCTTTTAATTTCAACATTATTGGCCCACCACGAACCTGAGGCCGGCCAAGCGTTCAGGGCCTCTCCCTTGATTACTTGGCCAAACCAATGGTTGTGGTGCATCCACGGACGCAAAAACAGCGCAATCGCGGGTTGCCTCTCCGGGGTCAGTTACGCCAGGGCCCGCCCCCATTGCTGCTTGAGGAACCAGTGCCGCGGACGGCGGCCAGGCCCGAACTCCGCTCAACGGTTCCGCAATTACTCGATGTCGGGTACCGGAGGCCACGGAGGGCGATTCGCCCTCAGGCCACTTTGACGATTACTTTGCCGAAATTTCGGCCCTCCAGCATCCCGACAAAGGCACTTGGCGTTGCCTCAAGACCCTCCACCATTTGTTCACGATAGCGAATCTGGCCATTGGCCACTAACGGGCCAACCTCCTCAAGAAATTCATCGTAGTAATCGGAAACGAATTCGGAATAAAGGAACCCACGGACCAGAAGGCTGCGTCTTAGAACAGTGAGCATCGTGTCGCCCAACCAGTCTCGACCGGTCTGAGGGACACCATTATAAAGGGCGATCAAGCCGCATACTGGAACGCGCGCATATCGATTGAGCAACGGTAACACCGCCTGCCACACGGAGCCGCCCGCATTTTCGAAGTACACATCGATGCCATCCGGAGATAAGTCTTGCAGCACACGTGCAAAGTCCTCGGTGTGCCGATCAGCTGCAGCGTCGAAGTCAAGGCTGCTGACTAAATAGTGGCATTTCGAGGCTCCCCCCGCGATTCCGATAGTTCGCGCGCCGGCGCGTTTGGCTAGTTGACCGACCAGTGATCCTACAGGGCCGGTGGCGGCGGAAACCGCTAGGGTCTCTCCCGGTTTCGGCTGACCAATAACCTTGAGGCCCACATATCCGGCAAACCCAGGCACGCCAAGAACACCGAGATACACCGTGACGGGAAGGTTTCGGTTTCGAACGTGACGCGCATCCTCGGCATTAATCGCAGCGTGACTACGCCACCCGACCATGGTGCGCACAATATCGCCTTCCCGGAATTCGTCACTTCGGGATTGCATGACCTCCGCGATTGCCTCTCCCTCCATGGTGTCTCCGACCGCCACTGGCTGAGCGTAGGAGGCCGCGGAACCCATCCGGCCGCGCATGTACGGGTCCAATGAAAGATACTGGGTGCGCACCAAGAGCTGGCCTGCCGCCGGCCGAGGCATTGCGCCGGTCTCGAGTCGGAAAGTGTCGAGCGTCGGTGCGGCCACGGGGCGCGATGCCAATACAATTCGTTGGTAGGCTTCCATCTATCCTCTCCGAGCCTGGATCGTGCTTGCAGGAGAAGTCGTTCCCGCACAATTTGATCGGGATTCCCCCTACAATTTGGCACGCCCCGGAGGAATGAAAGAACGTCAAAGAAGCCTCTCTCTAGGACGTTTGCCGCCGGGGACCCTGGCGGACTGTTCCTTAGGCCGGGGTCTTGAGGGAAAAAACGGGCGCGCGTAGGATTTCGGCCGTATCCAGGGTAATGTCCCGGCATATTTCGAACGGGACGCCTGCTTGGCAGGGGAGGTCTTTATTCTTCGGGTTGGTCTACTGCTTTCACCGGGGTTCGCGAATCTCAGCTTCGCCCCGCTGGCAGCATTTGAGGCCGCCAACGCGATACTCGCAGAACCCCATTACGAGCCGCACGTCGTGTCGCCCAACGGCGGGGCCATCGTGAACTCTTTCGGCATGATTGTTCAAACCGAACGAGCCGGAAACGCGGCCTTGGACACGTTAATCGTGGGTTCACCGCCGGATACCCGCAAACCTCCTGACGATGTCGTTCGATTCCTGCAGGACAGTTTCCGCGGGGCGCGCCGCATTGCGGCAGTCTGCGTTGGGGCATTCATATTGGGCGAAGCGGGGTTGCTTGATGGGCGGCGTTCGACCACTCACTGGATGTTTGGGGACGAGCTTAAGCGTCGATTCCCAAGAACACGCGTCGAAATCGATCGCATATTTGTTCAAGACGGGCCCATCTGGACGTCGGCCGGTATGACAGCCGGGATTGATCTGGCGCTCTCACTGATTGAGCGAGATCTTGGGTCCGACAAGGCGCGGGAAGCTGCCCGGAATATGGTGATCCACCACCGGCGTGCCGGAGGACAGTCCCAACACTCCGCTCTTTTGACCCTGGACGCCAAGTCTGATCGTGTTCAAGACGCGCTTCAGTACGCAAGGCGGAACCTCTCCAGGCCGCTTAGTGTCGAGCAGTTGGCACAGGCGGCGTGCTTGAGCCCTCGGCAATTCAGCCGCGTGTTCCGGCTTGAGACGGGCATGTCCCCCGCGAAGGCGGTGGAAAACCTGCGCCTGGAATCGGCACGATTCATGCTCGAGCAGGGACGACTGCCCGTCGAAACCGTCGCGCGCATTAATGGGTTCCGAGAGCGAGAGCGCATGCGCAGGAGCTTTCTTCGCACATACGGTCAGACACCTCAATCAATCCGGAACGCCTCGCAACCGCTAGTGTCGATCTAATCGCGATCTCCGCGGGAAGCTCGCCGCGCCACGATAGAAGACCGGCCGGGGGAAGCCGGGCCCCTCAGTTAAATCCGATGGACCATCTTGTCCCCCCGCATTCCAGAGCTCCGAGACTCTTCGGACCGCCAGACGCGACCCAAAAGGTGGCTTTTACGACATCCGTCCTATTGGCGGCAACTCTAGGATGGCGTCAGCGCGTAGTGCCGGGCCGACTTCGCACTCAGATTCGGAAAAGACTCCTTCCGATGGCAATAATCGAATCGTTGGCTTATATCTGGTTCACGAGGGGCACCATGAAAATCTCAGCGCTCGCTATTGCTGCTACAGTGGGAATCGCTCTCGCGCCTGCCGGGCAGGCGGCCGTTAAGAGCGTCGTCCTAGTCCACGGTGCGTTCGCCGACGGCTCGGGGTGGAAACCAGTCGTGGATATACTCGAACGCGACGGTTACAGCGTCTATGTTGCTCAGATTCCTGAGACTACCTTTGAGGCCGATGTCGCCGCGACCAAGTTCATTCTCGATCGCTCTGGTCCGTGCGTTCTGGTGGGCCATAGCTACGGCGGCATCGTCATTACCGAGGCCGGCGTCCACGCCTCCGTGAAAAGTCTGGTCTATGTGGCCGCGTTCGAGCCAAATGTCGGAGAGAGCGCCGGGGAGCTCAATGGCAAGACGCCCCCAGCGAGCAACGACATTGCCCCCGTCGGTGGAGGCTTCTTGCAGGTGAAGCCCGAGTCATTTCCTGAGGATTTCGCCGCTGATCTGCCCAAGCCACTTGCTCATTTCATGGCCATCTCTCAAGTACCCATTTCCATGGAAGCCTTTGGTGCGAAGACTACGGCTGCCGCCTGGTCGAACAAGCCGAGCTTTGCCGTAGTCGCGAAGCAGGACCGAATGATCAACCCGGACCTTGAGCGCTTCATGACAAGCAGAGCCAAGTCGGAAACGATCGAGCTACCGGGCAGTCACGCCGTGTACGTCTCACACGCCAAAGATGTCGCCGCGCTGATTGAAAAGGCGGCAAAAGGCGGGGAATAGATGTACGCCATTTGGTCGCGTGCGCTACGACCTCAGGCTGGCCGCGCACACCAGCAGGGCCAAGACCAGGCCCGTCGCATTTCTCATTCTTGTGTCCCTCCACCCCGGGCCCGCGCGCCCGAGTATATTCGGTAAGTCCGACCCCTTGCGCCCGGTAGGGTGGCACGCGCGCCAGACACCACGTAAGAGGAAATTGGACGGTTTGAACTGCGAGTCTCCCGGCCCCTTAGTCTCCGGGGCCGTTCTGGCTAGACGTTGGCACAGACTGGCGTCAGGCGCTCCTGAAGATCCGCGTGTCGGCGGTTCAATTCCGCCCCTGGCCACGACTCAATTCAATGATTCAGGTCAAGAAAATGACGCGGCCATATCACAACGGGGCGGCCCATGGGTGAGGGCGCGGACCGTGACTTGAACCTGACCGATTCTGCGGGGAGCGTGGCGGCCGACCGCTTCCTTAAGCGTCAGCTCGGGCTGCGTGACTTGGTACTGGCCCAAGTGCTCACCGTCGTGGGCAGTTCCTGGGTTGGCATCGCCGCCGGTGTCGGCCAGGCGCAGTTCCTCATCTGGATTCTGGCCTTTGCGTTCTTCTACGCACCCATGGCCATTGCGACCTATTACCTGAACCGGGAAATGCCCCTGGAGGGCGGCCTCTACGAATGGACCCGCCGTTCCTTCGGCGATGGCGTCGGGTTCATGACGGCGTGGAACATCTGGGCTTACGCGCTCAGCTCAATAGCGACGATTCTGTTCCAGATTCCGAGCGAAATGGCGTACATGATTGGACCTGCGGCCGCGGGCCTGCCCGAGAACCGCATGTTCGTCTACGCATTGCTGCTGGGCATCGTAGCCCTGCTGACTGCGACCGGGGTCCGCGGCCTGGGTCTGGGCAAGTGGATCCACAATGTGAGCGGGGCTGCGATCATGCTTGCCTTCGTGTTGCTGCTGTTCGCACCGCTGTGGGTGTGGCTCCACGGCGCACCTTTGCACTACACTCCGTTCGCACTGCACTTGCCGCCTACCGATCTGACTTCGCTATCGCTGCTGGGGCAGGTGCTGTTCGCCGCCGCCGGCCTTGAGTACATTGCGATCATGGCTGGCGAGACGAAGGCCGCCAGCAGCGCCATCGGGCGATCCGTGGTCTTGGCCACCCCGATCATCCTGTCGATGTTTGTGTTGGGCACGGCCTCTGTGGTGAGCCTGCACGAACTGCACGCCAGGACGGCAATCAACTACGTGGCCCCGATCCCCCAGGCCCTCAGCCTGGCCTTCGGCGAAGGCGGTACTGCCGCCGTGCTCGGCAAGGCGGCGATCCTGCTGCTGCAGATCCGGATCCTGGGTGCCGCCAGTTTCCTCTTTACCGGTGCCACGCGCTTGCCCATGACTGCCGGCTGGGACCACCTGATCCCGGCCTGGTTCACCCGTCTTCATCCCCGCTACCGGACACCGACGAACTCCATCTATGTGACGAGTGCCGTGATCGCCGCCATGCTGGTGCTGGGCAGCGCGGGCGTGCGCGCGGCAGAGGCTTTCGGGGTGCTTAATGACGCAAGCTCGGAGTTTTATGCGCTGGCCTATCTTGCCATGTTCCTGATTCCCATCTGCGGCGCAAAGGCGGTGCGCGAACGCTTGCCGCGGTGGACTGCGGCCGCCTGCGCTTGCGGAGTCGTCGCGATTCTTTTCGTGCTGGTTCTCAATGCCTACCCATTCGTTGCTGTGGAGAGTCCGGGTAAATTCGCGGTGAAAATCCTCGGAACATTCGCGCTGGTCAACGCCTGCGGTTACGGCTTCTATCGCATGCGGCGGCGTCGCTGATATGGGGTCAGCGCGCGCCGTTCGCGAGAGACTTCCCGGCGGCAGCAGATGTGGAGATCGCAAAGGCAGGATGGCACCGATGAGTTCAGCCTCCCGAAAGGAAGCCTTACCGCCTAACCACCGTACTTGTCCTGGAACCGATCGGGTATCGTCTTTCATTGTGAAGTGGATCGGAGCCCGCGGCCCCAAGGCATTGGCTTCCTTCGCGCTGGAATCGAGGTCGATGGGGTCGAAGTTGACGTGCTGACTCCCAAGTAGTAGATGGAGCGACTCAGGCTCTATGCGAGGTCCAAACAAGTGATCGAGCGGGCAGATACTGCGGCAGTGAAATCATTGGTGCTCGGGGCGAAGCTGTATCCAAGCCTCGTGGTCATTGCCATGCTTGCAACGGTGTTCGCTGCTCAAGCGCAGGACGCCAAGATATCGTATTCGAGCATGGCTCCGCTTGAGCAATACCTGATGGAGCGACAGGCCGAAATTGCGTTGGCGCGGAGCGCCGCTCCAAAATCCATCTCGCAGGATGCTGAGGTCATCGTGTTCGGGCGACATGGTTACGAATCGGTGGTCAAGGGTAAGAACAGTTTTGTGTGCATGGTCCAGCGATCCTGGGCCGCCGGACTCGACGATCCCGAATTCTGGAACCCTAAACTGCGGGCCCCCATCTGTTTTAACCCGCCGGCGGTACGATCCTATCTTCCTCAGATTATCAAGAAGACTGAATGGGCATTGGCTGGACGATCCAGAGTTCAGATGCACCAGGACATCAAGTCTGCCCTCGATAGGAAGGAATTGCCAACGCCGGAAATCGGCGCAATGTGTTACATGATGTCAAAGCAGGCGTACCTGAATGACCACGACAGGAACTGGCACCCCCATGTGATGTTTTTCCTTCCTCTCACAGAACCTGCAGTTTGGGGCGCGGGCTTGCCGGGCTCTCCGGTTCTGGGATCTCAGGACGCGCCGGGCGCGGTGACCGTATTTCTCGTTCCGGTAGGTCAGTGGTCCGATGGGACCGCTGCTCCCGGATACGGGCACTGATTCTTCATTGAAATGGACTTCCAGATGACTGAAGATCGCCCGGTAAAAGTGGCCGCCCGCAAGCGGGCATAGGGCAGGAATGGGTTTGGATTGGGCATCGCTGGCGAATCCCAAGTCTAAGGCGATGGTGTGCGGCTCCTTTTCGCGCGGTGGCAGGAGCCGGTGCAAAAGTGCGGAACGGGAAGAATCATCGGCACACCGCGTTCAGCCGATTAGAATTGTCTAGCTCGATGGAGATGACACCATGAACAATCATTTGCTCAGCCGGCGCCAATTTTGTGCGCAGTGTGCCGCCTTCGGCCTGTCGTTGCCCGCCTTGGGTGCAATGACTGCGGCGCAAGCGGCTGCGCAGGTTCCTGATGCTGGCGCGGCGTCGAAACCCGTTGCGCGTACGGTAAAGCTTCCAGACGGCACTACGGTCCCGCCGCTCGGTCAAGGCTGCTGGCACCTCGGTCAGGGAAGGCATCCGCAAGCTGTCGAGGAAGAGGCGCTGCAAACTGGAATCTCGCTCGGCATGACATTGATCGATACGTCGGGAAACTACGGAAGCGGCCGCTCCGAGCAGTTCCTTAGTCACGTGATTGCCGGCCGGCGCGACCGGATATTCCTGGTCTCCAAGGTGGAGGGAGATGAGGTGTCTGGCGATGGCATCGCGCGTGCTTGTGCGGCAAGCCTCGCTCGGCTCGGCAGCGGGTATCTGGATCTCTATTTGATGCATTGGCCGCCTCCCAGCGCGCAATTCGCCGGCATGGTGGCGGCATTTGAACAACTACGCGCGGCGGGGAAGATTCGCGCCTGGGGCGTATCCAATTTCAACGTTGACCAGATGGAAGATCTCTTCCGCGTTCCAGACGGCCATCGCTGCGCCACCAATCAGGTGGCTTACAGTCTCAACAACCGCCGCATCGAGCGCGATCTACTGCCGTGGTGCAAGCAGCATAGCGTGCCGGTCATGGCGTACTCTCCGCTGGGCGGCGACAACCGCCTCGTAGTAACTGACCCCACGCTGGTGCGGGTCGGCACTGCCCACGGATGCTCGGCCGCGGCGGTTGCGCTGTCATGGGTAATTCGCAGCGGGAGCGTCATCGCAATTCCAGAATCCGGCTCTCCGGGACACGTCAAGGAAAACGCCGCGGCGCTGTCAATTGACCTCACGCCGGGAGATATTGAGGCGTTGGATGCCGCGTTTCCAGGACGAACTGTCGCGACCTAGCGAGGAGCGTGCAATTAACGCCGATCATCGGCTGCAACCTCCACATGGACGCGCCGGCTATTGCTCACAACATTAAAACCGTCGACTTCAAGATCGGGATCCTTTCCGCGCAACTGAGAAACATCGTATGTCCCGGTTACGGAGCGCTCCTCGCCTGGTAGCATGGAAAAGTAATTGTCTTCCCAAAGAATGGGCGCGACCTCCTCGCCACCCTTGCCACGGGTGAGCCGGAGATGAACCATGAAGGCAACGCTGCGGCCCGGATTCTTCACGCGCACCAACAGGGTGGCCCTGGCTGCACTTGAGTTCGTGGTTGCCGTGGTTTCGACTTTGACTTGCGGCAGAGTCTCCAGTCCAGTCAGGTCCCCGAAGTCTTTCTGCGGCGTGTAGGCCCAATCACTTTTTTCCCACGCCATGGTGTCAGGTTTGGTCGATAACCAGTAAAAGTTGTCGCTCACTATTTTGCCACCGGCGTCCTGGAGTTTCAGGCGCAAGAAATAGGTCGGGGTGAGGCCATCCACGGCCGGCAAAGCAAAAGCCTTGACGCTACTGTCCGGCAGGAGATTGAGGGTTAGCTCTTTTGCTGTCCTTGCAGATGCGTCCAGGTTGTAGGTTGTGGCACTGGTTCTCATGTCGTTCAGAGGCTTGTCGGTGTTGTTCACCACCACGACAGAGTTGTCATCGTAGGAATACTGCACGTGGACTGGCTCGCAAGCCTTCTTGGTGCCGAAGTATCCTCCCGTTGGGACCAGATAGTAGTCGTACAGATGCCAGATGACCGAGGGCCATGCATTGTTCATCAGCCACTGAATGACGCCTGTCGATGAATATCTGTTGCGCGAATAGGCCTCGAACATCGCGCGTTCACCGTCGTAGCTGATCGCCTGCGACTTGCGCAAGTAGTCATCCAGGGACGTTGCTCGGCCGTAGCGCCGGTTCAAGCCGTCCGTAAAGACGTCTGTTGTCCTAAACTGGCCCCCTCCCGCGTGAAAATTCCACACGTCGTCGATGGGCCACAAGTGATCCTTGGGAATGAAGCGCTCCAGGCTACCGCGCGCCGGAATGGCCGGCCCCGGGCTGGTCTCGGTATTGTAGCCATAGGCGCCGCCCGCCTGGGTGTCAGCCGTCCAGTACATCGGTGGCACGTACTCGTATGGCCCGGTCATCTTTACGCCCGACTTTCCGCTAACGGTGGTCGCCTGGCTACTCGCAGAGGAAAGCACGGGATTGGGCCATTGCAGGCGGCTCAAGGTATCCAAATAGGACTTCTCTACGTCCGCTGGAGGCGGATTGTCACTACCGTTGAGCCACACGAACACGCTGGGGTGCTTACGAAGAATCCGGATCTGACTTGCCAGGGATTCCTTGGCAACGGCATGTTGCTCCGGCTGCCAATCCTGCCACTGCTCCCACGCGTCGCAGCAGGTCCAGCCTGGCATCACAAGAATCCCGAGGCGGTCCGTCTTCTCGAAGAACTCCTCGCGATCCAACCGGCCTTCCAGCCGGATGGTGTTTAGCCCCAGGTGCCTTACGTACGCGAGATCGGCATCCAGTTTGTCGGACGACCAGCGAAAGAGAAAATCGGGCGTCCACGCCGCTCCACGGATGAGTATCCTGCGGCCATTGATTTTGAATAGTCGATACCCTTCTGGTGTCAACTCGGAGGTGACCTCGCGAATGCCAAATGCAAGCCTGGTGGAGTCGCTGGTCTGGTTCCCGATAGCAAATGAGACCGTAGCGTCGTACATGTTCGGCGGACCCATCGCGTAGGGCCACCATACGCGGGGGCGTTCCAGCTTCAATTCGGCAAAATCTTCAGGCGCGAAGGAGACCGTTTTCGACTCACCGGGAGCAAGCGTCACGGGCTGACTGACCGAAATGCCTTCTATCTCGGCACGCAGGATGCCGTGAACAATGCGGCTGGAGACGTTCCGCAGATCGGTGGCTATGGTCAGCGCTGCAGTGCGATAGTCGGCATCGAATTTGGATACCACAAACGGATCTCGCACGGACACCGGCCCGCTTTGAGTCAGAAAAACCTCTTTCCAGATCCCCATGTTCTTGTCCGGAGGCGTGGGATTCCAATCCACCCAGGTGATTCCCAGATCGCCTTTCCCTGGCGCAGCAATTTCAAGTGCAATTGCATTGGGTTTGCCGTTTCGCAGCACTTTCGTGACATCAAGCTCGTAGGTACGGTAAGTTCCGGCTACTTGTGTGTTGTCCGCGATCAAGTAGCCGTTGATCCAGATGTTTGCGCGGTAGTTGATCCCCGAAAAATGGAGCCACTCAGTCTCCAACTTCTGTTTTACCGGAAGTGTAAACTCAGTTCGGTACCACCACGAGCAGCGGAACGGGCTTCCCGCTGGCATATCCTGAATGCCAAAATAGGATTCCTTCGAATAGTTCATCCCCGGAATTGACTGTAGGTTGGTGCCATAGTCTGGATCGGGATACGTCTTGTCTGCCACCAAAGCCGCCACCACAGTGGCCGGAATGTCCGCTCTGTGCCAACTCCTGGCGTCAAACCCTACGACGGATATGTCCTCACCCTTGGCTTTTACCTGGCACGATGACTGCAATCGCCAGTCTTTGTGCAAGTACAGTCTCGCCGGCTCAGTGGGCGTTACCCCGGCGGCCAAGGCGGTCCCACCAGCAATGGCCAGATAGCCAAGAGCCACACAACTAAACCATCGGGACCGCGACATAGCTTCCCTCCGAGACTTGTGGAATCGACAATGACCTAAGAGTTCATAATATGGAAGTCATTGATAATTTCCTGTTGGCCGGAGTGCGTCAACGCCTGGGCAAGCGGGAAGCGCGATGCGCGTCCGGCCGCAACCCCCATGGCAATGTCTACTCTGCGCCTGATCATGGTCGGGCACCCGCTATTGGAATCAGCGGCTTCGCGTCCTACATCAGTCCCGGTGCTGCCCGAGCGGCAATGAGGATAGCAAGCAATGCCGTCGCCAGCACGGCTGCCGTTTTAACAGCCGCAACTTCCGCGTTACAATTCGCCACAATCAAGACACGGGGGAATTATCCCATGCAGATTCGAACCGTCGGCCCTTCGAGCCGCGCGGCCTGTCTGGCGCTGGGCTTCGGTCTCGCCGCCACGCTGGCGGGTGCGGCCGACGCGCCGCCCGTGGCCGCGGTAAAGCCGGTCACCGATACCTATTTCGGCACGTCATTCACGGACAACTACCGCTATCTCGAGAACCTTCAGGATCCGCAGGTGCAGGGCTGGATGCGCGCCCAGGCGGGGTACACGCGCGCCGTGCTCGACAAACTGCCGAGCCGCAGCGCCTTGCTGGAGCGCATACACGCGCTCGTAAATGCCGATACCCAGCGCGGCGGCTTCATCCTGCGTGGCAAGCGTTACTTCTACGAACTCGTGGAACCGGGTGCGCAGCAGCCCAAGCTCATGTACCGCGACGGGCTCAAGGGCGAGGAGCGTCTGTTGATTGATCCGGCAAAGCTGGCGACGGATCCGGCGACACACTACGCGCTCGACTACTACACGCCATCATGGGACGGCCGCCTGGTGGCATACGGACTGTCTGCCGGCGGCTCGGAAGCCAGTACGCTGCACGTGACCGAGGTCGAGAGCGGCAAGGAGCTGGACGAGTCGATCACGCGCACCAATAACAGCGTGATTGCGTGGCGACAGGACAATCACTCCTTCTATTACCTGCGATATGCGCAGCCGACGCCGCAGACTCCGGCTGCTGAAACGATGTACAACGCGCGCACCTACCTGCACGCGGTTGGTGTACACCCAGACGGCGATCAGGATGCTGTCGTGTTCGGCCGGGGCGTCGCCAAAGCGGTCGAAGTACCCGACGGGCAGGGCACCTACCTGGTTGGCTCTGCGCAGTCGCCCTATTTTGTGGCGGTCGCCAACCACAACATGGACGCTGCCCCGGGGACGCTCCACGTCGCACCCACAGCGAAAATCAATGGTGCCGCCACACCGTGGCGCAAGCTCGCATCGGTGGGAGATGGTGTCACGCAGTTCGCGCTGCATGGCGATACGCTGTACTTCCTGTCGCAACGGGGCGCTCCGCACTTCCAGATTCTTGCGACCTCGCTGTCGCGGCCGGACGTGCTTCATCCGCGCGTCGTCGTGGCGGAGGGGAGGGCGGTGATTACCGATTTCGACCTCGCCAGCGATGGACTTTATTATCGCGAGCGTGACGGAGCGGTCTCGCGACTGATGCACGCCAGCCTGGATGGCGCGCACAGGGAAGCCGTTCCGCTGCCCTTCGAAGGAAACCTCTACGGGCCCGTCACCGACCCCTCGCGGCCTGGGGCGCTGTTCGACATGCAGGGCTGGACCCAGCCGGCGCAGCTCTACGCATACGATCCGTCGAGTAACTCGACGAGTAATACCGGCTTGCTGCCGGCGTCCAGTATAGATACCTCGCAGCTCGAATCGCGGGAAGTGATGGTCACGAGTCATGACGGTACGCGGGTGCCGCTGTCGATCCTTTACCGCAAGGGCACCAAGCTCGATGGATCGCATCCGGCCATCATCGAGGGTTACGGCAGCTACGGCGTCGTGCTGGATGCGGGCTTTCGCCCCTCGTCCGTCGCCTGGATCGAGCGTGGCGGGATCTGGGCCATCGCGCACGTGCGCGGCGGCGGTGAGCTGGGCGAAGACTGGCATCGCGGCGGCATGATGCGCACCAAGCCGAACACCGTGCTGGATTTTATCGCCTGCAGCCAATACCTGGTCGATCAGGGCTATACGTCCACGGCCCTGCTCGGGGCCACGGGCGGCAGCGCGGGCGGCATCACGGTCGGGGGTGCCATGACGATGCGGCCGGATCTTTACCGGGTGATTCTCGATGAAGGCCCAACACTTCCGAGTTTGGCTCCGTCAGCACGGAAGAGGGCTTCCACGGCCTCTACGCGATGAGCGCCTATGCGCATGTGCATGATGGCATCGCCTATCCTGCCGTCATGTTCGTGACTGGCGCCAACGATCCGCGCGTCGCGCCGTGGCACATGATGAAGATGGCTGCGCGAGTGCAGGCGGCCACAAACAGTGGCCGACCAGTGCTGCTGCGCATCGACTACGACGCCGGCCACGGCATCGGTTCGAACCGCTCGCAGCGCGAGCAGCTGCGGGCCGACATGTGGACATTCGCCCTGTGGCAAATGGGTGATCCGGCGTTCCAACCGGCGGCGGGCCAGTAGCTGAGGCGGGGGGTGGCCGCTAGCGGGCGGTCACCGACGCGCTCATTTCTTTGTCGGCGCGAAATCCTCCATCTCGTAGAGCTGGCGGATTTCGATATCGGAGCTCTCCGGCATGGGGTTTGGTGCACGCTTCACCCAGCTGATCGCTTCGTCCAGCGACCCGCATTTCCAGATCCAGTACCCCGACACCAGTTCCACTGCGTTGGCAAAAGGACCCCTGCGCACCGTGCGGTCCTTCCCGGAGAATGACACACGGGCACCTTTAGACGACGGTTGCAGCCCTCCGCCGTCCTGCATGACGCCCGCGCTGATGAGCTCCTGATTGAACTTGCCCATGGCCTCCATCAATTCCTGGCTCGGCATCACGCCGGTCTCAGATGTCCGGGTGGCCTTTACAAAGACAATGAATCGCATGGTCGTTATCCTTAACGTGTGGCGCGTTCCGGGTGAAGTGCCGAGGCCGGCACGGCTTGCTACTGCTTGATCTCAGGCTCGACGAGCTTGGCCAGATTTCGCAGCGATTCCTGCCAGCCCAGGTAGCAGGCCTCGACTGGGATGGCATCCGGGAGGCCTTCCTGCACGATGTTGACCTCCGTGCCGAACGAGACCTTCTTCAGCGTCACCGTCACTTGAATCTCACCGGGCAAGTTCGGGTCCTCGAACTTGTCTGTGTAGCGCAAGCGCTCGTTGGCGACGAGCTCAACATACTTTCCACCAAAGGAGTGGCTTTGGCCGGTGGTGAAATTCCGAAAGGACATTCTGTAGGAGCCATGGGTCTTTGGTTCCATGTGATGCACGGTGCAGGTGAAACCATTCGGCGGGAGCCACTTGGCCATCGCGTCTGGCTCAATGAAAGCGCGATAGACCTTTTCGGGATTCGTG
>WNFL01001132.1_pt1 | contig 21756 bp, 19 predicted proteins | sample 5400361 | NCBI WGS metagenome assembly WNFL01 (sample SAMN13153351, study PRJNA577476) | soil metagenome | isolation source: 40 cm soil on Douglas fir-dominated hillslope | place: USA:California | collected 2013-09-17
GGCTGATCCGGGGCCTGACGGGGTGGCTCAGCCGGGGGTTGTGTTGGCGAGGCTGATCAGGTGGCTGATCAGGGACAGCGATGGCAGCCGGGCGAGCGTGTCCCAGATCTCGCTGACGGCGTACTGGCGGTGCTCGGGGGCGGTGGCCGGCTCCAATGCCACGCTGGCCTGGCTGTGCAGGAAGTTCATCCTGCTAGCGATGTACATGCTGAACGACCGCTCGTCGCGCAGGTGGCCAGGGCCGCCGGCTGAGCGGTAGGCGGCGAGGGTGCGCCCGACTGCGGCGTCATCGGCCCGGCCGTCGTCATGGATGTGCCAGAACGCCAGGAGCCCGGCAAGCTCCTGGTCCGGGCAAGCGGGCCCGGCGTCGTCCCAGTCGAGCAGGACCAGGTCGCCGGAGGCGTCGACCAGCACGTTGTCGGGGTGCAGATCCCGGTGGCAGGTCACCAGCTGGTCCCGGGCCGCGGGCGCCACCAGTTCTGCCAGGCCGGCCAGCAGGCCGACCTGCCCGGCTAGAGCCTGGCTCCAGCTGGCTCCGTGCACGCGGGCGGCGTCAGCGAGCTGGTCCCAGGTCGCCGGCCCTGGAACCGTCTCGTACCACGGGTCAGGCTCACACTCGGCTGGCAGGGCATGCGCATGCAGTCTTCCGAGAAGGTCGCCGATCTGGGCGGCTAGCCCCGGATCTGCCAGGTCAGCGGGGACGCCGTCGACCCACCGGTACAGCCGCAGCCAGCTATCGCCGGAGTCCCCGGCCAGCGGGACGAGGAAACGCCCGCCGCGGCCTGGCACGCTGCCGGGCAGCCGGATGCCAGCAGCCTGCAGGTGCGCCGTGAACGCCACTTCCCGGCATACCATTTCCTCGTCGGACTCGACGAACAACTCCTTGACCGCGTAGCGATCCGCACCCAGGTCCAGGTGCCAGATCCGTCCCGCCGCACCCCGCGACAGCGCCGTGATCGAGGCACCAGGCCTGGCCGCCAGCCCGAAGGCAGCGCAGACGGGCTTAACGGTCATGCTGCTGCCATCGCGGATCACGCACCAAGGCAACCAGCTGCCGATGATCGCAGCAACCGGGTACTCCCCATCGCCTGCCCAGCCACAAGGCACCCCCGCACTGCCGGAACCGCGATTGCAATCATCCCTGAGCCGGCCAGCCAGTCGGGCAGCGTGGCGCGCCCGCGTCGCCGGCGGATCCGGTTGACGGCTGGCCTGATCGCCGTGGTGCCCGCCGACAGGCAGCGCTGCCGCGCTCCTGGCGAACTGGCCGCACCACCATGGAGCGTCAGGCCGGCCGGATCCGTCAGCAGCAGCGTTGTCGGCCGGCCAGCTGCCGACGGCGCAGGTCGGAGTTCGATGCCGTCGTTGCGAAATCCGCAAGGCGAACCGGTCCGGCCTGGACACCGGCCCTGAAGCGAGTCGATCATCACGCCGATAGCGGACCGCTGCGCCGGTCGGCTACGCCTTAACGGGAACGGCCATCTTACCGGCGCTCGAGTCTTGAGCCGGGCAAGATCACCATGAAGGGCGGCGCCTGCGGCGCCGTCACACGTGATGCCCTCCGCGCACCCTTGACCGTGATCTTGCCCGGTCCGATCGGCGCCTATCGGAAGGATGGAGAGCAGTGGATGATCAGTCCCAGCCGATGCTCACCGGGCCTTCGACCAACGCCCGGCCCGCGATAACGATTGCGGCCATGCGATCGAGCCGGGCCGTGTTCAAGCTTGCGGGTCATCGCGCCGGCAGCGAGCCGTTGACCTGGAGTCTGCTCGTGCCTGGCAGGAGACGAGTACCGACACGGTATTGCTGCAGGCGTTAGTCACAAAGCTGGTGTTGGTCCGCGGGTCCGTCGCGACCCCGACCGAGCAGCTGCCCGTGCGAACCCTGGCCGCCACCGTGTTCGTCCGGCCGCTGATCACCAACGTCTCGTCATCCCCGTTAGCGACATAGATGGTGTTTGTCCGCGGGTTCGCCGCGACCCCGAACGCGGCCGGGTAGCCCACCCGGACCGTGGCCACCACCATGTTCGTCCGCCCGCTGATCACCGACACCGTCTTGCTGGCTGCATTGGTGACATAGATACGTTTTGTTTTCGGGTTCGTCGCGACGCCGTTCGCGGCGCTGCCCACGCGGACCGTGGCCGTGACCGCGTTGGTCCGCCCGCTGATCACCGACACTCTGCCGTGCGCGACGATCTTGCCGGCCCTTGTCACGTAGATGGTGTTGGTCCGCGGGTTCGCCGCGACCCCGACCGGGAACCGGCCGCCCACGCGGATCGTCGCCGTCACCCTGTTGGTCCGCCCGCTGATCACCGACACCGTGCCGCTGTTGACGTTGGTCACATAGATGGTGTCGGTCCGCGGGTTCACCGCGACCCCGGCCGGGACGCGGCCCACGCGGATCGTCGCCACCGCCGTGTTGGTCTGCCCGCTGATCACCTGCACCGTGCCGGCGCGTCTTTCGTTGGTGACGTAGATGGTGTTTGTCCGCGGGTTCACCGCGACCCCGCCCGGGACGCGGCCCACCGGGATCGTTGCCACCACCGTGTTCGTCCGCCCGCTGATCACCGACACCGTGCCGCTGTTTGCGTTGGCCACGTAGATGGTGTCGGTCCGCGGGTTCACCGCGACCCCGACCGGGAAGCGGCCCACTCGGATCGTGGCCGTGACCCTGATATGCGCAGTCACCGCCTGGGCCGTGCTCCTGGCGCGAGAGACTGATGCCACCGCGGCAGCAGTAGTGGCTGCGGGCCCGATAGCGGCCATCGCCGCCGTGATCAGGATGACGGCGCGCCGGGGACGTTTCATGATGTCCTGCTCCCTTGCCAGCCGCGCCAGCTGGCGGACCCGTCCAGCCGACGCAGGCGTGATTCCCATATATCCAGACGCCCTGGCGGGCTGGCTTGTTGCAGCAGACTGCTGCCCGCCCCTAAAGCAGCAGTCCGAGCAGCAACCGCACTGCCTGCCGTCGCCCCGTATCAAGACACCACCAGCGCCTGAAATGCGCGTTCGTGTCGCCCTGCCGCCACTCAGGCTTCGGCTACCTGCTCTACACCCCCAACACCGACTGCCCCGATAGGGCAAGGGTGGTCCGCTGGAACATCAGCAGCGGAGATATGCAGGTCAACACCAGATGCGGCGGTATCGAGGTGCTGGGCCAGATCATTCAACGCCCGTCTCTGCAACAACACCGCGGTCATGCCCCAACGCCCCACCACCGCGCCGGCGATCCCGCTGATGCCGGGCGGCGGCCCCGCGGGGCCGCTATCCGCAGCAACATCTTTCTCACCTACCAGCCCGGCCCGGTCACCTCGTCACGCTCGGCGCTCACACGGTCAGGTCCTGCTGCAGGGAAACGACTACTGCTCAGCTGCCGAAACCTGGAAGATCGTTTGTGGTGGCACCGCTGATAACTCCCCCACCGGATTCCGGTCCGCGACACACCGAAGAGACGCTGTCAGGCTCAGCCACCGGATACACCTCTTCACCCGGGCTGACCGGCCCCACCTTGGACCTGTCCGTGACCGCTCCCTGAGACGGCGGCAGCGGGTTCATGCCCGGCTCCGCCTCTCCCCCGGTGCACGAAAGCCTCGACCTCCTCGCCCTGTTCGCGATCAACCCCGGGCCACTGGACTACTCGGGCTACGCCGTGACAACAACGCACTCAACATCGGCGCCCAATGAACGGACCGGCGTCCGGTCGCTCAGGCCCGTCCCCGCACGACGCCGACCAGCATTCCTGCGGGATGGCCGCTGCCAGGTCCGATGAGCTGGTCAAAGCGGGGCGGTCCCCCCGGCCAGCCTGGTCGCCAACGACATGCCGCCCGCGGCGGGCCGACCGGTGGGTATTCGGCAACCGGGACACCGGTGCCTACCTGCCGAAACCGTCCTGGACCGGTATCGTGCGCACACCTTGGTCAAAGGCGCGGCATCTCCGGATGACCCCGGTCTGGCCAGATACTGGGCTGACCGCCTCCTCAAGGTGAAACCCCCGCTGCCTGGTCATCACCTTGCTGTTCCTCGCCCAGATGCGGTGGACGCAGCTACCAGGCTGCGGGCCAGCCGGAGCGCCCCGCGCTCACCTGCCAGCCCGCTGCATCGGGCTGGCCGAGGGCTACCCGCTTCGGTTCCTATACGGCTACCAAGGCGTCCCCAAGATCGACAAGCTCGCGCTGATGAAGGACTGGGCGCAATGGTCACTGATCTCCACCTCCGCCTTGTACGCCTTCGAGTTGCTCCGGGCGGGCCGGGCCCCGGCTGTCAGCAGGGAATCCCGGCCGGAGCCCGCTCTTAGCAGGTGCTGGCCGGGACACCTGGCGGCCGGGATCAAGACGACGATGCCGAACGCCGCCAGGCGGCCAGGGTCCCGTAGTTGATCACCGGCTGGAAGGTCAGGCAGGCCGTTATGTGCGTTGCGCGCACTGGGATCGAGCAGCACATTGGCGGCCGAGACGGCCCGCCGCGCCCGGGTGTGAGACGCTCAGGCCCTACTCGAGCGCGCACTGAGCGGCGTCGGCGATCCCGCTGGTCCGACGGCCCTTCGGCCGGGCCCAGCCCGGCCGCCACCGCGCCAACCAACATGGGTTAGGGGAGGTGCCGAGGTGGCAGAACAGGCTTTGCGCGAGGGGGGAGCCCCCGCCGGCGGCGGTCCCGGCGGGCCGCTCAGGGGGCGTGTGGCGATCTTGACGGGAGCGGCGGGTGGCCTCGGTAGCGCGACCTTGCAGGCGCTGCGCCATGCCGGCGCCACGGTGGTGCCCGTGGACTTGCGCGGCGATGACTGCCTGATCGCCGACGTGGCTTCAGCCGAGGGCAACCGCCGGATGGTCGACCTGGCGCTGGAGCGGCATGGCCGGCTCGACATCCTGGTCCTGAACGCGGGGGCGCAGGCTATGAACCCGATCGTGAGCTACTCCGAGGCCGACTGGGACCGCCTGCTGAACCTCATGGTCAAGGGCCCGTTCCTGGCGATGAAGTTCGCGTGGCCGCACCTGACCCGCCAGCCGGGCGGGCGCATCATCGTGACTTCATCCACCCTCGGCCTGGAGGGCGCGCCGTACAAGGCGGCTTACGTCGCGGCCAAACATGCCGTGCTAGGGCTGGTGAAGGTGGCCGCCCTCGAGGGCGCGGCTGCGGGCCTGACCGCCAATGCCGTCGCCCCGGGTTGGATGCGCACGCCGATCGCCGAGAACCAGATCCGCGACCACATGCGCCTGCGCGGGATGAGCCGGGACGAAGTCATCGCCAGCATGGCGGCCGAACAGCCGGCCAGGCGGTTTGTCGAGACGACCGAGGTAGCCGGGCTCATCACGTTCCTGGCCGGCGGAGGCGGATCTGGGATCAACGGCGCCTGCATTCCGGTGGACACCGGCACGCTCGCCAGCTGACAAGCACCGCAGCCCGGTCAGGGGTGAGCTGTACGCCGTCGCTGCCGGCCCCGGCGGCACCGTGTGGGCAGCCGGCGGGATGAGTCGTCTAATTCAGAGCCTGGCGACGGGACAGCGGCCGATCCGGCGTGCTGGTGAGGTGGCGCTATCGTTCACCGTGTGGGTGTCAGGGTCGTTGGCCTGGGTGCGTGGTCGGAGCTGGCGCGCAGGGACCGTCGGGGGATGGACATCAATGTGCACGAGTTCGCGGTCCTGGACGATGGTCGCCGTTTGACGTTGCACCAAAATCGTGGCTTTAGCACGAGCGCGACGCACCTGACTGCTGAGCATGTCGATAGTAGTGTGCTCACGACGGTGCTTCCGGACGACGCCGAGATCACATAGCCACGAGCCGCGCGTGTGGCCCGCTTCGAGCAGGCGCGCTAGCCAGCTAGACCGACGCATGCGGCCTCGCACGCTGGGCTGCCATCGAGTTGATGCTTTACTTCAAGTATTGGCTTACCGACGCTCGAATTAACGCACGGTTAGGACCACGCCCCGGCCCGGTCGACAGCGCCTGGTCTCGGCCTCACGATCACTTATCACTCGGCCGAGGGCCGCGCGGTGGCGCCCTGGGAGATGGAAGCCGAGGCCAGAAGACGAGGGCTGGAGTTCTCCGGGCGCGACAACGTAGCTACAGGTCAGCCACGCTCGTTCGCTGATGCTGCATGCGCCAGACAAGGCCCAGGGTTTTCGCCCACTTGACTTGATGACCGCAGCGGCGGATTCTCACGCTCACACCGGAAAGGGGCCCTTATGGCCGACCCGCCAATGTTGCCGCCGCCCGCGGGGTTCGGGCTGGGCACCCGCTTCCACACGGTGCCGGTCCAGCGCTCGATCAAGGTCTTTGCCCTGCGACTGAACACGCCGCCGGTCTGGCCGCGCCTTTAAGGCGCGCAAGTCCAGCGGCCATCTTTTGGCGACTCGGGGAGTTCCCGCTGTGCGTGCCTTTCGTTTGCCTGCCTGTCGTATCTGAGCGTCGCGCTGCCTACTTCCACTTTGGGCCTAGCGTGGCTTGGATGCGGATCAGCTTCCACAGCCGGTCGGTGCCCTCGGTATCTTGCTAGCCTTCGGGATCGCCGCGTCGGTCATGTCCAGTGCGGCGACCGGCCGGGTCGTGGCCCCGCGTGCGGGTGGGTTCGCGAGTTCGATCCCGACGTCGTGATAGTGCGACTGGAGCGGTACAAGGTCAGCGCGAAGTTCTGGACGCCGCCGCTGCTCGCTTTCGAGCTCCGGTCACCTAGCCCGGCGATCATCGACAGGAACGCCAAGCTGGCAGCGTACGAGACGTTCGGTGTCGCCTCCTACTGGATTTTCGATCCGAACCCTGACAAGCCTGAACTGGCCGTCTTCGAGCTACGCGACGGAAGCTATCGGCAAATCGCCCAGGCAACCGATACAAACGCACTTCGAATTGAGCGTCCGTTCCCGGTACATCTCATCCCAGCGGAGCTGACGCTTCACCCGCGGCGGTAGGACAGCCACACTCACATCCAGTCGGCATGCCTGGGCCAGGCCAGCAGCGTCTCGACGACTTCGGGCGGCCCGCCGGACTCCGCCGAGGTGGCGTACCGGCCCCGGTAGAACAGCAGCGGCCGCTGGCTGCCGCACTCTCCGAGTTCGCGCACGCGGCCGATGACGATGTGATGATCCCCGCCGGGATACACGGCCTCTACCTCGCAGCCGGCCCAGGTCAGCACGCCGTCAATGACCGGCGAGCCGGCCCCGTCCGGCGTCCACTTGACACCGTCGAACTTGCGCGGGGCGCTCCGGCCGAACCTAGTCGCCAGGTTGTGCTGGTCCTCGGTCAGGACATTGACCGCGAACATCTTGCCCTTGGCGATCCGCGGCCAGGTGTTCGACGTGAGCGCGGGGCAGAAAACAACTAGCGGCGGTTCTAGCGACAGAGCCGCGAACGCTTGACAGGCGAAACCCACCGGCTCCCCGTCGTCCATGGCGCTGATCACCGTTACGCCCGTGCCGAAATGGCCGAGCACCTGCCGGAACTTCTGTGGTTCTGGCTCATAACTGACCGGACGTGCCCCGGGTCCCACAGTCACCGCAAGCGCCTCTCCGGCTCCGTTCATTCCCGACCGCCTCATCTGGCGGCTTGCGGCGCCCGTTGCGAGGAAGTCCCAGGGTGTATCCCGCAGGACACACCCTAATGCGCGCCGCCGGTGGCGAAGACGTGGCCCCAGAGGCTGACGGCCGTGGTCTGCCTGCTCACCCACATGGCGTCGTCGACCAGCAGCCCGTCGGTGCCGTACTCGATGTCGAACCCGCCGGGCGTCTGAACGTAAAACGAAACCATGCGGTCGTTCGCATGCCGGCCGAGCGAGGCGCTGATCGTGCCGCCGCGCCTGGCGCACCTGTCCATCGCGCGGCCGACGTCGTCCAGGGTTTCGACCTCGATCATCAGGTGAATGATGCCCGCCCGGCTTTTCATCGGGGCTAGCGCCAGGCTGTGGTGCCGTGGGTTGCAGCCGAGGAAGCGCATCATGGCTGGCGGGCCGCTGGCTGGGCGGCCGAACAGCTCGGGCGGCATGGCCATCGTGTCGCGGAGCCGGAAGCCGAGCACGCCGGTGTAGAACAGCAGGGCGGCCTCGTCGTCGGCTGCTGGGATGACCACGTGGCCCATTCCGAGATTCCCGGTGACGAAGCGGCAGCCGTACGGGCTGAACGCCGGCCGGCTGTCCAGCGACGCACCGCAGAACGCCTCGAGGGTGTGACCCGACGGGTCTTCGAACCGCAGCAGCCGCGCGATCCGGCGCGAGTCGAGCTCTCCGGGCTCGCCCGTCCTGACGGGCACGCCGATCCTCTCCACAGCCTGGCCGAGTACGGTCAGATCCGCCTCGGTGGCGACCTCCCAGCCCGAGGCCAGCAGCCGGTCGGTCTGGCCCGGCACGATCACCAGCCGGGCAGGAAAGTCGTCCATCCGCAGGTAGACCGCGCCCGGCTCGGGCCCGCGACCTTCGACCATGCCGAGCAGCCTGGTTCCGAACTCGCGCCACGCGCCGGTATCGGTGGCCTCGATCCGCAGGTAGCCCAGTGACCGGATCTGGCTCATCGTTGCCCTCCGAGGAAGTCGATCACCAGGCGGTTGAACTGATCGAACTTCTCAAGCTGCGCCCAGTGACCGCAGCCGCTGAAGACATGCAGCTGCGCCTTGCGGATCTGCTTGAGCGGGACCAGTGCCCCGTCCAGCGGGTTGACCCGGTCCTCGCGTCCCCAGATCAGCAGCACCTCATTGCGAAGCCGGTGCACCTCACGCCAGAGCATGCCATCCTCGGCGGTCGCCGGATCGTAGAACGACATGCCGAGCGACGCCATCGCCGCGATGGCCTCAGGGGTGCTCGCGTGCGCGTAACGCTCCTCGACCAGTTCGTCGGTAATCAGCTTCTGGTTGAACACTAGCGTCCGCAGGAAGGCGGCCATCTTCGCTATGCTCGGCCCTGGCGGCGCCGCGAATGCAGCCAGCCGGCTGATGCCTTCGGTCGGGTCAGGATGCAAGACGTTCAGGCTCAGCCCGCCCGGGCCCATCAGGGCGAGCCGGCCGGCCCGGTCCGGGTAGTCAAGCGCGAATCGTGCGGCGGTGCCGCCGCCGAGCGAGTTCCCGACCAGGTGCACCTTCTCGATTCCCAGCGCGTCCAGCAGGCTGGCCAGCGCCCGGGCGGAGAAGGTGAAGTAGTTGCCCTCGACCGGCGGCGCTGCCGACTGGCCGAACCCTGGTTGGTCGGGCATGAGAGTGCGGAATCGCTTGGCGAACACCGGCAGGTTGGGCCCGAAGTTCGACCACGCTGACGCGCCAGGCCCGCCGCCGTGCAGCAGGACCACGGGATGATGATCCCCGCCAGCGCCAGCGCCAGTCCCGTTCCCGGCAGCCGGGCCTGCCTCGTGGTAATGCAGGCGCATCATCGCGGTCTCAGCAAACCGGCTGGTCGCTTCCGCGTCCTTCATGGCAGGCTCAGTCGCGGCCGGGCCGCTCATAGCATCGCGTCGGCCGCCGGGGGCAGGCCGAACTCGCCGCGGCCGAACATGGTCAGCGCCCGCTCCGGGTCGTTGATCGCGTGCACCCGCCCGGCGTGGGCGTCACGCCAGAACCGCTGGATCGGCGTTCCCATCCGCAGCGCCCGGCCGCCCGAATTCTCGAAAAGAAGGTCCACTGCGCTGATTGCCTGTCCGGTCCCGCGCACCTGATCGCGCCTGATCCGCAGCCGTAGCGGCATCGGGATCGGCTCGCCGGCGCTCGCGTGGACCATCAGCTCGGTGATGTTCCGCTCAAGAGCGAACCAGGCCGCGTCGATCTCCGCGGCCGCCTCGGCGATCCTTGCCTGCGCGAACGGGTCCTCGGCGGCCTTGTGGCCCGCGTAGGCCGTGCTGACCCTGGTCCGCTGGTAGGCGACGTGAGCATGGTAGGCGCCGGTCGCCATCCCGATCACCGGTGTCGTGATCGCGTACGAGAACACCGAGCCGAACGGTATCCGGTACAGCGGCGCGTCGTTGACGTCCTGGCCGGGACACACGCACTTGGTGACGTCGGTGAAGCTCAGAGAGCGGTGGTCAGGCACGAACGCACCTTCCACAACGATGTCGTTGCTGCCGGTTCCGCGCAGGCCGACCGTGTCCCAGACATCGTCGATCTCGTAGTCGCTGCGCGGCAGCAGGAACGTCCTGAAATCCACCGGAACGCTCTGGTCATTGATCACGATCCCGCCGAGCAGGACCCAGGTGGCGTGGCTGGAGCCGGAGGAGAAGCTCCAGCGCCCGCTCAGCCGGTGGCCGCCGTCGGCTAGCTGTGCCCGTCCGGTGGGCGCGTAAGAGGACGACATCCGCGTGTTCGTGTCGGTGCCCCAGACCTCCTCCTGCGCGGCTGCCGGGAACAGCCCGAGCTGCCATGGGTGCACGCCCACGACCGAGGCGACCCAGCCCGTCGACCCGCACGCGCTGGCGATCATCCGCACGGCCTGGTAGAAGGTCAGCGGGTCTGCCTCCAGGCCGCCGTACCCGGAAGGCTGCAGCAGCCGGAAGAAGCCGGCCTCCTCCAATGCCTTGATCGTCTCGGCGGGCACGTCCCGCGCGTCCTCGGTCTCCTGGGCCCGCTCCCGCAGCACGGGCAGCAAGTCGCTGACCGCCGCGATTACCGACTGTGCGACCTTCTCGCCCACTCGCTGCTCCTCCCGCACCAGCGGAATCGCCCGGCTGGCCCCTAGACTAGAACATGTTCTAGTCTAGGGCTATCGCCGACGGGAGGGCCCATGAACGACCGTGCCGGGGTCCGCACCATCGCCGCGGCACCCCCGCCGACCAGGTACGCGCGCGGCTGGCACTGCCTCGGCCTGGCCGCGAAGTTCCGCGCGAGCGGCCCGCACGCCGTCGAAGCGTTCGGTACCAAACTGGTGGTGTTCTCCGACACCCGGGGCGAACTGCACGTGCTGGACGCGTTCTGCCGGCACATGGGCGGCGACCTGACCATGGGGACCATCAAAGGCGACCAGGTCGCGTGCCCGTTCCACGACTGGCGCTGGGGCGGCGACGGCAAATGCGCGCACATCCCCTATGCCAGGCGGGTACCGCCGGCCGCGCGCACGAGGTCGTGGCTGACCCTGGAGGAGAACAAGCAGCTGTTCGTCTGGAACGATCCCGAGGGCAATCCGCCGGCTGAGCACATCACCATCCCGCGGATTGACGGCGCTTTCTCGCCCGAGTGGTCTAACTGGACGTGGGACGCGATCTTGGTCCAGAATTCGAACTGTCGCGAGGTGGTCGACAACGTCGTCGACATGGCGCACTTCTTCTACATCCACTTCGCGTTCCCGACGTTCTTCAAGAACGTCCTCGAGGGTCATGTGGCCGCGCAGTACCTGACGACGAAGTCGCGGCCCGATGTCAGCACGGGGTCCAACTACGCGGACGGCGGCGAGACAACGCTGCGCTCGGAGGCCGCGTACTACGGGCCGTCCTACATGATCGACTACCTGTCGCACGACTACCACGGCATGACGATGCAGAGCGTGCTGATCAACTGTCACTACCCGGTCACGTCCGATTCTTTCCTGCTCCAGTGGGGCGCGATCGTGAAGAAGCCGCCGGGCGTCACCGACGAGCAGGCCGACAAGATCGCGGCGAAGTTCGCCGACTTCATCTCGCTCGGCTTCGGCCAGGACGTCGAGATCTGGACCCACAAGACCAAGATCGACAACCCGCTGCTGTGCGCCGAGGACGGCCCGGTGTACCAGCTGCGGCGCTGGTACGAGCAGTTTTACGTCGACGTCGCGGACATCACGCCCGATATGGTCGCCCGGCACGAGTACGAGATCGACACCACCCGCGCCGTCCAGTCCTGGCAAGCCGAGGTGACCGCCAACCTAGCCGCCCGAGCATCTGCGACGACATCGCTGAACCCTTGATGGTGCCATGACGCCATCATGGGTTCAGCGATGGGCAAGGGAGCACCCGCAGCCAGCCGATGAGCGGGTCTGGCGGTACGCCGAGGTGAGGTGCGGGCGGTGCGGGGCTGCGGTGGAGGTGGCTAAGTTCAGCCTGCAGCACACCAGCGTCCAGTGGACCGCTGCGGCGGTACTGACGTGCGCGGAGTTCTCCGCGAGCGTCGCCGCTGGCGGGTCGTCAGCGCTGATCGCGACCTGTGCCAGCTTGCGGGCCAGCATCGACGCCGCCGTCGCGGACGGCCGCCTCGAGGTGCTGCCGCCGTGAGCTCCGAGCGGGCCTGCTACCAGGTGCGGGTCGCCGAGGTGGTCACCGAGACCAACCAAGCCTGTTCCCTGGTCCTCGACATTCCCGCCGCCCTGGCCGACGTCTTCGCCTACCAGCCAGGCCAGTTCCTGACCGTGCGCGTCCCCCTCCCGGAAGGCGGCTCGGTTGCGCGGTGCTACTCCCTGTGCAGTTCACCGCACGCGGGCGACCAGCATGCCGTAACTGTCAAGCGGATGGCGTCCGGTTATGCCTCCAACTGGATTGCCGACAACGTGACTGCGGGCAGCGTGCTTGACCTGCTGCCGCCGGCCGGAACCTTCACCCCGCCCTCGCTGGACGCCGACTTCCTGCTGCTCGCTGGCGGCAGCGGGATCACTCCGGTCATGTCGATACTCAGGTCCGCGCTAACCGCCGGACGCGGCCGGATCGTCCTGATCTACGCCAACGCCGACGACCGGTCAGTCATCTTCGGGCCGCAGCTGGCCGGGCTCAGGGCCGCCGCGGCCGACCGGCTCCTGGTGCTGCACTGGCTCGACGTGCTCACCGGGCCGCCCGACGCTGCCGCGCTGCGGGAGCTGGCCAGGCCGTACGCAGGCTACGACGCCTATGTCTGCGGGCCCGACCCGTATATGGCTGCGGCCAGGCAGGCGCTGAGCGACCTGGGCGTCCCCGGCCAGCGGGTGCACGTCGAGAGGTTCCTGTCCCTCGCGGACAATCCCTTCGAGGCCACGGCGGCTCCGGAAGCCAGCGTGGCGGCAACGCTGACGGTGGAGATCGACGACAAGGCGCACACGCTGGAGTGGCCTGCCGGGCGGCGGATGCTCGACGTGATGATCGATGCCGGGCTCGACGCCGCCTACTCTTGCCGGGAGGGCGTCTGCGGTGCCTGCGCCTGCCGGCTCATCAGCGGCGACGTCCAGATGGCCCACAACGAGGTACTTGAGGACCAGGACCTGGCCGACGGATACGTCCTGGCCTGCCAGTCCGTCGCGCTGAGCCCGGAGGTCAGCGTCAGCTACGACTGAGGCGGGTCTGTATCCGCGCAGCCCTCGGTCAGTCGCCCGCTACGCCGTCGATCTGCTCGCGCAGGATGTCGGCATGGCCGTTGTGCCGCGCGTACTCCTCGATCATGTGCAGGTAGATCCAGCGCAGGTCCATCGGCGTACCGTCCCTGGGTGAGATGAAGGTGTCGTCGAGCGACCGGCCCTGCGCGGCGGCGTCGGCCAGCTCGCATTCGGCCTGGTAGGCCCGCATATCCGCCTCAGCAGCGGCGGAATCGGACAGGTCGAAGTCACCGTCGGGGAACTCGTCGCTGCAGTACAGGTAGGGCAGATCCCGCTGGCCAGCGAACCGGGTGCGGAACCACGACCTCTCGACCTCGGCCATGTGCCTGACCAGGCCGAGCAGCGACAGCGTCGACGGCGGGACGGACCGCTTGACCAGCTGCTCTGGCGTCAGCCCCTGACACTTGAACAGCAGGGTCGCCCGGTGGTAATCGAGCCAGCCTTGCAGCGCCTTGCGCTCCCCGGCTACCTCGGGGGGTTCGGTGCGCTCCACGTTCGGTGCGGTCCACGTCATTGGACCATCATCTGCGCCTGGCGCGGGTGGCGCAATTAGTTTCTGGCTGGGTATTACTCCTCATGGGCGCGCATGCATTCGGTGCGCGCGAAGATTCGCCAGCCGAAGAAAATGAAGAAATCGATGATTGGTAAAACGCTTGCCACGCTTGCCGCGGCTACCGGCGCGGCCACCGGGGTGACGGCCTGCGCACCGGCGGTAACGGCGTGCACCGTGCGGCATCATTACGCAATCGTGATCTTCGAGAATGGCGGCGGCAGCGTTGGCAAATCTTTGGTGACGCAATTCCGCCTCAACGTAAGGTACAGTCCTTATTACGTTCAGCACTGGATCATGAACACCCGTATTGCGCTGAAGCCCGCGCGGGGAAATCAGCTGCCGGTTGTAGTGAAGACCTACCGGGTGGGGCACGCGCGCAGCTGCCGGGTCGACAAGATCCGAGCGCACTAGGACCCGAGCTCGTCGCGGGCCTCGGCGAAGGCTGCCGCAGCCAGTTCGAGGTCATCGCTGGTATGGGCGGCCGAGACCTGGGTCCTGATCCGCGCCTTGCCCACGGGCACCACCGGATAGCTGAACCCGATCACGTAGACGCCTTTGCCGAGCAGCAGGTCGGCCAGCATGGCCGCCCGCGCGGCATCGCCGATCATCACCGGCACGATGGGGTGGTCGCCGGGCAGGATGTCGAAGCCGAGACCGGCCATCCGCTCCCTGAACAACGCCGTGTTCTCGCGCAGCCTGGCCCGCAGGTCATCGCCGGACTCAAGCAGCTCGAGCACCTTCAGCGAGGCACCCACGACGGCCGGCGCGACCGAGTTGGAGAACAGGTAGGGCCTCGACCGCTGCCGCAGCAAGTCGATGATCGGGGCCCGGCCGCTGGTGAAGCCGCCGCTCGCCCCGCCGAGCGCCTTGCCCAGAGTGCCCGTGATGATATCGACCCGGTCGGTCACGCCATGCAGCTCGGGGGTACCGCGCCCGGTCGGGCCGACGAAGCCCACCGCATGCGAGTCGTCGACCATCACCATCGCGTCGTACCGCTCGGCCAGATCGCAGATCTCGCGCAGCGGCGCCACGTAGCCGTCCATCGAGAACACGCCGTCGGTGGCGATGAGCCGTCGCCTGGCGTCGGCGGCCGCCTTGAGCTGCGCCTCCAGATCGGCCATGTCCCTGTTCTTGTACCGCAGCCGCCGCGCCCGGCAGAGCCTGATCCCGTCGATGATGGACGCGTGGTTCAGCTCGTCGCTGATGACCGCGTCCTTGCCGCCGAGAATGGTCTCGAACAGGCCGCCGTTGGCGTCGAAGCACGAAGGGTACAAGATCGTGTCGCCGGTGCCGAGGAACTCGGAGATCCGCCGCTCAAGCTGCTTGTGCACATCCTGGGTTCCGCAGATGAACCTGACGCTGGCCATGCCAAAGCCCCACCGGTTCAGCGCGTCCTTCGCGGCATCGATGATCCGCGGATCGTCGGCCAGCCCCAGGTAGTTGTTGGCGCACAAATTCAGAACCTGCTCCCCGCCGGCGACCACGATGCTGGCCCGCTGCGGGCTGGTTATCACGCGCTCGTTCTTGAACAGGCCCTGCTCGCGGATCTGGCCGAGCTCCTCGGCGATCTGCGGCGCAACGCTGGAGAACATCCTCGGCCTCCGTTAGAGATGGCAGGGACACGCCCTAACTGGCGGGGTCGGCCCAGTTCAGTACTACCTTGCCGCATTGCCCCTCACGCACGGTCTCGAAGGCAACCGCGTAGTCCGCGGCGTCGAAGCGGTGCGTGATCACCGGGCTGATGTCGACACCCGATTGGGTCAGGACGGACATCCAGTACCAGGTCTCGAACATCTCGCGGCCGTAGATCCCCTTGATAGTGATCATGTTCAGGACAAGGTGCGCCCAGTCGATCGGGAACTCGGCCGCCGGCAGGCCGAGCATGGCGACCTTGCCGCCGTGCGTCATCGCCGCGAGCATCTCCCGCATCGCGGCGGGCTTGCCCGACATCTCCATCCCGACGTCGAAGCCCTCACGCATGCCCAGGTCAGCCATGATCTGGCCGAGCGGGCGCAGCCTGGTATCGGCGGCGACGGTGACCCCGATCTGCTGCGCTAGGTCGAGCCGGTACGGGGACACATCGGTGATCACCACATACCTGGCGCCCGCGTGCCTGGCGACGATCGCCGCCATGATCCCGATCGGCCCGGCCCCGGTGATCAGGACATCCTCGCCGTGCACCGGGAACGTGAGCGCGGTATGCACAGCATTGCCGAACGGATCGAAGATCGCCGCCACATCGAGGTCGACGCCGGGCAAATGCCGCCAGATGTTCGCGGCGGGGAGCACGATGAACTCGGCGAAGGCGCCAGGGTGATTTACTCCCACTCCCTTGGTGTGGGCGCACTGGACCCGCCGCCCGGCCATGCAATTCCGGCACCTGCCGCAGACGAGATGCCCCTCGCCGCTGACCAGGTCGCCGACTGCCAGGTCCCTGACATCAGAGCCCAGTTCGACGATCTCGCCGGCGAACTCGTGCCCGATGACCAACGGCACCGGCACGTTGTCCTGCGCCCAGCCGTCCCACTCGTAGATGTGCAGGTCGGTGCCGCAGACACCGGTACGCAGGACCCTGATCAGGACGTCATCCCTGCCGACCGCCGGCATAGGTACGTCCTCAAGCCACAACCCGGCCTCGGCACGGACCTTGACCAGCGCCTTCATCGACAGCTCGCTCCCAGCTGACCTATGTCCCCGGCCCGCCCGTTGCCGGGTGGATCGGCTCGACTGTACCGCAGCCACGCGGCGGACCGCCGATGGCGGATGACCGCCGATGGCGGATACTGCGAGCAAGGCAGCCCGGGCGACGACAGGACAATCCATACCATGACGGCCTTCATCGATCTCCGCTCAGACACGGTCACCCGCCCGACCGAGGCAATGCGTAACGCCATGGCAGAAGCCGAGGTTGGCGACGACTGGTACGGAGATGACCCCACCGTCAACCGGCTCCAGCACAGAGCCGCCGAGATCACGGGGCGGCAGGCGGCGCTCTACCTGCCGACGGGCACGATGTGCACGCAGATCGCGCTGCACGCATTGGTCAGGTCTGGGCATTTGGTGGTCTGCGAGTCCACGGCGCATGTCTGCGGCATGGAGTTGCAGTCAGCCGCCGTGCTGTCAGGCGTCACGTTCCAGCCGGTCGCGGCGGCCCGCGGACTGCTGACGGCCGATCAGGTCGCCGCCGCGCTGCGGCCTGACTCCGACGACGCAATCGTCGTCGACCTCGTCACGATCGAGAACAGTCACCAGGTCGGCGGTGGCTCGGTCCAGCCGGTGGATGATGTGCGCGCGATCGCGAAGGCGTGCGACGCGGGCGGAGTGCCGCTCTACCTGGATGGTGCCCGCATCTTCAATGCCTGCACGGTGACCGGCGCCACGATCTCCGACTACGCATCCGAGGTCAGCGCGATGATGTTCTGCCTGTCCAAGGGGCTGGGCGCGCCGATCGGCTCGATGCTGGTCGGCGACGCCGACTTCATCAGGGAGGCGCGGCGGTTGAAGATACTCTTCGGCGCCGCCTGGCGGCAGGCCGGGATCATGGCGGCCGCAGGCCTGATCGCGCTTGAGGAAGGCCCGAAGCGGCTGCACGAGGATCACGCGAACGCCCGCGTCCTGGCCGAGGGCATCGCCGAACTGCTGCCTGGCTCGGTCGACCCTGCCGCGATGCCGACGAATATCGTGTTCGCGGACGTCAGCGGGACCGGCCGGTCAGCGGCCGAGTGGGTGGACAGGCTGGCGGCTGAGGGCGTCCGGGTGACGATAGTTGCCGGGAAAGTCAGGATGCTGACCCACCGGGACGTGACCGCGGCGGAAATCCAGTCGGCTCTGGCCGCCTGGCGGCGCGTCGCCGCCGGCTGAGACGTCCGCCCCGCTCGGCATCCGGCCCTCGCTCCGGCCGCCCGCCCAGACGGCGGCGGGTGCGATCCACTCCGGCATCTGGACCGCCGGCCCGCAGATGATCACGCCAAAACGAACCTTGGTCCCCCGGCACAACCACTGCCCGTAGCGTTGCATTCGACGCGCGGTCGCGGGGTTGTTGACATAGGAGGGGTAGTCGAGCGGGTTACCGGGGATGTTCTCGTGCCAGAAAGCTAGCTCGGAGTGCGCAGGGGCCGACGGGATGATCGCGTGTAGCTGGTCATCGAGCCTGCCAGAGAGCAGGTCATGCGGGTTCGGCCGGAGCGACAGGGTCATCCACGCGCCGGGGAGGCGGTTCGGCCACGCGACGGGAAACTGGTTCTCGCCGTCGTAATAGACCCGAACGGCCTTTGCCAACGGGATAGCAGCATTGAAATGCAGATAGACATTCCGGTTCGCGTTTGAACGGGAAAGTACGTCGGGCCATCGTAAGGCCCATTCGACGAGACGTCGGCCACTGTGGCGGCTAAGCACTGGAAAGTCTTCGGGTTGTTACCGCTTGGCTACAGGCCGCGGGCAGTTCTTCGCCGCGCGCCGGGCCAGCCCGACCGATCCGCCGGCCTCAGGCCCTGAGTAATACCGGCGAAGTCAACCTGCTGATCGGCTACTTCAGCCCGGAACCGCCGAAGGACCAGAACTGAAACGTGTTCTAATATGGTGCCGGGAGGCGCGATGGCATCGGAGGAACCCGAGTTCGACGTCGTCGTGGCTGGCAGCGGCGCGGCAGGGATGACAGCCGCGATCACCGCGGCCCGCCAGGGACTGCGCGTGGTGGTGATCGAGAAGACCTCGAATTTCGGCGGTTCCACGGCGCGCTCGGGTGGCGGTGTCTGGGTACCTGGCAACTCCGTCCTCAGGCGAGCAGGAGTCAGGGACACTCCCGAGCTGGCCAGCACCTACCTGGCACACGTGGCGGGAGACGGCGTGTCGCCGGAGCGCCAGCGGGCGCTGCTGGAGCGCGGCCCGGCGATGCTCGACCTGATCACGTCGGCGACGCCGGTCAACTTCGCCTGGGTGCCTGGCTATGCGGACTACTACCCGGAGGCGCCGGGCGGCCTGGCGTGCGGCCGAACCATCGAGCCAGTACCGCTGGACGGCCGGGTGCTGGGAGCCGAGCTGGCCCGGCTCAACCCGCCGTACCTTCCGGCGCCGGACGGAATGGCGATCACGGCCGCCGACTACCGCTGGCTCAGCCTCGGCACCCGGCATCCGCGGGCCGTCTGGACGACCGCGAAGGTCGCGGGCCGGATGGCCAAGACGAAGGCGCTGCGACAGCGCACGATGAGTCTCGGCCAAGCGCTCTCCGCCGGCCTGCGAGCCGGGCTGGCATCGGCCGGAGTTCCCGTCTGGCTCGATACGCCGCTTACCGGGCTGCGCACCAGCGAGGGCCGGGTCACCGGCGTGCGCGTGACACGAAACGGCCAGCCTGGCGTCATCCTGGCACGCCGTGGCGTGCTGATCGCCACCGGCGGATTCGAGCGGAACGCCGCCATGCGGGCCGCATACCAGCGGCAGCCCATCGGCACGGACTGGACCACCGGATCGCCGGGCAACACCGGCGACGGCATTGTCGCTGGCGAAGAAGCCGGAGCCGCCCTGGACCTGATGGATGACGCCTGGTGGGGCCCGTCGATCCCGCTGACCGGCGGGCCATTCTTCTGTCTTTCCGAGCGATCGCTGCCGGGCTGCATCCTGGTCAACGCGGGCGGCCAGCGGTTCGTGAACGAGGCGGCGCCCTATGTCGACGCCGTGCACGCGATGTACGACAAACACACCGCCGACAAGCCACACATCCCGGCCTGGCTGATCACGGACCAGCGTTACCGGAACAACTATGTCTTCGCCGGCCTGCCGCCGCGGAGGCCGCTGCCGCGCCGGTGGTACAGGGCTGGAGCGGTCTTCAAGGCTGCGACGCTGGCCGACCTGGCCGGCCAGGTCGGGATATCCGCCGAGGGGCTGGCCGAGACCGTGCAGCGGTTCAACGGCTTCGCCAGCTCAGGCAGGGACGAGGACTTCGGCCGCGGTGACTCGGCATACGACCGGTACTACGGCGACCCGCGCTGCCGGCCGAACCCGAACCTGGCCCCGCTGGCCCAGCCGCCGTATTACGCCATCAAGATCGTTCCCGGCGACCTGGGCACGAAGGGCGGACTGCGCACTGACGAGCGGGCCCGAGTACTCCGCCACGACGGCAGCGTGATCCTGGGGCTTTACGCGGCGGGCAATGCCAGCGCAGCAGTCATGGGGCGCAGCTACGCCGGCGCGGGCGCCACGATCGGACCGGCGATGACGTTCGGGTACATCGCGGCGCTGGACATGGCAGGTGCCGAAGATGGCGGCGAAATCGCCTGACGACCGGGCGGTGCCTCCGGGGCGTCCCGGCGGCACCGCCCGCGTTTCTTCGGCTACCAGGTCGCTAGGGCGGCATGGATGTACGGCCGCAGCGCTTCTAGGTAGAGGTTCCCCCGAGCGGTGTTGATCGAGTTGGCCTCGCTCTGGGAGTTGATCGTCGTCCCATCGACGAACTCACCGAAGATGAAGTACGTCGGAGCGACCGTGCCGCTGGACTTGTAGGGCACGCCCGTCATCGAGAGTCCGTCCCATGAGACCTGGTAGGGGAAGACGGAGCCGTAAGCGTAGCTGCCGCCCTTGGCGATCCAGGTCATCGCGGTGCAGAAGTTCGTCGCCACGGACGGGCTCTTGCCGAGAGCGGCGGCCTCCTGATTGACGATCGGGCAGATCGATTTCTTGAAGCCGGCGTAGTTGCTCTGGTTCAGCATCCGGCTCTTGAACTCTGACTTCCAGGTGCTGCTCGTCGTAATCTTGCCGTTCTGGAACGCCGCGTACACCTTGCCGAGGTCGGCGAGCGTCGTCTTGTTGTGCGTCGTCGACGTTGGGCAGCCGATGTTGTGGTTGATCTGGGTGCTCGTCAGGCCGAGCGACGCGGCGTAGTTCTCCATGACGGATTTCCCGCCGGCGAACGTGCCACCGCCGTACTTGTAGAAGATGCCCTTGGTCATCCGGTTGTCGGAGTTCCACATCATCTGCTGGTCGGCGTTCTTCAAGTTCGTCGTTGACGTGCTGGCGTAGTTGTCCGGGCAGATGCCGACGTTATTCGGGGCGGCCGGGTTGTAGTGGTAGGTGATCGTGTCGGTGTCGTGCGTGTTGCCCAGCGACTCCTCATGGATGGACTTCGCGTGGTAGAGGACCTTCAGCGCGCTCGCCGGCTCGTACTGCTTGGTCTCCTGCAGGTTCGCGAGAGCCGAGCCGTTGGTCTGCTCCAGGTAGAAACCGTAGGCACCGGAATCGACCGTCGGGCCGATGATGTTCCACAGCTTCTCCGACAGCGTGTTGGTGTTGCGGGTCTCGATGACCGCGTAGGCGTTTCCGTACCTCGTGACGTCGATGATCCGTTCGCCCTGCTGCAACGCGCGGCTGACTGCTGTCCCAAGACTCTGGCCGTAGTACCAGTACCAGCGAGTGCCGGGGTTGGAGTACATGATGGCGTTGAAGGTGCCGTCGCTGTTGTGGCTGAGATCGACCAGCCGCGCGTGGTTGGTCGTGAGGTTGCTGCTGACGCTCGACGTGCTCACGTGGTAGTACCACCACCAGCCGGTCGCGTTGGATCCGGTGTTATCCACCATGATCGCTAGGTACCCGCCGCTCGGATACGGCGTCAGGTTGATCAGCCGCGCGTGGTTCGCCGACAGATGGCTGGCGATGTCCGTCGGAGATACGCCGTAGTACCACCACCAGCCCTTCGCGTTCGTGCCGGTGTTTGGCACCATCACCACCGCAAACCGAACGCCGCTCACCGTGTTGTATGCCTGCGCGCTGATCAGCCGGGCGTTGTTGGTCGACAAAAGAGAGCCGACCTGGGCCGCCGTCTGGCCGTAGTACCACCACCAGCCGCTCGCGTACGAACCGGAATTCCTTACCATCTCGACGGTGAACGACGGAATGGATGCGTCATCCACTCCGATGTCTGTCAGCCGCGCATGGTTGGCCGACAACAGGTTGCCGACCTGGGTGGCAGTTACGCCGCTGTATGTCCACCAGCTTGTCGGCGTCGTCATCTGCCGATCGTC